>OBLW0100000309.1_pt1 | contig 41296 bp, 35 predicted proteins | sample 1520161 | NCBI WGS metagenome assembly OBLW01 (sample SAMEA3539309, study PRJEB22396) | soil metagenome | biome: tundra; feature: field; material: soil | place: USA | collected 2010-05 | depth 0.15 m
CGGCAAGCCAAGTCAGAGTAACCCTCGCGTATCTCATCATCTTTGTCTATTGTCTGCGGGCGAATTGGCTGGACCCTAGGACAATTCGACCGGCGGGCGGGTCAGAGCGGCAAGCGGGCTACTTCTGGCGGCAGGCGGACTGGTCGAGAGGGGCTGTGGTATTGGGGCGGGCGGCCAAACGGGGGTCACACACCCGTGTGGCTGCTCACAGCTCCACGGCACGCCACTTATGACGGGCGGTCCGATGGACCGTCGCTCGAACTGTCTGACCTATCACCCCACCTTTCGCTTTTCTCGCTTGGTGAGTGTTTGGTGCAACAGCGATTTGATGTAGGTCTGGTAAGGCAGACCCATCTGTTCAGCCTGCTTTCGGGCCAACGCCAAATCCGCTTCGGGAATCCGTAGCGCCACCATCGGCGCTGGCGACTTCTTGGACGCAGCTATCCGCGCCCGCAGTTTCTCCTTCGTCAACACCTGAGCTTCGCCATTCTTCACGGCGGCAAGTAGCTGTTTGCCGTGTACGTTGCGGTTCTTATACCACCACTCCGCCTCTTCCGCCTCGGTGGCGAAAGCCGGCATGACGCGGTTCGCTCGTTCCTCCATCCGGTTCTTCATTTTGGTCTCTCCAGAAAAGCCCTTCTGTCCGAAACACTAGCCGGAAAGGCCGTAATGGCTCGTACCTTGCCTTTGCGGATAGTCCACGCCACTGACAATAAACGGCCTGCATTCGTAAGGCCGACAGAGCGGTATCGCTCTTCGTTCTCGATCAGTTCGAAACTCAGGTCGACAGGATCGTGGTTCAGCAATTGCTCAAACTCCGAGGGCGCTACCTTGTGGGCCTCCAGGTGCTTCCTGTTCTCGTCATCCCAATCGAACTCGACTCCACTGGCCACCACCCGGTATTGTATCGCAACGTATATACGTGCAGGATTGGCTACCAGCCGCCTTACGGCAGGTGCGGCGGCCCAGCCGCCGTCTCATTCGCTCAGCAACTCTCGCAAACCATGCGCCCGCCGTTTGCTTGCCACGAACTGCTGATCGTTGCTCAATGTAATCAGCCAGCGCTGGCTGCTCAGCGCGCTCATCTTGCGGACGTGATCCACGTTGATCAACGCGTTGCGGTGGATGCGCTGGAAGCTGGATCGGCCCAGCCGCTGTTCGATGATTTTCAGCGTCTGCGTAGCCAGGTACTTCTTCCGTGCGGTGACGATCCACACCAGGTCGCCTTCGGCCTGAAACGCCAGGATCTCGGCGGCATCGAGCAGAAAGTACTCCTCGCCTACCTTGCCGATAATCTTCCGCGGACGCTGCTCAGCACCGGGCGCCGCAATTTCCTGAAGCTGCGCCAGCCGTTCCACCGCTTGCCGCCCGCTAACGCGGCTGGCCCGCTCGACGGCTTGCCGCAATCGCTCCTGCCCCACCGGCTTGAGCAGGTAGTCGATGGCGCCCGCCTCGAACGCCTGGATCGCGTAGCTGTCATAAGCGGTGACAATCACGATCACCGGCATGTGGGACCCGCGCCGGATACTGCTCACCACTTCAAACCCGCTCATGGCCGGCATTTGAAGATCGAGTAAGACCAGATCGGGCTTGTGTCTGGCAATCTGATCGAGCGCTTTGGCGCCGTTGTCGGCTTCGCCAATCACTTCCACGCCATTCATCAATCCCAATTCCTCGCGCAGCACTTGGCGGGCGATGGGCTCGTCATCGACGATCAGAGTTCTCAGTGGCATTGTGGAATGCAATCGGAGCCGCGACCAAAGGGAGCGGTCAACGCCGATCCAACCGGTCATTTCATGACAGGCCTACGAAACAATTCTTACATGAGTCGTCGCAGGGATGGAAAGCTCCGCGGTCGCCGTGCCAGGATTGAATGCGAGGCGCAACCCGGCGGCGGAGCCATAACAGATTTCCAGCCTGCGCCGCAAATTGTCAAGGCCAACCCCCGCGCCCGGACTGTCGGCAGCGTCGCCGGCGGAGCTGTTTTCAACCATGATGCGCATCTGCCCGCCCTCGATTGCGCCGTGGATGCGAACGTAGCCAGGCTCGGCGCTGGGGGCTATGCCGTGCCGAATCGCGTTCTCCACCAGCGGCTCGACCGATAGCGCGGGGATGGGAATGTCGAGAAGCGACTCGTCCACGTCGATCTCCACCTTCAGCCGGCTGCCCAGACGCGATTGTTCCACCTCTAGATAGGCCCGCACAATTTGCATTTCCTGCGCCAACGGCACGAAGGTCTTCTCCGATTGCAGGAAGTAGCGAAAGATCTCCGCCAGGTTGAGCACCATACGGCGTGCCTGTGCGGCTTCGCGCGGTATGGTGCCATAAACGGCGTTGAGGGCGTTGAATAGAAAATGCGGATTAATTTGCGATTGCAAGGCGCGCAGTTCGCCCTGTGAGACCAGCCGCTCCATTTCCCGGCGGCGCAACGATTCCACTTTTTCGGAGACTTCGACGGCGGCACGCGCCAGCATATCGAAATCTTCGCTCAGGTAGCGCCGTCCACCCTCGCGACGACCGAGAAGGATGAGCTTGGAACTGCCCGAGCCGAGCCGCACCGGTACCACCGCTTCCGCCCAGTCCCACCTGCGCAGCGATGGTGCGTCCGCGATGGCGTTGGCAGGCGCCGGGGCGTGCAGGTTTTCCGTGCTCGCGATCTCCGTCCCAGCCACGATCGCGTGTTGGGGCGTTCGCACGGTGTCGGCCATGGCGGAGGCCGACCACTCGAGGAGCGGATCTTCCTCGGTGAACGGCGGGCAATCTTTGATGCGGCCGGCCAGACCGGCCACGCTGCTCTGCCGGAAAACCACCCCTGTCAGCCACGCCTGCACGCGGTTGCGCAGCCAGGCGAAAAACACCAGAACCAGGCCGGCGCCGATTAGCATCGCCGCTTCGTGCAACGGATCGGCAATCCGCTCCAATGGCAGCAAACGGAAAGCGATGGCGATCATCAGCAGAGTCACAATGGCGGCCAGCAGTGCGTTGGCGAGGAAACGGATGAAGGCGTCGAGCAGAACAAAGCGATAGTCTTGCAGCATCAGAAACAGTGCCAGCGGAATGCCGGCGTGGTGCACCACCAGTTCGCTGGCCCAAGCCTGGTTGGCGTGGCCCACGCCAAAGTGGACGAATGACATCGCAAACAAGGCCAGGCACATGGCAGCCATGATTCGGATGCCGCCCGGGCGCCGGCTGTAGGCTGCGCTAGCGGCGGCGAGAGCGGTAAGCACGAGGAAACCGATGGTGGTAAGCAGCAGCGCGGCCTCGTGCCAGGCGGCGGCGTTGCCTCGTATCTCGACGAAATGCATGGCCGAAGCGATCGCCCCAAGCGCGTATCCGGAGATCACCAGGGCGCGGTTCCGGTCGCCCAGCGAGATATGCAGCAACACCGCCGGCAGCAACGTGAGTGTGGAGAAGCTGCAGGCCACCAGAACACCTTCGACCGCAGCGGGCAGGCCCGGCCAAGTCAGCACGATCAGCGAACCGAGGTTCCACAGCAGCGATAAAGCCGCCGCCAGCCCCGGCAGGTACCGCCCGCGCGAACCGGACCAGCCGCGCCCGCTGTAGAGCAGAACCAGGAAAATCGCGAAGATCAGTGCGCCCGCTGCGTGGCCCAGAATGTTGATCAGCAGAGGTTGGTTCAATCCTGGCATAGCGCGCAGTCTTGCACCTTCATCCTAGATCAATCGTGTTCACCTGGTGGCGCAGGCTGTCAAGCCTGATGAGACGAGAGTCGTCTCGGCTTTTCCTGACCGGTAAGCCAACGCCGGCGGAAGCTTCAGCCGCAGGCAGCCATAAACTGCCTGCCGCGGGCGCCGGCCGTGCGGAACTCGTGGCTGGCGATACAGACGAAGATCCAACCTTGCGCACGCCACGCGGGTTTCGCTTTAACCGACCACTGCAAGGGCGTGACGCCGCCGAGCGCAGCCGGCCAGGCAATCGCGAGATCCAACTCGGCAACCTGGACAGGCAGTTCTTCGGGAATCCGAAGCCGCAAGGCGCGACTGCTGATTTCGATGGTTTCTCCGGCGCCCGTCTGTACCAGGCGGTCGTCCGAATACGCCCGGTATTGAAACACCAGCTTGATTGGATACCACCTGCTTACCGAAGCATTCGGAGACACCCGGAGCCGAACACTCTGCCCGCTGGCGGTGGGCCAATCGCTTTTGCCGCTTAAGGTCATGGCTTATAGTGAGAACCGGCCGCAGATCGTTACAAGAGGCTCGCGGCTGGCGCGCCGGTTTGGGTTCGGCGGGATTGTCTACTATACTGAACAAGATACAGGCGGACCCAGGTTGGATTTTCATATTTTTGACGCGGCTTACGTGGACCGGCTGACGCAAGGCGATCCGGACACCGAGCTGCATTTCAGCAGTTACTTCGGGCGATTGCTCACCTCTAAGCTCAGGGTGCGCAGAATTGCGCCGCAAATGGCCGAGGATGTGCGCCAGGAGACCTTTCTGCGTGTGCTGCGAACCCTGCGCCAGGGGCAAGGCGTGACGCAGCCGGAGGCTTTCGGCGCATTCGTCAGCGCGGTGTGCAATAACGTACTCCTGGAGAGTCTCAACAAAGAATCGAAGCATCCGCAAATTCCGGAGAATGCGCCCGAACCGGCCGATGAGCGGGTCGACCTGGACGCTTCGCTGATCACCGAACAGCGCAAGCGCGTGGTGGCGCGGATTTTGGATTCGCTCCCGGCCAAGGATCGCGAGGTGCTGCGCATGGTGTTTATCGAGGAGGCCGATCGCCAGGAAGTTTCCCGGCGCCTCGGCGTGAGCGCCGAGTATCTGCGGGTTTTACTCCACCGCGCCAAGTCGAAGTTCGAAGAAGAGTTCACGCGCACACGCGGCGAGTTTCTCCGCACGCTGGTTTTTTTTGCCTTCGCGGCAGCGTGATCGCGAGCGGAGTATACTCATTACGAAAGAGGTGACCACATGAACCGTACCTGGATGTGCTGCTTCGCCCTAAGTGTTGCCCTGGCGCAGGCACAGCAATACACGAGCCCGGTCGCTACCACGATGGTCGCGTCCGGCGACAAGCAGATTCGCATCAGCTATCACGCGCCTTCCATGCACGGTCGCCAGATCCTCGGCGGATTGGTTCCGTATGGCCAGGTGTGGCGCGCCGGCGCTAACCAGGCTACCCTGCTGCACACCGACCTGGACCTGACCATCGGCAGCTTGACGGTGCCCAAGGGCGACTACTCACTCTACATACTGCCGGAAGAGAACCAGTGGACGCTGATCGTCAACACGCAAACCGGCCAGTGGGGCATTAAACGCGACGGCAGCACCAGCGAGGACCCCGCCAAGGACCTCGGCCGCGTGGTCATGAAGGTGAGCAAGCCCGCCGCCCCGGTGGACACGTTCGCCATCACGCTGACCAAGGATGGCAGTCAAGGCAGCCTGGCGATGGCGTGGGAGAACACCGTGGCCACGGTGGCATATACCGTCAAGTGAGTGGGGCGCCGTGGGGCAGGTCCCCGACCTGCCAACGCCGGGCGCAAGCCCGGCCGTGCGTGTGTCGTTGCCGTTGCGGGTCGCCCGCTACGGCTCTGCCTGCTTCTGAAAGCGGTATAACTCGAAGGTCGGGCGGCCGTGCGTGTCGCCTATGACCTCGATCAGCCGGTGCTCAAAGCCGGCGGCCGCGGCGAAACGGTCCAACTTCGGACGGACAGCGGGGAAAAACTCGAAATCGGGTACGTGCGTCACCCAGACCGTGTCCGGTGCAGCGATCATGCCGAGCAGCCACCGGCGGTCGGCCGGGCTCATGTCCGGCGCTGGAACCGGGTCCATCCCGCTGAACAGCGGCAGCGCACCGCGGTCGAGCAGCCGCAGGCTCTCGAAGATGTCCCAGTCGGCGCAGTAGACCGCGGCCGGGCGCATCGCCATCAAATCGGCGGAGAGCGGAAACAGGGCGTCGGTCCAGGTGTGGCTGCCGCCGTTGCGCACCGATTTCCAGAAGTATTCGTTGGTGACCAGAACGTCGGAGGCGACCAGCACTGCCAATATGACGGCAACTGCCGGAATCCCGGCACGGCCCAGCCGGCGCGAGGCTGCCGCGAAGGAGACCGCCATCACCATCGCCGGCAACGGCCACAACAGAATCGTGTGATGAATGCTGCCGCCGGCCAAGGGCGTGGTTGCCATCTGGATCCAGGCAACCGCCATGGCGATGAGCGCGAACAAGATGGCCCGCAGGTCCCGGCCGCGCGCGAGGGGCGTCAACGCCAGCGCCAGCAGGCAGGCATAAAGCTGCAGGCTGTGCCGCGGATGGCCGAAGCGCTGTGAGGTTTCGGCGCTCAGGCGCTCGGCCAGATTGGCGGCGGCGCGTGGCGCGGGCGTTTGCCCGTCTTCGGCGAACATGAAGCCAAACAGTCCTTCGCCATCGATGGTGCGCCGGAGGGTGGCGATCTTACTGGGCACCTCGTCCACGTTGCGTCCGGCGTTTTCGCGCAATGCCGCGAAGTGGTCGTGGATGCCGGAAAGCGCGACGGGGACCGCGCCGGCGAGGAAAGCCAGCGCGGCAATTGCCAGGCGCCGCCAGCTCCACGCCGCCAGGATCTGCCGCGGCACCGTCGCCAGGGCGCCGATCGTCAACCCCGATAGCATCCACACCGCCAACATTTTGTCCCAAACCGCCAGCCCAAAAAAGAAGAAGCCCGCAGCCAGCCAGAGAGAGTTCGCCGAGCGGTGGAACTTCACCAGCAGCAGCAGGCCGGCGCCGATCAATAGGTGCTGGAACGCCACCGGACCCCAATCGAAAACCGTCGTCAGTAGGTACTGGGAATCGGCGGCCAGAATGGCACATCCAATCACCGCGGCGCGGGCGCCCACGGTTGCGCGCAGGAAGCGGTAGAAGAGCCAGATGCTGGCGGCTCCGGCCAACACGGCGGGCAAACGCAAGGGCCATACGCCAGTGCCCCAATATTGAAAAATGGGGCGCCAGATCCACGTCTTGAGCGTGCCCAGGTAGCTCATGTGCATCAGCGGAATGCGGGCATGGCCGAGGTGCCAGGCGTAATACCAGGACTTGGGTTGATAGAGCGGGCCGGCCGGCAGCGCCTCATCTGCCTCGATGCCGAGGCTGCCGATAAAGGCCATTCCCGACAACAGGAAAAAAGCGATAGCGGCGGCGGCGCAAATTCGCTCGCGGATTTCGATTGGAAAGCGCACCATGATCTCCTCGCCGGGACGATGTCTCCTGCTGGGGCGAAGTAAATATTGTAGGACGTCGCTCAAGACGCTGCTTCCCGATTGAGGGTTCGTACTGCGCTAAGCGTAGTACCTGAGGGCTTGGCACAGTTGCGGGTAGGTGTATACTGAATCCGCGAGCGGGTTTCCGCATCCAATCTTGAAAGCGCGGTCTCCGCAATTGCGCGGGGAAGCGGTCTCCGGTCGATACTGGTGGCTCCGGCTAGCAGGACGGTGAGCATGGCGCCCGCAAGCTGGCGCCAATCCATTGAGAAAATGGAACGTTCCTCCGTCTGGAGCGCTCGCATTGCACCTCGTTATACGCCACTGGTCCCTTGCCGGCAGTGCGACCGTTTGGGCGCGGCAGCGCACACCACGTGCCGGAAGGTGGCGGCTCAAAATCCCGTTCACGGGCACTGAAGATTTTTTTGATTCCGCCGATTAGAGAACGGGTGTGGTTGCGACCTTTCTCTTTGGCGCGAGTGCACACGAGTTAATTTGGCATTAAGTTTGCTAGGTATCGGCTCATCTGGCCGTTACTCGGTTAGTGAGGCGGTAAGGTAGCCCTAATGAGGGGTTGGCCATGGTGAAACTTTTGACGGCATTTGCCGTCTATTAAGTTGCCGCGGCGAGATCGGCTGATGGAAAAACATTAAAAGCAATAAACCATTGGCTGAAGGGAGATGGACCATGAACAGGACAGAGTTGGAAAAATACAAGAGGGTGCTGGAAGCAAAACAGGCGGAACTGTCGGCTGGGCTGCGGAAGCGCGACGATATTGCGATCGAGAAGTCGCCGGATGCGCTCGATGAAGTGCAACTGGCTGGGGAACGCGAACTCGCCATTCGCACGCTGGACCGCGAGTCCAGCTTGCTGCGCCAGGTAAAGAGCGCACTGGCGCGCTTTGCCGACGGAAGCTACGGAACCTGCATGCATTGCGACGAGGAGATCAAGCCCAAGCGTCTGGAGGCAGTGCCCTGGACAAAGTACTGCATTACGTGCCAGGAAGCCGCCGACCGTCACGAATTCGAATCCGACCCCGGCAACGCGGCAGACGAGTTTCTGGCCGACGCCGCTTAAATCCTCTTGCTGCAACCTCTGGTCCTGGTGTCTGGACGAAGGGCGCGGGAACATTCCGCGCCCTTCGTGTTTTTGCGGGTTCCACGGCCAATTTGCCACAGGCGTGCGTCAGAATACACACTCGCCGGCCTCTCATGCCATGAGTTTTGGGGGTTGTGGCGCAATCGGACCGTGTTATCTTCTGGGAGAAAGAGACCGCTCCGTGGAGTTTCTACACCGCGCGCCAGGCCTGCCTGCCCACATCGGCGTCCTACCCGGCGCCTTTAATCCCGTTACGGTGGCGCATTTGGCGCTGGCGCACGCAGCCCTGACCCGGGTTGACCAAGTGGTATTCGTGTTGCCGCGAACTTTTCCGCACAAGGAATACTCGGGCTCGCGGATTGAGTCGCGGGCGGCCCTGCTGTTGGCGCTGGCCGTGGGCTCACCATCCTTCTCCGTGGCGTGCGCCGATGGGGGGCTCTTCATCGAGATAGCGCGGGAGTGCCGTGTCGCATATGAGGGCAGCGTGCGCGTGTCGATGTTATGCGGGCGCGACGCCGCGGAGCGCATCGTTCACTGGGACTACGGCGTGCCGGGAGCGATCGAAAAAATGCTCGAGGAATTCCGCCTGCTGGTGGCCGCCCGCCGCGGTGAGTACGCCCCTCCGCCAAGCCTCGCTCACGCCATCGGCAGATTGGAACTGGATGGCGAGTTCGACCATGTGTCGTCCTCGGAAGTGAGACGGCGCATCTCTACGGGAGACGACTGGGAGCACCTGGTGCCCGCCGCCGTGCGCGATCGGGTGCGGCTGCTGTACCGCTGAGATCGTGGCGCGGCCTGTCCAGGCTGCAGAGCCGAGAGTCGTCTCGGCTTTTCTTTTCTTGCTTGTTCTCTTGCTACCCGCGCCAGGTTTATTGGCCGGCCGAGCCTTGCACCTGAAGTGTGACCGGGTAGCTGGAGTACAAGCCCTGGGCGATAGTGAGGACCGTGTCCCACTTAGTCGGCAGGCTGGGGCTGAGCTGAAGTTCCACGAGGAAATTGGCGACCGTTCCCGGTATCAACGAGGAATTCAGCACGTCGACGGTGCTGCCGCCGGCGGTGCCGGAAACAAAACAGCACGAGGTGTTGGGGGGCACCGTCGGCGGCGCACCGAAGGGGTATATCGATCCCGTAGTGATCAGGCCTTGGTTGAGGGGCCCGACGACCGGCAGCCCCAGGCCGGTCGCTAAGACATAGATGATCTCGCCGGCCTCGGCCGGGTTCTGCGGTGTGACCAGCGCGCCTTGGATATTGGCGCAGCACAGTTGGGAGGGAGCGTTGCCAAGGACGGTCATAGTCGTGCTCGCTCCACTCGAGGTGCTGACGCCGTAGGCAATACCGTTGCCGTCCGGACCTGCCACACGGGCCAGCAGGACAATGCGGTCGAAGTCAGTGGACGCTTGGGCGGTGACTTGCGGATCGGTGTTGATCAGGGCCACAAGGTTGTCGCGGATGGTATCCAGCGTATCGCCCGGCGCCGTCGTGTACGTGTAAGTGCGGTTGGCTACCGTGACGGTTTCGGTGTCTCCGGCCGCCGCCGTGCCGTCGACCGAAACTACGCCATGCGCCTGGCTGAACTCGTGATAGGCCCACGCTATCCGCGGGGCCCCGTACCCATTCGCGGATGGATTTTGCGAGAAGATGCCTGGGTTTGCCGGAACGATCGACACCGCCACTGGCGATGTGACCTGAATGCTACCGTCGCTCATCACCGAGCGCACATAGGCGCTAATGCTCGTGGTACTGCCGAGCTCCCACGGAATTTGAGCGTTGATCTGCGTCGGGGAAACGTAAAGCAACGGCGCCTGAATGCCGTTCAAATACACTTCGACGCCGCCCATTTGAGTGGGCAACGTCGGCTTCGACTGGTCGGCCAAGACCGTGTTGGAACCGAACGTAAACGGTGGGGTGGAGTTGGTGCTGACCGTGGAGCAGGTGGTGACGCATATGCTGACCAGCGAACCGGGCCCGACGTTGGCCGCTCCTCCGCCGCCGTTCAACGTGCCGCCGTTGGAGACGGAGGCGAAGAGAACCGCGCCGGTCGATGTGCTCGCCGAAAAGGTGATGCTGTTGCCGTTCGGTCCTGGAACCTTGGCCGTTAGGACCACTTCGGAGTCGCCCGTGTCCGCGTTGGCGAGCACGTTCGGATCGCCCCCGTTTTGCGTATTGATCACCGCGACTAGGCTGTTGATCACGTCTGCAAGGGCGTCGGTGGCTACCACCTCGTAAATGTAAGTGCTGGTGTTCGTCGATAGGCACCCCTGGCCCCCGCAGCCCGTCGTGACGGTCAGCACGTCGCCGTCGTGGATGGAGCCGCCGATGCTAATCGTTCCGTTGGCCGTGACGACCAGATTGGCGGCGTTTACCACCCCCTGGTAGGGAAGGTTGACGGGCAGCGGCGTGTAAACGGTGATGCGCCGATTATACGGATCCGCCACGTAGAGGTTCGCTCCGTCCCATGCCAGCGAGGTTGGGGTGTTCATGGAATCGGTCGCGTTGCTTGCCTGGTCGATTTCGCCGCCCTGTTGGCCAAGAAGGATATCGGCGGAAACCGCGTTGGTGGTCGGCACGTGCTCGTACTCCATTATCCGATCGTTGCCGCCATCGGCGACGAACAGCCGCGTACCGTCGGAAAGCGCGAAGCGCGGAAAGCTCAGCGTGGCGTTACACGCGCCCGGATACGTCTTGGCATTGTTGCTGTCCACGCCGTTGGATACCGTGCAGAGCACCGGAGTTTCCACGTCCGTGGAGCCTGCCGTGGTCGCCGCAGTCCCGCTGTAGGCGTTATCCGCCACGGAACTAACCATGTCCGGCTGGCCGATCTCCACGTCGGCTGGAACGCCGTTGCTGGTGGGTATGGATTTCCAGATCAGCACCCGGTTGTAACCGAGGTCGCTGACGAACAGGTGCGTGCCATCGGAAGTCACCGAGACCGGGTCCTGCATGTTGGAGGCGGTGGCGCTGGTGGCCTGGTTCGCCACGGCCGTCGCGCTATAGGTAGTGAAGTTGGAAAAGCCCAGCACCACATTGGCCGCAACGCCGTTGCTGGTGGGGATGGAATTCCAGATCAGCACCCGGTTGTTCTGCGTGTCCGCCACAAACAGTTTGCCGTTCTGGAGCCACACGCCCTGCGGCGCGCGCAGCGAACTCGCGGTGGACGTACCCAGGGGCAGCGACTGCCAGTCGGCAAAATTCGCCTGGCCCACCACCACGTCCGCCGGAGCGTTGCTGTAGGTGGGAAGGTGATTCCAGATCAATACGCGATTGTGGTATGTGTCCGCCACCACTAGGTGGACGCCGTCCGATGCCACTGCCGAGGGCAGGCGCAAATTATTCTGGCTGGCATTCACGTCGACCGTATTGGTGATGAAATCCGGCTGGCCCAGCACCACCGTTGCGGTCCCCACGCAGACCGGGCAAGTGGTCAGGTAGGGCAGTTCCGCGGTCACCTCGGGCAGTTGACTGGAAAAATTCTGGAACATCAGCACGCGGTTGTTGACCGGCGCCGCCCCGAGAATATTCGAGTCCGCCACGAAAAGCGTGTTGGCCGCGTAAGCGATGCCGTTAGCCGCACCGAGCACTGTGTTGCTGGAATTCGGGTCGGCGGTCGTGAACGTCGTCTGGCCGATGACGGCGCGCGCGGCTTGGCCATTCACGAAATCGGCGGCGTAGAGAGCCGCCGAGCAAAAGATGATTACTGGAATACACTTCATGGGCAATCGGGGACGCGTCTCGCTGGCACTGGTAAATCCCGATTATAGCAAGCGTTAGCTCGGGACGTGAACGCCCGTAGTGTCGACCGGTGGCCACACGCATGTGCGGATTTCGCACAATCGAAGGCTAGGCAACCTTGCCGGTTAAAACCACTTAAGGGCGCTAGACGGGGCACGCCGCCGGGTAGTGCACGTGGTCCGCCGAAGCCGGCGGACGCTGGTCTCGGCTGGTCAGAGGTGGCGCCACCAGAAAGGAGCCCCCGCTAAAGTTCCGGCTGGATCTGCCGATACCATTACTATGTTCGAATGGAACGACAAATTCAGCACTGGCATTGCCAGCATAGACGCCCAGCATCAAGGGCTTTTTTCCATCGGGGCGGAGCTTTACGCAGCCATGGGCGCGGGCCAAGGTAAGGAGCGGATGAGCAGAATCCTGACCCGTCTGGTACAGTACACCGCAGCCCATTTTGCCTATGAAGAACGGCTGATGCAGCTTCACGGCTATCCCGATTACGCGGCTCACAAAGCGCAACACGACGACCTGACGCGGCATGTCCAGCACTTCTGTCGGGAGTTCCAAAGCGGGCAGATTGGAATCAGCATCCCGCTGTTGCACTTCGTCGACGATTGGCTGAAACACCATATCGGGCAGAGCGACCAGGGCTACGCAAAACTCCTGACCGCCAAGGCCGTGGCATAGAGCAACCGGCGATTCAGTCGGAGTTGGCTGCCCGCCGACGCGTCGGGCAGGCGCCCCGGCTTTCGGGTCCGAAGCGGATTTCGCCTGCAAACCGATTTCTTGACAGCCCCATTGGGGAAACGTCCACCCGCTCTCGCACCGCACTCGTCGCGGAAAACAGCGAAGCGCGCGGCATCGCGCGGGACCAGCGTCGCCGTTGCTGCCGCGGCGCACGCACTCTGCGCAACGCATTCTGCGTGCCGCGTCGGCACTCTTGCCGACGCCGGTACCCACGAGTGCGTTCGCCACGTCGGAATGGCACAGTTATTTCGCAGTGAGTCCTTAGTGCTCAGGCCCCTACCCGTCCCAGCGGCCGCGTTCGCGCAGTTTCCCGACCTCCGTCCGCGCCATCTCCTGCAAGCGGACCACATCCACTTTCGCGCTGCGGTTCAGCGGCATGGCGCCCGGTTCCAAAATGACGTAGTGCAGCGGACGCATGTATCCCGCCAGCGACCGTGCGTGTTTGCGCAACTCCGCTTCGGTCAGGTCGGCGGACGGCTGGCGCTCGAGGAACGCCACGATCCCGTCGCTCCACAGGCGGTGCTCGTGCCCCACCACCCCGACGTTCGCCACCCGGTCGCTCAGCGCGGCGAAGTGATTTTCGATGTCGCCTGGGAACACCTGGTGCCCGGCGGGTTTCAGAACCCACTTCGCGCGTCCCGAAAAGTGCAACCCGTGTTCGTCCAGGCTGCCGAGGTCTCCGGTGTAGAGCCAGCCGTCTCGCGACACCGTCGCCGCAGTGGCTTCCGGGTCGTTGACGTAACCGAGAAACGTCTGCGGGCCCTGGAAGCAGATGTGTCCGACCTGCCCCTCGGGCGCCTCGCAGCCAGCCGTGCCCGCGGCATCCATGGCCTCGCGGATCGACAGCCGATAGGCCGGCATCGCCCATCCGATGCCGTCCTCCAATTCTCCGGCTTCGGAGGTGAGGCGCGTGTAGGTGCAAAAGCCGGAGGACTCGGTGAGGCCGAGGCCGGTCGCAATTCGTGGCGCCATTTGCAGCATGCGTTCGAGGAACGCACGTGGCACGGCTTGCCCGCCGTAAACCGCGGTCTGCAGGCTGGCGAGATGGCGCCGCGCGAAATCCGCCGTGCGCCACTCCAGGTTGAACATGGCCGGGATCTGGCCCAGCAGCGTCACGCCGTGCCGCTCGATGGCCTCGAGGCTCTTGACGGCATCGAACACTTCCAGCGTCACCCCGGTCGCGCCCGTGAATAGCGATGTGAGCAGCACTTCCGCCTGCCCGCCTACGTGCGACGCTGGAAGATTGCACAACACCCGCTGTCCCGGTCCGAATCGAAACGCAGTGCCGAGACAGAGATTCTGGCAGGTAATACTTCGGTGTGAGAGCAGCGCCGGCTTGGGCGAGCCGGTCGACCCGGTGGTGAAGATCACCTGCGCGCCATCGCGCTCCGTCACGTGCGATTCCACCGGTTGCGGATGGGCGCGCGCCAGCAGATCGAAAACGCTGGCAGCGCCGGCGATACACTCGTTCGCGGGCGAGAATTGCATCAAGTGCTCGATGGAATCGCAGTGCGCGCGGACGGTCTCGCCAAGGGCGGCGAAATCGGCGGTCGCAGTCTTTCCCAAGAAGAAATACCCCTTCGGCCGGATCAGGTTCAGGCAGCGGATGACTTCGGCGGGCTGTAGCCGCAGATCGAGCGGCGCATGAATCACGCCCAGGCGGAAGCATGCCAGCTCCAGCAGGATATGCTCATTGAGCAGTGGCAACGAGGCGGCCAGGAAATCGCCGTGGCGAAAGCCCAGCCGCACGAGTTCCGCCGCGATGGCGATCGACCCACGCTCGAGATCCCGCCACGTGAGCGCGGTACCGCGCGTTGCGTTCAGAATGGCCGTGCTGTCCGGCTGGCGCGCCGCCCACCAATCGACCGCGGCGTGGATCAGGTGACGGTCCCGGTACTCAGTTTCGAATTCTTCCAGCGTGACCTGCGGGATCGGCTCCGTCGCCATGGATTCTATCTTGACACTTATGGCATCCAGCCTGGCCTCACGTAGGCATAGAACATCACAACCAGGCCGATCACGGAAGCCAGCAGCACGCTGTGCTTCAGGGTGAAGCGGAACAGCAAGGATTCGTCTTCGCGCTCCATCGAGGTGGCGGCGGCGGCCACCGCGATGCTGCTCAAGCTGATCATCTTGCCCATCACCCCACCGGCCGAATTGGCGGCGGCCATCAGCACCGGGTTCATTCCCAGCTTGCCGGCGGTCACCACTTGCAGGGTGCCGAACAGGGCGTTGGCGGAAGTGTCGCTGCCGGTGAGGAAGACGCCCAGCCAGCCGAGCAGCGCGCTGAAGAACGGGAACAATGCGCCGGTGGCGGCGAAGGCCAGGCCCAGCGTGGCGGTGGCGCCCGAGTAGTTCATGAGAAATGCCAGTGCGAGGACCGCTGCCAGCGTGAGTTCCGCCAGCGCCAGTTGGCGGGCCGTGTGGCCGAGCACGCGCGCGAACTGGCGCGGCTTCAAGCCGGCTACCATCGCGCCCAGAACGGCCGCCAGCAGGCACGCGGTGCCCGAAGCCGAAAGCCAGGTGAAGTTGTACGAAGCGGCATACGGGGAAGGCTTGGGAACCACTGGCGGCATGCGCTCGATGGTGTTGTGGAGCGCCGGCCAGGCGAATGCGATGTTGAGGCGGCTGAGCTGGGTCTGCAGCGGTTTGTAGCCCCAAAGCAGAACGAAGATCACCAGCAGAGCGTACGGCGCCCAGGCGTGTGCGACTTGCCAGGCAGTGTGAGTGGGCGCGGGCCGCGAATCCGCTCCACTTCCGCGCGGCTTCCAGAAGCGGAACAGCACGATCAGCGAAACCATGGCGGCCATCGACGCCAGGATATCGGTGAGTTGCGCGCCGACGAAGTTCGAAATCGCGAACTGCATTCCGGCGAAAACAATGCCGCATAGGGCTGCGGCCGGAAGGACGGCGCGCAGGCCCTTCCAGCCGGACATCACCACGATGAGATATGCCGGAACGAACAGCGAAACCGGCGCGCAGATGCGGCCCACGCCAGCGCTCAAACGGTCGAGAGGAAGGCCGGTCGAGACCGCCAGCGTGGTGACCGGAATTCCGATGGAACCGAAGGCCACCGGTGCGGTATTGGCCAGCAGACAAATCGCCGCGGCGTAGAACGGCGTAAAGCCCAGGCCGACCAGCATGGCGGCGGCCACGGCCACCGGCGTGCCGAATCCCGCGGCGCCTTCGATGAACGCGCCGAAGGCGAAGGCGACCAGCAGCGCCTGGAGGCGCGCGTCATCGGTGAGATGGCCGATGGAATCCTTAAGCAGATCGAACTTGCCGCTCTCCAGCGTCACGCGGTAAAGCAGAATGGCGGCGAACACCACCCAGCCAATCGGGAAGAGCCCGAACGCTGCACCGTAGGCAACGGCGGCAAAGAGCCTTCCCAAAGGCATGCCGTAAACTCCCGCGGCTACCAGCGCGGCCGTGCCCAGCCCCACCAACGAGGCTATCCAGGCCGGTTTGCGGGCCACGCCCAGCAGGATCAGCAAGGCAAAAATGGGGATGGCCGCCACCAGGGCCGAGAGCGGCAGGCTGTTCGCCACCGGCGTATAGTTCTGTTGCCACATATGCAGCCGTTCCTTGACTAACCAGGAACATGTTTAACACATGGCTCCGGCGGCGGTATGTTTCTGATGACTGTTTGCGATTGCCTGACCACGCGGACTGTGCCGGGACTATGGCCTGACCAGCCACGTGCCGGTCAGCATCAAGCCCAGCAAAATGGCTGCTTCGATGAGCAGCGGCCAGGCTTTGGATCGTAGCTCCGCGGCGCCCGCCGGCCAAGCGGGCGTGGTCCTTGTAGAGGCCGGGCAAGCCCCGCCCAGCCGCAACCCGCCGCCGCCGAAGGTCATGCGCCACTCTCCAGCCGCAGGCCGCGGAATGCGGGTATCAGCGCAAACGGCTGCGCCAGCGCCGCGATCGGTTCGCCGGTTTGTCGCACATTGCTTTCGGCAAATACAGCCGGATCGCCGGCCGCCAGGCGCAGGTAGCCGATACGCATAGGGTCGATGCGCATCAGGCGGCAGCAGGTTGCATCCACCGCCACCGGGTCGGCGCCCGCCACCAACACGCCCATCGGTTTGGGAACGCCCTGAATGGGGCCGTTGCCTTCCATACCGACTATGCCGTCAACCAGCGTGAACTGCCGCGGAAACACGCTATGTAGGTCGGCCACCGATTCGTGGATGCCGGCCCAGTGCAGAACGTTCTTCGGCCATCCGTATACGCCACCGGGCACGACGCCGAACAGGTTCTTCATCGAGAGTGTGGCGCCGGTCCAGTGGTGTGTTTTCATTTTGGGCGTGGACACGACCAGCGCAGCCCCCAGCACGGTATTGGGCAGATACACCCGCTTGAGTTTGGAGAACCGCCGCGGCAAATCGATCAGCGTGACCTCATCCACATTGAGGTCGACAAAGCAGTCTTCAAACCCGGGGATGATTTGGAAATAGCCGGCGGCTTCGGCTAAGTCCAGCGTATCGCGGCGATTCCCCGGCCCTTCGGCGATGGTCACCTGGGACGCGCCCAAGGCGCGGAAGGCTTCGCAGGCCGCATGAACCAGCAGCGGGTGTGTGTTGATGGCGCTTCCCGGCTCGAACTCAACCAGGTTCGGCTTGAGCACCACGGTACGGCCGCGAACTGCCACACCTTGCGAGGCGACCAGCCGGCGCACGATGTCGTAAAGACGCTGGTCATAGGCCGGAGCGCGCACGATGGTCGTTTCCGATTGCGTCAGGTGGACCGGCCTGGCACAGCCGGTACCTACCAGTGCCGCCGCCGAACCCGCCAGCCAATCCCGCCTTGTCATCGCTCCGCCCATGGCTCAGATCCAGAACGCGCTCTTACCCGCAACCGCTCCATCCGCCAGGATGCTGGTGGCAACCTCCGGGACGGTGCGGTATGCAATGCCCGATGGCGGTGTGTAACCCTCGGGCATGCGGCCCTGAGCCGCCAGTCCGAGCCGCAGCCAATTCAAGGCATCCGCCGTACGGCATTGATCGAGGAACCGCAGAGCCACGCCTAGCGATTGGTCCGTTTGCTGTCCGCGATAGCCCCGCAGGGCAGCCAGCGCCATTCCCGTGGTCTCCGGGTAGGCGCCGGTTTCGTATCCGAAGGCCCTGGTCGACCCGTGGTTCCAGCCGCCGCCCTTGCACATGCGGTTGATCAGGAATTGCCGCCCCGCATCAATCCGCGATTCGAGGCCATGCGCGGGACGCAACCGGTTCTCGCGGTCGAGCGCCAGGATTCCGAGCGAGGTGGGACTCACCCACGCCGCGCTGCCCGTCACCCAGGGCCATCCCGGGGCCGTTATTTCGGACGGAGTCTGGCTGCCCATCATCCACCGCCGGATCCGGTACAAGGCGGTCGACTCCATTCCCGTGGTGGCCGACAGCCAGGCAATGGCGCGCCGGTGGCGCTCCACTCCCAGGCGCTCCGCGGGCAGCAATGCAGCCAGCGAGGTTACCCAACAGCTTTCCCCGATGCCGGGACGCGCCTGCCACCCGCCGTCGTCCCGCTGCGCCGCACGAATCCATTGGAGGCCACGTTCGACCGATGCCGAATCGCCAGCCCCCGCCAGCGCGAGCACCGCGTAGACGGTCGGCTCCGTCCAGGAACCACCACGGCGATAGGGCCATCCACCGTCGGGGTTTTGCTGTTGGAGCAGTTTTGGTATTGGCATCACTTGCGCTCCGGACGGGGCGCATCGCGGGCAACGGCGTTGCTACGCGCTTAGCGTTCAGGCCTGTGGCGGCGCCGGCGGGCCATCACCATGACCAGCGTTATGCCCGCCCCGAGCCAAAGCGCCCCGAGTATCGGCAGGGACATGTGTTCTCCTTTTTGTGCCAGCCTCCGGGACCTTTTCAAAACCCCGAACAGCTCGGCCTGCGTGGATCCGCTCTACGGCGTGCCGCCCTACCGCGAACGGCGCGTCCGGCGCCGCCGCACGAACAGAAAAACCGCTCCGCCAGCTACCAACCACAACAGAGTTTGCACGATCGTACTGGTTGTCATATCTAAATTCTCCTCTGGGTTAACCATTTATGTGCTTCATCATCGGGAACAGGTACTTGAAAATCTGCAGCAACGCCGGACCAGCCGCCACAATTATGATCGACGGCAAGATACAGAAGAAGATCGGAAACACCAGTTTCACGCCCACCTTGCCGGCGCGTTCTTCGGCTTCCTGGCGGCGGCGCGTGCGCATGAAATCGGAGTGATTGCGCAGGCTCTCACCCATGCTGGTGCCGAACCGGTCATTCTGAATCAGGATGGCCATCAGCTTGCGAATCTCCGGCTCGCCTGTCCGCTCGGCAAAATTCCGCAAAGCGTCGGCCCGCCGCTTGCCTGCCCGCATTTCCAGGTTGACCAGGGAAATCTCTTCGCTCAATTGCGGGTGCGTGATGGCAAGTTCCCGGGCCACGTGTTGGATCGCCTGGTCCAGGCCCAGCCCGGCTTCCACCGACACCACCAGCATGTCGAGCATGTCCGGCAGGGAAAGCCGCAGGATGTTCTGGCGTTTCTTCACCTTCTTCTCGAGGAAGAACTTCGGCAGAATCCATCCTGCCATCGCCCCGAATACCAGCAGCATCACCTTCATCATCACGTTGGACGGCATCTTGGCCAGCATCAGGAATGACAGCATCACCAAGACCGCGGTGCTGATGACCCGCAGACCGTAGAACACCGGGGCCGCGCTCTCGGACCGGAATCCAGCGCGGATCAGATCTACCCTGAGCGTGGCCACCTCCTGCTCGGACGAAGGCATCTTGGACCCGACGGTCTGCAGAAACGTAACCACGGTACCCGGCCGGTGCCCTTCGATGTCGCCGGTGACGCGCGGGCCGTCCAGAATAACCGGATTGCCGAGCTGGCGCAGATACTTGTTAGGCTTGTAGACCCAGCGATAACCGAGCCATGCCATGAGCAACATGACCATCAGAAACGTGGCAATCGACAGAAACATCGGGTGCGTCATATCAAACCTTGATCGTGATGATCTTCCTAATGAAGTAATACCCTATAAACTGGGCGGCGATGGACGCGCCGATCAGCCACTTGCCGTCGGGATCAGCGGCCATACCCTGCAGGTATCCCGGCGCCACCAGCAGCATGCCGAGCATGGTGGCAATGGGCAGCACGGTCAAAATGGTGGCAGTCAATCGGCCATGCGCGCTGGCCGCCCTGACCTGCCCCTTGAGCCGGAACCGCTCGCGGATGACATAGGCCAGCCGCGTCAGGATCTCCGCCAGATTGCCTCCGGTCTGTTTTTGCAGCAGCACCGAGGAGGTGAAAAACCGTACGTCCAACAACGGAACGCGTTCGGCGAAATTGCGCAGAGCCGCTTCGAGCGTCGCTCCCAGGTTCTGTTCGTTGAACAGCGTGCGGAACTCCTGGCCCAGAGGGTCCGCCAGTTCCTCACCCACCATTTGCAAGGTAATCGTGAAGGCGTGTCCCGCCCGCATGGAACGCGACAGAAAATCGAGCGCCTCGGGAAACTGTTCCTCCAATGTGTCCAAACGCTTCTTGCGTTTTTTCCGCACGTAGACCCACGGCACGATCCCGAACAGTACCGCCAGGACGATGGCCGTGATAACGCGGTTGCCCAGAAATCCGATCACCGCCCCCAGCCCCAGACCGGGAATGCAGAGCAAACCCATCGCCATCAGCATGTGCGTGGCCGACCAGTTCAAGCCGGCCTGTTGAATCTGCTGCTGCGCGTGCCGGGCGACCCGGAACGCTTTGAAGCGCGCCATCAGCCCGTCCGGCTTGTCGACGTCTACCTCGCGCAACAGGTTGCTGACCTCCATCACCGGCTCGCCAGCCGCGACGTGCAGCCTGTCGATCATCTGCTTCTTTTGCCGTGCATCGACGAACTGGAAACCGACCTTTGTCGCGGCCAGCACCAGGCAAAAGATCAGCACGAAGACAGCGATCAACATCACGGTCATTTAATTAATCTCCACCCGCTAATTAATCTCCACCACGGTCTGGAACATCTGCTGTGGCAGGGTGATGCCGGCCGACTTGAGGCGTTCGTAGAACTTGGGCCGGATCCCGGTTGCGCGGAAGCGTCCCAGCACCCTGCCGGTTTCGCTGATGCCCGTCTTTTCGAACAGGAAGATATCCTGCAGGGTGATGATGTCCTGCTCCATGCCCACAACCTCGGTGATGTGGGTGACCCGCCGGGTGCCGTCGCTGAAACGCGAGATCTGCACGAACACGTTGACGGCCGCGGCAATCTGCTGCCGCACCGAACGGATTCCCATGTTGGCGTTGGCCATGCCCACCATCACTTCCAGGCGGCCGAGGGCGTCGCGAGGCGTGTTGGCGTGGATGGTGGTCAGCGACCCGTCGTGGCCCGTGTTCATGGCCTGCAACATGTCCAGTGCTTCTTCGGCGCGGACCTCGCCCACGATGATCCGGTCGGGCCGCATACGGAGAGCGTTGATTACCAGTTGCCGGATATGAATGGCGCCTACGCCTTCCACGTTGGCCGGGCGGGTTTCCATCCGCGCCACGTGCGTTTGCTGCAGCCGCAACTCGGCCGCGTCCTCAATCGTCACGATGCGCTCATCCTCGGGAATGTAGCTGGACAGGGCGTTAAGCAGCGTCGTCTTGCCGGCGCCGGTTCCGCCGCTGATCAGGATGTTGAGCCGCGCCTTCACGCACGATTTCAGTAGTTCCAGCATGCCTTCGGTCAGCGATAGCTTGGTTACCAGGTCCTCGCCTTTCATACCGTGGCGGCCGAAGCGGCGGATGGAAAGCAGCGGGCCGTCAACCGCTACCGGCGGAATGGCCGCGTTGACGCGCGAACCGTCCGGCAGGCGCGCATCCACCAGCGGTGAACTCTCGTCGACGCGGCGGCCCACTCGCGAGACGATTTTTTCGATGATGCGCAGCAGGTGCGCGTCGTCCTTGAATTCGACCGGCGTCCGGTACAGCTTGCCGGCCCGCTCCACGTATACCAGCTTGGGCGTCGTCACCAAAATGTCGCTGATCGTCGGATCCTGCAACAACGGCTCCAGCGGCCCCAGCCCGAACACCTCGTCCAGGATCTCTTCAATGACCCGATCTTTTTCCACCAGGCTGAGCGGCGTTTTTTCTTCGTCCACCAGCTTGGCTACGGCCACCCGGATCTCCGCCCGCACCCGATCGCCCGCCATCGAGGACAAAGCCTCCAGGTTGATACGGTCGAGCAGCTTGCGGTGCAGCAGGAATTTCAACTCCTGGTACTCCGGAGTGGAGCCCTCGCGCGTGAACAGCCGGTTCACCCAGCCGGCTTCCCGGTTGTCTCCTTGCCTCGCCGGCAAATCCATCAAAGTGGCCATTGCAGTTCCTTCCTTTTATCGATCGAACAGCCCGAAGCGTTTCGTCGTGCTCTTCTTTTCTTCTTCAATGTTGGCTAGCTTCAGGGCCAGCTTTGAAATCTGCCTGCCAAGTTCCCCCGTGCGGCTCAGCATCCGTCCCTCCGCGTACGTCTCGTACAGTTCCGGATAGTCGTTAGGGATCGTGAAGAAAATCGGCAGCCCGAGCATTCTTTCCAGTTCACTCGCCGTGATGTCCAGCCGTTTTGGCGAGCGATTGAGGATCAGCTTGATCTTGTGTTTGCCGAATCCGCTGTCGAGCAGCGTCTGCGTAATCTGCTTTGCCAGATGCAGGGCCGGCACCTCGAGCGTGGTGACCAGGCAAGCCTCGTCGCATTCCTCCAGCGCCGCCATGCAGATCGGGCTCAGACTCCGTCCCAGGTCCACCAGCGTCCAGTCATAGTGCGGCTTGACGAACGCCAATACGTGGCGCACCTGCTCCTCGGTGGGGCGCAGCTTGGAAGCCAACGCCAGAGGCGATGCCACGATCTCCACTCCGGGAATGCCGTTCGACACCAGCGCCTTCCAATAGTGAATATCCAGCCGGTGCAGGTTGGTAATCGCGTCCAGGATCGAGTACACCGAGCTGGTCTTGGTGATGAACCCCACCATCCCGGCGTCCAGATCCAGATCCGTCAGCAGCACCTTCTGGTTCTGCCGGCCCAGTTCCGCCGCCACGTGGCAGACGATCGTCGTGGCCCCGCAGCCGCCCTTCGCCGAGAAGAAGCCAAACGCCTTGCCCGCTCCTTTAGTCCCACCGCCACCCCGCCGGCTGCGCTCCGCCGAGCGCCGCTCGAGCGCTTTGCGCAACGGATCCCGCAGCGGCGGGTACAGGTACTCGTTGATCCCCGCACGCAGTGACGACAGAATGGCGGTTGGATCGGCCGACGTGTTGAGCGCGATGATCATCGGGTCGCCGGTGACCGCGCGGATCGACGACACCAGGCCCTCCAGCGGTTCCCTCCACCCGCTGATATCCACCAGAACTACGTCTGGCCGCATCCGCTCCAGCCGGTCGAGAAAATTGCTGACGTCGCCCACGTCCTGATGCTCGACGATGACGCGGAACGGCAACTCGGCCAGGCAGGCCTGTGTCTGCTCCCATAGCTCGCGATTTTCGATCGCCAGACCGATGGTTAGAGGGTACATGGTTGCATCCCCGGGATCCCCGCTACTGCTTGACCGGGGCCGCCGCCGGGGCCGCCGCCGGCGCTGGGTTCTGGTTTAGAGGTTGATCTGAAGTCACCGCCTGCACTGGCGCCGCCAGCGATGGCACGGCTCCTGTCCGGGCGCCCGTGGCGGCTTCCTTCCTCATCTGTTCGAACATTTCCTCATATGCCATCGGCGGTGCATTCAGCTCAACCGGGGCCCCCGTCTTGTCCAACCCCGGCTGCTGTATCGAAGGCGAGATCGTTTTCATGAACGGTTCTTGCCAGCTCAGCTCGGGTACGGGCTGCCCCGCCTTGATCGGCCTCACCAGTTCCGGTGTCACGATCACCAGCAGTTCGGAGTTCTCCCGCGTCCACACCTTGCTTTGGAACAGTTTGCCCAGCAGCGGAATGCTCGACAATCCGGGGATCTTCGATAAGTTGTTGCTCAACGTTCTGTCCATCAAGCCGGCAATCACGAAGCTCTGGCCGCTCTCCAACTCTATGGTGGACTCGGTCTTTTGGGTTTTCAGGCCGGGAATCGAGAAACCGTCGATTGTCACGCTGGTCGAGGTGTCGATCACGCTGTATTCCGGAGCGACCCGCATGCGGATCGTGTTGCGCGGCGTGATGACCGGTAGGAACTTCAGCTTGACACCGTATTCCTCGTACATCACCGTTACCGCGCCCGTGGATGCCCCCGCCTGCACTACTGGGATGGGAAACGAACCGCCGGAAAGAAAATTCGCCTCCTGTCCGTCGGTGGTCAGCAGGTTCGGTTCCGCAAGTATTTCCGCCAGGTTCCTTTTCTCGTACGCCTGGATGGCCGCCCCCAGGTTGAGGTCCTTGCGGAAAAGAAGGATCTGCGCCACTCCCGAAAGACTTACAGTACTCGTGATGCTGCTGAGGCTACTAGCACCGCTGCCGCTGGTGCTGACGGTGCTCGGCGAGGTGCCGCCCTGCGACGTGGTTATGCTGGTCTGTTGGCCGAACGCGTTGCTGAGGAGGGCAAAGCCCAGGTCCCGTTCCGCGCTGATATCGATGGTGGCGAACTTCACTTTCAAAAGTATTTCGGGCCCGCTCGGTGCTACGGCCACCCGCAGCAGGTTCAACGGCTTGCCCAAGGTCGCGGCAATCTCCATCACCCGGTTAGCGCTCAGCATATCCCGTACCGAGCCGCGCACGAAGACGGTGTCGTTATCGAACGAAATATTGATGTCTTCGTTGGGAAAATCGCGCGCAATCTGTTGCCGCGCGGCCTCCAGCTTGACCGGGCTCACCCGCACCGTTAGGTCGTAGACCAGGCGCCGGCCGCCATGCTGCCAAACAATCAGAGACGTTTCGCCGGGAAGCTTGCCGTTGATCAGCACTTCCTGCGGATTGATGGCGATGGCTTCCACTAACTCGCCGTTGGCCACCGAGATCTTATCGATCCTGAGCGGGCTGTCGATGATCAGGCTCTTGCCCACCGTCGCTACCAGCTTGCCGTCGATACCGGCTCGGGGTGAGCCGCCAGCGACCGGTTCCTGGTTCGCCGGGGCCGAATCGGCCCCCGACAGTACGACTGCCGGCACCATCGAGACGGCCAGCAGGCAGATGGAGATTCCACTGGTGCGTGTCACTTACTTGCCCTCCCCGGCGGTTTCGAACTTGTTTTCTTTCTTACTCGTGCCGGAAATGATCTCCATCACAAAGGCCGGCTCTTTGGGCGCCACCTTCGGAGCCGGGGGAGCCACTGGCGCCGTGCGGACCGGGCGCTCCGGAAGATTGGGCCCCATGGCCAGCCCGCCGTTGAACAGGCGGCCCACCGACGTGCCCGTAGTCTTGGAGATGGCTTTGTCCATCGGGTTGCGTAAGGCGAGTTGCACCGTGGTTTGCGCCGACGCAAGACTCAGCGTTTCCGCCTGCTCCGGCGTGGCCAGCACGGTGATCACCTGCACCACCACCGGCTTTCCTTCCGGGTCCTTCTTAAAATCCTGTCCGGCCGAAAGCACCTCGACGTCCTGCATCAGCGTCTTGGTCACCGTCCCCTGGCGGTTGTCGGAGCCGGGAACGTTACCGGAGATCAACACGTCTACATGCATGCCGGCCACCACGAACCCCGCCACTCCGGCCACTTCGTTGACCCGCAGCGGCACGGCCCGCATACCCGGCGGGATCAGCACCGAGAACCCGCCGCCTGCGCCCTTCGGCGCCAGGCGCTTCTCAATCACCGGTTCCTTGGCCATGATACCGATCATGACGCCGCGCCCCACTAGTTCCTGAGGGCGACTGGTCGATCCTTCGGGGAAGGGGCCGGTCCAGTCCTCCAGCTTTACATCGTCTTCCTTGATGACCGCGCCCACATCCAGGTCTTTGGCCGCCACCGCAATCTTGGAGGTGGTCGCCACCGCTACCGGCTGCTGCGAATTGTTCTTCAGCGCCCGGTACAATAACGAGCTCACGGCCAAAGCCACCACGGCTGCGAAAACTAAAACCCCGACGAATCTCTTGTTCATTTTTCCTTCCCGCCGTCCGCCGCACCCCGGCTTGACTTACGGGACCTCACTGCCGCTTCCCACATTGGCGGCCCGATCGCTAAGTCTATGCAAGAGATGCAGCCGCAGCGCTTTGGGCTTGGCTCTTTCAACCGCGCTGCGGCCATCTCACTATAATCTGTCATCGTCCCAGCCGGCAATCCTTGCCGGCCTCATGAGTACGGCCGTCCGCATCAAGCGGCCCGGCGTACTCCGGGAATTCTACGTGGAAGCGCTGGCGGCGGCTGCAGCCAACTGGCTATTGGTGGTTATCCAGATGCCCTTGATGCTGCCACCCGCGCCGATGAAGAGCGCGGCCGAGGCCAGAGCCACGAACGCCAACAGCAACGTGTACTCAATCAAATCCTGGCCTTGTTCATCATTCCAAAGGTTACGCAGATACGTCATTTCGATTCGCTCCTAAGTTTTGGATCCAAGTTCCGTGATCGGTCGATCACTGGTTAGTGTCTTCGTGACCTCTCGGTCACGGCCTGATCCGCCCTCAGTTGCGGCGGAAACCCGATCCCCCAACGCCTGGCCGCGCGGCCGGAATACCAGCGCCACGCCATCGTCATATACCACTCGCCATCGGCACGACTCTTTCAAGGCGCCGGTCAGCGGCGAGGTGGGGGGCATTAAAACCGTATCCACTGCGAACCGGGCCAATGTCTGGTCCCAGCCGTAGTTCACATTGAGGACTTCGAGCAGCTTGGTCTCGAAATCCTCCCCGTAGAAATCGCTGCGCCCGTCCACGAACACTCTGGACCGCGGATACAGGCGGTAAATCAGATAATCGCCCCATTGATCGTAGGTGAAGACCCGCGCCGTGGGATATTGCCCCAGCGCGCTCACGGCATTGGCGGGATACCGCGTCGGATCGAATTCGGCGCGGAACCCCTTAGGCGGATGGGGCGCGTACAACAGCGCCGCCACCAGCGCCACGCCCGCCAGGCTGGCCAGGTGCCAGCGCCCAATGCCGTCGGTCTCGCTGGTTTCCCGCATGATGCGGTTGATCCACGCCGCCGCGTGCTGCAGCCACGCTGCCACCGGCGCCACCGGCAGATGCCGCAGTCCCGCGTCCGCGGCGGCTGCCACCATCGGCGCCACCAGGATCATGAAAATCGGAATATGACGCGCCGACAGCAGCGCTGCGTGAGCCCACAACAGGAACAACAGCGGCTCGGTGAAACTCCCGCGCCGTGCGTACCACGCCGAGGCCAACACTCCACCCGCCAACATGGTCTCGAAGAAGATCGCAATCGGATGATGGAAATCCACCGGAAGGAATTCCATGATGCGCGCGGCGAGGTATGGATCGCGCAGATACTGCCATACATGCACGTGGAGGTGATACGTGTACGGATTCAGCAGGCTCGCCGCCATGCACGCCAGGGCGCTCAGGAAGTACTTCCCCGCCCGCTTGATCCCCGCCGCGCGGCCTTCCTCGCCGGCCGCCAGCAGAATCCGTAACAATTCCGCCGCGCCGAAAACCAAGATCGTCGACACGCCCACCAGGAATCCACCGTGAAGGTTGCTCCACACCACCGTCAGCACTGGCAGCAGCACCAGCCACGGAATGCCCGCCACCCGCGTCTGCCCCGCTCTCACGCGATCGAGAGCGTTCAGGAAGATCACCGCAAACAACAGCGTGAACAGGTGCGGCCGCGCCAGCCAGTGAATCGACGTCCCCGCCATTGCCAGCACCGTCACTGCAATCGCCAGCACCGCGTTCGATTTGCGCCGCGCCAGATGGAACACCAATGTAATGGTCACTGCGATCAGCAACACCGCGAACAACGAAACCGCAGCCAGACCGCCGATTTTGTTCAGGCCCGCAAGAATCACATCCGCCAGCCACTCCCACGCGTACCAGATGCTGTTCGGCTTGGAGTAGGAAAACAGGTCGCGATACGGCACCGCATGATGCGCCAGAATCCACTCGCCGGTGCGAATGTGCCAGCCCGTGTCGCAATCGCCCAGCAACGCGGTTAGACCACCCATACGCCCGAACAACAACGCCATCGGCATCAAGAACGCGATGTCCGCCAGCGACGGCAGCAACTTGACCGCAACTCTTGAGCCAGTCGTGTTCATGAAACTCACGCCATCCAAGCCGGAGACTGTACATCCTCCGTCACGTGCAACCGGTCGTGAAATGCCCGGAAATCCATGTAATTGACCCGTAGCGCCACCAGGGGATACCCGTGCCCCGAGTCCGTCGCCCGCAACACCGTCCCCTGGCAGTGTATGCACTTCTGCCCAAATCCGTGATTCGCCGGCAACTCCAATTCGAGCGTCAAAATCTGCCCCAGCGACGGCAACGGCAGCGTCTCGTCTCCCCCGTGCCACGCCACCAGGACGCCGCTGCGACTGATATTCTCCGTATACAAAGTGTTGCGCAGCCAAAGCGCCGGCGACGTAACGTGACACCGGAGTTGGATGTCAATCCTCGGGCTCTCGCGCCGGTTGATATTCCTCATGCGCTTTGCTTCGACACTCGCGAGCGTAGCGCGCTAATTGTCTTGCCATCAATATCGTAAATGGGCTATATCCATCTGTATTCGAAGGTTATTAGGCGCGAAGTCGAGGGTTGGGCCAGTAGGGCCAAGTGGCCATCCTGATGCTCTTTCCTGGATGATTCCCCGTGTTGGTTCGCCCGCCATACCCCGAACGACAGGGTTAGTATGCGGCACTATCCGTTAATTTTCTAAATATATGCTGTCCTCTGATATAAGCCATTTGGATATTCAGCTTCTATTGAAAACACAAGTGTTACGCGAAATACTTCGCAATATATTCCGCCTAATACACGGTTAATGTTGCCTATTAATGTGGATTTATTGCTGAATACCATTGACAACCGAAGTAAATAGCCCGACAATTCGGATGAACAGTACTGAATACAGAAAAATCTGAAGCCGGCTACATTGCACGGCACGGACTGTTTCAAGAGGTGAAGAATTAATGACGCGGATTCTTTTGTACAGTGATGAACCCATCCTGGCCAAGGGCCTTGAATCGGTCTTGTGTCAGGTTGAAAGCTTTGAGCTGCTGCCAAGCTGCAGTACGGTGACGAGCCTGATGGAGCAGATAACACAGGGCGTGCCGGACCTGGTTCTAATGGATTTAACACCCGAGATCACCTTTGCCGTGCTTAGCGAAATGCAGCACGCCATGCAGAGCACCAAGATTGTGCTCTGGGTGAACTCGATTTCGACCGAACTGGCTTTCCAGGCGATGGGCTTGGGAGTGCGGGGCATCCTACGAAAAACTCTGGCCACCGACCTGCAAGTCAAGTGCCTGCAGAAAGTCCAGGCCGGCGAGTTGTGGTTTGAGAAGGCGCTCACCGATAGCTTCCTCTGCGCGCGCCGCGTGGCGTTGACGCAGCGCGAGGGGCAACTCGTGAGCCTGCTTTCGCAAGGCCTCAAGAACAAGGAGATCGCCACCACGCTGATGATCTCCGAAGGCACCGTGAAGGTATACCTGTCCAGGCTTTTCCAAAAAGTCGGCGTGAAGGACCGCTTCGAGCTGGCGCTGTTCGGCTTGAAGAATCTGACCACCGGCCAGCTTCCGATTTCCGACAAGAACCACCGCGGCGCTTCGGCCATGCCTGGCCTGCGCTCGCTGGTTCTCGAGAAGCCGATGGACCGGGACGCCTCGCCGGTGCGCTTCCCCACACCGTTGCGGCCCCTGGCCTCGCGCTTCTAGTTACCGGTATTTTCGACATTGCCAACGGGCGGTGAGCGCACCAGCGCAAGCCGCCCGTTTTCTTTGGTGTGGCATGCTTCTTCAGCTTGCCGTTGTGTTGCGATGCCCAAGCTGGTTTCCGCGCAGGCGCTGACCGGATGATATCCTGATGGCTCGGCAACCGTCGACCATCCATCATGCAATGTCGCGCTCTCTTCCCTGCCCGCCTCCGCTTGTCTGCCGCCGGCCTGGCTCTCGCCTCTGCATTCTTTCTCACGGCTCTGCCGGCGCGGGCTCAAGAGTTGAGCTTCGTGCCGTTTCACCAGAACGGAATCTACGCACTCGGTGAAAAAGCCGGTTGGACCGTGACGCTCGCTCAGGGTGCAACGGCCAGTTCCCACTATACCTACATCATTAAGAGAAACAATTTCGACGTCATCGCGGCGGCCGCCCTCGACCTCTCGTCGGGCAGCGCGACCATTGAAACCGCCCTCAGCGAGCCGGCCATGCTCTATGTTGAAGTCAGGGCGGATGCGCCGCCGACATCGCCCGCACAAGGCCTGCAAGCCGCCGCACCGGTTGCCGTCATGGGCACCGTCGTCCACCTCGGCGCGGCCATTGCGCCTACACAGTTGCAGCCCTCAGTTCCGCGTCCTGCCGATTTCGATGCCTTCTGGGACGCCAAACTGAAAGCTCTCGCCGCCATCCCGATCAACCCCGTCCTCACGCCCACCCAGACCAGCAGCTCGGGCGTGGAATTGTACACGGTCAAGCTCGACAGCCTCGGTTCCCACGTTCAGGGCTACCTCGCTAAGCCCGCTAAGGAAGGAAAGTTCCCGGCGCTCGTGGTATTCGAGTGGGCCGGAGTGCATGCCCTCCAGCCCAACACGGTTACCGATCGCGCGGCGGAAGGCTGGCTGGCTTTCAACGTGGATTCGCACGACCTCCCGCCCAGCCAGGCGACCGGTGTCAGCACCGAGTATCAGGCAATCGGCAACACCGACCGGGAAACGTCCTACTTTCTCAACATGTATCTCCGCGACTCGCGCGCCATCGATTACATTGCGAGCCGCCCGGATTGGGACGGCAAGACCATCGTCGTGATGGGCACCAGCATGGGCGGCCATCAGAGCCTTGTCGCCGCTGGCCTGAATCCCAAAGTGACGGCTGTCATCGTCAACGAACCCGCCGGCGCCGATTCCAGCGGCGATCTGCATGGCCGCAAAGCAGGCTACCCGAACTGGCCCTCCGACGATCCGAAAGTCATGGAGACGGCTCTCTATTTCGACACCGTCAATTTCGCCTCTCGCATCCAGGCTCCCGTCCTGGCCGCGATGGGCTTCATCGACATCGTCGTTCCGCCGGTCGGCGTCTGGATCGCCATCGACCAGATCCCCGGTCCCAAGGAAGCCATCCCCATGGTCGAATCGAACCACAACAACCTCACGCCCGAGAAAATAGGCGCCTTCACTGCACGTTCCCAGGAAGTGCTCGGCATCATCCTGAATGGCGGCGAATTCAAACCCAACGAGGAATTGACCCGCAAGAAGTGAAGTGGGGCAGGCGCTATCGCCTGCCAACAGTCGCGGCGCAAGTCTCGCCCTACAGCAACTGCACTTCCCGCTGTATCTCGCCGGTTACCCGCGCATCGGTATCGCCTACGAACATATCGATCTCCGAGCGCACGCCGAAATGCGGCAGGTATACGCCCGGTTCAATCGAAAAACACGTCCACGGAATCACCCGCCGCTCGTCGTGGTTTTCCAGGTTGTCCATGTTGGCGCCGTTGCCGTGCACTTCCACACCGATCGAATGGCCGGTGCGATGCACGAAATATTCGCCGTATCCGGCGCTCGCAATCACGCCGCGGCTGGCATCGTCCACTTCGAAGCCGCGCAATTCCTGCTTCGCCGCAACTGCTTCCTGCACGCGCTGGATCGCCGCATCGCGCGCTCCCGTCACCACGGCAAAAACCTTGCGCATCTCTTCCGGCGGCTGGTCGCCGCAGAAACCGGTCCATGTGATGTCGTAGTAAACCGCCTCCGGCTGGTCGAGCTTGGCCCACATATCGAGCAGCACCCAATCACCCGAGCAAATCGCCGCGGTGACTTCCTCGGTCGGTTCGTAATGCTGATTGGACGAGTTTGCGTTCACGCCCACGATCGGGCCGTGGTCGGTGACCATCCCCGCTTTGGCGAACCGCTCGCGAATGAAGTTTTTCACTTCCACTTCGCTCAGCGGCGCGCCGTTTCGAGTGCGTTCGGCGATCAGCGCAAAGGCTTCGGCGCGCACCTTATCCACCCTGCGTCCGGCTTCCAAGTGCGATTCCAGTTGCGCCGGCGTCCAACGCGCTTCGAAGACTTGTATCAATTCCGCCGAGCTCGCCACCTCCAGGCCGAGGCTACGCACCAATTCCACCGTGCCCGCGTCCACCATCGCCACGTACGGAATGGCGCACAGCGGGGAATACTGCATCGCCACGAGCTTCAGCCCGGCCGTCATTTGGCGCAGGCAGTCCACCTGCTCGCTCCACCCGGAGTACAGCAGCTTCTCGCCCGGCGCGCCAGCGGTCATGCCGCGCTCGATGCGGTGCTCAAGGCCGCGCGGCTCGCCCACCGCCGGCACCAGGTAATACCAGCGTCTCGTCGGCGTCCGCGGTGGCGTGAAACCCAGCACGCGGTACGCCAGCGGGTCACGCATGTGATGATCGAAAAACAACCAGCCATCCAGCCCCTGGTTGCGCAGTTCCTGCTGAATCTTGGCGAGTTCCATAATCGGCAACTCCAGTCTATCCGATGACCCGCATTGGCGGGGCATGCTTTTGCCTTGGTGTCACAGCACTCCGGTGGCATCGCCAGTCCCGTTCGCCTGCGCACAGCCCGTCCCAATTCCGAACGCCTTTCGCGGTACCGGCGCCCTGCCGTGCGTTTTCCGCTCTATAATCAACCCGCCGCGTTGGTATCACAATTGCCCTTCCGTCTATCGTGCGAACCCTCATCCAGGATCTCCGCTTCGGTTTCCGCATGGCGCTCCGAAGCCCCGGCTTCACTCTGATCGCGGTGCTGACGCTGGCCGCCGGCATCGCCGCCAATTCCACGGTTTTCAGTTGGATCGACGGCGTCCTCCTGCATCCGGTACCGGGTGTGACAGACCCCGCCCGATTGGTCGCGTTTGAGACCGTGGCGCCGAACGGCGACGCGCTTCTCACTTCCTACCCCGATTATCGGGATTACCGCGATCATCTGAAGCTGATCAGCGGCCTGACAGGCGCTACGATGCTGCCCTTCAGCATCGGCCAGGACGTGCACGCGGAGCACGTCTGGGGCGAGCTTGTCACCGGCAACTATTTTGCCGTGCTCGGCGTAAAGCCGATCCTGGGCAGGGTGTTCACGCCCGATGAGTATGGCGACGCGCAGGGCGCCCACCCCGTGCTGGTCATCAGCGAACGCCTCTGGAAACGCCGCTTCAACGCCGATCCCGGTGCAATCGGGCAACTGCTGCGTGTAAACCGCCAGCAGTTGACGATCGTGGGCGTGGTGCCCGCTACGTTCCTCGGCTCCATACCCGGACTTACGTTCGACATGTGGGCTCCCGTCACCATGGGCGCGCAGCTCAAAGTGCTGCAGGAGGGGTCACTCGAAGATCGTGGAACGCGCCAGATGTTCGGCTTCGCGCGTCTTCGGCCGGGCGTCACCCTGGAGCAGGCACGGGCTGAAATCCAATCCCAAGCCCGCCACATGGCGGAAGCGGACCCGGAGCATAACCTTGGTATCAGCGCCACCGTGCTCCCCATCTGGAAAGCCCATTCCGGCGCCCAGACATCGTTACTGATGCCGCTCGTACTCCTGATGGCAGTTTGCGGCGTGGTGTTGCTGATTGTCTGCGCCAACGTGGCCAACCTGCTGCTGGCGCGCTCGACGGCCCGCCAAAGAGAGTTCAGCGTGCGCATGGCGGTAGGCGCCGGCCGCAGCCGTCTGGTACGCCAGTTGCTTAGCGAAAATCTTGTACTGGCCGTGCTGGGCGGGCTGCTGGCCGTCCCGGCTACTTCGTGGTTCAGCCAGTCGCTGGGAGGCATGGTGCCACCGTCCGGGCTTCCGGTGACGCTCGATATCCCTCTGAACGGCGACGTGGTGGCCTTCACCTTTCTGCTGTGCCTGCTGGCGTGCGCCATTTCCGGCGTCGCACCCGCCTGGCATATGGCTCGCGCCAATCTCAACGATGCGTTAAAAGAAGGCGGCCGCAGCGGATCGGGCGGCGCCAGTTCACACCGCATCGAGCGGCTGCTGGTAGTATCCCAAGTCGCCCTGGCGCTGGTGGCCATAATCGGCGCGGGTCTGTTCGTCCGCAGCTTCAGCGCCGCGCGCCAGATCAACCCCGGCTTCGATCCCAGCCACGTGCTGGTATCGCACCTGTCGCTTAACGGGTATTCAGTTCCGGAGCGGAAGCTGTTTGTGGAACGATTGCGCGATCGCGTTTTGTCGCAGCCGGGAATAACCGCTGTCACCTTCTCGAATACGGTTCCGCTCTCCCTTGCCGGCCAGTGGTGGGAACCCTTGGAGATTCAGGGCTACGTGCCCGGTCCCAGCGAGAACATGAAAATCGAACGCAACGTGGTGGCCCCGGGCTATTTCGACATGCTGCGGATCCCGCTCGCCGAGGGGCGCGACTTCACCGACCACGACGACGAAAAGTCCGTGCCGGTGATGATCGTCAGCCAGGCTTTTGTGCGGCGCTTCTTCGGCAGCCGCTATCCCATCGGCCAGCATGTGCATGGGTGGGGCCGCTGGTTCAATGTGGTGGGGGTGGCCAAGGACAGCAAGTACCAATACCTGGATGAGGCGCCGAGGCCGTACTTTTATGTGCCCTTCCGCCAGTGCTTGCGCGAGGATATGGGCATCCGACTCTATGCGAGGACCGCCGGCGACCCGCTGCGGGCAGTGGAGCCGGTGCGCCGCGCCGTGCGCTCGCTCGATCCCGACGCGGGCGTGTTTGACTCCATGCCGATGGCCGAAAACATCAACGCCGCGCTGTTCACCGAAAAACTGGCGGCCACTATGCTGTCTGTGCTAGGCGTGGTCGCGCTGCTGCTCGCGGCGCTCGGATTGTACGGAGTGATGGCCTACGCGGTGGCCGAACGCCGGCACGAAATCGGCATCCGCATCGCACTCGGCGCGCGCCCAGGCGACGTGGTCAGAATGGTAGTGAAACAGGGCATGGAGCTCACCCTGATCGGCCTCGCCGTCGGCATGGTCGCGGCCCTCGCCGTCACCCGGGTGGTCGCCGCAGCGCTGGTCGAAGTCAGCGCCACCGACCCGCTGGTCTTCGCCGGGGCGCTCCTGTTCCTGGCCGCCGTCGCCGCCCTGGCCAGCTACCTGCCCGCCCGCCTCGCCGCCGGCATCGACCCCAACCAGGCGCTGAGATCGTGAGGTACGCTTTCGGACCAATCACCGCGCTGCCCACATCCCTGATACGATCAAAATCAGAGGCCAGGATTGGGCGCGTTTGGGCGAATGCCATTCGCCGGCCGCCCGGACTCGCTTGAAGAAGTTCCACGCATGCCCGAGATCAGCCGGTTCTTCGGTATCATTGTGCAGATGTACTACAGCGATCACGAGCCGCCGCACTTCCACGTGCGCTATTCCGGCCAGAGGGCGCTCGTTGCGATCGGAACGCTGGCTCTTTTGAGAGGGCACCTTTCGGCCCGCGCACTCGGCTTGGTGACGGAGTGGGCGGCGCTGCATCGCGCGGAATTGATAGAAGACTGGAAACTGGCGAGAGCCGAGGCGCAGCTCAAACCGATTGCGCCTCTCGAGTAGATTATGTTGAAGGACGTTGTTACCGCAAGAGCTCTCGGCGAGCATCGCTTGCATCTTCGCTTCGAGGACGGCGTCGAGGGCGTGGTTGATCTCGCGCCCGATCTCAGCTTCCAAGGAGTCTTCGCGCCACTGCGCGACCCCGCCTACTTCGCGCGTGTCCGCGTCGATCCGGAGCTGGGCACTGTAGCTTGGCCGAACGGAGCCGATCTTGATCCGGACGTTCTTTATGGGCGTGTCACCGGTACTCCGGTCTTGCAGGAGCATGACGCGGATTTGGCACATTAGCCCCTACGTTCCCATCACGATTCCGCCATCCACGCTGAGCACCGCGCCGGTGACGAAGGACGCCGCGTCCGAGGCCAGCCACAAATATGCGTTGGCGATATCCTCGGGTTGTCCCATGCGGCCCAGCGGCGTGTGCGCGCGCAACCCCTCCCGAGCCTTCTCCGGGACGGCCTTCATCATATCCGTGTCGATGATGCCCGGCGCCACCGCGTTGACGCGAATGCCGAACCTGCCGAACTCCCGCGCCCATACCCGCGTCATTCCGATCACGCCCGCTTTGCTGGCGACATAATTGGTCTGCCCGAAGTTGCCGTACAAGCCGACCACGCTGGTGGCGTTCAGGATCACTCCGCCCGCGCCCGTCCGGATCATGCGCACGGCGGCGCCCCGCGTGGCCACGAACACGCCCCGCAGGTTCACCTCAATCACCGCGTCGAACTGTTCGTCGCTCATCACGCCGGCGATGGCGCCTTCCTTGAATTTGACGATCTGCCCGTCGCGCAGAATGCCCGCATTGTTGATCAGCGCGTACACCGGCCCCAGCGTGCGCTCGGTTTCCTCCACCGCGATCTCCACCGACGCCGCGCTGGTGACATCCACCTTCTGAAAGATGCCGCCCCCTTCCGGTTCCGTCTCCTTCACGTCCCAGGAAGCCACCTTGCAGCCTTCCTGGGCGAAGCGCCGCGCCGTGGCCTTGCCGATGCCCGCGGCCGCGCCGGTGACAATTACCACCTTGCCCGCCAGTCCCGTTTCAATCATGACTTCCCCATTATCACCGGTAGCGCCGGCGGTCTTTGCCGCCGGTGTTTTTTCACGCGCCGGCTAAAGAGCCTGCTGAATACGGATACGCTCGTTGTTCTTAATCCGTGTTCATCCGCGTTCATCCGCGTTCATTCGTGGCCCATCTTCTTAGCAAGCTCTCAAACATGCCCCACCCGGCCGGACACGCTATAGTAAAAGTGTCCCCATGCGAGGCCCACGCTGGCTCCTGCTGCTGGCGATCGCCGCCATCCTCGGCGGCATCGTTTTCACCTATCGCGCGCAGAAAAGGTCGGCCGCGGCGCACGCGCCTGCCCGGCCCAAGGATCTTCCCGACGATCTGCACTCCAGCGCCCAACTCTGGCACTGGGTGGAAACCGACGCCAAAACCGGCCACGTGCGGGCCGATATTACCGCCGAGGACTTCCGCGAGGTCAAGGATTCCTCCCGCGTCGACCTCAAGGGCATGAAGCTGCGCCTGCCCGGTAAGAAGGACGACACCTACGACCTGATCAATGCGGCCAACGCCCAGTTTTACAAATCCGAGCATCGGCTCTATTCCGAGGGCGACGTCGAGATCACGCTGAATCTTCCGACGGCCGGCGCGCCCCAGCGCGCCCCGGTTGTTATCCATTCCGCCGGCGTCACTTTCAATACCGAAACCTACCGCGCCGAAACTGATAGTCCCTCCACCTTCACTTTTCAAAACGGCAGTGGCAAGGCCACCGGCGCGTACTACGATCCCACCGCGCACGAATTGCGCATGAAACAGGACGTCGAGATTCACTATCAGCCGCAAGGCCCTGGCGCCAGGCCGATGACGATTGAAGCCGGCGGCCTGGTCTTTCACGAAAACAACCAGACCATCGAGCTCCCGCCTTGGGGCAAATTGACCCGGGAAGGCACCGTGGTGGAAGGCGATGCGCCGCTGATCCAATTGCAAAACCACCAAATCCGCAACGTGCACGCCTTCCACGCGCGCGGCACCGAGGATAACGACAGCCGCCAGATCTCCTACTCCGCCACCGAGCTCTTCATGGATTGCAACGACCACGGCCAGGTAGAGCATATCGCCGCGGTGGACAACGCCCGCCTGGTATCGAATGCGCCCACTTCGCAAACCACCGTCACCGGTGACCGTGTGGATCTGAATTTCGAGGTGCGCGACAACCGGAGCATCCTGCTCCGCGTTGCCGCCGCCGGCCACGGCGTGGTGATTTCGAAACCCCTGCCGGCGCCCGGTACCGAGCCCGGAGATACCCACGTGCTTTCGGCCGACAAACTGGAGATGACCATGCGTCCCGGCGGCAAGGAGCTCGACCGCATAGTCACCCGCGGACCCTCCAGCCTGGAGTTCGTTCCCAACACGGCCGCCGCTCACCACCGCGTTTTGCGCGGCAAGGATTTTCTGATCGCCTACGGCCAAGACAACCGCATCGATACCTTCCGTGCCACCGATGCCCACACCGCCACCGACCCCAATGCCGAGGAACGCAAGCGCAAGCGCGCCCAGTCCATCACCAGCAGCCGGGAAATCAACGCCCGCTTCGATCCCAAGACCAGCCACCTGGTGGCGATGGAGCAATCCGGCGGCTTCGCCTACGCCGAAGGCGACCGCCAGGCCCGCGCCGCTAAAGCCACCCTCGATTCGGATCAAAACGTGATGGTGCTCGATGGCGCCGCGCGCATGTGGGACTCTACCGGCGCCACCAGCGCCGACCGCATCCGGATGAACCAGACCAGCGGCGACTTCACCGCCGAAGGCAATGTCAATTCCAGCCGCATGCCGGAACCCGATGCCAAAAAGAACTCCCAGATTCTGGCCACCGACGAACCGCTGCAAGCCCAGGCGCGCCGCATGGTTTCCACCAATAAGAGCCGCAACATGCACTACGAAGGCGGCGTGGTGATGTGGCAGGGCGCCAACCGCATCACCGCCGATACCGTGGATGTGGATCGCGAGAAGCGCTCCTTCATCGCCGACCACAACGTGGTCAGCAGCCTCTGGGAAGAGCCCAAGGACGCCGAGAAAAAGAAGACCGCCGCGCCCGTGCTCACCGTGGTGCGCGCGCCGCGCCTGGTCTACACCGATGCCGACCGCCTGGCCGTGTACACCGGCGGCGTGGACATGTCGCGGCCGGGGATGCACATCACCAGCCGCGAATTGCACGCCGTCCTCGCCGATTCAAGCGCCGATTCGCGCCTCGAGAAAGCCGTCGCCGATGGCGGCGTCAAGATTGTCGCCGACACCGTCAACGGCCGCCGCATCGCAACCGCCGAACACAGCGAGTATTACACCGGCGACGCGAAGGTGATCCTCACCGGCGGCAAGCCCCGCCTGGTGGACGAAGCCGGGCATTCCACCGAGGGCGAAAAATTGACCTACTTCTCCAACGATGATAGGTTAAGCATAGATGGGGCTCCCAACCGGCCTGTCCAGACCTTTATCACCCGCCACCGAAAATAGCGGCGGTGTGAGCAAACTCGAGACCTCGGAGATTTCCAAAACCTATCGGGGCCGCCGCGTCGTCGACGACGTCACTGTGCATTTGCAGCAGGGCGAAGTGGTCGGCCTGCTGGGGCAGAACGGCGCCGGCAAAACCACCACGTTCTACATGATCGTCGGCCTCATCACGCCGGATTCCGGCCGCATTCTGCTCGATGAGAAGGACATTACCGGCCTGCCCATGTACCAGCGGGCGCGCCGCGGCATCAGTTATCTGCCGCAGGAGGCTTCGGTTTTCCGCAAGCTCACGGTCGAGGAAAACCTGCTGGCCATCCTCGAAACGCTCTCGCTTTCCGCGCGCGAGCGCCGCGAGCGCACCGAGCTGCTGATCGAGCAGTTGGGCCTGGAAAAAGTCCGCCGCAGCCGCGGCTACATGCTCTCCGGAGGCGAGCGGCGGCGAGTGGAAATCGCCCGATCGCTGGTCATCAGCCCGAAATTCCTGCTGCTCGACGAGCCTTTTTCCGGCATCGATCCGATCCAGGTGCTCGAGCTCCAGCGCATCATCTTCGATTTGAAACGCGCCGGCATCGGCATCCTGATCACCGATCACCAGGTCCGCGAAACCCTGATGGTGACCGATCGCGCCTACATCATCGACGAAGGCCGCATCTTCCGCGGCGGCAGCCCCGAAGCCCTAGAGCGCGACCCCGAAGTGAAGCGCATCTACCTCGGGGAATCGTTCAAACTGCGGCTGTAGAAGCCAAAGTGGGGCAGGCGCTTCCGCCTGCCAACCCCGATGGAAACACCGCGCCGGCCTCCACGTAAGTCGCGTCTTCTAACTTGAAGGCCCCCGGGACCTCCTCAGAACTTGATCCCACGCATATCCTGTTTTCCGACTGTAGTTGTAGGCGTTCTTGACGTCGGCCGCAGCGCCGCTGCGATCATCGTAAAGCCGCGTCGCACTGATGCCCATCAGCTCAAGCCGGCTGAAGGCCTCACCGGCGACCGAACACGGAACAAACACTTTGGGAAGTGTCGGTGAGTACTCACCTGATGTCGCGTCACGCGGCTCCTTAACGTTCTCGGCCAAGTCCTCGAAGTCCTTCAGGTTCAGATGCGCGTAGTTCAAGGTGTCGTAGATAAAGACCCCCATCTGCCGCTGCATCCGCTTGTTCGAACTTGCGGGAAAGCGGATGTACTTTAGGACACCGGCGGGGTACCCCTTCGCAAAGAGCGGCTCGCTTTGGTCCAGGAACCTGTTAAGCTCCTCACCAGCGCCGCCTTTACCCACGCTGGCGCAGCGTTGCGACCATCCCAGACCGAGCGCCTTGGTGTCCAGGGCATAAACAACGACTTTCTTGTCGGGTTTGGTTCTGTCCGGCCGGAAGCCGTTGAAGGCGAAAAAGAGAGCGACGTAAGGGGAGAGAGAGAAGTCGATGAGCGGCGAAGGAACGTCGTGGTGGCGGCCGTATTCCAAACGCGCCCGCCGGTCCGAATTGAGGTCGGCGGGCATTTCCCCGATTGACCGAAGGTTCGTCATGAAATGCGACAGCATCTCGTCAACCCGCGTGTCCCAGGATTCATGAGGGATAGCGCTGAACCGCGATAGCGTCGAGCAAATGCGCCACTCACTGTCCGAGTGCCCCCGGAACACGGTGTCGTCGTCGCCTAGGGCCAACTTCTCCAAGACGTCGAGCGCACCACGAAATGATCTTGGGTAGACCTTCTTCGTGCTCATTTACCGCCCCGCGGGCCTCACTACTCTCATTGTCGCCCTGCGCTGTCCCTTTGGGGGATGCAATGGGGAACAACGCATGTCCAGGCGTACAATACTCCAGCGGTCCTCACGCGACCGCAACCTCAGAAGCATCGCAGAACCTACCGCCGACCGGCGGTTTCGTCAGCTAGCCTTCGGATTCAACGTCCGGTTCACATGATCGGGATCGCGGGCAATCAGTGTCAGATAGGCCCGCGTGGGCTGGTCCGGTTCGGCGCGGCCCTGCGCCCAATCCCGCAGCGTGCCAAGCGGAATATGATAGCGGGCGGCGAATTCCTCCTGCGTCAGATCCAAGGCACGCCAGATGATCTTCGCCCGCGGTGTCCGCCGCATCCGCTTGAGGTCCGTCTCGGTAAGCGGCTGAGCGTCGCGGTCCCCGCGCGCGGACCGCTCAACCGCCTCCGAAGTCATTGGCCTGGGTCGGCGTCGTGCCATTCGAATTCCAACTTCATATACTACGGAATTCCAGTACTTCTATCAACGTGCCCACGGGTGTGCGACGCAGAAATGGCGAACCTCCCGATTCGTAGTGAATTCGCATGAATCTGAGTATAGGGGTACACGACGCGTTGCCCTTTCGAGAGGCGTTGTATCAGGGCACGGCTTCAGCCGTGCCGGGAGATCGCGTGAAAGGTCTGGGCTTTAGCCCCTGTGTGCTCGGAAAGGCCTCAGCGGCTAAAGCCTTTGGCTACCTATGTATTGCGGCACGGCTGAAGCCGTGCCCTGATAC
>OBLW0100000310.1_pt1 | contig 41253 bp, 33 predicted proteins | sample 1520161 | NCBI WGS metagenome assembly OBLW01 (sample SAMEA3539309, study PRJEB22396) | soil metagenome | biome: tundra; feature: field; material: soil | place: USA | collected 2010-05 | depth 0.15 m
TTGGTACAAAGCTCGATACAACACCTAATGGTGTATATGTTCCAACCGTAGCAGCTCAAAGTATTACTATAGTAGGAACTGGAAATGAAAAGAACGGTGCTACTGCTATAAAACATACGGCAACGGTTACTTCAACTGCCATTACGATTGTAAAAACCAACTAGGGAGGCCATTATTCCATTCATATTCAAACATTATACCTATAAAACTTAAAAAATTAAGAGATTAAATTTCTGTTTTTCCCTCTCCTTCCTGTTTATTCAATTCAAATTCCAATGCATTTGTTGAAATCCATTTGCGTGGAGCACCTGTTAATTCAGCAAAAACCACAGTATTATAAACGACGAAATTTCCGTATGCACCCAGTTCCTTTTGCGCATCAGGTTCAAAAGGTAGTCTAATATTATATGTTTCCGTTATTTTAAAATCCTTTATTTCCGTGTAAAGGGTGTATAACTTATACGATTGTTTAGTTTTGTCAATGGGATTAAACAAACATATAATAACAATTACGGAAAATGTCTTTCCGGTTTCCGTTTCTATTGTTCCAGGACTTTGACTTTCAATTACAATATCAATTCCTGATGTATCGATGGATTTAAAGTAATTCTTACTGAAATATTGTGATCTGGGTGAAATTATATTTCTAATTGTTAAATGATCGGGAGATGTATGTCGCATATTTGCCGCAAGCATATTCCTGTATGGTTTCCGCTCCTTGTCCGGCCATTTTTTCCAGATATATTGCAATGCCGGGATTTGATTCATTTGACTGCATAGTGCCGCAGTTATTGCAGTTTTCGATTGAGCCGCTTTTTGCTTTTCTGTTTTCCCTGTCTCCTTCTTCTTTTCCCTCTTATATGAATAAAGTACCTTTCCCCCATAATTAATTATTAGATTATCTAACCTTCCCTCAAATCTGATTTTTAGATTCTTCTTCGTTTCCGCCATTTTTCAGTTCTCCCAATTTTATTCGTAAAAGACCACTATTTAACTGGTTTTAATTTACTTTTCCAAGGAAATCCATGCCTTTTGCCATATTTACAGTCCAATCTGACGTTTTGTCAGTTCTTATTTCCCCAATTCTGCTTACTTCCAACACTGTCGGACTACGGTTCAATCCTCTTTCTACTACTGTCTTACTAAGGTAATATCATACAGAATCATATGATATCATATTAAATCGTATGGGGAAAATTTCGTCTTCTGGAGTGTGTTTGGTTAGAATTGCAATGGAACAATATAAAATGATTTAATATAAAAGTCAAGGTATTTTTTCATTCTTGGATTTTATTTTCCCAATTTTCCTCTTCCATTGATTTTCCTGCAACTGGTCGGCACACAATATTTTTATTATAACACCGGTAAGTACTTTTTTAATTCCCAGGAACTTACTTCCAATCGGTAATCCTCCCATTCTAAACGTTTTGCATTAATAAAACGTTCAAACAGGTAAGCCCCTAACGCTTCTTTAATCACCGTATCTTTTTCCATTTCATCAATTGCTTCATCCAGCGATTCCGGTAATAGGTTCCCGGTGGATTTGGATTGTGCGCCCCCTGGTGAATAAACATTTTCCTCTGTTGCTTCAGGTATCTGTAATTCGCGCTTAATTCCATCCAAACCGGCGGCAAGCATTACAGCAAATGCTAAGTATGGATTACAGCTTGGATCAGGGCAGCGCAATTCAATTCTTGTTGATTCATGAGTATGTGCCCGGGGTATACGGATTAATGCAGAACGGTTTATTCTTCCCCAGCTTATATAAACCGGTGCCTCATACCCCGCCACCAATCGCTTATAAGAATTTACTAATGGTGCAAGTATTGCCGACATCCCTCGTGAATGAGCAAGTTGTCCGGCAATAAAATGTTTTGCTGTTTTTGAAAGACCATGTGGATCACCCGGGTCTGAAAAGACGTTTCTTCCGTTTGCTTTATAACTAAGACTTTGATGAACATGCATCCCGCTTCCGTTAAGTCCGCGGGTTAGCTTGGGCATAAACGTGGCATACAAACACTTCTGCTCTGCAAGGATTTTTACTAACACTCTGAATGTAACTACGTTATCTGCGGTTTTTAGTGCATCGGAATAATGGAAGTCAATTTCATGTTGACCTGCTGCAACTTCATGATGCATCGTTTCCGTTTCAATCTCAAATGCAGATAACGCTTCAGCTATTTGTCTCCATAAACTTGTGGCTACCATATCTACCGGTTGATCAAAATACCCTGCACTATCCTGAGGGTTGGGTGGCTCTAATTTCCCGTCGGCTGTTGGTTTAAGAAGAAAGAATTCTAACTCCGGACCGGTATTATATATAAATCCCATTTTTTCGGCTTCGGCTATTACTCTGGTCAATACGGATCTCGGATCCCCAATGAATGGCTGTTCATCAGGTGTATAAACATTACAAATTAATCTTGCGGTCGCCTCATCTCCGCTTAACCAGGGTAATATTGCAAATGTGGAAATATCTGGGACTAAATACATATCGCTTTCAGCAACTCTTGCAAAACCTTCAATCGAAGAACCATCGAACCATATGCCATGATTAAGTTTTGATTCAAGTTCTTTGGTCGGTATCGTTACGTTTTTTACCGCACCCCCGATATCGGTGAACTGAAGTTCGATAAATTTTATCGCTCGGTCTTTAACCAGCAATAATATTTCTTCTTTACTATATTTTTTTATGCTTGTCATTTATGTATGTGTTGTAAAATTAATGCTATTATAATCATAATTATTAACATTAGTAATGCCGTACCTATCGAAACAACGATAGGAGACCGCCACCGGGATATAGCTAAAGTCTTTCCGGTTAATTTATTCAATATTGTAATATCTACATTTTCAGGCTTATCCAGATCATCAATAAACTCACGCAGGTTTTTATATCTCTCGTCCGGATTCCTTTGTAAACACTTTGCTATTATTGCGGCAATCTGGGGCGATACCCCTTCAACTAATTTGTCCAGCCTTGGGATAGCCCCCTTAAGATGTTGAGCCATTACAGCCAGATGATTATCTCCACGAAAGGGAGCTTCTCCTGTTAAAAGCTCGAAGAATATAATACCTAGCGCATAAATATCTGTCCGGTTATCTCCGCGATGCCCTTCAATTTGCTCAGGTGCCATAAAATCCGGGGTTCCTGCCGCACCACTTAAATTAGCATAGGTAACTCTATGTGCATTTTTTGTTAGAGCTAATCCAAAATCTAAAATTATAGGCTGCCCCTCAAAGTTGATAAGTATATTTTCAGGTTTTAAATCCCTGTGAATGATTCCATGTTCATGACAATGTAAAAGCCCCTCTGCAATTTTACGCATAAGTATAATTACATCTTCTACTTTTAAAGGATCGTTTTTCCCAATCAAATTTCGTAATGATGTACCATCGATTAATTCTGTAACCAAATAGGGTGTATTGTTATAAACTCCTGAAGCTAACCCTTTCTGAATTGCTGGATGATTTAAAGTTCTCATCACTTCCAATTCTCTTTGAAATCTTTCATATTGTGCAGGGTCACCTATTGACATTCTGTCAGGAATTTTAAGAACTACGTCTTTCCTGCTCAGTAAGTCATAGGCAGTATAAATATCACTCATACCACCCCGGGCAATATGATAGCGAATTTGAAAGTGATCAAATTGATCTCCGATCTGTAGCCTTGTAGATATTGCCATAATTTATTTGATTATTCTTCTCAAAATTACAATTTTATTTGTCAAATCGGTTGAACATTCTTGGGAATATATTCAATTTTTTTCTCTCTTTGCTTGAATCAATATCGGCAAGCTTACTTATATATACAACTATTACAGTTAGATTATCATCGTGTTCTCTTCCTAAAGCAAGCTCGCCGATATTTTTACTTAACTGCTCTGGGTCTTTTGTAGAATTAGATAATTCTAAAAACTCATCATCTTCGATTATGGACCATACTCCATCCGAACACATAATTATTATATCTTCACTTTGAACCGTTCTTTTAAAAATATCTGGCTGAAGAAAAAGATTAAATCCAATACATTTATTTAACACCGAACGCTGGTTGTGCGTTCTGAGATTTTCTTTTGGTAAAACTTTCATTCGAACTAACTCGCCTACGCGTGTATGATCATTTGTTAAACAGGTAGCAGTATTATTTCTGATTAAATAAGCACGGGTATCCCCCACATGCCCGATATATAAAGTGTTTTCAACTAAATTAATAGCTGTAAGCGTTGTACCCATCCTCCCGACTCCTAATTTCTGCGCGGTTTGATAAACGCTGAGATTTGCATTTTGTATCCCTGCTTTTAATTTTTGAATTGGAGTTGCATCATGGGAATCGTAAAACGTATCAAAAAATGTTTCAACTGCTATTGAACTTGCCTTACTTCCCAACGCATATCCCCCCATACCGTCAGCTATGCAATATAAATGCCCGTTTACTGATGTAAATTCGTCTTCCGGATTACACATGCGTAAAGAATCTTCGTTCTCCTTTCGGACCTTTCCTGCATGCGTAAAACTGTATGAGAATATTTCTGCTTTTTTATTTGATGGCATCGGCTTCTTCAATTCAATCGCCACTGCTTATTTAATTACTGAACCAACAGGTGGAATTATATACCTTCCGCTTTTTTTACTATTCCAAATCAAATAACCAATACTCAAAATTCCCCAGCCAAGCGTTATCCAGATCGCCATCTTGGTTGCATCTTGTGAAATTCCCGGAGTTGTAAGACCGATAAATACAATTGCTATTAATAATCCCACATTCCCGATTAGTCCCAGTAAAGGAATTATGGCATGTTTTATACTATGGAATTCCTTTCTTCCTGAAAAAGTGATAAACGTGAATATGCATATCAGTGCATATAATATAAATGTACCAATGTTTGATGCAAGAGTTATACCTGTTAACGCTGTTATGCTTAGTACTCCGGTTCCCCCAATGATTGAAGAAACTCCGACCAATAACCAAACGCCCATATGAGGCGTAGCATGTGTTGAATGTAATGCACCTAATATGCTTGGCATTTCATCATCCTGTGCCATAGCAAAACTAATTCTAACAGCGGTGTTCATTGCAGCCAAAGTTGTTCCGAGTACTGCAAGAGCTACTGTGAATGCAATAACTATCATTAATGCAAAACCATTCCCGCCAAGCATTGCATCGCCAATTAATCTTGTTAAATCTCCTATTGGAGCTCCCGATGCACCGGCTGCTGCCATGCCTGTCAAAGTCTTGCCGTCTGCAGTTAAATATGTTAATTTTTCACTTATTGCATAATTAGCAGCAAAGTATTCAAAGAGATATGCTCCTAACCCTTGGATGATCAACGACAAAATTACTCCACGGGGAATATCTCTTTTAGGATTAATTGATTCACCCGCCAAAGAAGTTGAAGATTCAAACCCTACAAGAATTAATATCGCAATCGTTGATTGAAAAAGCATCGCTGACAAACTATGTGGAATGACAATTGAACCTGGCGATGTATGAGCCCAATGAACAGCATGTAATGGATTTTGAACTCTGAACATTATTGCAAGAATCGCAAATCCAACTAAGGATACCAGTTGAATGACATTTATACCTATGGCAACATTTGTCGATCCGCTTATCCCACGTACTGCAATGAAACCAACTAAAACAGAAAATGCAATTGCTATTCCAATTTGCTCGGGAATAGAAAGTGTAACACCAAATTGACTAAAAATATATGTTACCAGTATAGCCATCATTGCAACCATTACACCTGGATATACCCAGTAAAACAAATGAGCAGCCCAGCCGGTCAAGAATTTTGAAGCCCGGGCAAAACGATGATGATTCCTGTTTTCTTTATCTAAAAAAGCCCTTTCTGCAAAATAATATGAACCGCCTGCACCGGCTTCGGGATATTTTTTTGCAAGTTCCGAAAATGCGATTGCTGTTAAAAATGCAACTGCAAGAGCTGCAACTATTCCAACCCACATATCAGTATCGCCACCATTATTTGATGCTTGGATCTGATATGTGATCCAGAGAAATGCACCAGGAGCGATTAACGCCATCGCATTTACTGTGACGCCAGTTAGTCCTAATGTCTTTTTTATTGTTGGTATTGCCATTTCTATCTCATTTATTTATAAGGTAATACGGTACTATATCCTCATTTAATAATCCCATTAAATACAATTGTATAAAAAGATAAGGAGATTGTCAAGTATCACCCTAATAAAATTTTGTAAAAAAGGAGAATGGTGTCTCAATTAACAATGCTTAGGGAAATAATATGAAGAAAAAGATCTGCTCTTTTGTAGCTTTTGATTCCTTTTGATGAAGTAGAAATAAAAAAAGCTGCCCTATTATTAAGGCAGCCTTAAAATTAGATTATTTCAAATCTGCTATTCTACCTTCGCTCTCATTGAATCCCATATCATATAAACACATATTACTGCAAACATTACTAAGGCTAATAATGCCGAGGAATTTGATTCAGTCCAATCCTTGTTTATCCAGTTGAACCCGGCATACCGTATTATAGCACTTATTACACCAAGTAATGCCCCGCCGGCAATAAACCCTGACGCAATTAAAGTACCGCGTTCTCGCCTTGCCGTATTTACTTTCTCATCCTTGCTCCTTGTAGAAACAAAATGAGAAATCAATCCTCCTATAAGCAATGGAGTATTAAGTTCAAGAGGGATATACATTCCAAGCGCAAATGCTAAGGCAGGGACTCCTATCATTGTCAGAATTAACGACATGAATGCGCCTGCAGTATAAAGCATCCACGGAGCCGGCTGATTTGCCATCAATGGTTTTATTACTGCAGCCATTGCGTTTGCTTGTGGAGCAACTAAAGCTCCTTCTCCTGTAAATCCGTAAGTCTTATTTAATATTAAAATAACATATCCTACCGTTGCCGCAGCTACTAATGTGCCTAAAAATTTCAACCCTTCCTGTTTGTAAGGCGAAGATCCCAGCCAGTATCCAACTTTTAAATCGGTTATAAATCCTCCTGCCATTGACAACGCTGTGCACACTACACCTCCAATTATCAATGCCGCTACCATTCCGGAATTACCCGTTAGCCCAACGGAAACAAGTATTAATGATGATAATATTAATGTCATCAATGTCATTCCGCTCACAGGATTAGTTCCTACGATTGCTATTGCAGTTGCCGCGACTGTTGTAAATAGAAATGCAATTATTATAACTATGGATAATCCAACTACAGCATATAGCCAATTATTTACTACTCCAAATTGGAAAAAGAGAAGTATGCCGATAGCAGTTAGTACAATTCCCATTGCAATAAAGCTCATTGGCAGATCGCGGTGAGTTCTTAATTTATCCTCTGTGCCTTCCTTTTTTCCAAATATTTCTTTTACCGCTAATGAAAAGGCAGCACCAATAATCTTTGATGAGCGGATAATTCCTATTACTCCTGCCATTGCAATTCCGCCTATGCCAATGTGTCTAACATAATTCCTGAATATTTCTTCCGGTGTCATGTTCCCGACAAGATTGGTAATGTTGGCTCCTAACGGCTGTGTTAATCCTCCTCCAACATAAGAAACTACGGGAATTAATAAATACCACGAAACAAATGATCCTGCACAGATAATCGCCGTATATTTTAACCCGGTTATATAACCCAGCCCCATTACAGCAGCCCCCACATTAAGCCGGAATACAAGTTTAAATTTATCTGCTAACGTTTGTCCTACTGTCCATACTCTTGTAGTAAATACCTCATTCCACCATCCGAATGAAGCAATTATAAAATCATAAATACCCCCTATAATTCCACTGATAACTAAAACGACCGCCTGGTTTCCTCCTTTCTCGCCTGCTACCAGAACTTCCGTTGTTGCAGTTGCTTCAGGGAAGGGGAACTTGCCGTGCATATCGGCAACAAAATATTTACGGAAGGGGATTAAAAACAAAATTCCTAATATTCCGCCGAATAAGGATGCAAGAAATATCTTATAAAAATCCGCCGCTAGGTTTAATATCAATAAAGCGGGAATAGTAAAAATAGCTCCCGCTACAACAACTCCTGAAGCCCCTCCGATTGATTGAATAATAACATTTTCCCCTAATGCATTCTTCCTCTTTGTTGCCGCCGATAATCCCACTGCAATAATTGCTATAGGTATAGCCGCTTCAAAAACCTGTCCTATTTTAAGTCCTAAATATGCTGCTGCCGCAGAAAATAAAGCAGCCATCAGCAATCCCCAGATTACAGAATAGGTGCTGACCTCCGGTACTATCTTATTCCCCGGCATCACAGGTGAATATACTTCTCCCGGTTTAAGTTCTTTATATGCGTTTGAAGGGAGTCCCGTTAAATCAGTTTGTTTTTCAAGTTCACTCATAAAGTTACCATAATTATTAAATGAATAAATTTATTAGTTATGAGGTTCAAAATTATGCGATAAAATTAGCAAGAATTTTGTTCAGAAGGCAATATTATTTCATAAAATCAGAATAAAAGACTTATTTTTATCCTATGAATGGAAAATTATATATCGTCTCTACCCCCATAGGCAATTATGAGGATATTACCCTCCGCGCCCTCAATATCCTTAAATCTGTTGATCTTGTTATCTGCGAAGAATACAGGGAAGGGAGAAGGCTTCTTGCCAATTATAAAATAGATAAAGAGCTTACCGAATTAAATGAACATAATGAAAAGGAAGCAGTCGACGATATTTTGATGCAAATCATTGGGGGAAAAAATGTTGCACTAATCTCTGACTGCGGAACGCCCTTATTCTCCGATCCCGGACATCTGCTCGTCGATGTTTTGATAAGTCAGAAAATTCAGATTGTTCCTGTCCCCGGTGCTTCTTCCATTATGACAGCTTTAGTCGGTTCCGGTTTTGATATCGAAAAGTTCTATTACTACGGATGGCTCTCCCCCAAAAGAGATGAAAGAAGGGGACAGCTTATTCGCCTCAAAGGAATTCATGAAGTGATAATTTTGATGGATACTCCCTACAGGCTAAAATCTCTGCTGACTGATGTTACAAAAATACTGGGAAATAATATTCCCGTCGTTCTTGCTTACCAGCTTACAATGAATAACGAAAGGTTTCACAGGGGCAACGCCGGCAGCATCTTAAATACAGTTGAAAAAAATAACCTGAAAGGTGAATTTGTCTTAATTGTTAACAACCGGTAAACTAAAATCGTTGAATCCGAAGATTAAATAATAACCTCATTGCTGAATACTTCCTTCCCCCTGGTACTTGATAATTAAATTCTACCTAAATTCGCTCGAGAAGTGCCACGTTTTCGATGTGATAGGTATGAGGGAACATATCCACTGGTCTTATCTTTTTCAGCACATATCCTGCATCCGTTAAAAACTTAATATCCCTCACCTGCGTCCCCGGGTTGCAGCTTACATAAACAATCTTTTTGGGCGATAATTCAATTGCATCCTGAACCGTTGTTGGATGCATGCCGCTCCTCGGCGGGTCGATGATCATTACATCAGGTTTTGGAAGTCCCTCATTCTTCACAATCGGAAGAAATGATTTGTAAAGATCAGCTTTAATAAATTTAACATTTTTTATATTGTTCAGACTTGCATTTTCCTCTGCATCCTTTATTGCCGGTTCTATAGTTTCAAATGCATATACTTCTTTCGCTTTTCTTGAAATGAATATTGTAATTGTACCTGCACCTGAATAAAGATCATATATAATCTCATCCCCCGATAACCGGGCAAAATCAAGTGCCGCTGCATAAAGCTTCTCTGCCTGCAGCGAGTTTGTCTGGAAAAATGAATTTGCGCTTACCCTGAACCTGTATTCTCCTATTGAATCATATATGTACCCGCTTCCGTGAAAAACCTTCTCATAATCACCGGTTGCCACAGATGCCATCTTTTGATTAATATTATTAATTACTGTTGTAACAGTGGGAATTTTTTTCAGTAAACCCGAAGTAAATTCACTAATTAGTTCATCATTTTCAGATGCAGTTACAAGATTTACCATCAGATCATCTGTATGGTGCGACTGCTTAATTACAAGATTCCTTAAATAACCTTCATGTGTTTTTGTTGAATAAATAGGAGTGTTTCTCTTCTTAAAAAACTCTCTCGTAAAATTCATTATTTGGTTGCTCACCTCCGACTGCAAAAAACATTCTTCTATATCTAATACTTTATCATAAATATTTGGTATATGCAGTCCGAGTGCAAAATTCTTATCAAGGATTTTCTCATCTGCCAGCTCTTCCTTTTTCAGCCACCTCTTATCCGAAAAAGAAAACTCCATCTTGTTTCTGTAATAGAAAACTTTTTCTGAGGGTATAATTGGTTCTATTTCAAAATCTCTGAAGCCTCCCATCTTCTGGAAAATCTCTTCTACCTGCTGCTGTTTGAATTTCAGCTGCACTTCGTAATCAAGGTTCTGTTGCTTGCACCCTCCGCAAAGTCCAAAGTACTTGCATTTTGCAGGTATCCTGTAATCGGAAGGTGTAATAACTTCAACCACTTTAGATTCAGCATATGAATTCTTTATTTTAAGTAGCATTACTTTAACACTATCACCGGGATATGAACCATCGGCAAATACAACATAATTGCTCTGTTTCCCATCTTCCTTTTTTGCCCCCGGGACAATAAGGCTCTTGTCAATCCTGGCTATACCTTTCCCCTCAAATGCATACCGTTCTATTTTTAATTCTATTATATCCCCTTTTTTCATTGCTGCCTCTTTTTCCCTGTTATCATTTTATATCCCATGAATTTGAATCCGCCTAAATCAAGATAGGCATTTGATTCATGACTCATTTTTTTTAATATAATCTTGTAGTAACTCTTTTCCTGGTCCGTTAACTCATCTCTGTTGTCTTTAAGCAAAGCGCTGTTTTCTCTATAGAAATTCTGCAGCCTGTGCGAAAGATCTTCCTCAGATATTATATCAAATCCCGCATTCACATATAAATCATTTAATTCACCGATCCACGGAGCATGAATTCCTGAATTATCTCTTAGATTTTTAATAAATAAAGGAACTTCTTTTTCAAGATTTACTATTTCACCTGAGCACAAAATGCCTTCTGGTTTTAATATCCGTCTGATTTCCTTTAATATCTTTCTCCTCTCAATCTTCGATATGGAAGCCTGTGTGTATATAACATCAAATGTAGAATCCCCGAAATCAGTATTTGAAAATTCCATCATTCTGCCCGAAATCTTCTTATTACCTGATAATATAAACCTCGATCTCAGAAGCGAATCATTATCATCTACTATAATTATTACGCTTTTGGCTTTGTTTTCAATAAAAATTTCCGCTATCCCTTCAGAGTTTGCTCCGATTACCAAAATTTCTTTTTCTTCAACAGGAGTAAATTCAAGAAATTTCTTTATCTGAAAACCTGACCCGGGCAGAAATATAAATCTGTTCTTTTCCAATATTCTTCTTTTCTTTGACTTTAGAGGCACAAATGTACCTAAAGCATGGGTAAATTAAAAAACTGCCTCGGTTTTTCCCATATAATTGCCTTTCTTAGCAAGTTCTGCTAATTTTACTTTTACTTTTTGGATTTATGAGGTATTATGAAACCCCTGTTATTAGCATTACTCCTTTTGCCCTTTCTTGCTTTGCCGCAAACTAAAAGACCCCTTTCAGTAGAAGATCTCTGGAATATGAAAAGAGTCGGTTCTTTTATTGTATCCCCTGATGGCAAAATGATCGCCTTTGAACTTGCCTCCTACAACATGGAGAATAATAAGGGAAATACAGATATCTATATAATGGGAGCTGATGGCAAGGATGTTCGTCCCCTTAAGAATTCTGGCACTAATGAAACTGAACCGGCGTTTACTCCGGATGGCAAAAAGATCTCTTTCATCAGAGATGGTCAAATCTGGTTATGCAATTTAGATGGAACCGGCGAAGAGAAACTAACTTATATTTATACCGAAGCCTCAGGTTATAGGTGGTCTTCTGATGGAAAGAAAATTCTATTTGTCTCCACCGTTTATCCCGATTGCCCTGACCAGGATTGCAATAAAGCTAAAGATGATGAAAAAGTAAAAAGTAAGGTTAAAGCAAAAATTATAACCGGGCTCATGTATAGATTCTGGAACTACTGGAGAGAAGATAAACGCAGTCATTTATTTCTTTTCAATATGGACAAGAAAGACTTTGTCGATTTAACCCTCAATAGTAAATCAGATGTTCCCCCAATCGACCTGGGCAGTACTAAAGATTATTCATTTTCTCCGGATAATTCTGAAATTGTTTTAACTATGAACCAATCCAGCGTTGTTGCAAATAGTACAAATAATGATGTATTCGTAACTAAAGTAGCTGATGCCTCTTTCAATAATGCTTCCCCGTTAAAGCAGGTATCTGAAAGCAAAGGGAATGATTTTCAACCACTCTATTCTCCGGATGGTCAATATCTTGCTTTCCTTTCAATGAAACGCACCGGTTTTGAAGCAGATAAAAAGGACATTATTCTTAATAACCGCTCTTCAGGTACAAGTAAAAATTTAACAGATAAATTTAATCTCTCCGTTGATGAATTTTCATGGTCGCCTGACAGCAGGGTAATCTATTTCGTTTCTGAGAATGAGATATATTCCTCAATATTCAAACTCGATTTAGCTTCAGGTGAAATTAAGCTTTTATTAAAGGAACATGTAAACGGTGAACTTTCTATTTCTCCAGACGGCAAGTTAATATATTTTAAACAACAGAGAACCAATCTTCCCTATGAAATTTTCTCAATGAATAACGACGGCTCTGATGTTAAACAATTATCGCATGTTAATGCAGAGCTTCTTTCAAATATTGAAATGAATCCGGTTGAAACATTCTGGTGCGAAGGAGCAGATAATACTAAAATTCAGTCAATCATTATCAGGCCTCCATTCTTTGATCCAAATAAAAAATATCCGGTCATATTTCTTATACATGGTGGACCTCAGGGGCATTGGGATGATGATTTCCATTTCCGTTGGAATGAGCAGCTTTTCGCGTCTCAGGGATATGTAGTTGTATCTCCAAATCCAAGAGGTAGTACCGGGTATGGACAGAAGTTTACAGATGAGATTTCCGGCGATTGGGGAGGGAAACCTTATATAGATTTAATGAACACTTTTGATTACGCAGTTAAAAATTTCAAATTCATTGATGAAAATAACCAGTTTTCTGCGGGCGCTTCTTATGGCGGATATATGGAAAACTGGATGGAAGGTCACACAACAAGATTTAATGCTGTGGTTAGTCACGATGGAGTTTTTAACACTGAAAGTGAATATGGCACAACTGAAGAATTATGGTTCCCCACATGGGAATTTAAAGGCGCTCCATGGCAGAATAGGCAATTATATGAAAAATGGTCTCCTCACAGATTTATTCAGAATGCCAAAACTCCAATGCTCGTTATTCAGGGGGCCAGGGATTTCAGGGTTCCCGAAGAACAGGCATTCCAGCTCTTCACTTCTTTGCAGATGCTCGGTGTTGAAAGTAAATTTCTTTATTTTCCGGATGAGTTTCATTTTGTTACTAAACCCCAGGACGCAAGATTGTGGTGGAATACAGTTTTCGATTGGTTCGGGAAACATAAAAAATAGGAGTATTTATGAAAGACGAAGATATCGATCTTGATGAATTTACCGAACTTGATTTCGGAGGTATTCAGGAAACCCCGGAAGAAAAATTATCTGTCGAAGATAATCTTTGGAGCCGGCTTGAAAAATCAGGGAATAAAATTTCTTTTGCTAGAGACCTTCTAGCCCTTTATAGGTATATGGATGATCCCTATGTCTCCTGGCAGAAAAAGGTTGTAGTTGCTGCCGCGCTGATTTATTTTGTCACCCCGATCGATAAAATTCCCAGGTTCGCAAGGTTTTTTGGTCTGCTCGATGAGCTGGGAGTCATGACTATCCTCCTTAAATTTCTCGGAAAAGAGCTGGTTCCTTATTATGAAGCGGGGTATAGATCTGAATAATTTTAAGCTTAAAAACAGCAAAGAAATTTATAAAGGTCGGGTTATCGATCTTAGAGTTGATGAGATTCAATATGAAAACGGGACAATAGGTTATAGGGAAGTTGCTTCTCATCCCGGCGGAGCTGCTGTTGTCGCGGTTAAGGATGGGAAGATAATTTTAGTCACTCAATACCGGTATCCTTTAAATAAGACTATTTATGAACTCCCTGCAGGTAAACTCGATCATTCGGAAGACCCTGTTGAATGTGCAAAAAGGGAACTGGAAGAGGAGACAGGATATATATCAGAAAATTTTATAAAACTGGGAGAAATTGTCTCTACTCCTGGTTTCTGCAATGAACGTTTATATCTTTTCCTTGCCCTTGATCTTATACCAGGTAAGAAAAATCATGAGGAAGGCGAGTATGGTATGGAATCCCATTATTTTACTCTCGGCGAGATAGAAGAAAAAATATTCAACGGTGAAATAATAGATGCCAAAACTATCTGTGCAGTCTATTTATCGAAAAAATATTTAGTAAAGTAATATTATATTTATTTTCTTAAATAATCAGGATATATCTTGGATAAAAAGAAATTTGCTGTTGATTCTCTGATTGAAAGCTCAGAGACAAAATTAAAAATGAAAGATTTATGTCTTGAGCCGATTCTCAAAGCAGTTGATTTAATTACAGGGATATATAAAACTGGAAATAAGTTACTTCTCTGTGGAAATGGGGGGAGTGCTGCAGATTGTCAGCATATCGCAACGGAGTTTATGGTTAGATTGAACCATCAAATAAAACGCCCCCCACTTTGTGCTATCGCTTTAACTACCGATTCCTCTAATTTAACAGCAGGCGGAAATGATATTGGATTCGAAAATGTATTCGCCAGAAGTGTGCAGGGCTTGGGAAATAAAAGCGATGTTTTAATTGCAATCTCAACTAGCGGAAATTCTCCTAATATTATTAAGGCAGTTGAAATGGCTCATGAAAAAGGAATGCAGGTAATTGGATTCCTTGGAGGTTCCGGGGGGAAATTAAAAACTCAGGTTGATCTTCCCATTATAATCCCTTCGTCGAATGTTCAGAGAATTCAGGAAGGGCATATTACTGCAGCCCACATCTTATGTGAACTTGTCGAATTGGAAATATATGGCAGCCAGCTAAGTTAATTACTTTTGTGTAAGTTCTATAAAATTTATTTTATCCCCTTCCTTTATACCATGATTTGAGCAGTACCCGCCGTTTACTTCAATTACATATTTCGCCGGTGCCGTTGAAGGGTAGGATTGATCCGATAAAGTTTGTGTGTTCTCATGGATGGTAACAATCTTATTTAATGCATTCACAAATATCATATCAAGAGATATCAATGTATTTCTCATCCAGAATGACTGACTTGCTTCCTCAGGGAAAATAAAAAGCATCCCCTTGTTCTCATCCATCTGTTTCCGGAACATAAGCCCAAGCTCCCTGTCAAAATCACTGTTCGCTATCTGAATGTCGATTTTTGTTTTTGAATTATTCAGTGAATCTGTAAATGTTAACTCTCCGTCTTTTTTGAACATGTATTCGGAATCCGAACTCTCTTTCTTGGAAAATGGGTTAATAACTAGAAATAAAATTACGGCTAATATCACTATCCCTGAAATAATATATACTGGGTTTGAAAAAAATGGTCTTTGGTTCTTTAACTGAACTGAAGATTTGTTTTCCGGTTGTTTCGGCATAATAGGTTTTATTTTTTTTATAATTGGTATGGAAAAATAATAATTTATACCCGGTAATAAAATCCTTTTCTTAAAAACAATTCCAACATTTCTTATCGTTATTAAACAAAAATTTGTTTAATATTAAAGTTACGTTTAAATTTAACATTAACTATAATTAAGCAGGAGACTTTAATGACAGTCGATCTTGAAAAAATCTTACGACCGATAGAAACTCCCTTACTCAAATTCCCGGCTAAATATATGACATTAGCGAACGGGCAGGAGATGGTAATCCGTCAGGTTGAAAGAGAAGATATCCCCGATATATTACCCTACATTGAACCATTGATTCATTGCGAGAGGGATTTTTATAACGTAGTAGCAGCACGTTTATATGCAGAACTTTTAGCTTATTATTCATACAGGGTGCAAGATGAATATGTTCTTGTAGCACAAATAGACGGTGAACTTGCAGCAATAGTAAACGGAAGAATCGTAAGTCCTGAAATTGGAATGTCTTATCATACATTCTCATTGAGGCGTGGATTAAGAGTGGGTGCGCATGCATTTGCTACCAAAATGGAATATCATATGGATATTCTAAAACAGAAAGAAGTATTGATTGTTGCAGAATCAGGTATCGGATTCAGGAGATGGATGATTGAATACAAACTTGAAAAGCGGTTTGATATACCGCATGAATTAGGCGGATGTCCTTCATGGTCTTTAACCAAAGAATTATTTGAAAGAGCAAGAGCTAACCTGGTAGTCGGAAGGCGTCCAGTCCCGGAACATTTAATGGCAAAGGCAAAAGCAGGTATACTTGCACCGAGTGATCCCCCAAAGGCACCGGAAGATTTACTTGCAGCCACACGTTCCATGCTGGATTCCACCGGCACTTCTCTTATTGAGATGAAAAAAAGATTAGGAGTGAAATAATATGAGAGAAGTATATGTGGCTGGTATTGGAATTACCAGTTTTTCACGATTAGAATATCCGCTTGTTGAAATTGCAGCGTACCCGGCATTAATGGCATTAAGGGACGCAGGGATAAAAAAAGTTGATCAGGTTTATGTAGCTAATATGGGCAGCGGAAGGATTAATGGACAGACAGGTCTTGCAAGCGCTGTTGTTGATCATCTCAGCCTTACACCTGCTGCGGCAGAAACTATCGAAAACGGTCCTGCGTCAGGAGCGTCAGCGATAAAACAAGGATATATGGCAATAGCTTCGGGAATGTACAATACCGTTATGGTTATCGGTGCAGAAAGAATGCGAGAAGTAAACCCGCTTGAAGCAACTGATTTTGTCGCTACACTTACACATCCCCTGGCAGAATACATTTACGGAATAACACTTCCATCACTTGCAGGAATGTTTGCAAGAATGTACATGGATAAATATGGTGTTACATCAAGACACCTTGCTATGGTTGCAGTTAAAAACCATAAAAATGCACTGGACAATTTTTATGCACACCTGCATGAAGATATAACCATAGAAGGAATACTTGATTCCCCTGAAGCTTCTACAAATAATCCATTTGTTGCCGATCCTCTCAGGTTCTATGATGTATGCCCCGTTTCAGATGGTGGAGCGTGCCTTATTCTTACGACTGCAGAGAACATGAAAAAGCTTAACAAGCCAATGATCAGGCTTGCCGGAATCGGTCAGGCAACTGATACACATTGCGTACATGAAAGAAATGATCCTACAGATTTACTTGCAGTAAGGGAAGCAGCAAGGCAGTCATTTGCTATGGCAAAGATTAAACCCGAGAATGTAGATGTAGCCGAACTTCATGATGCATTTACAATACTTGAGATCGCAGAGAGTGAAGAAGTAGGATTCTTCAAAAAAGGTGAAGGGCACAAAGCTCTTGAGAAAGGATTGACCAAAATAGGCGGCAAGCTGCCGATTAACCCATCGGGCGGATTAAAAGCAAAGGGGCATCCGGTAGGCGCCACAGGTGTTGGTCAGGCTCATGAGATAGTTCTTCAGTTAAGAGGCGGAGCAGCCAAAAGACAGGTTAACAATGCAAAGATTGGATTTACATGTAACTTCGGCGGTTTCGGAAATAATGTTGTTTGTCTTACTTTCATTAAGGAGAATTGAAATGGAATTGAATATTTATGCTTACAAATGCAAAAGATGCGGACAGCTACATTATCCTTACAAAACAATCTGCAAAAAGTGCGGAGATAACGATCATAATGAATTCGATATAGTTGCTCTTCCTAAAAACGGAACACTATTAACTTATACTATTTTATATAATCCGCCATCAGACTTTGAAGTAGCTGCACTTTCCCTTGGTATTATAGAGCTTGAAGGCGGAATGAGAATAACCGGGCAGCTTGATATAAAAAACCCTAAAACCGGAATGAAGGTTGCGGGGAAAGTTGAAGTCGTCAGAAAAGATGGATATAAAAAACATTTAGGAATGGTTTTCTATCAGGTGGAATAGAAATTATGAGTTTCGATAATCAGCTCCACAGATTTGCCGCCGTTCTTATCTGGAAATTCTTTGCACAGCATCAACCATAAATCTGTTATTTCTCTAAATCGGATTTGAGGATAACTTTGTACTCTGGCTCATCCCTATAGCCCTAAACCATTCATTTTCTTGTGTTTATATGTCAAATCTCTTAAGTTATTAGTTCAATATTTGCCTTAACATCTGTATTTGAACCACATTAGGATTAAAGGAATTTTGGTTTATGAGCAATGATAAGAACTTAGAAACAAATGAATTGGAAACTAAAGAATGGCTCTATTCACTCGATTATGTGCTTGAGCATGGAGGTCCTGAAAGAGTAAAGGAAATTCTCCAGCAGCTCCAGATCCGAGCCCATAAAGCGGGAATTAGTATCCCTTTTACTGCAAATACTCCTTATATAAATACCATTCCTCGGGAAGAACAGCCTCCATTCCCTGGCGACAGAGAAATTGAACGAAGAATAAAAAGCCTTATTCGCTGGAATGCTATGGCTATGGTCGTTCGGGCTAATAAACACGAAAGCGGAATTGGTGGGCATATTTCAACTTATGCCTCAGCTGCAACTCTTTATGAAATAGGATTTAATCATTTCTTCCGTGGAAAAGGTGAAGATTATGACGGGGATCAGATTTATTTCCAGGGACATGCGTCCCCTGGAATCTACGCAAGAGCCTTCCTTGAAGGCAGGTTATCTCAACAGCAGCTTGAAAATTTCAGACGGGAACTTAAACCCGAAGGCGGACTTTCTTCCTATCCACATCCCTGGCTTATGCCTGAATTTTGGGAATTCCCGACTGTTTCTATGGGGCTGGGTCCTATTATGGCAATTTACCAGGCAAGGTTTAATCGCTATCTTGAAGATCGTGGACTTAAAAAGAAAAATAATAGCAGAGTCTGGGCTTTCCTCGGTGATGGCGAAACTGATGAACCCGAATCATTGGGAGCTATTACTCTCGCTTCCAGGGAAAAGCTTGATAATCTGATTTTTGTTATTAACTGTAATCTGCAGAGGTTAGATGGACCTGTGCGCGGTAATGGAAAAATAATCCAGGAGCTAGAAGCAATTTTCCGTGGTGCCGGTTGGAATGTTATTAAAGTTGTCTGGGGGAGTGACTGGGATCCTTTACTCGATAAAGATTCTGAAGGTAAACTTGTCAAAAGAATGGGCGAAGTTGTTGATGGACAGTATCAGAAGTATTCCGTAGAATCTGGGAAATATGTTCGGGAACATTTCTTCGGTGTTAATGATGATCTCCGTGAAATGGTTAAAAATTTCACCGATGAACAATTAAAAAAAATGAAGAGGGGAGGACATGATCCGGAAAAAGTATACGCTGCATATAAAGCAGCTGTTACTCATGAAGGTCAACCTACCGTTATCCTCGCTAAAACAATTAAAGGATATGGACTTGGCGAAAGCGGTGAAGGGAAAAATATAACCCATCAACAAAAGAAACTGAATGAAGATGAATTGGCTGAATTCCGTACCAGGTTCGGAATTCCGATTTCTGATGAAGAAGTATCCCAGGCTCCTTTTTATAAACCTGCCGATGATAGCCATGAAATGAAATATCTCAGGGAAAGAAGAGCCAAACTGGGCGGCTTTGTCCCTTCACGTAAATCTATTGTAAGACCAATTAAGACTCCTCCCGAAGAAATATTTGAAGAGTTCTATAAAAGCAGTGAGAGTAGGGAAGTGTCTTCTACAATGGTGTTTGTAAGAATTCTTGCAAAGTTATTGAAGGATAAAGAAATAGGTAAGTATATCGTCCCTATTATTCCTGATGAAGCAAGGACATTTGGTCTCGAGGCAATGTTCCGGCAGGTAGGAATTTATTCCCATGTTGGACAGCTTTACGAACCTGTCGATAAAGATAGCCTCCTCTATTATAAGGAAGCTACAAATGGACAAATTTTAGAGGAAGGTATAACCGAGGCTGGTGCAATGTCATCATTTATTGCTGCTGGTACTGCTTATGCAACACATGGCATAAATATGATCCCTTTCTTTATCTATTATTCTATGTTTGGACCGCAGAGAATCGGGGATCTTATTTGGGCCGCTGGAGATATGAGATGTAAAGGATTTCTTCTCGGCGGAACTGCAGGAAGAACTACCCTTAATGGTGAAGGACTTCAGCACCAGGATGGACAAAGCCACCTTCTTTTGTATCCGTTGCCAGATGTTGTAACTTATGATCCCGCATACGCATATGAACTTGCAGTTATTATAAGGGATGGAATAAGAAGAATGTATGAAGAACAGGAAAATGTGTTCTATTATTTGACTGTCATGAATGAAAATTACCAGATGCCGCCGATGCCTGAAGGTGTTAAGGAAGGTATTGTAAAAGGAATGTATAAACTGAAATCTTCAGAACTTAAGAATTCTAAATATAGGGCTCAACTTTTCGGCAGCGGAACAATTCTTAATGAAGTTGTTAAGGCTCAGGAAATTCTCGAAGATTATAAAGTATCAGCTGATGTTTGGAGCGTTACAAGCTATAAAGAATTAAGAAGGGATGCGCTCGATATCGAAAGATGGAATCTACTCCATCCTTCAGAAGAGCCAAAGGTTCCGTATATTACAAAAATGCTCCTGGATGAAGAAGGAGTTTTTGTCGCTTCATCCGATTATGTTAAAGCCTTGCCGGATTCAATTTCTAAATGGTTTCCGCGTCCATTGATTTCACTGGGAACCGATGGTTTTGGCAGAAGTGAATCCAGGGTGGCTTTAAGGGATTTCTTTGAGGTGGATGCGAAGCATATTGTTTTGGCAGTTTTATATGCGTTGTTAAGAGAGGGAAAAATAAAATCTGGTGTGGTGGAAAAAGCTATGACGGATTTGAATATAAATCCCGATAAAAGAAATCCTATGAATACTTAAAGTGAAAAGATAAATCATGAAATTATCTACATAAGGTTTTTGTAATGGCTAAAGAATTTAAATTACCCGAGCTGGGCGAAAATATAACCGGTGCTGACGTTCTGACCGTGCTCATAAAATCCGGGGATACGATTGAAAAAGATCAGACTGTTATTGAAATAGAAACTGATAAAGCTACTATAGAAGTCCCTTCTAATGTTGACGGGGTCATCAAAGAAGTTTTAGTTAAAGCCGGTGAAAAAATAAATGTTGGAGCAATTATTTTCACTTTTGATCCTCCGCCTTCAGGTGAAAACAACACTAAATCCTCTGTCGCCCACACAACTGTAGAATCAATTAATATTACTGGGGACAATAAAAAGGTAGTGACATCGGGTTCTCCCCCTGAAGTTATTCCTTCCGGGAGTTCAGCCAAAAAATTACTTCGTAAAGAGTTTCCCTCTGAACTTCGTGTAGTAGATTTTATACTTCCTGAACTTGGTGAAAATATTGAGTCTGCTGATGTACTGAATGTCTTGGTAAAGATAGGGGAAATGATATCAAAAGATCAGGGAGTCATCGAAATTGAAACAGATAAAGCTACTATTGAAGTTCCTTCAACTGTTGAAGGGAAAGTGGTTGAAATAAATGTTAAACCTGGTGATAAAGCAAAAGTTGGGTCTGTTATTCTAAAAGTAGAATCCATTATTAGCACGGTTAAAAAAGAATCTGTTCCGTCAAAATCACTAGATGAAATCCCTCTTTCCTTTAAACCTGTAGGAGGATCTTCAGCAGGTGAAAAGAAAACAGAACCCGGTGAAATTGATGACCAGCCTCCTTTCCTGAAAAATTCTGCACCTGCTGCGCCTTCAGTAAGAAGAATAGCCAGGGAACTTGGAGTAGATATTAGAAAAGTTGCTGGCTCAGGTCCCGATGGAAGGATCTCCATGGATGATGTTAAAGCTTATGTCAAAAAACTTAATGAAGATAGGGAGGCCATCCCATCTGGTGGTTTAGGTATTAGGCAGGAGCAACTTCCCAATTTTACCCGGTTCGGCAGTGTTGAAAGAAAACCCATGAGTAAGATTAGAACGATTACCGCCGAACATTTAACCTATGCATGGAATTCCATTCCTCATGTCAGTCAGTTTGATAAAGCGGATATTACTGACTTTGAGAAATTCAGGAAATCATATGGTTCTAAAGTTGAAAAAGCTGGTGGCAAATTAACTGTCACTTCTATTCTTCTTAAAGTAATTGCCTTTGGGTTGAAAAAATTCCCCCAGTTCAATTCAAGCATTGATATGGAAAAGAAAGAAATTATTTATAAAAACTATTTCAATATTGGCATTGCAGTAGATACTGATCATGGTTTGATTGTCCCTGTAATAAAAAATGTTGACAGGAAGAATTTAACTGAGGTTTCTGTTGAACTTAACAGTCTTGCAGAAAAAGCAAGAACAAGAAAAATTAGCTTGGATGAAATGCAGGGAGGATGTTTTACTATTACTAACCTGGGCGGTATAGGAGGAACATATTTTACCCCTATTGTAAATGCTCCCGAGGTGGCAATTCTCGGGGTTTCAAGAGGATCATATGAACCAATTTATTCTGAAGGGATATTTAAACCAAGAAATATGCTTCCCTTATCATTATCATACGATCATAGAATTATTGATGGAGCCGATGGCGCTCGATTCTTAAGATGGGTTTGCGAAGCCCTGCAGGAACCTTTCAAATTATTCATTGACTGATTAAGGTAAAATGAAATATGGATAAAATTAAAATTGCTGTTATTGGCGGAGGTCCAGGTGGATATGCTGCGGCTTTCCTCGCAGCCGATCTTGGGATGGACGTAACTTTAATTGATAAAGAAAAGAATCCCGGCGGCGTCTGTCTTTATAGGGGCTGTATTCCTTCAAAAGCATTGCTTCATATCGCTAAATTAATAAATGAAACAAAAGAAGCTTCTGCCTGGGGTATTGAATTTGGTGAACCAAAGATAAATCTGGAAAGGCTTAGGGCATGGAAGAATGAAGTGGTTGGTAAAATGACCGGGGGGCTAGGTATACTTTCAAAGCAAAGGAAAATAAATTTTATTCAGGGAACGGCAAGTTTTGTAAACTCTTCCACTTTAAAAATTGAAATGATAAACGGCGAAACTAATGAGCTAAAATTTGAAAGGATCATTATTGCTATAGGCTCAGTCATCTCTGCTATTCCATCCTTAAATATTGATAGCAGGCGATTGCTTAATTCCACAAGCGCATTAGATCTTCCGGAAATTCCTAAAAGCCTTTTGGTTGTAGGCGGGGGATATATAGGTCTTGAACTCGGTTCCGTTTACAATGCCTTAGGTACTAAGGTATCCGTGGTTGAAATGACCTCCGGTCTTCTTCCGGGTGCGGATAGAGATCTTGTTACTTATTTAGCCAAAAGAATTGAGAAGTCTTTTGACAAGGTGATGCTAAATTCTAAAGTGGTTGAGATGAAAGAATCCGGTAATGCTGTCACTGTTAAAATTCAGGCACAGGATGGTACTATTTCAGAATATAATTTTGATTATGTGTTGATGTCCATTGGTCGGCGTCCTGAAACAAAAGGATTGGGACTTGAGAATACAAAAGTAAAAGTTAATCAAAAAGGATGGATCGAAGTTAATAAACAACTTCAGACAGATGATCCTATTATTTATGCAATCGGTGATATAGCTGGCGAACCGATGCTTGCACATAAAGCCTCCCATGAAGGAAGAACGGCGGTTGAACATATAGCCGGACAAAAGGTTGCTTTTGAGCCATTGGCAATACCAGCCATTGTTTTTACGGACCCTGAAATTGCGTGGGCTGGATTAACAGAAACTCAGGCAAAGGAAAAGAATATAAATTATGTGTCAGCTAAGTTTCCCTGGGCTGCCTCCGGAAGAGCAACAACACTCGGAAGAGGTGATGGGGTTACAAAATTATTAATTGAACCGGAAACTGAAAGAATATTGGGGATTGGTATATGCGGTCCTGGTGCCGGAGAACTTATCGCCGAAGGTGTCCTTGCAATAGAAATGGGAGCCAATGCTTCCGATCTTAAATTAACAATCCATCCTCACCCCACTTTGTCGGAAACCATTATGGAAGCCGCGGAAGTTTTCTTCGGACAAAGCACTCATGTTTACAGACCGAAGAGGTAAGAACTAATTACTCTTTTTTCTTAAAGAGATCTTTGAAAGAGAAACGCTTTTTCTCCTGTTTTAATTTTCTGTCGTTGCTTTCATTATCGTTATTTTGTACTAATTCAGATCCTTTCTTACTATCCGGACTATTTATTTTTGATATATCAGTAATAAATTTGTCATAAAGATTTTCGAGAGGCTCTATAGATTCAGGAATCTGTTTTAGGGCTCTTTCCAGAGCTTCGTCAGATTTAATGACAAGTGTTTCCATAATGTTTTCTCTTGCTTTAACAAGAAAGTTTTCAACCTCTTCCTTGGTTATTGAAAGCAGATCCGAAATTTCCTCCTTTTTATAATTTTCAATATCATTAAGGACGAAAACTATCCTTTCAGATTCAGGTAGTGATAATATTTCCTGATCAATAAAGCTCAGTCCTTTTCGGTTAGGCTTTGACTTATTAATTTTAGTTTTATTCTTATTTTTCTCTCTCGTTCTTTGTAATGAAGAATATATCGCTATCGCTTTCAGCCATAATATAAATGGGGAATCTCTTTTGACCATGGAAATTGTTTTCCATGCTTCTGTGAATATCTTCGAAGTGATTTCATTAGCATCTTCAAAATTGCCAAGTAGACGGAAAGAAATTGCATAAACGTATCCAACATGCATTTTAAATAACTGTTCAAATGCAGCATTATTACCATTTCGGGAACGTTCAATCAGTGATCGGATTAACTTATTATCTTGTGCCAAATAAATATTTTTAATTATTAAATTATCTATAATAAATATTCAATGCAATAATAAGAATTATGTCAATACTTTTCCAATTTTTTTATAATCGGTAATAGGGTAGTCGCAGGAAAAATTTTTGCACAAATATATTGCTGTTTCTCCATTTACGGGGTTTTGCCCGGAAACATAAGGAGCTATATTCTGCAGATTATTTGAACCAGTTTTTAGAAGAACAATTTTAGCCGGCAGGTAATATTTTCTGATTTCTTTAACCATCATTTGTGCATAATGATCATTTTCATTAGAAGAAATTACTATTTCAAAAGAGGGACCAAATGCAAAGTCATATCCAATTAATGCTTGTGAAAACGCTGAAGGAGATTTGGAAATTAAGGAGGAAAAAGCCCTGTTTATCATCATTGCTTTTTCTTCATAATCGGTATCTGCTGTTATCTTTGACATTCTTAAAAGGTTAAGTATCATTATCGAATTCCCGGAAGGAATGGCTCCGTCATATATTTCTTTCTGATTAACTATCAAATCTGTACTATCCTTGGATGAAAAGAAAAATCCCCCGGTCTCTGCATCCCAAAAATCATGTATTGCAAGGTCAATCATATATTTAGCTTCATCAAGATTGTCGATTGAGAAACTGGTTTCGTATAGATCAAGTAAGGCTTGTATATAAAAAGCATAGTCATCAATATTGCCTGAAATTGATGAGTCCCCATCCCTGTATCTATGTAAAAGCTTGCCGGATTTATCAGTTAAATATTCTGAAATAAAATCTGCTCCAGTTCTGGCGAAAGAAATATATACTTCATTCCCGGTTACTTGAGCTGCTTTTGAAAAAGCAGTTATCATTAGACTGTTCCAATCCGTCAGGATCTTATCATCTTTGAATGGATGGATCCGTTGCTTTCTGTGCTCAAATAACAATTCGCGTATTTTTATAAACCTTTCTTTTAATATTTCAGGAGGATATTTTAAATCAACTGCGGTCTCATCTAATGTCTGTGTCAGAAATAGAATATTGCTCCTGATCTTATCCGCGCTCATCGGATCAGTCCAATTCCCTTCTTTTTTTATATTGAATAAATTTAATGCAAAGTCCGGATCTTCATTAAGGATACTTGTAATTTCATCTTCTGTCCAGAGATAAAATTTTCCCTCCTCGCCTTCACTATCGGCGTCTTCAGCCGAATAAAATCCTCCGCTGGGAGATGTCATTTCCCTCATTACGTATGAAAGTATTTCTTCGGCAGTTTCAAGAAATAATTTTTTGTTTGTTGCTTGGTATGCTTCAAGATAAACAGGAACAAGGAGCGCTTGGTCGTATAGCATCTTTTCGAAATGAGGAACTAGCCATTGACGGTCTGTGGAATATCGGTGAAATCCATATCCTATTTGATCATAAATTCCTCCAAGTCGCATTTTGATCAAAGTATTTTCTACCATACCAAGTGCTGAATTATCATTATATCTTTTCCAGTATCTAAGCAAAAAAGTTAGATTATGGGGAGTAGGGAATTTAGGTGTATTGCCAAATCCCCCGTATTCAGGGTCATACCTTTTTTTAAAATTTCCAGCTGCCAGGTGTAATATTTCTTCTCCTGATTGATTTCCTGAGTTGGTCTTGGAAGTTGCCTTGACTGCCAGGGTTATTTCTTCTGAAGAATCAAGCAGTTCTTTTCTCCGGTTCTTCCATAAATCCATAATTTTGGGAATTATAGAAAGAAGTCCGCTTTTGCCAAACCTGTCATTCTTGGGAAAATACGTTCCTACAAAAAATGGTTTTCTGTCAGATGTCATAATAATGGTCAATGGCCAGCCGCCGCTACCTGTAACCATCTGACAAACTGACATATAAATTCCATCAATATCAGGACGCTCTTCCCTGTCAACCTTTATGGCAATAAAAGCATCATTTATTAATGTGGCAGTTTCCGTATCTTCGAACGATTCCTTTTCCATTACATGACACCAGTGGCAGGTTGAATATCCAATTGAAAGAAATATTGGTTTATCCTCTGCCATCGCTTTTTTGAACGCTTCATCTCCCCATGGAAACCAGTTTACTGGGTTATGGGCATGCTGTAGGAGATATGGGCTTTTTTCATTGATTAAACTGTTAGTCTGCATTATCTCTCACGTTTGTAATTGTTTTGTTATAGTTTATCTTTTTTATAAGTTTCCTAATATAAAGCATCATTTTTAATAAATAAGAGAACTATGACAAAGCCGCAAATCTGGTTAGCAGCATTTCTATTTTTATTTATATTATTATTCTTGCTCGGAAGGGTGACCAGAAGTCCCCATGAAGAAAAAAGGCAAATCTCAAATCCCGTTCCGCAGGGAGGAATGTCCAACGAGTCGCAGGAATTTTCTCCTAAGGAAATGATTGTATCTCTTGGATGTCCTAATTGCCATGGGATTGATCTCGCTGGTACAAAACAAGCCCCTTCAATAATTGATATTAAGGGAAATTGGTCGAAGGATAAGCTTATAAATTATCTGAGAAATCCGGCATCTTTTATGGATGGCGATAGGTTCCAGGTTTATAGACAGAAATACCCTGGAGCAATTATGCCTTCCTTCAATAATATCAGCGTTCAGGAATTAGGGAAGATTGCAGAATTCCTGCTGAATCAATAATAATCTTACCTTATAAAATTAAAAAGGCAGGAATATATCCCGCCTTTTAATTTTGAAACAATCATTATTATGCTACGGTTATCTCTCTCGCAAGGTACACGTCCTGGATTGTATTAATTAACTTAACACCTTCCTCCATTGGACGCTGGAAAGCTTTCCTTCCGCAGATTAATCCCATACCGCCGGCTCTCTTGTTGATAACTGCTGTTTTAGCAGCTTCTGCAAAATCATTTGCGCCGGAGGCTCCGCCGCTGTTGATTAACCCTGCTCTGCCCATGTAATTGTTTATCACCTGGTATCTGGTTAAATCAATAGGGTGGTCAGTAGAAAGATCTGTATAAACCTTCTTACTGGTCTTTCCAAACTTGAGAGCCTCAAACCCGCCGTTGCAGTCTGGGAGTTTCTGTTTAATAATATCAGCTTCAATAGTAACCCCAAGATGGTTTGCCTGACCTGTTAAATCAGCCGCAGTGTGGTAGTCCTTATCTTTTTGTTTGAATTCTGAATTTCTAAGGTAGCACCATAGTATTGTCGCCAATCCCATTTCATGGGCATACTGAAATGCTTCACTTACCTCTATTATCTGTCTGGCGCTTTCTTCAGATCCGAAATAAATTGTTGCTCCGACTGCCGCAGCTCCCATATCCCATGCCTGTTCAACGCCTGCAAACATTATCTGATCAAATTTGTTGGGATAAGTTAAAAGTTCGTTATGATTTATTTTTAAGATGAATGGAATCTTATGAGCGTATTTTCTTGAACACATGCCTAATACGCCCAGAGTGGAAGCGACAGCGTTACAGCCCCCTTCAATTGCAAGCTTTACAATATTTTCTGGATCGAAATATTGTGGGTTTGGTGCAAAAGAAGCACCGGCTGAATGTTCAATTCCCTGGTCAACTGGCAGAATTGAAACATATCCTGTCCCTGACAATCTTCCGTGCATAAAGATCGATTGCAGGTTTTTCAATACGTTGATATTTCTATCCGTATGAGCAAAAATTCTGTCTACGAAATCAGGTCCGGGCAGGTGTAATTGTTCTTTGGGAAACTTTGCCTTATACTTTAATAGCGCATCAGCTTCACTTCCAAGAAGCTCCTGGATTTTGTTAATCATAATCATACTCCATTTCTATTGGTAAATTCGAATACAAAAATACATGTTAATAATATGGGATTCAATTAAAATGAATCAAAATTCACGTCCTTCTCAATTTTTTAATCAAATGGAATTGTAATGCTTTCCAATTTTTATTATTATCTATGAATTGTTAGGTTTATAACCAATAATTCGCAAATATGAGTGTGATGAAAAAAATATTAATTGATATAAAGCATGTTTGTTTTGATCTGGATGGTACATTAGTAGATTCTTATTTGAATATTTATAAAGCTACCGTAAAAACACTTGAAGTTCTGGGGATACCTGGGACATTTTCTAATGAAGATTTCTACAATAGAATAGGGCATCATTTCCTAGATATTTTCCATGATCTGAAAATCCCGGTACCCGATATTGAGCATTTTATTAACATCTATAAAACATTTTATTTTGATTTTATCAATGATTCAGAACTCTATCCAGGGGTCATAGAAGTCCTTGAATATTTGAAAACCAATGATATCGATGTGTCACTGCTTACAACTAAAGGGCAGGACCAGGCAGATAGGATAATCGATCATTTTCATTTAACAAAATATTTCACTCATATTATGGGTAGGAGGGTAGGAGTACCTGTTAAACCTTCTCCCGAACCTCTTTTAATTATATGTAAAGATTTGAATGTACTTCCTGCTGAAAGTATTATGACTGGTGATACTGAATTGGACATCAAATGTGGAAAAAGTGCTTTTGTGAAAACCTGCGGTGTAAGCTATGGTTATAGGACTAGGGAAGTTCTTGAGAAAGAGAATCCGGATTATATAATCGATAAGATTACTGCCCTTATCTCATAACCTCTAGGCAAACTTTGAAATTATCTCATCGCAGATTGCATATCCTCTTTTTGTTAGCTTAATCAAATCATTCTTTATAATAATTAAATTATTATCATTTAATAATTGGAGGTATTTATTATTCCTTGTCAGCCATTCCTTCCCGAATCTCCTTTCCAGATCAGGTAGTTCAATTCCGTAGCTCCGCAAGGCAAGCATAATATATTCCTCTATATTTTCTGAAGGAGTAATAAATTCATGGTTTGCCTCGGCTGATCCTTTCGCTTCGATTTGGGCATTGTACATTTTCAGGCTTGAGAAATTCCACCATCTTTTATTGTTAACAAAGGAATGTGCCGAAGTGCCGAAACCCAGATAATTTTTATATCTCCAATATGCATTATTATGAAGACACTCATATCCTGGCTTCGCAAAGTTGGATACTTCATATTGTAAAAATCCTTTCTGCTCCAAATAATCAATTGTTATCTCATACAGGTCAGCATCATAATCATCCTCCTGTATTTTAACTTTGCCGTCAAGTACCATTTTATTTAGTATCGTTCCTTTTTCGAGTATTAAACTATAAGCGGAAATATGTTGAATAGGAAGTGAGGCAGCTATCTCCAGATTATTTAACCATATTTCTTTTGTCTGCCCCGGTAGGTTAAAAATTAGATCAACGCTGATATTTTTATATCCCTCCTTCTGCGCATTGAATACCGTTCCGATTGCAGTTTCCTTATCATGTATTCTTGTAAGGAATTTTAGTTCTTCTTCATTGAAGGATTGTATGCCGATACTTATTCTGTTTATTCCTGCTTTTAGGAATTCTTTAAGTTTATTTTTATTAACTGTCCCGGGATTAGTTTCCATAGAGATTTCTGGGGCATCAATCACACAAAATTTCTTCTTTATGTGATTTATTATTTCTTTCAGGTAATGGGGCTTCATTAAAGAAGGAGTTCCGCCGCCAAAATAAATAGAACTTATACTGCTCTCTTTTGAATAGAGAGTAGCGTAGTAGTCGGTCTCTTTTATTAATGCATCTTTATACGATGAAATGTTATCTGTTGTAATAATAGAATAGAAATCGCAGTAAATACATTTGTGATCGCAGAAAGGAATATGAATATATATGGCAGTATCTTTCATAAACTCTATTTGGAGTTGATCAGTTCTCGGGCGCCTTCCAGACTTGCCTCTGTAACATTCTCTCCGCTCATTAGTTTTGCTACTTCTCTTACTCTTTCGTTTTCATTGAGCTTTTTAATAGAACTTACAACTCTTCTATCATTTGTGTTTTTTTCTACGATAAAATGATGATCCGCAAGTCCGGCTATCTGGGGAAGATGTGTAATGGATATTACTTGGTAAAAATTAGCAAGTGATTTAAGTGCTCTCCCTACTTTCTGTGCGATCCTTCCGCTAACACCGGTATCTATTTCATCAAATATAATAAGGGGGAATCTGTCGTTTTTGGCAAGTATAGTTTTTAAAGCAAGCATTATTCTAGAAACCTCGCCCCCCGATGCAACTTTTGCAAGTGGTTTCATATCTTCTCCAACATTTGTTGAGATATAAAACTCAACTTCATCAATTCCTTTGGCGGAGTAAGAATATTTGTTCCCTTTAACTGTTATATAATCCTCTCCGGAGGAAGATTTATTCTGTTTAATTCTTACGTCAAAGTTTGAATCTGGAATCCCCAGATCAGCAAGTACTTCTTTAACTTCTTTGTTTATTAATGTAGAAGCCTGATTTCTTTTCTTAGAAATATTATCCGCACATTTGCCGCATTGTTCCCTTAGGCTTTCTATCTGCTTTTCAAATGAATTTATTTTCTCTGAAAAATTTTCAACCAGATCAAATTCTGCGCCTATTTTATTGCGGTATTCAAGAACAGCTTTAACAGAGCCGCCATATTTTTTTTTAATAAGGTTTATAGCTCCAAGACGGTCCCTTTTCTTGTTAACTTCCGCCGGATCTACATCTATTTTTGATTTATAGTTTCTTATGAATTCTGCAATATCATTTATTAATGCAATCGCATTCACACATTCGCCGAAAGATTCCCCGAAAGATTTATCAATCCCGGTAAGCTCGTTCAGTTCATTTTTGATTTTAGTAATGGAATCGTAAACAGAATTTTCATCTTCGTAAATAGAGCCATAAACGCTGGATGTTATAGATGCAAGTTTTTCAGAGTTTTCAAGTATTCTTAGCTCTTCAATAAGTCTTTCTTCTTCATCCTCTGCAGGGGAAACAGAATCTATCTCTTTGATCTGGAATGAATAGAAATCTTTTTTCTCCCTTAACGATGCTTCCTTCTCTTTAAGTATTTTAATCTCTTTTAATAAATTCTGAAGTTCGCAATAAAGTTTCTTATAGTCCTCGGCTAAATCACGATAGTTGCCAAATTCGTCAAGAAAATCAATGTGTGTTTCATTCCGTAATAAGGATTGGTGTTCGTGCTGACCGTGAAGGTCAACCATCAGGTTCCCGACATTTTTAATGACCGAAAGGGAAACAGGTGTATCGTTTATAAAACAACGGTTGCTACCTTTTGTGGAAATTTCCCTTCTTAAGATAAGTTCAGGTAGTGGTTCAATTGCATTTTCCTCAAGAAACGCATCAATTTTTTTATTATTGGTTATGTCAAATATCCCTTCCACATATGATTTGGAAGCCCCTTTCCTTATCACCTCGGTCGAAGCACGCTCTCCTAACAGGAGCCCCATTGCATCAATCAGGATTGATTTACCTGCGCCCGTTTCACCTGTTATAATATTAAGCCCTTTCCCAAACTCAATATTTATAGATTCAATTAATGCGTAATCTTTAACTAAAAGGGTTTTTAGCATGATAATAAAATATATGATTATTAATTTAGAAGTTTTATATCCAAATAAAAAGGGAAGGGGAAATTAAGAAGCTATATAAAAATAGGTAAATTAAAATGCACGGCATTGGCAAAATCTTTAATCAAATCCCAGTTTGTTTCAGCCTCAAAAAAATTGCCCGTTACAATTATTTTAGCACCGTTCTCAACTTTTGCTTTTGCTGTTTCGGGAGTTTTAATCCCTCCCCCAACTACTACAGGAATAGAGCAAAAAGATGAAACTGCTTTTACCATTTCATTCGGAATGGAATTATCAGCCCCCGATCCCGCTTCCAGGTATATTAACTTCATTCCTAGGTATTCTGCCGCTAGTGCTGTAGCTGCTGCAATTCCCGGTTTATTCCTCGGAATTGGCAAGCTGCCGCTCATATATTGAGCTGTTGTTGTTCTGCCTGATTCGATAAGAAGATAACCAGTTGCTATAGGTTCGATGCCACACTTTCTGATAATAGGAGCTGCAAGAACATGTTTTCCAATCAGATGTTCGGGATTTCTGCCGCTTACAACGGATAAATAAAGTATTGCATCAGCCTTAGAAGATATCTGATTCACATCACCCGGAAAAATAATAGTGGGAAGGGATGTTACTGTTTTTAGCTTTACAAGAAAACTTTCAAGATTATCATTTACAAGCAAACTCCCGCCGATTAGAAAACCGTCCACCCCGGACTTTTCACAATGTCTTGCAAATCGGGCGACTTTCTCCTCAGGTAGATTATCTGGGTCTAGCAGCACTAAAAAAGCCGCTCCCTTAATTTGTATTACTTCTAATAATTGGTTATAAATATTCATATATATGAGATTCCGGTTATGAATATATAAATTTTGCTTCAGATAAAAAAACAGAAGTTATTCATAATCTTACAGATTATTTTATGATCAATTCTTCATACTTAAAGAGATTCTCCCTCTCTGAATGTCAATTCCGGTTATTGTAACATCTATAATATCCCCAACATTTATTATATCCAGCGGATTTTTAATAAACCTGTTTGCCATTTGTGATACGTGAAGTAGACCGTCTTGTTTTACCCCTATATCAACAAAAGCGCCAAAATCCACCACATTTCGCACCGTCCCTTTTAGTTTCATTCCTTCTGCAAGATCTTCCATTTTCAGTACATCACTTCTTAAAATAGGTTTGGGCATCTCCTCACGGGGGTCCCTCCCCGGTCTTTTTAAATTTTCTATTATATCAATTAATGTGGGTTCGCCTATTCCTATTTCTTCTGCAAGTTTTTTTGTCCCTTTCTGGCTTACGATCAGGGAAATAACTGCTCCTGATTCCTTTAATTTTACGATAGGTATATTGAACTTTTCCAGCATTGCATGTGTTGCCTGATATGATTCCGGATGTATAAATGTATTATCTAACGGATTTTCCCCATTTGAGACCTTAAGAAACCCCGCAGATTGTTCAAATGCTTTCTCGCCTAATCCCGTTACTCCTTTTAGTTCTTCTCTGGTTTTGAACTTCCCGGTTTTTTCCCTGAACTTCACAATATTCTCTGCGATTCTTTTGTTTAGACCCGAAACATGTGTAAGTAAAGATGCAGATGCCGTATTAAGATCAACTCCGACATAGTTAACGCAGCTTTCAACAACATTATCAAGCTTTTGAACAAGAAGTTTCTGATCAACATCATGCTGATAAAGACCTACACCAATTGATTTAGGGTCTATTTTTACAAGCTCGGCAAGAGGATCAAGTAATCTTCTCCCAATCGATATATTTCCCCTTTGGCTTGCTTCAAGATCGGGGAATTCCTTTTTTGCAACTTCTGAGGCGGAATAAACAGACGCTCCTGCTTCGTTCACAATTACATAATGGCAGGGTAGCTCTTTTTCTTTTATCAATTCTGCAATAAGTGTCTCCGTTTCTCTTGATGCTGTGCCATTGCCGATAGCGATTATTTCAACATTATGCTTGTTTATCAGATGGTGAAGAATTTTTTTAGCCTCATCGGATTTATTCTGCGGGGGATGAGGATACATAGTAACACCCTCAATATATTTCCCTGTAACATCAATTACTGCTACCTTGGAGCCTGAATAAAAACCTGGGTCAATACCCATAATTATTTTATTCATCATAGGGGGTTGAAGCAAAAGTTGTCTTAAATTGGATGCAAATATTTCAATTGCATGAAGATCGGCAGTCTCTGTTAATTGTGCCCTTATTTCTCTTTCAATTGAAGGGAAAGTAAGACGTGTAAAAGCATCCTGTGTAGTATCCATAAAAATATCCATGAATACTGTTTCTTTGTAGGTTAGGAACTTCTTCAACATCAGGTTTACTATAACCGGTTCATCAAAAACGAAGGATATTTTTAATGCTTTTTCCTTTTCCCCTCTGTTTAATGCTAAAAGTTGATAGGGTTTAATTTTTTTAATATCTATACTAAATTCATAATAGATTTGGTATATCTCCTTTTTGTCCTTCTCTTGCTGTTTCTCGGAAACTTCCTTAGCCGATGCTTTCTGTTTGACTCTTTCTGACTTAACAACCGATTCCTGCTGAAGATGTTCTCTTACACCCTTCCTGACTTCCGCATTATCATTTATCATTTCAGCAATTATATCTTTAGCTCCTTGTAGCACTTCTTCGGTTGAATTTACGCCAAGTTCTGTATTTATGAATTCAGAAAGTTTTTCCTCAAGATTGCCGCTGAATGCAGGGCTTTCTAAAAGGAATATTGCAAGAGGTTCCAGACCTTTGGCTTTCGCAATTGTGCCTCTCGTTTTCCGCTTAGGTTTATAAGGTAGATAAAGATCCTCCAGTTCTGTTAGCGTTATCGAATTCATTATCTTTGATTTTAATTCATCTGTAAGCTTTCCCTGTTCCTCAATACTTTTAAGTATGGTTTCTCTTCTTTCTCCAAGGAGTGTCAAATACCCAAAACGGTTTTCCACTTGCCGTAATACTTCTTCATCAATCCCTCCGGTGTGTTCTTTCCGGTATCGGGCAATAAAAGGGATAGTGGCGTCTTCTTTAAAAAGCTTTATAACTGCTTCAACCTGTTCGTTTCTTAGGTTAAGCTCTTTTGCTATATAGGAAATAATATTCATCGGTTCTTTTATTAAATTATTAAGAAATCTAAACTAACTCTAAAAAAACTTTTATTACAACTTGTATTTTATATTAATTTAATAATTGCGTCACTGTTTTTTAGTCCTGTGTTGAAATCATAATCATTTAATTAGACTAATTTCCCTTTCCCCCGGTTATCCAATAATCTTTTTAATGCGCACTTGCGCTTTTCCCTTTAATATAAGGGTAATTCATTATATAATCTGTTTTGAAAGCATAAGGGCTAATTATGGGCGAATGGGACAACATGCCGTTATCAATATTATTCATACCGAATAAAACAGACCTTGCATCATATCCAAGCAAACGGAGATATGCTGTATAAAATGCACTCTCCTGTCCAGTCCCGCCATAAATGGCAATAGTACTGTCGGGCGGAAGTGTCTGCAGGTAACTTATACTCCTGAAATCTGAGGGGTCGGGGGGAACTTGATATAACACCGCCCCTGTAGGATGGTAGGTATTCGTAGAATAAGGGTTTGAATTATAAAGCATCGCTGGTCCGGTGCAGATTAAATAAATCTGTGGGTTTGTATTTACCCAATCATTAAATGTCAGAGCTGATTTTGATGAAACCGAATTAAAATCCTCATTAAATCCTTCTTTTATCAGAGCATTAATTCTTGTCTGTACAAAATCTTTTATTGACTGGGCAGGCGAATTTAAACTGATATTTGGTAAGGGTGAGTAATTCTTTTTAGGATATAAAGTATGTGAAAAAATTCCTAAGTCTGGGTATGTTGTTAACCTGTCAGTCCATACCGAGGAAAAGAATGTATTCCATGAAGCCATTCCATAATTCATATAGTAAACATTTGTAAATCCGGCAATTTGTAATAGAGATGAATTATATGCCGCTGACTGTCCTGAAGCGCTTACTAGAACAACTTTGCTGAACTTGGTATAATTTGTCCCTATATAATAAATGAGCGAATCCTTTGGAATGTTTTTTGCCCCATCTATATGACCTTCCAGATAAACAGAACTGTCTCTTAAATCTATAATCAGGTAATTAGAGAGATTATTATAAACATCTTCTGCCTGTATTACCGACAGAAGTATATTATTGATAATATCTCCCTCTCCTTCAAGGTATAAAAGGAATTTGGCGCTGTTTTCGGTTTGTACAGAAAAAGGTGCAGTTATCTTATCCTTTTCACATCCTGTAACCAGTAGGATAATTAACGGTACAATAAAAAACTGCAAGATCTTTTTTCTTATCATTGTTCAGTTAACATTCTTAGTTATCCCTTTACTCACCCCAATAAACATTCCTATAACATTATTCCCTAAAACATTCCAGCCTGTGGTTCCTCCGTTCTGCAGGAATGCATTTCCTGAAGGGACAGTTACTTTCACTGAGTTAAAATACGCTGTATATTGTCTGTCATAAGAAAATACCTGAATATTTCTCATTCCGTTATAATTACCTCCTGTATATTGATCAGATATCCCCGAAGTAATTACATTAATAGTTGTGGCACCCGCACTGGGTATACTCAAATTCGGAAATGTTGATGCCTGTGCAATACCGTTGCCGATTACCCAAATTGCACCATATACTTCGCCCTCATTGGCTTTTATATTTGCTTGAAGATAATTTCCTGCGGCATTATATGAAACATTGTTTATCTCGGGTGCAAATGGAACTTTTGTAATACTGTATATTACTGTTTCCTCCCCTTCGGCAAACAATTCATAGGTGTTACCTGCCTGGATAAGAAATTCATATAGGGGTACGTAAACTCCGTCATGCAGATAATGCAGGGGAATAACCTGTACTCCATTAATCTTAATATAGGCTGTCACATCCTTTAACTCTGCCTCTTTAATATCATATGGGACTCCTAAGGGGAGTGTTTTGGTGAATGTAACACCTTTAAATAATGATTCCGCATCTAACTCGCTGTTTACAACAACATAGTTTTGGTTTGGAACATCGCTTTCAACTATCTGGGTCTTCTCACATGACACAAGAATAAAAACAAACGGAATTATGAAAAGATACTTTATCATATCAAAACTTAAAATTAAATCCTAATGTTGGTATTAGTGGAAATAAAACGAGCTGTTTTACGCTGACAGTTGTTTTACCGTTGCTGTCAGTCTCAGTTGAAACATACCTGGCAAAGGGATTTTGCCTGTTATATAAATTATAAATATTTATATATGCTTCAAAAGGCATATTAAATAATGGAAATTTATAAGTTAAGTTTAAATCCATCTTATGAAATGCAGGCAGCTGGGCATTGTTTAGTTCAGGATAGTCCACATAAATATTTGTGCCGGTACCCGGGGATATTTCATTAAACTGGTATTGCCCAGGTGGTTGCGTATATCTTTCCCCTGAAGCATAAGTCCATGTCATTCCGGCTGTCCAGCTGTCATTAAACTTATATACAATAATTAATGATAGATCATGCCTGCGATCGTATTTCGGATAAAATATTTTACCGTTATTAAGATCATCAAATTGCCTTCTTGTCCATGATAATGTATAACCAAACCACCCGGAAATATTCCCTGACTTTTTGTTGAAAAACAATTCAATTCCGTATGCTTCACCGTTCCCCCTTACAAGCTGGTCTTCCACAGAACTTTTCAATGAATTTAACTCGGCACTGTTTTTATATTCATAAAGGTTGTCCATGTTCCTGTAATATGATTCCAGGGAAAGTAGGTAATCCTGACCACCCAAATATTGATCGACACCTAATACGTACTGACCTGAACTTCCTGGAAGTATATTTTTAGTTGAAGGATACCAAAGGTCTGTGGGAAGCGAAATGTCATTCCTTACTATCAGATGTAAAAACTGATGAGTAAGTGCGTAGGCTGATTTAATAAATGTGTTCTCGGTCAGGGCATAAGATAATTCAATGCGTGGTTCGGCATTAAAATATTTCCTTTCCCCGAAATAGTAGAACCTTAATCCTGCATTCAGTTTAAGCTGGGATGTAAGTTGAGATTCTGCCTGGAAATAAAGTGCAGCCTCAAGTGAATATAAGTCGTTTCCTGCATATGGATCTGTCTCAAGTAAAGGGTTGTATGCCGTGCTGTATAGAAGATCATATTGATGCATCGTAATATCAACCCCGGTTTTAAATGTATTGTTATCATTCAGGTGTAATTCAAAATTCTGTTTTAACGTGTAATCCCTGAGGTGTGAAGAGGAAAAAAAATTATCAGTTATATTCTCAATGCTGTTATTTAATATGAGCGACCTGAAACGGTAATCAACGATACTTAAGCCTGACGTCAGAAGAAGTGACCGTGAATTAATATGTAACCAGTTAAGACCAATACAAAGGTTATCCCATTCCGTGTTATAATTTAAGTCAGGCAGGGAATTAGGACTGTAAAGATTGTCTTTGCTGTACATCGCACTCACAGAAATAGTGTTTTCTTCTGATATGACATAATTAATTTTTGAATTCAGGTCAAAGAAATTATATCGGGGAATAGTACTGCTCTGGTTGAACTTATTCTGATAGGCATCGTAATACATCCCCCTTCCTGAAATCATGTATGTTGAATTACTGCCCATCGGTCCCTCGAGCGTAAAGAATGAGTTAATTAATCCTATTCCGATTGTTCCTCTGTTCCTTTCTTTTGTCCCTGACCGTAATTTAATGTCAAGAATACTTGAAAGTCGTCCTCCATATTCGGCTGGGAATGCCCCCTTGATTAATCTTATTTCCTGTATAGCTTCAGAGTTGAACGTGCTTGCAATATTTCCGATATGGGAAGGATTGTATACAACCTGCCCGTCCACAAGCGTGAGATTCTGATCGGGTGAACCGCCTCTCACATATAACCCTCCGGAAAGCTCGCTTTCCGTTTTTACACCGGGAAGCAGTTGTAGTAGCTTAAAAAGATCAGTTTCTCCGCTCAGGGATGGAAGCTTTGCTAATAGATCAGGTGAAACATCTATGTTGCTTATTAATGTTTTATCTGGTTTCTTTCCTATAATAGCTATTTCTTCTTTGCTGATTTCACCCGGTATTAGATTAATATTAAAATGTATATAATTTGTTTTTAGATTGATTAATTCCTTTATGGTGGGTTTGTAGCCGAGATATCTGGCTATTAGATAATAGTTTCCTGCCTGGAGTTTAGGAAATACATAGAAACCGTATATATTTGAAGTCGTGCCGCGGAATAGCCGCGAGTCTGTGCTGATGCTATCCCTGTATAAAAGTAAATTCGCCCCTGCTAATACTTCCCCTGTAACTGCGTCTGTGATAAACCCTGAAATATTATATTCCCTTGTCTGGGCATCTGATTGTAAAACAGGGATAAGTGTTAATAAAATTAGTAATATTTTCCGGGCTGATAGCAATTTAATATAGAAATAATTAATCCTATTATAGAATTAATATAATTTTCCATAAAGATCAAATTCCCAGGTTCAATTTTCAATATTTCAATGAATCATTCTTGCTTGCATTACTGAACATTTTGTAATTTTTCTTTTAATTGTTCAATATGATGAATCAGCACAGGCAGACACTGTGGACAAATCCAGGAAGGCTTCCCTGAATATGTCAGTTGAACAAGTGGAATTTCTTTTTCCGTCTTTGTGCAATTAAAACATTGATGAGTTTCTGTCTCTTTATTCATTCTTGTCCTTTTATAATATCATTTTATTTAATGGATTATTTATTTATGCCGACCTTTAACAAGCATTTTACTATAAATAACTGTCTTTGTCTATTATAACTTTTCCTTTGAATATCCTGTATATCCAAATAGTATAACCCAAAACAATAGGCACACCTATTAATGCTATTATCAGCATTGTTTCAAGTGTTCTTGGTGTTGATGAAGCATTATAGATTGTCAGGCTGTAACTTAAATCTATGCTTGAAGGCACTAATTTCGGAAACAGGCTCAACGCCATTAATAATATCATGGCTGCAATCATTAATGCCGACGCTGTGAAAGTGTTGCCGAATTTTCCTGTTTTTAATCCTATCGGTATATAAATAATTGTGACAAAAAGGAGTAACAGCAGCACCCAGAATATAGGGAATCCCATTATTGATGCAAAGAGCCATTTCCCTACAAAAATTGTCATTATAGTTGCAGTTAGATATAAAAGAACAAATACTATCCACGCCTTATTTGCAAGCTTTATCATTTTTTCCCGCAGTTTTCCTTCGCTCTTTAATGTCATATAAATTGCCCCATGCATTACGAACATCGAGAGACTGACTGCCCCGACAACTAAAGCATAAGGGTTCAGTAATTCTAAAAATGTTCCATGGTATGCCCCTTTTGCATCAATAGGAAGTCCGCGGAGAATATTTCCGATAGCCACTCCATAGAGCAATGCCGGAATTAATGATCCAAGCCCGAGTGCAATGTCCCAGTATTTTTTATCTTTTGCTTCGGAGTATTTTCTGAACTCAAATGATACTGCCCTGAAAATAAGTGCAGCTAGTAACAGCATAAATGCAATATAAAAACCGCTGAATACAGTTGCATAAACAATCGGGAATGCCGCAAACAATGCTCCCCCTCCTGTAAGAAGCCATACTTCATTGCCGTCCCAAACTGGACCGATTGCATTTAAGTCTATTCTTTTTTCATTCTCATCTTTTGTAAAAAGATGGATTATTCCAACCCCCAGGTCGAAACCGTCTAAAATTGTATACCCAATAATTAGTACGCCTACCAAAAGAAACCATATTATATTTAGGTCCATTAGTTTGTCTCCTCTGATAATAA
>OBLW0100000311.1_pt1 | contig 41120 bp, 22 predicted proteins | sample 1520161 | NCBI WGS metagenome assembly OBLW01 (sample SAMEA3539309, study PRJEB22396) | soil metagenome | biome: tundra; feature: field; material: soil | place: USA | collected 2010-05 | depth 0.15 m
AAGCATCTTGCGTCTGAAGCAAGGGAGCGGCGCTGGTGACTTCGATCGTTTCGCTAACGCTCCCGGTCTGGAGCTTGAAGTTGAGGAGGACGTTGGCGCTGACGTCGACGGCGACATGACGCTCGCTGTCGGTCTTGAAACCTTGCGCGGACGCGTCGATCTTGTAACTTCCAACTCGGACCGGGCTGAATTTATAGCCTCCGTCGGATCCAGTCATCGTGGAGAGACTGGCGGCGGTGCCTTCGTTGGTCAACGTGACTTTGGCCCCGCCGACGACCGCGCCTGTGGAGTCGGTGACCGTTCCCGTGATGGAACCGGTGTCCACTTGGGCCTGGAGCGGCCTGACGCCGAGGGTAGTGAAGACTGCAATGGCCAACAAGCTGGGCAGGATCCAGGCAAACGCGTATCGATTCATGAGCTCTCCTTTGAGCCTCGCTGGCTTGCGTCTGGGCAAGCCTTGCGCCACCAAGTTTTCGACTGCTCCAGATTCAGACTTCGTTGGCGCTTCAGCGCTCAACAAGCGTTAACTACTTAGACAAGATTAACCGCTTAACCTAAAAATACTAGTGGGGTGGGAATATCACGGTGTGCGCCGCATTGTCAAGAATTTTTTTTTGATTTACACTCCGCGCTGTCTCTGTTCCACGGTGCGGCTAATACCGCCCGACGAGAATGCCCGGAGGTTACGCCGGGCCGGTGCCGCGAACCATGACTGTAACCATTCGCGATGTAGCGAAGGCAGCGGGCGTCTCCACCGCGACGGTTTCGAACGTCCTGAACAAGACGGGCAAAGTTGGCCGGAGCACTCGTCGCGTCGTTCTCGGAGCGGTTAAGCGCATGGGATACATTCCTAATGTTCATGCGCGCCACCTCGCCTCCGGCGATCACCGCACGCTCGGCATCATCATCTCCGATATCGAGAACCCGTTCTTCCCGGAAATCGTCAAGGGCTTCGAGACGCGCGCCAGACAACTCGGCTACGACATCATACTCAGTGATACCAACTATGACCCGCGCCGGACGCGCGAAGCTGCCGAGCGGATGATGGAACACAAAGTCCGTGGTGTTGCAATCATGACATCTGAGATTAGTCTCAAGCTCATCCACCAACTCGCTCGAAGAAAGATCGCGGTCACCTTCCTCGATCTCGCGCCTGTCCGAAAATACATGAGCAATCTGCGGATCGACTACTCCTCCGGTGTGAAGCAGATCGTTCAGCACCTTCATGCAAAGGGACATCGCCGCATTGCGTTCGTCGCCGGGAGGCCGGGACTCAAGTCCAACGTTGCACGACTGGAAGCCTACGAAAAGAGCATGCGGGATTTAGGACTCGAACCCGGGCCCGTACTGCCCGGAGACCTCCGCTTTGAAGGTGGCTTGGCCGCAGGTATGAGTATCGCAAAGCTTTCTTCACGGCCCACTGCCGTGATGGCAGTAAACGATCTAACGGCAGTCGGCGTCGTCAAAGGACTCCTGCATTCCGGCTATCGCGTTCCGCAGGATATTTCGGTCACGGGGTTCGATAAGACGCGTTTAGCCGAATATAGCAACCCTTCGATTACTACGGTCGACGTTCATCGTGAGACTCTGGGCCAAATCGCGGCAGACGCCCTGCATGAACTATCGACCTCAGATAGCCCTCAAGGGCGCGAATATCAGATCGACGCCGAACTCGTTTTAGGGGGCTCTTCCGGCCCGGCGTCCCATTGAACCGGCACTCAAATTGGTAGACTGGCTGAGGCTGAACCGACGGAACGCCTGCCCATGCCGCATCGACACGACGAAGACCAGACTATTTCACGTCGAATTTTCCTGAAGCAGATGCGGTGGATGCCCGTGCTTTTCCTTCCTGCGCCTGTTAGTAGCCCCCTCATCCGTTCAGGACTGCAGCGAATCGCCGCTGCGAAGGCTTCGCCTTTCCCATTCTCCGATGTTCGCTTTACACCACACTATCCGGCGAAGTCTCCGCTGGATGATATTCTTCGCCGAGCCGCTCCCGGCACCGACGAATACGTTACCGAAGGATACGCATTTGAGCTCATGGCGCTGCTTGAGGAGTGGAGTCAACATCTGAGGGTGGAGCCTCCGGCAAAGGCAACCATGAGCACGTTCGTTGATTCTTCAATTCAATCGACTTCGCTCACTCCAATTCGTGAATCTCCGTTGCGCTCGGGCGATCGTATCGAAGTGCTGCGGCGGGAATTCGCTTCCGCACTACTTCCAGGCCTCGATCGATTCCTGGAGGAAATCAAGATCTATTTGGCTCCGCTGACGCGAGTGGAAACTGCCGACTTCGAAATCTACGAGTGCACGCAGCTGGGCGACTCACCGCTGACCCTGGAAGCAGCGATTCGGTATGACTTTGTTGGTGCGCGCCACGACCAGACAAGGGAAGAACGAATTGGCTCGTGGGTCACTCAGTGGTCGCGTAATGATTCAGGTGCGTGGCGAGTTCTGAAGTGGAGTGCAACCGAGGAAACCGTCAGCCGCGCCGCCGACCGGATCTTTATCGACATTACGTCCCAGGCTCTCGGGCAAGCGAACTCTTACAAAGAACAGTTGCTTCGGGGAGCCGACTATTGGCGGACGGTTCTTGACGGAGCAGTCGGAGTCGACGTTTACGGAAACAACGGCGTAGCGGTCGGAGACTTCGATAACGATGGCTTGGATGACCTATACATTTGCCAACCCGCGGGTCTTCCCAACCGGCTCCTCCGCAACCGTGGGGATGGGACATTCGAGGACGTGACAGAGAAAGCGGGTATCGGGGTACTTGATTTCACCGCGTGCGCCTTGTTCGCGGATTTCGAGAACCGGGGTCTCCAGGATTTGCTGGTGGTCGGCGCGACCGGACCTATGCTTTTCCGGAACAGCGGGAACGGGACGTTTTCTCTCAAACAGGATGCATTCCGCTTCGCGCGTCCTCCCCAGGGAGCCTTCACGCATGCCGCCGCCGCCGATTACGACCGCGATGGGCGCCTCGACATTTATTTCTGCCTCTACAGCTACTATCAGGGGCTGGATCAGTATCGCTATCCCGTTCCGTATTTCGACGCGCGGAATGGGCCTCCCAACTACCTCTTCCACAATGAAGGGAACGGAGTCTTCCAGGACCGAACGGAGGCTGCCGGCCTGAATATCGACAATGATCGATACAGTTTCGCCTGCTCTTGGGGAGACGGCAACGGAGACGGCTGGCCGGACTTGTACGTGGTCAATGACTTTGGCCGCAACAATCTTTACCGCAACCGTGGCGACGGGACTTTTGCCGCCGTTTCCACCGAGGCTCACGTAGACGAGGCCGGGGCCGGCATGAGTGCCTGTTGGCTGGATTTCGACAACGATGGGAAGCAGGACATCTACGCCGCAGGCATGTGGGTCGCGGCTGGCATGCGTGTTTTCGGACAATCGCACTTTCACGATGGAGAACCTGAAAAACTTCGCGAGCTTTACCGTCGACACATGGCCGGCAATTCGTTGTACCGGAACCAAGGGAACGGCACCTTTCAAAATGTGGGAATGAATGCCGGGGTAGAAATGGGCCGCTGGTCGTGGTCTACCGATGCGTGGGACTTCGACCATGATGGCTATCCGGACCTGTACGTCGCGAATGGCTATATTTCCGGCGTGGAACAGCGGGATGTCTCTAGCTTTTTCTGGCGTCAAGTCGTCGCGAAATCGCCGCAGGATTCCAGCCCTTCCCCCGACTACGAGCGCGGCTGGAGCGCCATGAATGAACTCATTCGTTCCGACTCGACCTGGAACGGCCACGAGCGGAATGTTTTCTTTGCCAATAATCGCGACGGCACGTTTTCCAACGTCTCCGGCGTGGTGGGCATGGATTTTCGCGACGATAGCCGAGCGTTTGCGCTCGCCGATCTCGATGGCGACGGCAGGCTGGAAATTGTGCTGAAGAATCGAAACGCGCCCCAAATCCGCATCTTGCGTCTCGCGATGGACGGCATCGGCGGTTCGATCACTTTGCGTTTGCGCGGAACAAAGAGCAACCGCGACGCGATCGGCGCGGCGGTAACCGTCGAAGCGGGAACCCTTCGCCAGACGAAGTATCTCCAGGCCGGCTCTGGATTTTTGTCCCAACACACCAAGGAACTTTTCTTTGGCCTCGGAAAGAATCAGGACCCGGTCCGCGTCACAGTCCGATGGCCCAGCGGCCTCACGCAGGCTTTCGACGGTTTGCCAATCAACCATCGCGTTGAAATCGAGGAAGGTGCCCGGGACTTCCGGGCCAAGCCGTTCGCAACTTCTCCGCATTCGTGGCAGCAACCGGGCGATTCCCCAAACGCCGAAATTCTGCCCTCGTCCGTAGGAACTTGGCTCGTCGAGCCCGTGAGCGCCCCGGATTTCTCTTTGCCTGACCTCGCCGGCAACCCACTCGATCTCCGCTCGTTCCGAGGCAGTTTTCTGTTGCTCAATTTCTGGACGACCACTTCGTCCGCCTGCCGCGATCAATTGCAGCGTCTGGGCAAGTCCCAGTCCGCCCTAGCCGCCAGCGGCCTTCGCATCCTTGCCATCAACGTCGACGACCCATCCGACCCTCGCGCCATACAGGCATTCCCGACCAAGGAAGGGCTGTCGTTTCCAATCCTGCTGGCTACTCAGGACGTAGCGGGCATTTACAACATCGTGTATCGATATATGCTCGACCGTCACAAGGATCTCTGCTTTCCTACTTCTTTTCTGATCGACGAAGCTGGAAATATAGTCAAGCTATACCAGGGAACTTTGACTCCGGATCACTTATTGCAAGATCTGGCCTCGGCTCCTAAGTCTCCGGCGGACCGCGTGCGCAAAGCGCTTCCCTTCCCCGGGACGCTTCATCAGGACACATTTAAACGCAACGCTTTTACTTATGGTGTGGCGTTCTTTCAGCACGGTTTCCTCGACCAGGCTGCGGAGTCGTTCAAGCAAGTTATTGCACAGAAGCCCGATGATCCCGAAGCTTATTACAATTTGGGTACGCTTTGTCTTCGGCGCAACTCTCTTGAGGAAGCGCAAAAGTATCTCGCGCAGACGGTGAAGTTGCGCCCGAACTATCCCGAGGCTTGGAACAATCTGGGTATGATCGCCGCCCAGGAAGGCAATATCGCGGAAGCAATTCGAAACTTCCAGCAGTCGCTGCAGTTGCGGCCTTCCTACGCCACCGCACTTCTCAATCTCGGAAATGTTTACCGGCGCCAGGGAGATCTCGAAGAGTCGGAAAAACTCTTGAATCGCGCCCTCGACAGCGAACCCAAGAATCCCGAGGTCAACTACGCCCTGGGAATGCTCTATGCCCACCGGAATCAAACCGAGCGCGCGGTTCAGTATCTGGAAGAAGCGATAGGCCTGCGCCCGGACTACTCCGATGCACTCAACAACCTGGGCGTACTATTTGTTCAAGCTCAGCGCTATCCCGAAGCGGAGGAGAAGTTCAAAGCATGCATCCGGGAAGCTCCGACTTTTGATCAGGCATATCTCAATCTGGCGCGCCTGTACCTCGTTTTGCACGAAAAAGAAAAAGCGAGAGCGGCGTTGCAGTCGCTGCTAAAAGAACAGCCGCAACACAAGGTGGCCCAGCAGATGCTGCAGATGCTATATTGAGGCCTTCGGAGAGGCATGTGCAGATGTTTGGTTGCGCCTCGATTCAAGCCCTGAAAGCCAATCGTAGTGCGGGATTGCTCGACGTCCTCGCTCTCGTCGCGCTTGTGATTCCCAGCCTTGGGCAGGCTCCGCGGCATTCCCCCCTCAACGGCCAAAACAGACCATCGGCCACGGTAGCTTCACCGCTTCAGAAAGCCGAAGGACTGATTCAGCAGGGTCTTTTCGAAGAGGCGAAGAAGATCATCGAGGATGAACTCCAGCTGAATCCTTCCAGCGTGGAAGCTTACAACCTCATGGGAATCGTCTACACCGACGAAAAAGACTACGCCCATGCGGCCGACGCCTTCCAGCAGGCTCTAAGACTGGCTCCTAACTCCACGAAGACTCACAACAACCTCGGCAATCTATATGTCACCCAGCAGAAACTTGATCTCGCCGAAGAGCAGTTCACAAAAGTCCTGAGCGCGGCTCCCGAGAATCGCGATGCAAACTACAACTTGGGCCTGCTTCTCCTCGCGAAAGGAGCGCCCGTCGCGGCTATCCAACACTTTCGGCGCGTTCGCCCTCCTACCGTCGAAACTCGATTCAATTTGGTGCGCGCGTATTTTCAAGCAGGCAAGACGGCCGAAGCCCTGAAGACAGCCCGTGAGCTCTCCGCGGTGCATAAGCAGGACGTGCAGTTGCACTTCACACTCGGCTTGCTGCTCGCCACCGCGAAGCAGTACAAATCCGCGCAACTCGAACTGGAGCAGGCAAACGCCTTGCAGCCGGAAACATTCGAGATTCTCCATAACCTCGGGCAGGCGTATCTCCGAGGACGGGAATACACGAAAGCTGATCTCGCCCTCAATCGCGCGTTGAAATTGAAGCCCGATTCTGTTGAGACCCTTTACCTGTTAGCCCAGGTATATTCCGAACAGGCGAGGCCGGTGGACGCGCTCGATCTTCTGGTGCGCGCCCATAAGCTGGCGCCCCAGAACACGGACGTAATTTTTTTCATGGCCCGCGTCAGCATGACCCAGAACTATTTTGAAGACGCGATTCCGCTGCTCGAATCTGGCTTGAAGATTGCACCGCAACGTGCCGATCTCCATGCCGCTCTGGGCGAAAGCTATTTCATGGCTGGCAAAACGGAAAGAGCAATCGAAGAATTCCAGAAGCTCATCGAGTTAGATCCGTCGGCGCGCTCCTACGCTTTCATGGGCCTTTCTTACCGGCATCTGGGACGATTCGATGAGGCCCTGAAGTATTTCGAGGAAGGGCGAAAGCAGGATCCGCACAACACTTCGTGCCTGTTTAATATTGGCTATATCGAAGAGCGGCAAGGGAATTACCCGCGCGCGGAAGACTTATTTCAGCAGGCACTCCGTTCGAACCCGGATTTTCCCGAGGCGCTCCTGGAGTTGGCGAATCTCCGCGCGAAAGACAAGAAATTCGCCGAAGCCGCCGACCTTCTTCGGAGATTCGTGAAAGTGAGCCGCGATCCCGCCGACGGTTATTACAAACTCGCTATGGCGGAACGGAGTCTCCATCAGACTGCTGCCGCGCAGAGAGACTTGAATGTCTTCCAGACGCTTTCGAAGAACGCGACAACCGGGCCCTATCCCTATCAACATCTCTTTGACTACCTCGATAACCGTTCGACCCTTTCTCCCAAGGAACGCACGCAACTCGAAGTCACCGAACTGACCGAGCAGATCCAGAAACATCCTGGCCAGCCTCAAGATCTGTACATGCTTGCCGAGACTTATCTGAAGCTCGGCAATCCGGGCACGGCCCGGGAAACAGTGGCGCAGCTTGATCAAGTGAGCGCGGATGACTATCGCACGCAGACCGGCATCGGCGTATTGTTCGCACGTTACCATTTGTACGATGATGCGATTCAGCATTTCCAGGCCGCACTGCGCACAAACCCCGACTCCGACGACGTGAAGTTCGATCTAGCCGATGCATATTTCCGCAAGCGCCTCTACAAGGATGCGCTCGATGCCGCGCAGAAAGTTTCGGCTGCAGGCCAGCAGGATGATGCGTTTCTGGCATTGCTGGGAGATATTGAAGTCCATGTAGGCGAAACCGCCAAGGCGATGGAAGTTTTCCGCAATGCCATCAGCCGCAATCCCGACAACGACCAGTACTATCTCTCGCTAACCTTGCTCCAGCTTCGCGAAAATGATCTCAACGGCGCTGAGACGACACTCCAAAAAGGTCGGGCGCGCATTCCCGGATCGGGGAAGATTGTGTGGGGCCTGGGGCTCGTCTCAGTTCTGCGGGGCAATGCCGCACAGGCCGCTGAACGCTTGGAGCAGGCCGTGGATTTGCTGCCAGAGTGGGTCGGCAGCTATTCCACGCTCGGCGTCTTTTATTACGAGACAGGACAGATTGAGAAGGCGCGCGAAGTGCTCAACCGTTTCAAGGGAAGCAACGCCGGGGGCTTGGACGTCGGCCGGATCGAAGAAACACTGTCCAAGGCTCCGGCAAACGCTTCCACGGCGGGCCAGCCAATCTCGATGGTGGCACGCCAGCAACTGCTTCAGCTAGCACTGCTCATTGCAGATCGAAGTTTGTGATGAGTCAGAGAAGCAGCCTTCGAGAGTGGGGGAAGAAAACGGCGAAGCCTAACAAGAAACTTGTTCTCGGCATCCAGTGGGGCGTAATCCTGATGCTCGCCATTATGATCAGCGCGGCCGTCCATGCCAGGGTCTTCGCCGCTCAGGCTTCGGCGGCGCCGGAATCGCCAATTCCCGTGCGCTACACCGACGTTCGCGAGAGTGCCAAGATCACTTTCCAGCAAGACTCCACGCAAACCGAAGAGAAGTATTACCTCGAGACCATGGGCACTGGTGTGGGTTGGCTCGACTACGACCAGGATGGTCTCATGGACCTTTTCTTCGTCCAATCCGCCGCGACTGACATCTACAAACCTCCGCATCCCTTGCGTTGCGCGCTTTACCACAACAACGGCGACGGAACGTTTACTGACGTCACTGACAAAGCTGGGGTCGGGGGTGAAGGCCACTACGGCCAGGGCGTTGCCGTGGGGGATTTCGACAATGACGGCTACCCTGATGTGTACGTGACCGGCTATGGCCGCGCCATCCTTTATCACAACAACGGCAATGGAACCTTTACTGACGTCACGGTCAAAGCTGGCGTCGCCGACGAGGGCGGATGGTCAACCAGCGCAGGATGGTTTGACTATGACAAGGACGGCTGGCTCGATCTGGTTGTCACCAACTACATCGAATGGACTCCGAAGAACAATCTCTGGTGCGGCGAACACCGGCCGGGGTACCGTTCTTATTGCCATCCCGGGAACTACAAAGGCCAGCGCATCAAGCTCTACCACAACAATCATGACGGAACCTTCACCGACGTGAGCGACGCGTCCGGAGTTGGAAAACCTGAAGCCAAGGGCATGGGCGTGGTTTTGGCGGACTTTAACAACGATGGCTGGCCCGATATCGCGATCGCCAACGACTCGTGGCCGAATTTCCTGTTCATCAACAAACACAACGGAACCTTTGAAGACGTCTCGCTGGTCTCTGGATTAGCCGCCAGCGAAGATGGACGCTACGAGGCCGGCATGGGCATTGATGCCGCCGATGTTGACGGCGACGGATGGCAGGACGTCTACATCACCCACCTCGACTTTGAGTTGAATCGCCTATACCACAACAACCAGGATGGCACCTTCACGGATGACACATTTCGCTCACACATCGGGAACAAAGCGGTTTTGATGAGTGGCGTTGCCATGAAATTTCTGGATTACGACAACGATGGCTGGGACGATATCCTGCAAATCAACGGCGCTATGGTCGACAATGTTGCACTGTATCACGCCGAAGTGTCCTACAAAGAGCCGACTCTTATGTTTCGCAATCTGGGCAAAGGTCAGTTCGAAAAGGTATCGGAGTCGCTCGGTCCCGATTTCATGCGTCCGATCGCCGGGCGCGGCCTCGCAACGGCTGACTACGATAACGACGGCGACATCGATATCGTCACCAACAATCGGGGAGATTTTCCGTCACTCCTGCGCAACGACGGCGGAAATGCCAATCACTGGCTTACCGTTCAGTTGATCGGAACAAAATCGAATCGCGACGGCATCGGCGCCTCGCTCAAACTAACTTCGGAAGGCTTCGTTCACGTCGAACAGGCCAAGGGGGGCATGAGCTACATGTCGGCAAGCGATCCTCGAATTCACTTTGGGTTGGGGAAACGCACCAAGATCGAATCCCTGGAGATCACATGGCCGAGCGGGCAGGTGGATCGATTGACAAACCTGTCGATCGATCAGATCATCGCAGTGAAAGAGGGCACAGGCGTTGTCCCGCGCCAGTTTCCTAGGATCCCGACCCCGAAATGACTTTTCCCCGGCGACGTTTTCTCGGTTCCTCCCTCGTGGTGCTCGGCAGCACACTGCTCGACGCACTTACTACACCGCTGTCGCGGTGGAAGCGTCCCCTCGTCCTTCAGTCGGCCCCAGCCACGACTTCCCCGTCCCCAGTGCAATTCGTCGATGTAGCTCGCGAAGCCGGGCTCAGCGTTCCTAACGTCTGGGGAGGCGTCGATCACAAACGCTATATCATCGAGGCCAAAGGCAGTGGGATTGCTTTCTTCGACTACGACCAGGATGGCTGGCTCGACATCTATTTGACCAATGGAACGCGCTTCGGCGAGTCGTGGGCTGCCGGACAGGCGCCCACATCTCATTTGTACAAGAACAACCGCGATGGAACGTTCACCGACGTCACGGATAAATCCGGACTGGCGCGCACCGGCTGGCAAACGGGCGTCTGCATCGGCGACTACGACAACGACGGCTGGGACGATCTGTTCTGCTGTTCTTGGGGACATAACATTCTTTTTCACAACAACGGCGACGGAACTTTCACAGACGTCACTCGCAAATCCGGGGTCTACGATGAACGCGTCCGTTGGGGCTCAGGCTGCACTTTCCTCGATTATGACCGCGACGGCCACCTGGATCTTTTCGTCTGCAACTACATCAAGCTGGATCCCGCGAAGACGCCGGCCGCCGGAGATCCCGGCGAGTGCCAGTGGAAAGGGATCCCCGTGATGTGTGGCCCGCGCGGCCTTGCCGGCGACACCAACGTCCTTTACCACAACAATGGCGACGGCACTTTCACCGATGTCTCAGAGAAATCTGGCATCCTCAAACCTGGTCCGCGATACTCGATCACGTCGGTCTCTTGTGATTTCGATAACGATGGTTGGCCAGATATATACGTAGCCGTGGACTCCGAGCCCAGCATCCTGTTTCACAACAATCACGACGGTACGTTCACAGACACGGCGGTGATGGCTGGATGCGCCTACAGCGAGAATGGGCACGAGCAGGCGGGAATGGGGGTCGCGGTCGCTGATTACGATTGCGATGGCTGGTTCGATATCTTCAAAACAAATTTTGCCGACGATACTTGCAACCTCTATCGCAACAACAGAGACGGCACGTTCAGTGACGTGACATTTGCCTCCGGAATAGGAATCAACAACCAATACGTCGCGTGGGGCTGCGGATTTGTCGACTTTGACAACGATGGCTGGCAAGACATCATCCAAGTCAACGGGCACGTCTATCCAGAGATCGGCGGCCACGAGATTGGCCAGACTTTCAAGAATCCGCGACTCGTTTACAGGAATCTGGGGAACGGGCAATTCAAAGACGTCTCATCCGCGATGGGCCCTGGCATCAACGAGCATTTTTCTAGCCGTGGCGCTGCCTTTGGCGACTACGATAACGATGGCGATATCGATGCTTTGGTCTTGAATATGAACGATTTGCCTTCGCTCCTGCGTAACGATGGCGGTAACAAGCAGAACTGGATCAAACTCAAATTGATCGGAACCAAATGCAATCGCACCGCAATTGGCACCCGTGTGCGCGCGGTTGTGGGCAATCATGCACAGACCGATGAAGTCCGCAGCGGCTCAAGCGTCATGTCACAGAGCGATTTGCGCCTGCACTTTGGGTTAGGCAAGGCGCAAACGGTCGATGTGATCGAAGTAAAATGGCCGACTACGCAAAAGATCGAACGCTTCACGCAGGTGAAGGCAAACCAGATCCTCACCATCCGCGAGGGTAACGGGATTGTCGAGCCCGCGCCGGCGCCAACGAAATCTGCAAAATGAAAGCCCTGCTGCTGTCGCAATACCGTCATCTGGAACTGACCGATCTCCCGGTTCCTGAACCCCGGCCGGATGAGGTTCTGATTCGCGTTGCTGCGTGCGGAATCTGCGGCAGCGATGTACACGGGTACGATGGCTCGTCGGGGCGCCGGATTCCGCCGATCGTAATGGGACACGAAGCTGCGGGAACAATCGCCGCCATGGGCAAAGGAGTAAGCGGCCTGTCGGAAGGCGATCGAGTCACCGTTGATTCGACCGTGTACTGCGGCGAATGCCCTCCCTGCCTCCGTGGAGACGTCAACTTGTGCGATCGCCGCCAGGTTCTGGGCGTGTCGTGTAGTGACTACCGCCGCGCTGGGGCGTTTGCCGAGTTTGTCGTCGTTCCCGCGCGCATTGTCCATAAACTGCCGGAGAATTTTGCTTTTGAAGAGGCCGCGCTGCTGGAGGCCGTTGCTGTCGCACTTCATGCCATTTCGCTTGTTCCCCTCCAACCTGGCAGCACTGCCCTTGTCGTCGGCGCCGGCACGATCGGACTCCTGCTGCAGCAGGCACTGCGGGTCGCGGGTTGTTCGCGCGTTCTTGTTGCTGACGTAGACCCAACGCGTCTTAAACTCAGCCGGGAACTCGGCGCCACGTCCACCTTGCCTGCTGGAATAGATCTCGATCAGCAAATACTGCAGCTCACAAACGGAGATGGCGTCGACATTGCGGTCGAAGCCGTGGGCAAGACTGAAACCGTGAATACTGCGATCAACAGTGTCCGTAAAAGCGGAAGCGTCATTCTCGTGGGAAACATTTCACCCGAGGTCACGCTCCCGCTTCAGAAAGTGGTGACTAGACAGATTCGTCTCCAGGGATCGTGCGCATCTGCCGGTGAATACCCGAGGGCAATCGAACTCCTATCAAGCGGAGCGATTCGAGTGAAACCTCTTATCACCGCCGTCGCCCCTCTCGACGAAGGCCCGCAATGGTTTGAACGGCTGTATGCACGTGAGCCTAACTTGATGAAAGTGGTTCTCACTCCAGGCAGAGACTCATGAACAAAGCCGCAACCAATCAAGCGCTCTTCGATCTGAGCGGGCGAGTCGCGATCGTTACTGGAACCAGTCGCGGACTCGGCCAGGGATTCGCGCGTACGCTCGCGAAGGCCGGTGCGGATCTTGTTCTTACCAGCCGGAAGCGCGGTTCTCTGTCGGCATTTGAAGCGGAGATCAAAGCGCTGGGCCGCCGGGCGATCTCGCTTGAACTCGACGTACGAAGTCAAGAAAGCATCGAGAGAATGGCGTCCGCAGCAGAAGATGCGTTCGGCCATCTTGACATCCTCGTGAACAATGCAGGATGCAATGTCCGCAAGTCCGCGCTGGACGTGACTTGGGACGACTGGAACCTGATCCTCGACACGAACCTCCGTGGAAGTTTTTTTGTCGCTCAGGCTGTTGCGCGCCGCATGATCCCGCGCCGCTACGGACGCATCATCAACATCGGCTCGGTGACAACCGTGGCCGGATATGCTGGCCTAGGTCCCTATGGAGCAAGCCGCGGCGGCATTCGGCAGCTCACAATGAGCTTGGCGGACGACTGGGGGCCACACGGAATCACCGTCAACTGCCTCGCTCCCGGCTGGTTCTGCACCGAACAGAACAAGATTCTCTACGAAGACAAAGAATGGGTTGAATATCTCCGCGAGCGCATTCCGCTCAAGCGACCGGGCGAGCCTCATGACCTGGACGCAGCGGTCGTCTTCCTTGCGGCAGAGTCGAGCCGCTACATCACCGGACAGACTCTGCTGGTGGATGGCGGAATCTCCACGGGCGCAATGCGTGCCCTGCCAAAATCTCGCTGACCTCCTGCTCGCTGGCCTACTGATGAATTCTTGCAGCCCATCCACCTCCGCTCGCGAGCGGAAGCATGAGCTTGGTGGTTCGATTCACCTGGGTGGTTGTCTTCCTATAGTCGCTCGCGTTGCGATCAGCATTGACACCGTCCTGATAGGCTTCCATCGTGAAATTTCCTTCGGGCAGGAACGACAGATCAATCTCGAGATTGCGCGGCGTCCAATCGCTCATCGCTCCCACGTACCAATCCCGGCCGTTTCTTCTGGCTACAACGACGTATTCGGCAATGCGCGCAGCGAGCACTTTTGTTTCGTCCCACTCGGTTGGAAATGGAGAGAGAAACTCCATAGTTTCCGGCTCACGCATGTAGTTTGACGGGCTGTCGGACAACATCTGCAGCGGACTTTCGAAGACCACATACATTGCTAGTTGGTGGCAACGCGTTCCCAGCGCCATGGGCTGACCAAAAACAGGCGCGAAGGTTAGTTTGGTCGCGTTCCGCATCGCACCTGGTGTGTAGTCCATGGGGCCGAGAAACATTCGTGTGAAGGGGATCGTCACATTGTGCTTCGGTTCAGAATCCGAGCTCCATTTGCTCCACTCCATCCCCCGAACCCCTTCGGTGCTGATCAAGTTCGGCCAGGTGCGAGTCATGCTCGCCGGTTTCTGGTCTCCGTGGAAATCGACCAGCATCTTGCGCTTGGCACATTCCCGGCTGACTCTGTAGTAGTAGTCGATCAAGATCTGATCGCTGCGCTGCATGAAGTCAACTTTGATTCCTTTCACGCCCCACTTTTCGAACTGATCGAGAGCGGGAATCAGCTGGTCGTCCAACGTCTTCCATACCACCCACAGAATGATCCCGACATTTTTCTGCTTGGCGTAAGCAGTCAGTTCATCCATGTTGATTTCCGGAACGACCTCCAGCACGTTCCCCAGCTTGTACCAGCCTTCGTCGAGAATGATGTAGGGGAGACCGTATTTCGCGGCAAAGTCGATGTAGTACTTGTATGTTTCGGTGTTGACTCCCGCTTTGAAGTCCACGCCGTAAACATTGTTGAAGTTCCACCAGTCCCACGCTACTTTCCCCGGCTTGATCCACGACGTGTCCTGCACCAGTGAAGGCTTTTCCAGAAGATAGACGATTTGATTGGTGATCAGATCGCCATCCCGGTCGGCAATGCCAATCACGCGCCAGGGGAAAGTGCGCCTTCCGGCAGTGACTGCAATGTAATCGGCGCTCTCAACGACTCTGTAGTCGCGATCTCCGGTCAGACTTTCCTTCAGCGGGTAGGGGGGAAATGTTGCCGCCAGGGCATTTCCGCTCGTGCCCTTGAGCCAGAGACCAGGGTAGGAATCCACGTCTGATTCTGCGATTGCCACCTTGGCGCCGTCGCCAACGTCCACGACCGCGGGCAGCGTCGCAAGGAACGCCGGGGCAATCTCACTCAAGTGCTGAGGGAGATACTTGCGTTCGTTGTGCGAGAAGAAACTCTCTTCCTGCGGATAGTACGCAATGAAATTTGAGGAGAAACTAAAAGTCGATTCTTCACCGTAGATCTTCACCTGCGACTGCGGCATCGAAGTTTCGAAGCGATAGGCAGCGCCTTCGTTATAGGCACGGAATACGACTGCGTATCCGCCTTCCATATTCAGCCGCAATTCGTTGTAATGGTCACGAATCTTCGCAAACTTCTGGCGAACCACCGGCTCTACGACCTGATCGGAAGAACGCTCTTTGGCGTCGATCACTTTCGGCTGCACGCCAAGTTTCTTATGCTCAACGTCGAGAGAAAGTGTGGAACTCTCGAGCACTGCACGGCCTTTCAGAACGACGTCGTACTGGATTCGTCCTGCTGTGCGGATTCTGATTTCGATTCGCCCATCTGGCGAGCGCACGTCGTAGCTCGATTGAGCCGCTCCATTTTCAGTGAGGGCAGCTACGAACAGGAGCGATAGGAACAGAGGGGTGAGAGTCTGCATCGGGTCACCTTTCTAGGCAGGTACGTCATTCGGGCATGGGACAGAAGATCTTACTCGCGCAAAGCGGGCAATTCAAATCATCACCAACAACCGGGGCGGGGGATCGCATCTCTGCGAGCACATCGTGGGACCTCCTATTTTGCTACGGATGGTGCGAGTGGCTCGGAGATCGGGTGAGCATTCGCTGGCTGGTCCTTGAGAACAAAGAGGAATTGCCTGAGTTCCCGCCTTTGCCGCTCGATCGTGGCAGCCTCGGTTTTGTCGAGTTGCTTGTACTGTTCGAATTCGACCTGCGCCTTTGCCCCGTCGCCAATCCTCTTGTACGCCAAGCCGAGCCTGTAGTGGGCCTCGCTCCCAAGAGGGTTTGCCGCGATTGCCTTCTGGTAAGCGGCCAAGGCTTCCTGAAAACTGCCACGGAAAAAATACAAATTGCCGAGTTGCAAATACGCCACATCGAGCTTGGGATCGATCGCAGACGATTTCTCCAATAGAGCTTGGGCGTGCTCCAGAGCGTCTGGATCCTGCGATCCGCGGTCTCGCTTCCAGATAGCCAGCGCATAGTAATAATCCGCGAGAGCATTTTCAGGCTGGTCTTGGGCGAAGCGCGCCAGCTTCTGCTCAGCGCAATTTAGCGGAGTGGAAGACGCCTCCTGCATCTTGCCCAGAAGAAGATAAGGGGCGGAATTTTCCGGCTCGAGATCGGAAGCCTCGCACAAGCGCTGCGCCGCTTCATCCGCAGAGCCGGTCGTGTAGAGAGCCGCGCCCAGTCCTGCCCGCATTCTGGCCGAGTCTGGATGCAGGCGAGCGCCCTTGCCAAACACATCTATAGCCGGAGCTGCTGCTCTGTGGAGAAGCAGTTCTGCTCCCCACGCAAAATAGTTTTGCTCACTTGAATCCAGCCCAGCGGCCTGCTCATACTCTCGCACGGCCGCAAGCGGATCCTCCAATTTTTCGTCAAGATTGCCGAGCAGGCGACGCAGATCTGCTTCCTCTCGCTTGCCAAGGTCCTTGTCCCTCTTAAGCATTTGATCGACGCGCTCGCGAGCACGCACGAACTCTCCGCAGGCTTCGAAGGCCACCGCCAGATCGAAGGCGTTTGGATGATCTCCGGGGTTGACCGTATATGCAGTCTCCAGCAAAGGAATGGCTTCGCGGCATCTTTCCGAATGGAGGTAGAACTCACCCAGCTGGTGATTTGATTCAAAGCTCTGCGGAGTATGGCGTACGGCGGCGTACAGTGCGTCTTCAGACGCGAGTGTTTCCGAATCGATTGCTCCCGCTCTAGGAGTCGTGGTTGGGACTTCCCGGGACTTCCCAGACCCCAGGTTCAAAGTCTCCCTGGCAAGGACCTCCCCTGTTCGCCTCCGAGTTTCTGATCCATGACCACCAGAACCGGTCGAATCGGTAATGCCTGCCACCGTGAAGGTAGGCCTATCGTCAAGCTCGATCGCGGCCGATAAGGGCGAAGTCGTGGGCGACGAAAGAGCAGAAGCTTCTGCCGACGTTCGCAGGACAAATTCACAATGCTTCTTTTCTGCCGGAGCCAACTTCGAATCCTCGATCACGTCGCGAAAACCGGGTTTCTCCAGCTTCACCGTGTACCTACCGGCGCGAACCGCCAAAAACGCAAAGGCTCCTTCCGCGTTGGTTCTGGTTGTTGCGCGAGTCGAGCCACTCTCTTCCGCAAGAAGTATGGAAACCCCGGCAACCGGCTTACCTGCCGAGTCGCGGACGATGCCCTCGACCTGGGACTCTTGCTGCGGGGTAGTGTCCTGCGCTAGCGCCGGAGACCAGGGCAAACTCAGCAGCACGACTAAGAGCAATACCCGCCGGCTCCAACTGCCGTTGGCTTGCGACCAAGGTTGCGATTTGCGCTGGCTGTTTTCGGCACTCAGGAGTCTCAACCTTGAACGCTCCTCTCGACTGTCCAGGATTCTCACCTTGAGCGGGCTCGCAGACGTAAATGTCAGGTGCAATTCCCGTTGCCACATCGTACGTCCGCGCAATATTAGATTTAACCGCATCTGCGCAGTCGGAACGAACAAGGTTTACTGTGCATCCACCAAACCACAACCCGTCATGCGAGCACCATGGACGCCGGGAGTCGAAGCCGCCACTTCGTCCAAAAGATCAAGTTCCTTGCAGCTTACCTCGTAGTCATCGCGCAGGCTGGCCAACATTGGAGCGAGTACTCTGTCCAAAAGCATTTCAGCCTCGGAATGCTCGTTTTCTTAATGAAGCTGTTCTCTTCATGGTTGCATCTCAGCTGCACCGGTCAATATTGTCCGCCCGCCAGTGTGATGTCAAATCCAAATAGTCTGGCGATCTGATAGACCGGCTTATTTGCCGAGGTGACAATACCTGAGTTGAATAGCTGGGGTCACCGATTCGGCAGGGGCCGGTGACCGACTTGTTTTTGTGATAATTCTTTCGTTGCTGCTGGCGACTGCCCTGCCGATTTTGCCTAGTCCGGGCCTGGATCTAGTGATGGTCCTGCCGTGGTTCGGTCCGCTACGTTCCAGACTGCGGGCCCGACGCGTTCGAGAGCCTCGGTCCCGACTCGCGGCCAGACGTCCCCAAAAGGCAAAATTCGCTGCCCCTTCACTTTGCCTAGCAATGCCTACCCTGGTTGCTCCGGCGATGGCAGGCTGCATTCTGGGGATTGGGAGAGTTGGGGCGCGCACGCCGCAGTTTGGTAGCAATTTTGAAAGCAAATACTACCCAATCGCAGTTTAGAATTGTAAGCCACTGTTCTATCTCAGCCCTGAACATTATGTCCCTCTTCGACCCCCATCGCCGGAACTTCCTGAGAGTGGCGGGAGCAGCCGCGGGCGCTACTCTGCTATCGCCATCGGGCCTCTTGAGTCAGTCGGCGACGGCTAGCGACAAAGGAACTGCTTCACAAAGCGAAGGCCCAACTGACTACACACTAACGATCGCCACCAAGCCCATCGAATTGGCTCCGAATCGCATTATCTCCGTCACCGCCTATAACGGGCAGTTCCCTGGGCCGCTACTTCGCTTTAAAGAAGGTAAGCGAGTCACGGTCGATATTCGCAATGAGACGGATACTCCCGAGCAACTGCATTGGCACGGACAGTTCGTTGCGCCCGACGTCGATGGAGCTGCCGAAGAGGGTACACCTTTCATCCCGCCGCACGGCAGCCGCAGAATCTCCTTTGTACCGGGGCCGTCGGGTTTTCGCTTCTATCACACCCACGTCCGCGCTGGAGCGAACTTGGCTGCAGGCCAGTACAGCGGCCTCGTCGGACCGGTTTACATTGAACCCAAGCAGCACCCCGGCAACTACGACCGCGAAGTCTTCCTCACGCTAAAAGAGTTTCAGCCCACGTTGAGTCGCGGCGGTGATATGGCGATGGACTTCCTCGCGCCAGCGCAGACGGTCTCCACGCTCAAGGATGCTGGCGAAAGCAAGATGAAAGCTTCCCTCGCCAAGGGAACGCCGCACGGATACGAAGTCGGCTACGATTCCTTCACCATCAACGGGCGCATGCTAGGTCATGGCGAGCCGGTACGCGTCAAGCAGGGCGAGCGTGTCCTCTTTCACATACTGAATGGCAGCGCCGGTGAGATTCGCAGCCTCGCCCTTCCCGGCCACACCTTCAGCGTGATTGCGATGGATGGCAATCCCCTGCCGAAACCGGTTCGTGTTCCTGTTCTTTGGCTTGGAACCGCGGAACGGATCTCCGCGATCGTTGAGATGGACCACCCTGGTGTTTGGATCATGGGCGACCTCGCGGACGATGACCGTCACCACGGAATGGGCGTTGTGGTCGAGTATGGAGGTTCTAAAGGCAAGCCGCAGTGGCTACCACCGAAGCCCTTTAAGTGGAATTACGCCCACTTCGGAAGTCCCGGCATGTCAGCCCAGCCGGACGAGGTGTTCGACATGCTCTTCGAAAAGCAGAATGCCGCGTTCGACGGATTCAATCAGTGGACCATCAACGGTGTGACGTATCCCATGGAGCAGATGATGGCGAAGCCATCCTTCCACCTGCACGAGGGCAAGCGCTACCGCATTCGCATGCGTAATGCGAGTGATGACATCCACCCGATTCATCTGCACCGGCACAGCTTCGAACTGACGCGGATCGCTGGGCAGCCAACCTCAGGCGTCGTGAAAGACGTCGTAATGGTGGGTGGATACCAGGAAACCGAGATCGATTTCGTGGCCAACAATCCCGGTCTCACCTTGTTTCACTGCCACCAGCAACTGCACATGGACTTCGGTTTTATGTCCTTGTTCGCTTATGTTTAGCGGAGGGCATTCGCATTGGGAGGGGAAGTGACGGATGAAACAGATATCTCGGCACCGAATCGGATGGGGCCTGCTCCTGATCGAGAGTCCTAGTCCGCTGGGTCTTCCTCTCAGATGGCATCCAGAAGCTCCTTTTTCCTGCCGCGCTTGGTGCAGGGCGTTCTGAGAAACTCGGTAATGATGCCGTGCCAGCGATTTCTCGGTGTTGAGTAGTCCGGTGTCGGCGTTTATGTGGTTGAGTGGCCGTCAGCCTGAAGACGCGAAAGCCTGAATTCAAAACCGGCGGAACCTGTTTCCGCGACTCCCTATGGGCAACCGGTGCAAACGGGGGTCCGTGCGGCATAGTATCCGAAAGACACCACTGCGGACGGAGCCGTCGAGTTCACCAGATCGGTTTCTACGAAGAAACCGTGATTCGAATCGATGGCGTAATACTCCGTTGCGAATGGGGAGAAGTCGAATATTGCGCTGCTGAAAGAACCAGAGAACCGGCCTGTGGAATCGGGAGTTCCGAAGGTGCCGGTGATCGGGTTGTTGGCTGTGGGATTGAAGGCGGTATTTGCATCTACGGTGCCAGATAGAGCGTTGGTGGAGGAGTTTGCCGTGAGTACTCCGGTGCCGTCGTTCTCGGTGCCATTCTGCTGGGTGAAGCTGAAGCCGTAGTCGCCGCTGAAGGTGAAGGGCGCCCCCGATTGGGGGTAGGCTATTCCTGCTCCGACAGCCAAGTAGTTCGGATCCACGCCCACGAGGACCAGCGGCGGGTTGCCATTGCCGGTGAGATAGAGATAGAACACGGGTGCTGTGCCGGGCGTCGGGTGAGGAGTGAAGTTGCTGAACTGCGCGCGAACACGACCCGTTCCCAGGGCGTCAACGGAATAGGCTCCGATGAAAGTTGCGCTGATTTGAGAGCCGGCCGTTCCCTGGTTGCCATTTTGCTGAAGGAAGGTGTCCGCGACTCCATTTGCGATACCGCCGTTACCGTCCGCAGTAAACAATCCGACCGAGGTCATAGTAGAGGGCGTGAACGCGGTGAGGTCTGCTCCCAGCAGGCCGTACACGAAGGTTCCGGAAAATGAACTGTTGGCTGCAAACGAGCCAGTGGCGGAACCCTGGCCAATGGCGACTCCGCCGGTCGAACCGGAACCAGAGCCCGTATTGTTGTCGGTCTCAATCAGCTTGATGTGGGTGGTGTCGACGATATAGCCCGTAAATTGGTACGAGGAGGCGGTCGGCAGGCCGGGTATGGTTAGATTCAATGTAACGGCGCCTAGTAAGTCGGGAGTCGAGAGCGTTCCGGAAAGCGCCTGCCGGGCGGTGATCGTTCCCGCGAGGTTCTGATCGGCGGTGCTACCTGTCCCCGAAATGGTATTGGGCGAGTCAATGTTTAGAATTCCTCCCAAAGCCACGGGCGAGGAGGTAGCGATATCGGTGCCGCTCACGACGAAGGCATAACCGCCGGTGGGCGCCGCGGTACTGGTCTGCAAGTCCATGGTGCCCGTGGCAGATTCAGAGAAATCGGCTTCCGCAATCAGCGCCTGCGAGGCGGAGAGGGAAACGAAACTAAAAGTCTCCACACCGCTTTGGCCGACATCCTGGTCGGTCGTGTTCATCGTTATTGTTCCGCGTCCATCAGAACCGAGGAAGTATGAGCCTCCGGTGATGGGGTCGGTTTTGGTGATCGCGGAGCCGATATTCTGATCGAAGAAGTTGACAGTTTGCTCGCCGAACGTGACTCCGCCATTGCCATCGAGGACGATAACGCCGGCAAACTGATAGGGCAGGAGACTGACATCAATTCCCTGGGCCTGGAGAACATAGGTGCCCTTAAGGTTGCTGCCAAAGGCGGATACGATCAGTGGAGCGACCACGTTCTGGCTGTGATCGGCGGTCGCGTAAGCGACAACGCTGACCGGTTCACTGTTTCCGGCAAAACTTGCGGGCGGCGTATAGGTCACAGGGGCGGCGCTGGCCGTGTGCAAAGTACTGAGAGAGCCGCAGTTCCCTGCGACTTTGCAGGTCAGGGACCAGTCCACGCCAGCATTGCTTGGATCGTTCTTGACGGTGGCGGAGAGAGTCGCCGTGGTGTTGATGCCAATGGAGGCGGGAGGCGCGGCCTGAAAAGCGATGGCGACGGTTGAGGCGGGCGGGGGTGGAGGATTTTGAATATTGAAAGTGCTTCCTCCTCCTCCTCCGCATCCGGCAAGCACGGAAATCATCGCGGCCGGCACAAAAAAGAGAACCCATCGTCTAGTTGACACTGCGACCTCCATAAGAAAAGCGGTGCGGCTGAAGCAAATCATCGTCCCGTCCCGCGCAGATACACGGGCTGAGTTTGGAAACTGGTATTCGAATTCGTCGTGTAGTTGATCGCGAGACTTCCGGGAGCATGTCCCGGGGCGGTAGGCTTGAACTTTAAGGTCAAGGTGCAACTGGTGCCCGGAGCCAGACTAAACGGGCAATCGTCGGTCTCGGAGTAGCTGCCGCTCAGGACGATCTTTCCGACGAACGTTACGGTCTGTGGACTCGCCAGGTTCGGGTCGTTCAGGAGCGTGATGGTTTGAGCGATGCTCGACGTGTTTACTGAGACGGCTCCAAAATCCAAGTCCGCGCTGGGGGACATTCTGAGCGGGCTGGTTAGATTCGCTTTTAATTCCACCGGGAAGCGCCCACCATCGAGTTCGCAAGGATTGGTCTGGGAGGGAGGGGCGTTCAGGGGATCGGTGCATTGCACCGTGTTCAGTTCCAGAAAATAATCCAGAGCACTCGAGTAGGTGGCCAGCGACTGGGGCACAAAAGCGATGGAGAGGCTGCAGGCGGCTTGGGGCTGGAGCAATGTTCCAGTGCAGGTGTCGGCGCTGATCTGAAAGTTGGGTAGAAACGTGTTGGTATCGAAGTCGCAGCTATAGACGATGGTGGAATTATTTGTGTCCTGGGCAAGATTGTTGACCACCTGCAACCCTGCAACGTGGCTACCTTCCACTAACGGGTGCGGGAGCGGGTGACTCTGGCCGAAGATTGTGTTGGCGCATGTTGCCTGGGGCAATATCTGCACAGGTGTCTCGCTGTAGTTGGTGAAATAGACCGCCTGAGGAAGGCTAGCCTCGCCGAGAGCCTCTGCGCCAAAATCGAGTTCGGAAACAGAGGGCTGCAGGAAACTGAGTCCATTCCCGGTGATGGGCACGGTAAAACTCGGATCGCTGTCAACGCTGGGAACATTGCTGACGGTCAGCGATGCGTTCAAGGTAAGAGGACACTGAGCGGGCGGAGATCCGCCCTGGTTCGGCAGCCACGTACAGCTGGCCTGGGGTGCAAACGAAACGGTGATGTTACAGGACTGACCTGGGACCAGACTGAAAGTCGAACCGGCGGGAACGGCGCAAGTATCCTGCTCGAGGAAGTCCGCCACATTGGTGAAATCAGTTTGGCCAGTGTCTGAACTGGTGCCGGAGGCGGCAACCCAGTTCAACATCAAACCAGTCAGCGGCGCGCTTCCCGAGGGCTGGGTATTGGTGAGCGTAATGGTCTGCGTGGTTGGAGTGGTCGAGCCCAGCATTTGAGGCGAAAAAGTGAGGAACGCTGGAGAGAGTGAGATCGGCTGCTGGCAAGCGGTGGTGCTGTTCAATGCGAGACACATGTATCCGCCGTCTTCGGCGTTTACATTCGCGTTCGTGGGGCATGCTTTCGTATTCACCACATAGCCCGTGCCCGTGGAGTGGAGAACGTATCCGTTGGTGGTGGAGTCAAAGGTGACAGGTTGAGCACCGTTTGAATTGTTGATTTGGCTGGCCGCTGTCCCGATCTGTCCGGCACTCGATCCGTCGTCTCCGATGAGTTGGAGGATGACCGTGTTACCGCTGATTTGACCGTTGACGGAAACGGTACCGGTAGGAATGCAGGGGTAATCGCTGAGAAGCGTTGTCGGATCGATGAAGCTCAGAGTTCCGGTGATCGTGGCGTTACTCGCTCCGATATTCTGTCCCTGAATGAGAGAGCCTGTCACCGGGAAAGTCTGATTGCTCAGGCCCGAGTTGAAGCCGCTGGCACTGTGGAAGGCGCCGGTAATCGATCCGGTGAGCGGCGCGACAGACTTTGCGCTCCAGGGAAGGGCTCCGGTTTGAGCGGTTCCGCTTCCGCACGGTGTGCCGTCGGCGGCCGTGCCGGGGGTTAGGGTGTAGGTACCGGTCATCATCGAGCCGTCAGCACTCAGCGTTCCGGTTAGCACGAAAGTCTGCGCGCCGGCGACCGCCGTGAGGGTTACGCCACTCTGGCCGGTGATGGTTCCGGTGAGAGGAGCGCTTCCACTGTTGCAAGGCCCCTGCAAACTGTTGAGGACCGTATTCGAATAGACGACGGCACCCGTGACCGAGCCATTGTTCTGCAGTACAAATCCGCCCTGCAGGCCACTGTTCGCCACGAGATCAGGAGTGGCCGTCATCGAGAACTGCCAGTTACCGGAAAGCGTTGCGCTCGGCTGCGTCGAACTGGAGGCGCCGCCACCACACGCCGAAAGAACAATCGTGCATGCCAGCGATAAAAGCCAAAGGCTCCGCTCAAGGGCGCCGCAAAGCCGGGCTGCGAGCGGTCCGGGATTCGTTCTACATTGCATTGGATCTTTATTCATCGGATCTCTAGTCAATTTCTGCATGATGTACTGGGTCCTGGAAGGGGCGTACAGCTAAGCCAGACAGGATCTCCGGGGAATTCTCCGAGCCTGAAACCAGTTCGCTGGTCGAGGTTGCACTGGCGCCGACGCCGCCCATGACGGGCACGGTGAAGATCGCATCATTGTTCGGGCTCGTAACCGACAGCGTTGCTGTCAGGCACCCGGACGCGGAAGCGCCGGCGGCGGCGCAGCTTTCCAGAGGAGTGAACGCAATCGTAATGACGCAAGACTGCAGGGGCTGAAGATCGAACGGCGTCCCCTGCGAAGCTGCACCTTGGAGCCCGCAAGTGTCGGTCTCCGTAAAATCAGCCGCACTGCCGTTGTTGGCTAACGCAATCGTGAGACTGCTGAGGCTCGCTCCCGTAGTGTTGGTCAGTGTGATCGCCAGCGTCGTCGAAGCCGCGCCGATGGCCCGAGAGGGGAATGTCAGAACGGACGGAGCCAGCGTTACCGGAAGCTGGCAAGCGGTTGTGTTGTTCACGCCGAGGCAGACGTTCCCAGAATCCGCGGGGCTCTGGAGGTTTCCGCCGCCGCAGGCTGCCGCATAGACCGCATATCCTGTTCCAGCCAAGGACTGCAGGGCGTATCCGTTTTGCGTGTGGTTGAAGGTAACGGCTGGAGTAGCCGATCCCTGTGACGGACCAATCTGACCAATGGTTGAGCCGTCCGCGCCGATGAGTTGCAGAGAGACGGAATTGCCGCTGATTTGACCTTGCACATTCGCACCGGCAAGACACGGGTAGTCGCTTAGATTGGTGGTCGCGTTGATAAATGTCAGGTTGCCGGTGACGGTTGCGTTGGCGGCTCCGGTATTCGCGCCTTGCGTGATCGCTCCCGATACCAGGAAATCTTGCTCGCTGAGGCCCGCAGGTCCGCCTGTGCTATGAAAGGTGCCTTGGATTGGCCCCTCGAGCGGCGGCACGAGAGCAGCATTCCATTGCAGCCCGGTTTGAGCGGTGCCGCAAGGCGTTCCGTCGGCCGCGGTGCCGGCGGTTGCATTGTAGGTGCCGACAAATGTCGAGCCGTCGAAACTCAGAGTTCCGGTGAACGAAAATGTCTGCGTACCGGCTACCGCAGTGAGAGCTACGCTTTGTCCGGTAAGGGTTCCGGTGATGGCAGCCGATCCGCTGCTGCACAGGGTGGAATTCTGAATCGCTGGCAAAGAGATGGAGTAGGCCGCCGCGCCTGTGACCGAGGAATTCGGTTGCAAAAGAAACCCGCCCTGCAAGCCGCCCAAGTACGATCCGTCGGCTGGAGGCGCCATGGTGAACTGCCAGTTGCCTGCAAGGGTCACAAGATTCTGCGGACTGTTATTCGAATAGCTGTTCCCGGCGCCTCCACAGGACGAAAGCGTTATGGCGCCAGCGAGCAACAAGAGCAAGAGGCTCTTGGAATAGCAGCCGAGAAATCGCGCCGATCGCGATTCGGATGGCGTGCGGCGCGCCGTTAAATCTTTAGTGAGAGTGGGCATGTTCTTCAACGTCCTAGAAACCGAGCTTGAGACCAAATTGAATCGTGCGGGGGCGATGCGCATTAATCGGATGCAAGAACGATGCCCCAGTGACGCAATTGGCCCCGCTCCCTTCAAAACCGGCGGAATATACCGGGCCGGCATAGCAACTGATCACATTGTTTCCGCTGCTGCCCGGGTTGTCGGGGTCATAGGCCCGGAATTGAGTGTGATTGAAAAGGTTGAAGGCCTCGGCACGGAACTCGAGCTCGCTGGATTCCCGGATTTTGAAATGCTTCAGCACGGCCATGTCGAAGTTCAGACGGCTGGGGTTGTTCAGGAAGTTCCGGCCTGCATTGCCGAAGGTGAGTCCGCGCGGAGCAACAAACTGGGAAGGATTGCCCAGGAGCGGGCCAAAGCTTCGCGAGTTGTTTCCTGGCGAAGGTAGTCCGGTTACAACGTCGGGGTACGAAGCCGCGATGCCCAGGCCGCTGGAAACTCCGGCGTTGTCGGTTAGCGAAATGCCAGTGTTGCCTGCGCTGTTAATTACCGTGAAGGGTGTACCCGATGCGAACAACGTGACACCGGAAACTTCCCAACCTTCGAAAAGACTTTCCACGAGCCGGGATTTGGCGACGGGAGTGGAATCGTGTGCCGCTGTTCCCGTGTCTCCTGTTGGCTGTGGATCTTCGTACAACCAGGCTTGAAGGGTTCGTCCCAAAGCGGGTAAGGGTAGGCGGTAAAGATAATTGAAATTCAACAAGTGACGCTGGTCAAAAGTCGAACTAGCGCGGTTCTGGCGCAGATCGTACGAATTAACCAGAATCGGATCGCTTCGGTCGGAGGCATCGTCGATCGAGTGGCTATAGGAGTAAGAGAGTCCTGCGGTGAGCGGTCCGCTGTTGTGTTGCAGAGTGGCCTGAAATGCGTGATACGCGGAATTGGCGACATTCTGCAGGGAAAGAACTCTTCCGAGGCCCGGGTAGGGGCGTCCGGGAAGGGAGTTGACGTTCGGGATGTTGGGATTCGTACACGCTGCCTGCAAGTTGACGTAGGCCGGGTTTTGCGGGGTGACGAGAGTTCCGCCCTGCAGAAGAAATGGAGTTTTGCCGTCTCCCGGGTTGGCGCCACTGTTCGCTGTAGGGTTGAAGGTGCAATCCGCAATGGTCAGTGGCTCGTTGGGGCCAAAGGGATTTTCGTTTGCGGGTAGTGGCGGCAGTTGGTTGAGTTGACGCTCCACCGTCAAATGCGTTCCCTTGCTCCCTACATACGCCAGGTTGAGCATGACCGCTTTCGACAGTTCCCGCTGAATTCCGAAACTCCACTGCTGGGCGTAGGGCCAAACCGCCTTAGTGGGAATGGACGTAACATCCAGGGGAAATGCGGAAGCAGCGGGAGGAGGAGTTCCACCCAGCAAACTGGCACACTCGGGGTTGGTGGCGCCGCCGTAGCCGACATTTCCAATGCAGGCGTAGTTGGTGGGAAGCGGTTGCGTCATGCTGAGCACGACGGGCGCACTGGCTTCGAGGGAACCGGTGTTGGCTTCGTTGCCGGTGCCATGTTCAAAAAAGATGCCGTAGCCGCCGCGAATCGAGGTCTTCCCGTCACCCCATGGATCCCAGGCAAAACCGACGCGTGGAACAGGATTGAAGATATGCCCCTTCATGCAGCTTGCTGGCGTTCCGTTAAAGCCGCAGCGAACCAGTCCCAAAGAGCTAACTACTCCCGGATCCAATTGAAAGGTGGAGGGGTTGACAGGGACGGGAGTCGAACCCGCCGTTTTGTCCAACAGAACGCCGTAATTCGGATCGACTGCGAAGCGCGATGGATCGAAGAGTGAAGGGTCCCAGTTCCACGCGCTGCGGTTCTTTTCGCTATAAGTGCCGAACAGGCTGATTCGCAATCCCATGTTCAAAGTGAGGTTGTGAGTTACTTTCCAGTCATCCTGAAAGTAAGGCTCAGCGATCTGGTAGCGCTGGTAATAGCGGCTCTGCGCGGAATCCTGAGTAAAGCTCTGGATGAATCCCTGGATGAGATTGCTGCCGTTCTGAGCTCGATTCTGAACCAGAAAATCGGCGAAGGCGTTCCCCGTACTATACGCGAGATTGCTGAAAGTCAACAGACCTTGTAAGTCGCCGGAAGCTGCGCCGATGGCATTGTTGGTCTGGTTACGCTGCGAGTATGCGTACTGGGCGCCGAATTGCAGCGTATGTCTGCCGATGGCTTTTCCAACGTCGTCGCGCAGAGAGTAAGTGGGATTGGTGTGACCCCACGGCATGTAGGAGGGATCGGCGACGAAACCCTGGCCGCCGTAAGCGGCATTGGTGCCAAGAAATGCGACGCCCGGCATCTTGCCGCCATATCCGTTATTGAAAATGTGGCCGATGGCACATTCCGGAAAAAGAGTTGCGGGGTCGACGCTGAGCGTGGGATTGCAAACTCCGGGATTCGATGGGTCGGTGACGAGCGGCTGATCCAAGGTGGGATTGCGCTGGAACTGGGCGCCGGGGCCGTTCTGATCCGCCAACGTAATGTTCGAATTCACGTAGCTGACGGTCAAGTCGTTGAGCAGGGTCGAGGAAATCGTGTCGGTTACACGGGCTACTAAGCTTGTGCCCGGGCCAAAGAAGCGGTTCTGCACAGTGGGGAAGGTGTTGCGCACAACTCCCCACTGCGGGGTGAGCACCGAGGTATCCCACGAATCGTGAATATAGCGAAACGAGACCTTAATATTGTTGGTCACGATTTGATCGAGGCGAAACAATTCTTCACGCCAGTAGGTGGAAGGGGAAACGCTGGTGTTGTAGCAATGGTTAGGATCGGTGGGGTCGAGATTGCTAAGGTCGGAATTGAGGCCCGGGAGACTGAAGTTGCAGCCATAAGGGGCGTTAGGCAGCGGGATCAGGCCGGAGTTCAAGATTGCCTTCGCGTTCTTGTCGACGCCTCGGAATGGCGTTCCAAGAGTAGCTGGCACCTGGAGGTGAGCGACTGCGGAGAGGAGACCGCCCGGCGAACCTCCGAGGGAGGGGCAGTCGCTGTATTTGGAACGCAAAAAGGGTGCTCCGCCCGGGGCGCAGACGTCACTAAAATCGAAATCCTGGTACACGGCGCCAGTGTTGACGCTGACTTGCAGGTTTTGCTGGATGCCTTGCGGGGTCAGGATCAGGCCACGCTCTCTCAATCCGGGAACGGCCTGGTTGTATTCCGTGGGCGTCTTCTCCACGCGAAATTCCTCGGAAAAGAAGAAGAAGGTCTTGTTCTTCTTGGTATTGAAAATCTTAGGAATGTAGAGGGGACCGCCGATCGTACCGCCGAAATCCTGCCGGCGGTAGAGGGGCGCCTTAGTGCCGAACGTCTGTCCGCCGGTGGTTTGGCCGAGAGGAGGCGGGGTTGTATATACGATGTCGAAGTAATTGCGCGAGTTAAACGCCTCGTTCCGGATGAAGTCGTAGACGTTACCGTGCAGGTTGGCGCCGCCGGACTTGGTGGTTACCTGCACAGTTCCCGAAGCGGTGCGCCCGAACTGAGCGCCGTAGTTGGAGGTGAGCACCTTCACTTCCTGAATCGCATCCAGGCTGGGATAGACAGTGAGAGTGCTGGCGGCGCCGTTCAACCCCGTGTTCAGCACGTCGCTGCCGTCGACCTCGAAGGTGTTGTACTCGACGCGACCTCCGTTCACGCTGTACTTGACGCTGCCCACGACTCCAACCTTGGCTTCGTCCTGTCCCGTCTGATTGCTTACGCCGGGCGCGAGGGCGATGAGTTGGGTGAAGTTGCGGCCGTTGAGTCCAATCGATACGACTTCTTTTTCGGTGATGGTGCCGGAAACCGTGGCATTCTCAGTCTCCACTTTCCCGACCGTGCCGGATTCCACATTCACTTCGGTTTTTTCGCTTGCGGGTTCGAGGGAGGCATCCAGAGTTAGTTCCAGACCCGCTGGCAATGTGATGTTGTCAAAAGTCTTCACGGCGAAATTGGCAGAGGTGACCGTCAGCGTATAAGTGCCCGGCTTCAAATTCTTGAAGGTGTAAGTGCCCTTGTCGTCCGATTGGGTTTCAAACTTCTCGCCGGCGGTGCTGGTTAGCACCACTTTGGCGCCGGTCACGACGGCCTGGGTCTGGTCCGTCACCGTCCCGTTGATGGAGGTGTTGTCGACTCCCGTTTTCGGTTGCTCCTGAGCGGCACTCAGAGACGACGCGATAAAGACAAGCGCAAGAACACAAATGTAACCGCGCAAAATGCAAGGGACAGAGGATCTCACACTCATCGCTCCGGAACAAAAAAACTCTTATAGCGCTGTGATGGCAAGCGCGGATAATACACGACCATCGTCACAGCCAAAGTTAATAGACCGTGAATTTTGCTGACGAGCGAGCCTTTAACTCACTCAGGGAGATCGAAACAGTTCCTGCAGGAGGGCACGAGTGAATACGAAAAGGGGGCGAAGAGTGACAGGCTCTCCGAGCGTTGACTCGTTCATCAAACTTTCATCAAATTGTCGCGAAGGCGTAACAAATCCTCGCAGTTGACCGCGTATATTCCGTCGTGACCTTGCAACTTCTCAGCAGCGAGTTGAGACAGATGGTTGACTCGCGCCGCTGATTTTGACGGGTCGAGTGCGGAAAAGTTCCAAGTCAGTCTTCTCTCTCTCTCATCGTGTGGCTTGGCCACGTGTGAATCGCAGTTAACCGAAGATATGGATGCTCGAAACCATGCGAAAGGAATTTACTATGTCGAGGACGAAATCGATTTTCGCGGTGCTAATGCTGACCGCGATCGTGGGCGTTGTGCCGCAAGCACAGGCTCAGAATATCAAGCTAGTGATTGCAGGCTCGTCCGCCATGTGGCAGGCGCTCGCCGTGGGTGCTTACAACAACGGAACGTGCAGCAGTCTGCTCACGGGCTGCACGGGAGCCACGTTTCACTGGACCAGCGCGAAGAGTGGTACCACCGAACCTTTCCTGAACGACAGTCGGCCGACGCCCGCCAACGTCGACCCCGGAGCAGTGTGGGTGGTTTGGGACAGCGCCAGCACCATCAACGTGTGGATCTACGCCAAAGTTGATTCGGTCGTTGGGGACCGCTGCTATTTTGCCAGGCCCGCCTGCACCGTGATCCTTCCGACCAGCGCGCCTCTCACTGGCGCGAACCTGATCACCGTGTGGGCTCCATCGGTAGATACGAATCTGCCGTCCAGCGTGGCATCGCTCCTCAACGCCGGCCTTTCCGTTTCCGCGGCAGCGACAGACATCCGTCCGGAAGATGCGGCGTGGGCGGCTTCGCGTGTAAACTCGCAGGCCGGTGGCAGCACCCACGCGGGTGCCGCAACCGACGGTCTTGACGGCCTCGGATACAACGTGAACAACGCGCCCGGCGTGCCGGCAGTTTACCCGGCTGGGAATACCCATGGCCTTGGATCCGCGATCCAGAGCGGCCAACCGGGCAGCACCGCAACAGCCAACGTTCTGGCTTTCAACATCACGGGCAAGGATCCGTTCACCAACACGACCGTTCCGGCCTACACTGTAACCCCTGTCGGCGCTGCTCCCATGGTGTTTGTTACCTCTCGCTCGCAAGCGACCGGACTTGCCACCGTGACGAACGCGACTGAAATTCAACTTCAAGAGGTGTTTTCGGGCAGCAACTGCGACGCTACTGCTTTCGGAGTCGCGGGTGGAACGGGTCTCAACATCATGCTGCGTGAGGCCCTTTCAGGCACCATGAATACGACCGAAGCGACTGTATTCCGTCGTCCCACCGTCTATCCCGGCGCCGTTCTTGGCCTAAGCCAGGAAAAGGGCGTGTACAACACCTCAACCTTAACGCTCAACAATCCCCTCAAGGGGCAATCAGGAACCTGCACCTCGGCCAGCGGCACGGGTGCTCGTTATCGCGGCATCGGAACCAGCGAAGTGGTCAACGGAGTACTCATCTCCAACACGAGCGGCCAGTTCACCACGGCACAGGACGGCATCGCTTACACCTTCTTCAGCTACGGGAACGTGAAACCGCTCGCCTCCCAGGCCAACTTTGGCTATATCACACTGAACGGCGTCGATCCGATCTTCGCGTCGTACGGAACCACGATCGATCCGGGTCAACCGGCCGGCGGACAATTGCCGGGCACGGCAAACCTGCCAGCTGCTTGCCTGGGCAATTTCCCTTGCACGGAGAAGCAGATCTGGGCGAATGGGTTCTCTTTCCCCAACCTCCGCAACGGCACCTACCGCGCCTGGTCGGTTCTGCGCCTGGTTGCCACCGGAACCGCATCCACGGCTGCAGCAGCGCTCGCCAACGCCGGCGCGGGGGTCGTTGTGACCACCGTTCCTGACTATGTGCCGTTCAAATCAACGACAGCCGGCGGTATCTCTGACCTCGGGCTCAAATTGCTGCGTTCGCACTACGAGCAGCGTGACGGAAACGGCCTCGAACTGGGAAAAACGACGGCGATTGCTAACGAACCCTCGGAAAACGGCGGCGACATGGGCGGATTGATCATCCCGACCACGATCGGCGTAACAACTGAACAGCAGATACAGATTGTTCAGAATGGCACCGCGACCAGTCTGGGTGGGGTTGCAAGACCGCAGTAACTGAAACTTGCGAAAAGCAAAGAGCACACCATGGCAGGGAGGGCGGGCCGAACATCGGTTCGCCCTTCTTTTCGATGAGCCGCTTCGACGGTCTATTTCAAGAGACTATTAAGATCGGGAAAAGGAACATGTCCAATCCGTCATCATTCATGTCTGCAAGAAAACTAACACTGGCAGTCGCACTCTTGTCTTTGCTCTCATTTTCGGCCTTCCCGGCCCGCGCGCAGGACTTGGCGTCTCCGCCGATCGCAGATCCTGCCGATAAGCGTTTTCAGCGCGTGACAGAGGACTGGACCACGCCGGCATTGAGCAGCAGCCATCTTCTGCCGGTCCCGCCGCTTGGTTTCGTCGACGACACGCACCCGGGGTACGTCGTAGAACTGCTGCAGCTTCAGTGGCGATGGGGTGATCCACTCGACGTGTATGTAATGAAGCCGGCGGGAATCAAGAATCCTCCGGTAATTTTGAATCTCTATGGCTATCCCGCAGACACGGATCCTTACAAGAATGAAATCTTCCAAAAAGCCCTGACCAAGGACGGCTTTGCCGCGGTGGGCTTTGTCTCGGCTCTGACGGGGCATCGCTATCACGACCGGCCGATGAAGGAGTGGTTCCTGAGCGAGTTGCAGGAAAGTCTGGCGACATCGGCCCACGATGTGCAGATGGTGCTGAATTATCTGGCCAGTCGTGGCGATCTCGACATGAACCGAGTGGGAATGTTCGGCCAAGGATCGGGAGCCACGATTGCGATTCTTGCATCCGCGGCCGATCCCCGCATCAAGGTGCTGGATGTGCTGGACCCATGGGGCGATTGGCCAACCTGGATCGCCACATCTCCTTTTGTGCCGCAGGACGAACGGGCGGATTACGTGAAACCGGAATTCCTGAAAAAGGCGGCTGCGCTGGAGACGCTCGACTGGATACGCAATATTCAGGCGAAGAAATTCCGGCTACAGCAGAACCTCTTCGAGACCGACACGCCGAAGCCCATCAAAGAAGAAATCAGGGCTGCCGTTCCCGCGGGGGCAACGATCCAACTCTATAAAACATTGCAGGAGTTCAAGGCAGCCTTCCCGTACAGCACCAATCTGGAATGGATGGAGCGCGAGCTGCGGTCGCTTCCGCAGCCGGCCCCGGCCAGCGCGGGCGCTCCTCCGCAGCACTAGGAATGAGGATCGGGAGTGGCAGTTAGTCGGTGGTCCGTCCTGTTTCACTTGGTGCGATCAAAAGCGGCAGGTGCCCATCGAATTCACTTCCTGTTCATGTTTCAGTCATTGCCGCGTAACAGTTTTTTGGGATAGTGATTCCACACTTAAGGCTTCAGGTTTTCCCGCTGAACGACGGGATCAGACCGCAGGCGTTTCTCCGATGAGAGTGCGGGGTTAGCAAAGCACTTCGGCGGGAGGGCAGAAACTCAAAGATACGACCCCCGACGTTCCTCATTCCAGCGACCCGCACTCTAAGAGTTATTCCGGAGGGGCTGGTCGGCTGACCGAAACTGAATTCGCAGTTCAAGGAATTTCAACTTCCGAATTGCCTGTGATCGCGCACTGGCAGCGCCACGACCGTCACGGGCAAAATACAGTTCGTTCTTGAATAGATTCGTTATGCTTGCGGGAGTGCCCATGCGAACAGCACGCCGCCACTGCTAGTCAGCAAGTATTGGCGACCGTCGAGTTCGTAGGTAATTGGAGAACTAACGATGTGCGAGCCTGAACCGGCGTGCCAAAGCGTTTTGCCGTCGCTCGAATCCAGCGCCAGGAAGTTGCCCATACCGTCGCCGGTGAAGGTGAGCCCCGAGTCCGTCGTCAGTACTCCCGCGCCCGACTCGGGCCCAAGTTCATGGCTCCAACGGATCTTGCCGGTCTGGTAGTCGATGCCTTCGATCACACCCTTGCCCCAAACGTCGTAGTCCGCACCCGCCCATCCATAGACTCCATCCGCCGGTTTGGAGAAATAGAGGCTCCAACTGGGATGAGCGTCGACGACAAACAAACCGTTCTTCGTATCGAAGCTCGGAGAGCGATAGTTGGTAAGTCCGCCTTCGTCGGGCGCAATCAGGCGTCCATCGGCGGCGGGTTCCTTCGCGGGGTTGGGAATCGGACGGCCTTGTTTGTCGATTCCGAGCGCCCAGTTCACAGGTCCGAAAGGGACGGTCAAAAGACTCTTTCCGTTGGTGCGGTCGAGCACAAAGAAGTAGCCGTTGCGCGAAGTCTGCATCAACATCTTCTTCGGCTGGCCATGAAAGTCGCCGTCGACCAGCACCGGAGTCTCCACGGCGTCCCAGTCGTGCGTATCGTGTGGCGAGGGTTGGAAGGACCATGCCAACTTGCCGGTGTCCGGATTCAGCGCAACGATGCTGCAGGTGTAAAGGTCATCTCCCGGCCGCGTTGAGCCGTTCAGCACGGGAGTCGGGTTTCCGGTCCCCCAGTACACCAGATTGAGATCGGGATCGTACGTTCCCGTCATCCACGTCATTCCGCCGGTCGTTTGATTCGGAGTTCCGGCCGGAGGACTGGAGTCCCATTGCCACTGAGTTGCGCCCATCTCCGGATCGATCGACCGGAGATAGCCGCTCAAGTTATCAAAATCTCCGGAGACTCCAACGAGCACATGGTTTCCTACGACGAGGGGAGCCATACCGGTCCAGTAGCCCTTCGTCGAATCCGCAACCTGCACGGTCCAACGCACAGTCCCATCTTTGCAATTGAGGGAGACGAGGTGCGCGTCGGGAGTCAAAAAGAATAGATATCCCTTGTACATCGCCACACCGCGATGCCCGATGTGCTCCGCGGGCCCCCGCGGATAGGCGTAATGCCAGATCTGGTGGCCGGAACGGGCATCGACGGCCCAAACATTGTCGGGCACGGTGAAGTACAAGATGCCATCCACCAGTAGCGGCGAGGACTTGATGGGATTCGTCTGATCGGTCTGGAAGGCCCAGGCAAGCCCCAGATTTTTCACGTTCGTCGGCGTGATTTGCGTGAGCGAACTGTGGCGTCTTCCGGAATAGTCGCCGTGATATCCCGGCCAACTGGTGGCAGGCGGATGCAGAAGCATTTGAGCATCGACGCCCTGCGCCAGCATCACACCGGGCACCGCAATTGCGATCCATCCGCTGACAGCAAGAAGATGTAGAGCTTTTCGAAAATTCATGTCGACTCGGAATCCCTCAAACTTTTTAACCTACGCGCTGCGGAATCACTCAGCGCTAACGCAGACTCTGCAAATACGCCATCAGGTTGTGAATGTCATCATCGGTGTACTTGTTGAACAGCTCAACATGGGCATTCACTGGCGCGTCGATTTTGTACTGCGCGTCGCCGATCCGCCAGGATCGATACGATCCCGCAGAATCAATGAGCGCAACCGTAAACTCATCGTGGTAGGCCAGGGTGCCGGAGATCGTCTGACCGGAAGCAAGTGTTACTGTGACTTTTGACTTTGCGTGCTTGGGATACAGCATCTGCTCCTCGAGTTCGAGACCCCGGTAACGCGAGTTGATCCCGGCAAGATCGCCTGTCGGCGAGTGGCAGGTCGCACATCCCCCGGCTCCTTCGAAGTACCGCTTGCCGGCTTCGGCGTTCCCGGTTTGCAGATCGGCGGCATCCACTCCCTTCCGTCCGCCTGTCCTCGCCGCGGCGCGGTTCTGTTGGGTATGGATAAAAGCCACGAGGCTGGCAATCTGATCCTCAGAGCGGTCAAAGGGTGGCATACCTTTGTCCGGACGCCCATTGCGAACCACAGCGCCGATCTTTTCCCCATCTAGGTCCTGGGTCACCAGCTTGGATCGCGTGAGATCGGGCCCGGTCTCGCCGCCGCCAGCGTCGCGGCCGTGACAAAACGAACAATCCTGCCGGAACAGGTCGCGTCCGCTCTGGATCTGAGCTTGCGGATAGGATTTGCGCACAACTGTGGCGCTCGGTTTGGCTGCGTTCTCAGCTTGAGAGCCAGATGCTGGCTGTTGTGCCGTCGCAACTGCGAGACTCACGAGCAACGGAGCCGCTAACAGAATATTCCGGACATTCCAGTGTGTAGTTGGTGCCAGAAAATTCATCTTCACCGCCTCAGTGCCCTTCCCCAGACGTTTGCAGCCGCGGGTGACTTGCCGTGCTGCCCTCCGTCATTCCCAGCACCCACTTGATCGCTTCAAAATACATCTTGCGGATATCAGGGTCGCTCCACGCTTCCTCAGTGTGGCCAAGCGTTGAATAAAAAACGCGCCCTTTGCCATACATTTTGTCCCAGGCCACGGCGAAATCGTGATCCGTTCTGTGGATGCGCGGATTGTTGGCATAGTTCAGCTTCGACGGGTCAAGACTGAGCAGGACATTGACCTTTTCTCGAGACCATTCCTTCGGCTGGTAGATTTCGTCGTACTTCAGGAAGGCTTTGGAAAAGTGGCGTACCGCAGGGAAGGTCGGGTCTTCGTTGACGATCGGCGCATTGAACGTGGACCACGGATGCTGGTCGAACCAGCCGCCGATCATCTCACCGTATTCCGGCCATTTGTAATTGGTGTCGAGGGCGGCGTGAACGCCTACAAAGCCCTTCCCATCCTCCTTGATGAACGACATCGTGTCTGCCTTCTGGCTGTCGTCAAGGTCCAACTCGCCGGTCGTGCTTACAAAGACCAAGGCATCAAAGTAGTTGAGATTCTTCGCGTTTCTTCCCAGGTCCTTCTTCGTGAGCAGTTCAACGTCGGTGCGAAGGGTCGCATCCCATAGGCCGCTGTCACGGCCCATGTTGTACACGGCAACCATTCCATCTGAAACCGAGTCGTGCTCAAATCCCTTGGTCTGACCGATCACCAGAACGTGCTTGAGACGCACTGGCTTTTCGTGCGGCGGGGCGGGGAGCGAAGGATCCACGGCCGCCTGATTCTGCGCTGCCATCAGAACGGGCAGGAACAGAAAGAGGAATAGAGCGATTCGAGATGGGCGCAAATGATCTCCCTCCAACGAATTCGTTTCGTGAGACTGTCTGGCGTGAAAGGCCCAGTACCGTCGAAGCCTAAGGTAACATAAGCGGCTGCGCTAGAATGATGCCGTCCAATTGAAGGAGAGAACAGCGTTATGCGCGTTGGAGTCTTTACTCCCTTACTGTCGCAACTGCCCCTCACCGTGGTCCTCAAGAAACTCTCAGCGCTCCATATTGATACCGTCGAACTGGCCACGGGAAACTATGTGGGTGACGCTCATTGCAAGCTCTCGATGCTCGAAAATCCGGCGGCACTCTCTGAGTTTCAAAAGGTTCTGGCTGATCATGGTGCGAAGATCAGTGCGCTGAGTTGCCACGGCAACCCACTGCATCCGAATAAGGATCACGCGCGGCGGGATAGCGAAGTGAGCCGCAAGACCATTCTGCTGGCCGAAAAGCTCGGCGTCCCCATGATGGTGGATTTTTCGGGATGTCCAGGGGATTCACCGAATGCTACGGCTCCCAACTGGGTCACGTGCCCTTGGCCGCCCGACTACCTCAAGGTGCTTGATTGGCAGTGGAATGAGGTGGTCGCGCCCTATTGGATCGAACACGCGAAGTTTGCCGCCGACCATGGCGTGAAGATTGCGGTCGAGATGCACCCGGGCTTCGTCGTCTACAACCCCGAGACCATGCTGCGGCTACGGTCCATCGCCGGTCCGAACGTGGGTTGCAACTACGACCCAAGCCATCTCTTCTGGCAGAACATCGATCCCATCGCCGCCGTGCGCGTGCTGCAGGACGCCATCTTCCACGTCCATGCCAAAGACACTCAGCTTTACCCCAGCAACCTTGTACGCACCGGCGTGCTCGACACCAAACCGTACACGCAAGAGCGTGACCGCAGCTGGATCTTCCGCACCTGCGGTTACGGTCATGACGTCGAGTTTTGGGGCGAGCTTATTTCTACGCTACGCATGTTTGGCTACGACTACGTCGTCTCCATCGAGCACGAGGACAGTTTGCTGTCGCCAGAAGAGGGACTGACCAAGGCGGCCAATTTTCTCAATGGCATCGTGATCCGCGAAAAACCGGGCGCTGCCTGGTGGACATAACTGAATCGACCGCCGTCATGTTGAGGGACTGAGCGAAAGAGAAACCACGATGAAACAGATCAGAACAGCAATCTTCGGCACCGGTTTTATGGGGCGTGTACATCTTGAAGCGGTGCGGCGGACCGAGTCCGTCGAGGCAGCGGCGATCGCGGGCCGCAACGCCGAAGCGGCGCGGCAACTCGGCGCGGGCTTCTCCATTCCCACGACTACAACGGATTACCGCGAGATCCTCCGCGATCCAGCCATCGATGCCGTCCACATTTGCACTCCCAACGCACTGCACTTTTCAATGGGGAAGGATGCGCTCAACGCGGGCAAGCACGTGCTCTGCGAAAAACCACTGGCCACGAGCGTGGAAGAAGGCGAAGAACTTGTTTCTCTGGCGGCGAAGCAGGGATTGCGAAATTGCGTCTGTCACAACTTGCGCTACTACCCTATGGTGCAGCAGATGCGCAGCATGTGTGCAGCCGCAGACCTCGGCGACATCCTCGTTGTCCAGGGTACATATTCCCAGGACTGGCTTCTCTACGACACAGACTGGAACTGGCGCGTCGAGACCAAGGCTGGCGGCCCTTCGCGTTGCATGGCTGATATCGGCTCGCACTGGTTTGATATGGCCGAGCACATCACTGGCCTGCGCGTGAAGTCGCTTTGCGCCGACCTGCAGACTTTCCACCCAACGCGGAAGCAGCCCAAGCATTCCGTCGAGACCTTTGCCAATAAACTGCTCGGGCCGGAAGACTACATAGAAACCCCGGTGGACACGGAAGACTTCGGGGCGGTCATCTTCCGCATGGGCACACGCACCCGCGGCAGCATGACCGCCAGCCAGGTTTCGGCAGGGCGAAAAAACGGACTCAGCATCGAGATCTACGGCACAAAGTCTTCCGTGGCATGGCGGCAGGAGCGCCCCGACGAACTCTGGTCCGGTCACCGCGACACCGCCAATCAGATCTTCATAAAGGATCCCTCGCTGCTAAAACCCGCGGCGCGTGGCTTCGCCGATCTTCCTGGCGGCCACAGTGAGGGCTACGACGATACATTCAAGCAAGTCTTCAGAAGGTTCTACGCTTCGATCGGCACGCCTAACGCGGCACCTGAGTATCCGCAGTTCATCGATGGACTGCGGCAGCTGACAATCCTCAACGCCTCGATGCAAAGCCATCGGACGCGAGGTTGGATCGATGTTCCAGCACTTGAATCCGGCAAGTAAAAGAGAGCGAAGCCGCTATCGGAGCCAACCTGCCCAAGCTGATGCCGCATGCCGACCTACGCACCTCGATGAGTGTCTACGGCGACGTTGTGCCGAACCGATGACAGAAGCGCCGTGCAAGGAAGTCGGCCTGGCGTGATGCCTTCGACATGTCATCCCGTCCAGTCTAGAGGGCGGTACACGGCTTTCTCCACGATCTGGCGCGCATCAGTCAGAGAGAATTGTGTCACCGTCACCGTCACCGTACCAGTCCTCTCAGGTTGGACCGAGACAACTGGCTCACAGGCTAGCCTCCCCCCTGTGCGCCACGAAATGGTCCACGATGCTCTTTGTCCCTAGCGCGGGGGCTGTGTCACTGCATTCTGTTGAAGAGTAACCGCAGTCTGTGCGAACAGTCTGCTATTTGCCGATGCCCCCCTCAGGGTGCGCAGTCGTTCCGATGACCACGGTGCCGGAAGCCTGCCAGAAGATGTTCTTGGACCGTGCGCCACCTTTCAATATCATTTTCGCAGCGTTGGCCTGAGTAAGAGTCCCCGCTATCTGGAATATCCAGACATCGTTCTTGCCACCCGAGAGCGTGACATCCGTTGATATTAAAACGGCGAGAATACGCTGCCCACGCCTTGCATTGAGAACCGCACATCTTTGGATTGCAATCAAAGCTTGCTGATTATCCTGACCCGATAGTTCTTGATTTAAGCGTCACGGACTTGTGGGGAAACACTTTCTCAAGCTCTGGTGCGGCAAGCCATCAAGAAGAACCGCCATAGTAGGGCGATTGCGTCCCGGTGAAAACTTCAGATGGCAAGGGGCTTCTGCAATGGCAATGGATGGTTCGACATCCTGTGGCGGCTATGCGTGGACTTGGAGCCGCCGGTCATCGAATTCGAGCAGGCAGCCAGGGTGCCAGTTCGAGGTATTTGCAAGTTAAGGAGAAGTTCGGCGGCTTGCGCTTCTGTGTGAACCACGCGAATGACGCCATTCTTAGACGCATCGAGGCCGCCGAACAGGAACCCTTCCTGACGTGCGAGGTTTACGGTCAGCCAGGGAAACTGCAGAAGGTGGTTGGATTAAGACCCTGTGCGACGAGCACGCCAGTGCACGCGGCGCAAGAGACCATGGCTGAGCTATCGGACGAGCAAATTCCGGCTGTATGCGAACGGATTCACAAGCGATCTTGAAAGCCGAGAAGGCGGTTCAACCGCCTTCTCGGGCGAAGACTCTCAGTTCTTAAGCGGTTACTAGTTGGGGAGCAGCGACCTTGTGGAAGGTCGAATTGACAACGTCAAAGTTGTGAACCTTCGGCGTCCCCTCG
>OBLW0100000312.1_pt1 | contig 41102 bp, 30 predicted proteins | sample 1520161 | NCBI WGS metagenome assembly OBLW01 (sample SAMEA3539309, study PRJEB22396) | soil metagenome | biome: tundra; feature: field; material: soil | place: USA | collected 2010-05 | depth 0.15 m
TGCCTGTCCTGTGGGTATCAGGACAATGCAGACCACAACGCAGCAGTCAACATATTGGCTCGGAATGAGCCGCTAGACGCTAACGTGAGCGGAGTAGCGCTGTGCGTAGTCTAGGAATCTCCGCCCTTCAGGGCGGGGAGGTTCAACCACGACACTATTTCTTAGCGGGCTTCTCCTTCGATTGATTCTCTTCCGCGCTACCCAGGAAATGCTGCATCTTGGCGACCACGGCGAACTGCCGTCCGGCGCGCTCGATGGTCAGTCTACGCTCCTGGCCGGCCGTACCTTCCAGCAGGGACCAGACTTGCCCCATGGTGGAGTCAGGAACCGGAATGCCATCGACGGCAACCAGATGATCGCCGGCTTCCACGCCTTCATCACCTGCAGGAACCGACGGTTTGCCATCGAAATCAGCGACGCCAAGAATCGTGAACCGAGTGTCGTCTTCGGGACGAAGAACGAGCCCAATGACGTCGAAGTCAGGAAATTTGAAGGTGCTGCCCAGGTCGAAATAGACCGTCGAGTGTGCGTAGTCCAGGCCGACGCGGTAGTTCATCATGGCGTTTCCGCCGATCAGGCCTGCTGTCGCCAGCCCGGCACGCTTTTCGAAGAATGCCGAGGCGTCCTTATCCAAAGCGACTACGGCGACATCAGTAAGGTGGAGCGGTCCAAACTGAATTCGGTCGACCCGCATCAACTTCCATTTCGTCTCGTCCCTTCCACCCCACATGTTGGCAGGGCCTACGGCTCCAGCCATATGTGGCCAGTCAGCATGCGCGACTGCGAGCTTGTTGAACAAATCTTCCGAAAGAAAGCTGATCGAAGAGCCAATGTCGAGACCGAGGCTGTAATTCTTGTTTTCAATCCTGCTCGGAATCTGGATGAGGCCATCGGCGTTGACCAACAACTTGCTCTTCACGCCTTTGAACTTCAGGCTTCCAGGTAAGCCGATGCTGAACTCGCGGTCGGGAAAATTGATCAGCACGTCGTAGTTCCGCAGCACAGAAGAGGGAATCTTGATCTCGGCGCTCATTCCCGCCGCCATGACGGCAGCGGCGCTCGGTGGCTTCAGAGGGATTTTCACTTGCTTAACGGTCGAGAGCGGGATCTTCATTTCACCGATTGTGATTGCGGCCGGTGGTAGAGCTGAGCATTCCTTGTCGTCACACGTGACCACAAGTCCCATGAGCGTCGCTGCCCGGCGCGACATCCAAACGTCCGTATCGCCGTTGTCGATCCAGCCCCGCACGCGCTTAGTTGAGCCGTCGGGCAGCGGCAAGTACACGTCGATGACAACGCGGTTGTGATCCAGCGTTACTGGAACGGTAACGGAGTTGGGTCCGGGATCGACCTTGGAGCCGTTTTGAGCGAAAGCCGAGGCTACCAATAGAGTGAGCGCAACAAGTGCGGTCGCGAATCGCATATGGAGATTGTAATGTGCCGCCGGACGCCGCAAGTAAGTCGCGCACGATGAGCTTGATATAATCACGAGTTTGACCTACGCGCGCAGAGCTTTTCTGGCAGCGCGCACGTTTTGGAGGATGGGTGGCCCAAGCGGAGATCGGGATAATCGGCGGCAGCGGCCTGTATTCGATGCCGGGACTGACCAAGGTAAAGGAGGTGCGCGTGAAGACGCCGTTTGGCGCGCCTTCCGATGCGTACGTCTGCGGCGTGCTTGAAGGTCGGAAGGTGGCTTTCCTGGCGCGCCACGCGCGCGGGCACCGCATTCTGCCGAGCGAACTGAATTTCCGTGCGAATATTCACGGGTTCAAGCAGTTAGGAGTTGATAGGATCGTTTCGATTTCCGCAGTCGGCTCGCTGAAGGAGGAACACAAGCCGCTGGATTTCGTAATCCCGGACCAATTTTTTGACCGCACCCGCCACCGCATCGATACTTTTTTCGGCGGCGGAGTGGTGGCACACATCGCTTTTGCCGATCCTGTATGTGGAGAAATGGCGTGCGTAGTCGAGAAGGCCTGCACGAAAATCGGCGTCCACGGAAAACGCGGCGGAACCTACTTATGCATGGAGGGTCCGCAATTCTCCACCAAGGCCGAATCCAACGTATATCGCGGCCTGGGTATGGACGTCATCGGCATGACCAACCTGCAGGAAGCGAAGTTGGCGCGTGAAGCCGAAATTTGCTACGTAACGGTAGCCATGGTTACGGATTACGATTGCTGGCATCCGCATCACGATTCAGTCACCGTGGATCAGATCGTCGCCGTGCTGGTTAAGAATGCGGAGAATGCGACGAAAGTGGTGCGCGAGACCGTAGCCGCGATGCCGCGGGACCGCTCTTGTAAATGCGGTTCAGCCCTGGCGCACGCGATTTTGACCGATCACAAAAAGATTCCGGCTGCGACACGGAAGAAGTTGCGACTGATTCTCGGGAAATACTTAAAGACCAAATAGCATCGCTGATTCAAGAAAAGGGAACAGGATTTCGCATGAGCATCGTCGTTGTAGGATCGGTTGCGTTTGACGACATCACGTCGCCCTCCGGCAGCGTGAAAGGCATTCTGGGCGGAGCGGCGACTTACTTCTCCCTGGCCGCCAGCTATTTCACTCAGGTGCGCATGGTAGCAGTAGTAGGCGAGGACTTCAGCGAAGAGCATGAAAATGTTCTGAAAAAGCGCGGCGTGGACACGCGTGGTATCGAGCGTGCCGCGGGCAATACTTTTCGCTGGGGAGGGTCGTACGCCGAAAATCTTAACGAAGCCAAGACTAATTTTACCGATCTGAATGTGTTTGAGAAATTCCAGCCCCGAATTCCTCAGGAGTATGAAGATACCGAGTTCTTGTTTCTGGCCAACATCCAGCCCACACTGCAGGCCAACGTGCGGCGGAAGATGAACGGCGTGCGCCTTACCGGGTGCGACACCATGAATTACTGGATTCAGGGTGCGCGCAAGGAACTGGCGGAAACCTTGAAGCTGGTGAATGTATTGCTCATCAATGATACTGAAACCAAGATGCTGGCTGCTGAGAAGAGTCTGCCGCGCGCGGCCCAAAAAGTATTGGCCATGGGGCCGCAGGCGCTGGTGATCAAACACGGGGAGTACGGTGCCACGATCTTTTTTCGCGAGGGGGCTTTCGGAATTGGCCGTCATCCATTCCGCGCGCCGACCCTGCCCCTCGATGAAGTGAAGGATCCCACGGGCGCGGGTGATTCCTTTGCCGGAGGTTTCATGGGCTACGTGGCATCGCAACCTGAATTGAATCGCGAAGTCCTGAAGCGGGCGCTCTTCTACGGTGGAGTGATGGGATCGTTCGCCGTGGAAAATTTTGGCACGGAGCGGCTACAGTCACTGACGCGCGAAGAAATTGACGCCCGCTTTCAGATTTTCCGCGAACTCACCCATCTCGAATGAAACGTTCATCTTTGCCTCCGAAGGCGCATTCCGAAATTGAGATCGTGCGCCTGGTGTGGCTGGCGATCTTCATCTCGGTATTTTCTTTTCTTTTCTACTACCGCCATGGAGATCTACTTCTCTACGGCGACGCCGTGGCGCATATCAACATTGCGCGCCGCGTATTTGATTCGAGAACTCCAGGGCTCCTGCAATTGGGAACCGTTTGGCTTCCCCTGCCACACCTGCTGATCCTGCCCTTTATAGTTTCGAAACAAATGTGGCAGAGCGGCGCGGGCGGCTCCATTCCGTCGATGGCGGCCTATGTGCTCGCTGTGCTTGGAGTATTCCGCCTGGCGCGCACAGCGTCCGGTCGCGACGCGAAAGAGGACGATTCTCCTAAAGTAGCGGCGTGGGCTGCGGCCATCCTCTACGCCGCGAATCCAAATCTGATCTACATGCAGGCCACCGCCATGGGCGAGTCTCTGTACTTGGCCTTTTTTATTTGGGCGGTCGTGTACTTCGCCGAATTTGCCAAAGGTAATGCGAAGGCCCTCACCAGATGCGGATTCTGTCTGGCCGCGGCCTGCTTGACGCGTTACGACGGATGGTTTCTGGCCGCACTCGTCATGCTTGCATCCCTCATGGTGTATTCCCGTCAACGGAAGCTAAGCAAGGGGAAAGCATCTGGACTTGTCAGCCTGCCCTCGCGAGGTCAGATCATCACTTTTCTTCTAATTGGGGCAGCGGCGCCCATTCTCTGGATGGCCTACAACGCGGCGGTCTACCGGAATCCGCTGGAATTCGCCAATGGACCGTACTCGGCAAAATCGATCGAGAGGAAGACCGCGACGGTTAATCCGGCGAAAGGGAATCTGTTGGCGGCCGGTTCTTATTTTCTGAAAGCGGCCGAACTCAACGTAGCTGAGTCGAGTTGGCTGGGCCGCCTGTGGCTCGCCCTGGCTTTATTAGGAAGCTTAGCGTCATGGTTTGATCGACGCGGACGCGCGGCCTTGCTGCTCTGGACGCCCTTACCGTTTTACGCGCTATCGCTGGCCTACGGAAGCGTTCCAATTTTTGTTCCGCCGTGGTGGCCCTTCGCTCAATATAACGTTCGATATGGATTGCAACTGCTTCCCGCATTCGCCGTATTTGTATCCATGGGTATTTCTTTCTTAGTGCAGTTAGCCACGAAGTCCCCGCGTTTTGAGGCTTCCTGGCGCCCTTGGACGGGCACGGCCACAGTGCTGGGAATCTTGCTGGTGGTGGCGGCCAGCTACGCAGCGATCTGGCGTGCCGATCCAATCTGCTATCGGGAAGCGGCCGTAAACATGAAAAGCCGTAGTGCCCTCGACCGCCAACTCGGCGACTGGATCAAGTTGCTTCCACCGAATTCCACGTTGCTGATGTATTTAGGCGAACACGTTGGCGCACTGGAGCAGGCCGGCATTCCTTTGCGCCGGACCATCAACGAAGGCAACCACCGGGTCTGGAAATATCCAGCCGACCCTGAAGGTTTGTGGGAGCGAGCTCTCGCGGATCCCGCATCGCACGCGGATTATGTCGTGGGGTTCGAGGGCGACCCCGTATGGACGGCGGCGCGCGATCACCATCTCCCCGCGTTGATCGAGTTGCATACCACTGGACAATCGCCAGCGGCTATCTTTCAAGGTCGATTACACCTGCCGGTACAAGGCAGCGCCCGGTAATCAGACAGGTTAACGCTGCATCTGCTGGAGCGGTGCGGCACAGTGATAAAATCCGGCCATCTCCTTCCGGGCAGAAAGTAACCCATGCACTGGCAGCACATTGTCGACTTGCTCCACGCCGAGATGGCGAGCGGAGTAGTCGCGAGCTCTTTGGCGCGGCTCGTGCTGGCAGCGGTGCTGGGCGGAATCATCGGGCTGGAGCGGGAACTGAAACACCGGCCTGCTGGCCTGCGCACCAACATGTTTATCTGTTTTGGGGCAGCGCTGTTCACGGTTCTATCCGACGTGCTGGCCGTAGAACACCTGGGCGACCACACTCGCATTTCGGCGCAGATCATTCCCGGAATCGGCTTCATCGGCGCAGGATCGATTCTGCACATGCGCGGGCTGACGACCGGCCTCACCACAGCTGCAACTTTGTTTGTTGTGGCATCGGTCGGAATGGCGACCGGTGGCGGTCTTTACCTGACGGCCGTTTTCGCCACTTGCGTTGTGCTGATCGCATTGTTTTCCCTCGGCCATCTCGAACGAACTTTCAATCTCAAGACACTGCTCATCTGCTATGAGGTAACCGGCGGCAGCGTGGAAGAAATCACGCAGGAGGTCAACCGCATCCTCGAGCATCGCCATCGCATGATGCAAAACGTTTTGAGTGGCAACACCGGCCAGCACATCCGCCTGCAGTTTGACGTGGCCGGATGCAATCGTGATCAGAATAATTTGCTGCGTGAACTGAAGGCGTCGCCGGTACTTGGGAGCGTGGCTTCTCTGGGGCCGGTGGAATTAGAGTGAGCTTTCCGTCCGCGGTAATTCCGTTTGTGAAGGCCAGCGCATGCGGCAATGACTTTCTGCTGATCGACGCTGCCATTCTCAAAGGCGACTTGGATGCAGCGGCGCTCACCCGACGGATCTGCGATCGGCACGAAGGCGTCGGCGCGGATGGAGTGGAGTGGATGTATCCGCACCCATCGTCCGATATGGAGATTCGTCTGATCAACGCTGATGGTTCTGTAGCGGAGATTTCCGGTAACGGCACGCGCTGTGTCGCAGCTTACGTTTGCGCAACGCAGCAGAAAGAGCGAATTATCATACAGACCGGTGCCGGATTGAAGACTTGTGTGCTGACGCAGCGAACTGAATCCGAATACGAGTTTGAGGTCGAGATGGGCGAAGCCGCTGTAGGGTCGAAATTGACCGTAAAGCTTGCCACCGGAGAAGTGCAAGGAATCCCGGTCTCGATGGGCAATCCGCATTATGTTTTACTCCTGTCGAATTTTCCCGACAACTGGCAGACCGAGGCAGCAGAAATTCAGCGCAGCTCTCACTTCTCGCAGGGCGTTAACGTTGAGATGGTCGTGGTCGATGGAAAGCACGATGTGCGGGCGCGCTTTTTTGAGCGTGGAGTCGGGGAGACGCAATCTTCGGGCACAGGTTCCTGCGCGTCAGCGGCGGCGGCTCTTAACACTGACCAGGTGGAATCGCCCGTGCGCGTTCACGCTCCGGGCGGTACACAGACGGTGCGTCAGGAAAACAATTTGGTGTTTCTGCGCGGTAGTGCGCGATTGGTCTGCCGGGGAGAGTTTTTTGTAACTTTTCCGCGGTACGCGCATTAGTCGCAACTCATTCGCTGAGCAGCGTTCTATTTCGAGATCGATTCTGACTGCATGTCCTCGCCTTCAGCACCGCGCATCAAGCCTCCTGCCGTTAGATCGGGGGACACGGTTGGCATTGTAGCGCCCGCCAGCAACGTCAAGCGCGCCGATCTGGAAGCCGGTTGCGAAGGGCTGCGCCGCGCCGGCTACCGGCCGTTTTATTTTGACTCTATCTTTGATCAGGAACTTTACTTCGCGGGATCGGTAGAACGCCGGACGCGCGAATTGGAAGCCATGTTTGCGCGCGAGGATGTGAAGGCAATCGTTTGCGCGCGCGGAGGCTATGGCGCGAATTATCTTCTGGAAGCGCTCGACTTGGAGAAGATCAAATTGCATCCCAAGATTTTCGTAGGCTATAGCGATCTAACCACTCTGCTCACTTACTTTTCCGACGTTGGTGGCTTCGTCACCTTCCATGGCCCAATGGTAGCGAAGGACTGGGCGCACGAAGATGGAGTCGACTTGGCCTCATGGCACGCCGCACTCGCTGGCAATACGTCATGGGAACTCGATCCGGACACGGCTTCCGGAGTGACTGGCTTGGTCGACGGCTCCGCCGAAGGAATTCTTTACGGCGGATGCCTGTCGATCCTGGTAGCTTCTTTGGGCACCCCCTACGAGATTCGCACGGAAGGAACTATTCTGTTTCTTGAAGACGTGGCCGCGAAACCTTATCAGATCGATCGCATGCTGATGCAATTGAAGCTGGCGGGAAAGTTAGCGACAGTGCGTGGCATTATTTTCGGCGAGATGCGGGATTGCGTGCAGACCGCGAATCAAGGATACAAGCTCGAAGAAGTCGTGCTGCGCATTGTGGGTGACTTGGGAATTCCCGTGGCCTATGGCTTGCGCTCTGGCCATGTGACTGCAGGGAATATCACGCTGCCGATCGGTGTGAAGGCTGGGTTGACCGTGCGCAATGGGCGGGTGAAGTTAAAGATTCTCGAAGCGGCCGTGACCGCTGCGCCGGCAGGAAGTTAGCGGCAAAAAGCATGAACTCCAAGAAACACATTCATCTAATCGGCATTTGCGGTACTGCAATGGCGTCGCTCGCGGGCATGCTGAAACAACGCGGCTTTCGCGTGACCGGCTCGGACGCGGCCGCCTATCCCCCTATGTCAGATTTTCTGGAGGAGCTCGGAATCCCTGTCGCACAACCCTTTGACCCGCGCAATCTCGATCCTGTCCCCGATCTTGCAGTTGTGGGCAACGCGATTTCACGAGGAAATCCCGAACTGGAGCACTTGCTGGATCACCGGATTCCGTTTTGCTCGCTCCCGCAATTACTGCATGATGAATTCTTGCGTGGCAAGGAAGTGCTGGTGGTCGCGGGTACTCACGGAAAAACCACCACCACCTCGATGCTGGCGTGGATTTTTCATACCGCCGGAATGCAGCCGTCGTTCTTGATCGGCGGAATCGCGGAAAATTTTGGCTCCAGCTTTCATCTGGGGCAGGGAAAACATTTCATTCTGGAAGGCGACGAGTATGACACAGCATTTTTCGACAAGGGGCCAAAGTTCCTGCATTATTTCCCGGACGCCGTAATCTTAACCTCGGTGGAGTTTGATCATGCCGATATCTACAAAGATCTCGATGCCGTGGAGACGGCCTTCAAACGCCTGGTGAATCTGATTCCGCGGCGCGGACGGATTATCGCTTTTGATGGAATAGCGGGGAACGCTGCCGAAAGCGCCAGCCTCGAGCGCTGCCTCAGCAATTCGTTCTGTCCCATCGAGCGCTATGGCACCAGCGAAAGAGCGGACTGGAAAATCGCGGACTTGAAATTGGAGGCGGTCCAAACCTCGTGGTCGATATTTCACCAGGGGCGCCCCTGGGCAGATTTTGAGTTTCCCTTAGCGGGCGAATACAACGTGTGGAACGCAACCGCTGCGGCGGCGATGGCTGCAGCCTACGGAATACCAAAGGAAGAGGTTGCCGCGGCGCTGAAGACATTCAAGAGCGTCAAGCGCCGATTGGAAGTAAAGGCGCTGGTAAATGGCATCACCATTATTGACGACTTTGCCCATCACCCCACGGCGATTGCGGGCACTCTGAAGGCGTTGCGGGCGCGTTATGCCGGAGCGCGGTTGTGGGCGATTCTGGAGCCGCGTTCCAATACTTTGCGTCGCCGCGTGTTGCAAAGTGATCTGGCGCGAAGTCTGGCGGTCGCCGACGAGATTATTGTTGCGGGCGTATTCCGCTCCGAAGCGGTCCCGGAAAATGAACGCCTGGAACTGCCTGAACTGGCAGCGGATATTCAAAGACATGGCAGGCGCGCTCGCTTGATTGCAAACGCCGACGAGATTGTCCAGACGATTGCCCCCGAGATGGGTGCTGGCGATATCGTCGCAATTCTTTCGAACGGCGGATTCGGCGGAATCTATGAAAAACTTCCGGCGCGATTAAGAGTTCTTGCCGAAGAACAGGGCAGCGCAGGTTCGGCGAGTGCGACGGGAAACCAATGAAGCATTTCGATTTGCGGCGCGCCCCCACGCGCGAAATCATCTCTGTCATTCTGCTGCTCGGGCTCACTCTGGCGCGTTGCGGTGCCGCGACCGAATATACTGTCTCTCTCGCAAATCCCGAACATCATCTGGTAGAAGTTCAAATCATCCTGCCCGCAGGATCGACGCAACGCGAGTTACAGCTTCCCGTCTGGAATGCGCTCTATCAGGTTCGCGATTTCGCCCAGTATGTGAACTGGGTCCGCGCGAAAGACCGCGCCGGCCGGCCGCTTACCGTGCAACAGTTGACGAAGAGTCGCTGGCAGGTTTCCGGTGCCGAAAGTGGCACAATTCTGGAGTATCAGATCTTTGTTGATTCCTTCGGTCCGTTCGGCGCACAACTCAACTCGCATCATGCCTTCTTCAATCTGGCGCAGCTTCTGATCTATCCGGTGGACGCTCGAAGTGAGCCGATGAGTGTGCGCTTCAACCATCTTCCCGAGGGATGGCGCATCGCCACGCCGCTGACTTTTTCACAAGAAGGAAGATTCAGCGCCGAGAATTATGATCGTCTGGTCGATTCTCCGGTTGAGATTGGAACGTTTAAAGAGGCGGATTTCGACGAGGCCGGCGGACATTATCGGGTTGTGATTGACGCCGAAGCCCCCGACTACGATATGGATAAGATCACCACCATGCTGCGCAAAATCGTGGCCGCAGCAACCAGTTGGATGGGCGATCGTCCCTTCGATAACTATATGTTCCTCTACCATTTCCCCCACGGACCGGCGGGCGGCGGCATGGAGCATTCTTATTCAACCGCAATCGATGTCAACGCCGATGTGCTGTCACGGTCTCCGGAGGCTTTGGCGTCGGTGACGGCGCATGAGTTTTTTCATCTGTGGAACGTGAAACGCATTCGCCCGCAAACCCTCGAGCCCGTGGACTATACCAGAGAAAATTACACACGCGCGCTTTGGTTTAGCGAGGGATGCACCAGCACCGCAGCGGATATTATTCAGTTGCGTAGCGGCCTCCTCGACGAACTCCACTTCGAGCAAGAGCTCGCGTCGGGAATCGGCGAACTCGAGCGGCGCCCCGCTCATCTCACGCAATCTGCGGAAGACTCCAGCCTCGATGCATGGCTCGAAGGCAATCCGTATTACCGTCGTCCCGAGCGTAGCATTTCTTATTACAACAAAGGAGAGTTGCTGGGGATCATGTTAGATTTGGCCGTGCGCGACTCCAGTCATTGGCAGACGTCTCTTCGCGAAGTCTTTCAGTGGATGAATGAAAACTACGCTAAGAAGGGAAAGTTCTTCGCGGATTCAGACGGCGTACGCGAGGCAGGGGAAGCTGTGAGCCATGCGGATCTAGGCTGGTTTTTTGCGAAATATGTCCAGGGCAAAGATGAGATTCCCTGGAATAATTTTTTTCGCGCTGTGGGACTTCGCGTGATCGAAGGAAAAGTGGTGACAGCGGACGCGGGCTTTGTAGGCTCGCGAAACTTCGATGGTCCCATGGCGGTTGCAGCCGTGACCGCGGGCAGCGAAGCCGAGCGAGCGGGATTGCGCGTCGGCGACATTATCCTGGAGATCAACGGCAGGTTCGCGGGACAGGAATCCTCGCAGGACCTGGTGGGCCTTACTGCGGGTGACACGATCACCGTGAAACTTCGCAGCCGGAGCGGTATTGAGCGCGAGTTGAAGTGGAAGGCCGGGAGCCACGAAGAAATCACCTACGAACTCAAGAACATGGAAAAAACGAACGCGGAACAAATGGCGCACCGCGCAGCCTGGTTGAAGGGCGAAGCGCAGGTTCTCCCTGAGACGCACTCGCACTAGAGCGAACCCACATTAGAGGCACAGGCAAGAAATACAGGCAAGAAATAATGATCCGCACCATCGCGATGCTCGTCTTCTGGGCACTGGCCGCGCCCGTGGCGGCCCTCATCGGATTTCCCTGGACGTTCATCACGGGAGATATTCGCCTGCTCTACCGCATGTTCATGATGGGCGCATGGAATGGCGTGCGTCTGACCGGCGTGCGCGTGAAAACCGTGGGACTCGACAACTTGGATTCGGCGCGCACCTATATCTTTATGTCAAATCACGTATCGAATGTGGATCCGCCCATCACGATTCCACTTATCCCGAAGCGTACTTCCGTGATGGTGAAAAAGGAATTGTTCAACTATCCAATCTTGGGCCGCGCGATGCGGATGGGATCGCTCGTGCCTGTCGATCGCGGCAATCGCGACGCTGGCATCGAATCCGTGCGCGCCGCCAAGCAGGTCGTGCAGCAGGGCCTCAATATGACGATCTATGTCGAGGGCAAGCGCTCGTTCGACGGCAAGTTGCTGCCATTCAAGAAAGGACCGTTCTATCTCGCGATGGAATGCGGAGTGCCGGTGGTGCCGATTACGATTGTCGGCACGCACGATGTGATGCCGAAGGGCAGGTTCGCAATCAGGCCGGGAACAGTGACGGTGAAATTTCATCCGCCGATTGAACCCGAAGATTTCGGCAGCCGCGAATGCTTGATGGAGAAGGTGCGAGCCGTAATCGATAGCGGACTGCCGGAGGAACACAGGAATTCTTCAACCGCCGCCAGTTTGCAAAAGTAGTTGAATTCCTTAGGAGTCTTCTCCAGTAATCGTGGCTCGCACTATTCCGCTCTTCGCTACACAGATATAATCCAGCCAACCGTGGGACTAACCTCTGGCACAAAGCTCGGACCATACGAGATTCAGGAACCCTTGGGCGCCGGGGGTATGGGAGAGGTATATCGCGCCCGCGATACGCGCCTCGGTCGCGATGTTGCCGTCAAAGTTCTACCGGCTCATCTCTGTTCCAATCCTGAGCTGAAACAACGTATGGAGCGGGAGGCTCGCGCGATTTCCTCCCTGAACCATCCCCACATCTGCACCTTGCATGACATCGGCTCGCAGGATGGCGTGGATTTCCTGGTGTTGGAATTTTTGGATGGCGAAACCCTCGCTGACCGATTGCAACGGGGCGCCCTCCCCCTCGACCAGGCACTGACCATCGCGATCAAAATCGCCGATGCCCTGGATAAAGCTCACTCCCGCGGCATCATTCATCGCGATCTGAAGCCGGCCAATATCATGCTCGCCAAAAATGGGCCGAAGCTGATGGACTTCGGTTTGGCCAAGCCCGCGCCAGGACTGAGCTCGTCCTCTGGGTCAAACCCGTTAACGCCGAGCACCCCAACCATGACCGTGGCCGCCCTTAGCGCCGCTGCCTCGCCTTTGACGCAAAAGGGAACAGTGGTGGGCACATTTCAGTACATGGCCCCGGAAGTCCTGCAAGGCGCGGAAATCGATGCCCGGTCTGACATTTTCAGCTTCGGCTGCGTTCTCTACGAAATGGTCGCTGGCCGCCGCGCCTTCGAAGGCAAGTCGCAATTCAGCTTGCTAGGCGCGATCCTCGACAAGGAACCAGATCGCATTTCTACACTGCTGCCTAACTCTCCGCCGCGGCTGGACGAAACCGTCTGGCGCTGCCTGGCAAAGATTCCCGACCAGCGTTACGGCTGCATGCACGACGTCAGAATTCAACTGGAAGGCTTGGCCGCCAGCCCGACGCCCGAAGCCCTCCCACTTCCTACGCCGAAGCCGACCGCAAGCTCCGTCCTCCCATGGCTCGTGGCCGGGATTGCAGCCTTGATCGCACTGGGCATGGGAGCCGCCTTCCTACTCCAATCCCGAAAAGCAGAGCAGGTAGTCCGATCCTCCATCTTGCCGCCGGCGGGCACTTCATTCGTGACCATGATGCCTGCCTCGGGCCCGCCCGTGCTTTCGCCCGACGGAACGCGCCTGGCCTTCACCGCGCGCGACGATAAAAGCAAGGTCCTGTTGTATGTCCGTTCGCTAACGTCGCTTACCGCCAAGCCTCTGCCGGGAACCGACGATGCTACCTATCCCTTCTGGTCCGCCGACGGCCGCGACCTTGGTTTCTTCACTCCGGGCAAGTTGAAAAGAATCAGCGCCGACGGCGGCCCATCGCAGAACCTCTGCGACGCTGTCAGCGGACGCGGAGCTGCTTGGGGTCCGGATGGCTTCATTATTTTTACTCCCTCCTCCACGCAGCCGCTCTTCCGCGTATCTGCGGCCGGCGGAACTCCCGAACCAGCCTCCAGGCTCGATGCTTCCCACAACGAGAACAGTCACCGCTGGCCCTCTTTTCTGCCCGATGGCAAGCACTACTTATACTGGGCTCGCAGCTCGATCAACCAGGAGAACCGGCTTTATGTGGGCGAACTCGGATCGCTGCAGGCAAAAACTTTGGCCAAAACCGACTCCACAGGCATCTTCGCCTCCGGCCACCTCCTCTTCATGCGCGACCAAAACTTGATGGCCCAGCCCTTTGACCCGCGCCGCCTCGAACTCTCTGGCGAACCCGCTCCCATCGCAGAGCACGTAGCGATCAATGGCGCCACCGCCCACCCTCTGTTCTCGGTATCGCAAAACGGAACCCTGCTCTATCAAACTGGCGAAACCGCAGGCGGCTGGAATCTCTTATGGTGGGATCGCGACGGCAAACCCGCCGGGGCCGTTGCTCAGCCCGACCGGTACCTTTTTCCCACGTTATCTCCCGATGGAAAACAGCTCGCCTCCATGATCTTCACCGGAGCCCAGGGAAATGAGGATGCGTGGATTTTCGATCTCTCGCGCGGAACCAGCACGCGCCTCACCTTCGCCGGCAATGTCCGCGGCTTTCCGGTATGGTCCGCCGACGGAAAAACTGTTTTTTACGGTTCCAATCCCACGGGCACAAGTCATATCTACTCTAAGGCTGCCGACGGCAGCGGGCCCGAACGCATCGTTTTGAAAACCAACGACACCTTAGAGCTTGTGGCCGGCGCTTCCCCCGACGGCCGCTATCTTGTCTACACCAGGCGCGACCTCAAGAACAATGAATCGAACTTCCAGATCTGGGCGCTTCCCCTATTCGGGGACGGCAAACCTATTCCCATTGTGCAGAGCCCCTTCGAGGCTCAATTCCCCGCAGTCTCACCCGACAACAAATGGATGGTCTATCAAGGGAACGAGTCCGGCCGGAGGGAGATTTACATCACCGCCTTTCCCGCGGGTGGCGCGAAATGGCAGGTTTCTACCAATGGCGGGACGTGGCCAAAATGGCGCCGGAATGGCAAGGAGTTGCTCTTCCTCGATCCTTCCGACAAGATGATGGCTGTCGATTTAAACACTACCGGCAGCGTCATCCACCTCGGCATTCCTCACGGCTTGTTTCAGACCGTCGGAATCCAGCGGGATTATGGACCCTACGACGTAACCGCCGACGGCAAGAAATTCCTCCTCAATAGCGGAAACCTCAAAGAAGGCAGCGACCCCTTTACCCTGGTTCTTAACTGGCCCGCGGAGTTGAAGAAGTAAGTCGCAGGGACTTTGCGGAACGCAGTTCGTCCGCGAGGAAGTCCGGGCCAACGTGTGGCAACTCGACTGGCCTTTTACGACCCATGATCGTGCCGGTACAGCTACGAATGCCGGCAGCACCGAGGCAGAGCGGCGCCTGAGTGCCACGTGAACTCGATCATCAAAACAAGTGTGGCTTGAGCCGCTGAATCACTTCTTCGTCCGCAACGCCCGTGCTATTTCCGGCAGCTTGGACAGCAGCGCAGAATACTTCAGCCATAATTTGTGATCGACTGCAGGGGCCCCACTGACCAGCGCTCCAGCCGGGATGTCGTGGGCCACACCGCTCTGTGGCGTGACGATGGCATCGTCTCCAACCTTGCAGTGTCCCACCACCCCAACCTGCCCAGTCAAAATCACGCGCTTGCCAATTTCCGTGGAACCCGCAAGTCCGACCTGCGAGCACAGCAGCGCATCTTCGCCCACTTGCGATCCATGGCCAACCTGCACGAGATTATCGATCTTAACCCCGCGCCGAATGCGCGTCTCGCCGACGCTGGCACGATCGATGCAGGAATTCGCCTGCACTTCCACGTCGTCTTCGATCACAACGGGCGCAGGCTGGGGAATCTTGTGCCAGCGCGCATCGTCAGTTTTGGCGAAACCAAAGCCGTCGGACCCAATCACCACTCCGTTTTGCAGCAACACATTATTACCGATGATGCAATCTTCCCGGACCACCGACTGCGCATGCGCGAAGAAATTGGCCCCGATCTTCGCTCCGCGATAAATCACCACGTGCGCCAGCAACACCGCATCGTCACCAATCTCGACGTTCTCCCCGACCACCACATAAGGACCTAGATGCGCATTTCGCCCAATCTTTGCCGTGGTATGAACCACTGCACTTTTATGCACTCCCGGCTCATATCGCAGCCCGGGATGGAATAGTTCGAGCGCCCGGGCAAAGCTCAGATAAGGATCTTTAGCCCGCAGCAGCGTGGCCGTCGAAATGCCCGCAAAATCCTCCGCCACAAGCACCGCCGAAGCCTTGGTCGAACGCGCTGCCGCCGCATACTTAGGATTCGAAATAAATGTCAATTCACCGGGCCCGGCCTGCTCGATCCGGTTAAGCCCAGTGATTTCAGTATCTGTCGACTCGTTTTCGAGGCGCACGTTCAGAACGGATGCGATGTGAGACAGTTTCATAGGAATTGCTCAAAAAGAAAAACTAAAAAAGATAAAGAAAGGGTCAGCGAGATTGTAACGGACACAGACGTGGGACGACGAGCAAGTCCCCGGCGCTCGAGAGCCAAGCGGAAAAAACGGAAATAATAAGAAGTCCGGCTTCGCCTCACTGCACGGTTAGCGTAAAGCTGCCTTGTTGTGAAATCGATCCCGCCGTCGCGGTGACTGTCACCATATAGGTGCCGGCCGGCGTGCCGGGATCTTGCGTATGCTGACTTCCACCCCCGCCACCCCCGCAGGCCGGGACAGTAACCAGCAGCGCAAGTAACATCATTCCCAGCAGCACGCTCCGCTGCCGTCGTTTAGGCGCAGCGAGGAAGAAGACGCCCGCCAACGGCAGCCCGCCAAAGATCGCCGGGATAAAGATCGTCGAGAAAAAGATCGTGGCAAAATAGTACGGCCGCTGGCTGGGCTGAAGCATCGTGGTGTGCGGTGCCGTAGTAGTCACTGTGATGTTGGTGTTCACAATCGTGTTAGGACCACTCCCCTTAGCCGACGTCGGACTGCAGGCGGCTTCGGCCGGTAAGCCCGAGCAGGTGAAGGAAACGGCTGTCGTAAAGCCCGTAGAAGCAATGATGCCGACCGTGGTAGTACCTGAAATGCCTGGGCTAGTCACGCTAACATTCGTCGGACCCGAGACTCCGGCGAAACCCGGCTGTATCGTGAAGGTCACGGGTTGGGTACTGTTGCTTAAACTGAAACTCGGGTCGCCGGCGTAGCTGGCCGAGATGCTGTGGCTACCAGCGTCAAAATTGATGACGCCGGCTCCGATCGAGGTATTGCCTTGGCTATTCAAGGAAACTGGGTTAAGGACTGGGTTAAAAATTGCTCCCGGCAAACTTCCGAAGGTATCCGCAAAAGTAACCATCCCAGTCGCCGCGCCCTGACCCGGCCCTCCGAGAACATCCGCGCGCACCAACACATTTGTGCCGAACGGCAATGTGGTATTCCCTAGAATCTGCGGACTGCCCTGCACACCCAGATTGAAACCGGACACAGTTGTCGTGCTGCTTTCCGCCGTGACCGTCACCGTAATCGGCGGGGTGGAATCGCTGGGAGCGAAGGCGCCGTCCCCGGCATAGTGCGCGTGTACGAGGTACGAAGTGCCACCTGGGAGCTGATCTGTCGTGGAGGTAGAGGTAATAGAGCCGTTCACCAGCGTGTATCCCTGGAGCCCGCTTCCGCCGCCGCTGGCGCCTCCCGCCGTAGCAATCAGGGAAACCTCGCCCTTAGGCATGACCGTGCCGCTATTGGGAGCGACCGAGATGCTGACATTTACCGAGGTGCCGTGGACAACGTTTATCGGGGTCACAGCTGAATTCAATTTCAACGCCGTGGTCGTGGGACTGAATGTGCTAGCGCCCCAAGCGGTGACCAGATTCGCCACGTTAACCGAACCAAGACCAGTCGTCAAATCGTAGCCGGCATTTGCCTGATATTGTGTGCCGACCTCACCCGGTACCACGTTGTTCCCAATCGTTACGTCGTTGAAGATGCAAGTCGTGGCAGGGGGCGTCGTAGTGTTTGAGCCGTTACATTGGGTCGGGTAGGCGTTTTCTGCAGCCGCCAGGCGATAGAGCGTGTAATCTGCCTGTCCCTGTCGGCCGCGATTCTGGTCGACGACCAGAGCCATAATTCCTGCGAACGACGGAGCAGAAGCCGAAGTACCGCTGATCAAGTAAACGGAGATTTGCCCCTGACTGTCGGGGACGCAGGAGCCGTCCAGGCATAACAGATAAGGGTCATGTGCCGCGGCGGTCAAGGAAACGTCGGGCAAGTCTCGCACGTTGTCGTTCGGAATCCCCGTCACAGCCGCTTGCCAGGACGGCTTAATAACTCCAGGCGTTGTGCCGCCGGCCTGGATATTTCCCGCGCTGGCCCCGCCGCTTCCCGACCACAAACCGTTGCTGAGGCTGCTCTCGTTCCACACATCTTCCGGAATGTAGGAAATAGCCGACTCTTGCACGGGCGGTTCGCTTCCCCAGTATTTGCTCTCCAATCCGTTCTCATTAAACATGGTTCCGCCGACGGCCACCGTGAAGGGTGTAGACGCGAGCAAGTTGACGGAGATGGGATTGGTCGCAGGTGGCGTCGAGGGGTCGTCGCAGCCCTCCGCCCCGCTGTCGCCCGCGGATACTAAATAGGTGATGCCCTGCGCTGCAGCTTGTTCCGCCAGACCGTTCGAGAAAGCAAGCTGCGCATCGGTAGCCAGGAGTTCGCAACTGCTGAAGCTTTCAGTCATAACGTCGGCGAAATTGTTCTCCGCAATGTAGACCTCAGACAGATCCACGCCGTCGGTAGAATTTGTCGTGGCTGAGACTACGAGGTTGACCGTAGCTCCGTACGCAATCGCCCCTGACCAGGTGGAATCTAACGTCGCCTCGGCTTCCTCGCCGCCACCCAGGTCGCCCGGATCGGGACCGTTGAGGACTATGTTGAAGCTGCCGCCGCTGCCAGCCGGGATGCTGAAAGCGTTATTGCGAAAATCGCTGACATCCTCGCCTCCATTGAAGAGGTTGCTCCGGCCGATCACGCCGATGAAGATTCCGGTGCCAGTGATGCCGACAGGAACGTTGTTGTACACGGGATTAATGTTGTAGATCACCGCGTAGTCTTGCGGTGCCAGAGCATTGGTGATTGGCTGGCCGCTTTGGGCAGGGAAGGTAACCAGCGGTTTCTTCCCAGGAACGATCTTTGCCGCGGCAGGTTCCTTCATCACATGAATGGTTGGCTTCTTTAAGAAATTATGCAGCGTGAGCACTCCCGCCACAGCCGGTGTCAACGCCGCCGGAATCTGTGGGTCTCTATCGTTGGCCCAGTGCTGCTCTCCTTTGACTACATACTTGTGGATCGTGGTGTGAAATGCTTCCCGCACTTGGCTCGCAGAGCCGGAAAACTCAAGCACGGCGCGCCCTTTGGTCGAGCCGACTTGAAATCCGTGCGACTGCAACCACGAAGTAATAACTTGGATGTCATTATCCGTAGGCCCGAATTGCTGGCCGAATTGCGTGGGTGTAAGCCACTTATGGAAGTGGGTGGACGCCTTATCCTGCTGATCGTCGAGAAGTTTTCTCAGTGCGGATTCTTGATCTGGACTACGCTTCAAAACTAAAAGCATGCGCTGCATGGGAAGCGTCGCCGGTGCTGTCCCCACGTCGAACTCCCGCCGCGCCAACGGATGTGTGTTGCCCTTCAGCACACTCAGTTGTGCTTCATCGATGGGCTGCGTAATCAATGGGCGCGACGCAGGTTGCGCCGTACTCGTTTCCTGTGCCAACAATGCGGATGGAAACTTCGTCGCCACAGCTACCAATGCTATGACACACACAACTAGAGGGGAGAGACGGCAGATAGCTCTCATCACTTCAGCACCTTTACTCAGACATAGCTACGCCCGCGGAGAACGGACGGGGATAAGAGGAAGGAAGTGGCCCAATCCATCTCGCCATGCTGCATCTAGTGTGCGCACGGGATCGAGCCTTTTTATCTCAACCTTCAGGGTATTGCAATATCATTCTGATTCGCTGGATATCCACAGTCACTTGCCATTAATCTGCCCGGTGTTTTGTCGCCCTGCACTGCGTCGTTGTTACTTTTCGGGACCGAGTGGCATACTGGTCTGCGTCGAAAAACGGAGAAATGGACTCGATGAAGCAACCGCTGCTTGGGGTTCTTGCGGTATCCATTTTGACCGCCTGCTCAGTGGCGCAGACTTACACCGTCACTGATATTGGCGTTTTGACGGGCGACAACGAGAGTAGCGGTTTTTGGATCAACTCCAGCGGAGCGGTCGCCGGTTGCGCGGACACCGCCAATAGCGAAGGCTATCCTTGCACCGGGACCGGAGTCGGGCAGCACGCTTTCTATTGGACCAAGAGCGGCGGCCTCAAAGACCTGGGCACTTTGCCCGGCGGCGACATCAGTGGCGCCATCGGTCTGAATGACTATGGCCAAGTGGTGGGCTTCTCCAATGTAAGCTCCAACCCGCAGGAGAGATACAACTTCATTGCCTTCGAATGGACCTCCACCGGCGGAATGATCAACCTCGGGACGCTTTCTGGTGGAAATTCCAGTTGCGCCTTCGAAATTAATTCTTCCGGACTGATTGCTGGCGACTCATTCGTGAGTTCAACGCTCGTCGATGCGGCAACCTGGACGGATCATAAAATTAAGAAGGTCGGCGCCTTGCCCAAAAGCATTTTTACAGCCGCACTCGACCTTAACGATAATGGCGAAATTGTTGGCGAATCGGTGTTCGGCTACGGCCCCCCGTTTACCTCGCATGGTTTTGAGTGGACGCAGGCGGCAGGGATGAAAGATCTGGGAACACTTCCCGGTGGAAATACCAGCATTGCGAATGCCGTCAACTCCTCTGGCATCATTGTCGGACAGTCTAACTCCGGTTCGTTCGTCGATTGGCACGCCGTGAAATGGGATACAAGTCACAAAATCGCTGACCTTGGCACTCTCCCTGGCGGCACTTACAGCATCGCCTTCGGCATCAACGACAGCAACCAGATAGTTGGCTACGGAAATATCCGAGACAATGCCCCGCATGCCATGGTCTGGACATCCACCAGCGGCATGGAGGACTTGAACAATCTGATCGCCGCCGACTCCGGCTGGGTGCTGGTTAACGCCAATGCCATTAACGCCTTGGGCCAGATCACCGGCTACGGAACCAAGGGCGGCCACAACCACGCCTTCCTCCTGACTCCGTCGAACTAAAAGTTTGTGTGGGACGGACACTCGGGTGCGTCGCCTTTGACCTTGTTCTTGAATCGGATCTTTAGGGTGACGTTCTTTAACCTTAGTTAGTTCTTGGAGCGACACGAGCCCCTCGTCGGTCCGTCGGACTCTTACTCCTCAAACATCGGTACCTGGCGCTGATCGTCAAGGTCCCCACGCCGCGGACGCCGTGTGGCTCCGATTACCGCCAGTACGGTCAGCGACTCCAGCGCCGTGCGCGGCACGAAGATGCGTTGCGTGTTCGAACGCTGATCCGGAGGATTAATCAGGAAGCCTTCAGGCGTGGTCTGGGTGAGGTCGGCGGGCATGAGGCCTTCAAGGATCTCGTTGTCCTTAAAGCGCAGGCGCACCCACAAGCCTTCGGATCGCGGACGGGAAGTGAAAGTCTTGCGCGTCAGCGACTCCGAGTCGCCGAACTCCCGCACGAAATAAACTCCCTTGATTTCGCGCAGGTCCATCGCCACCACGTTGCCCGCGGTGTTCAGCAATTCCAGCTTGCCTTCATTCACATACTGCGCAGGCGAAACGTAGCCAGAGACCGAATCCCGGTCCATCTTCCGGACAATAACTTTTTTATGGGTCGAAGGCATGAAGGCGGCGTTACTGCGAAAAGCCATGCGGAAACGAATCGTCCCCGCATCGTGATTCTCGCACTATTTCGTGCGAATTCGCTGGAATCCACGTTGGCAGTAGCCAAATCGTAAACGTTGTGTTATTTCTTTAAGTTGCCTTCCTGCCACTCAAACCTGTATAAGTGTCTTGGATTGAATGGCTTGTGCTGGATTAAGCGCCGAGTTGGCACATCCGGGCCGAGTCTTCCTGTGGAAATGTTGTGGAAAACATGAGTCAGAGCGCCCAGAAGGCAAGGAAACTCCGCACGGCCGCTTGACCTGGACGCTTAAAGACGATCGCTTGAATACGAATGGCTGATTACATTTACACCATGGAAATCCGGTTGACGCCGGATCAGCTTAAGGGCGTCAACCTCGTGCAAGAAGTAGCCCGCACAGCGGGAGTCACCCTCTACCTCACCGGTGGTGCAATCCGCGATATCATCAGCGGCTTCACCATCCGCGACCTCGACTTTACCGTCCAGGGCAATCCCCTCAAATTACAAAAGGATTTCGAACGTGCTGGCGCCCAGCTCGCCGGCCACGACGACGATGTCCGCACGTTATTCCTGGTGCTTCCCGGCAATGTCCGTGCTGAAGTCGGTATGGCCCATACGGAAATTTATGAGAAGGTGGGCAAGCCGCCCGCCGTCGCTCCTGCCAGCATCCAGGAAGATCTCCGCCGCCGCGACTTTACCGTCAACGCCATGGCGCTCTCACTGAATGAGGGATCCCGCGGCCTCCTGCTTGATCCCTTCAATGGCGTAGCCGACATTGAAGCCAAAGTGCTGCGCGTTCTCCACAACTATTCCTTCGTGGAGGATCCTTCGCGCCTGATCCGCGCGACCCGTTTTGCCGCCCGATTCCACTGGCCGATGGAGGAGCGCACCCAGCAGCGTTACGATTCCGCCAAGGAAAATAAATACATCGAGCACATCTCGAAGAGCGCCGTAGGACACGAAATCGCCCAACTGGCTCACGAAGATGATCCGCTGAATGTGGTGCGCGCGCTCGAAAAAGAAGACTTCCTGAAGGTCCTGCATCCCCACTGGACAACGGCTAAGGTCGACACGAACGGCCTGACCCAGTTGATGAAGACCCGGCAACAGATTGTCGATCTGGGTTATACCGTCGATCCGTCGGCGGCCGTAATGCATTTCTTGACCGCACACCTCCCGGAAAAAGATATCGCGGATATCCGAAAGCAGATTCCGCGTAAGGACCTGATCGAGGCCTGGCGGGACATCGAGGATCACGCTAAAGAACTGGCGAAACGATTGATGGGCAAGGAAGCGGCGACGCCGTCGCGCACCTGGAATCTGCTTTCCTCAGCGCGTTCTGAGATGGTCCTATTTCTCGCGGTGACGGCGCGCCAGCAGTCGGTAGCGCACAAGATCAAGAACTTCTTCACTAAGTGGCGCGACGTACAGAAGCGCCTTCCGCTCCCTGAGATGACGGAACTATTGATTACACCGCAGCTTCCGGAATATCCCAAGATCGCGCGCGACGTCTTCATGCTGCTGCTCGATGGGAAACTGCGTTCGCACACCGAAACACTAAAATTCCTGAAGCCCTTCGCACCCCCGCCACCGCCACCACCGCCGCCACCGCGCCGGGGTCGCGGCCCCAAAGCCGCTGCGACACCCGCCCCGCCCGCAGCGGAAGTCGCAGGCAAACCAGTAAAAGGGAAAGGGAAGAACCCGGCTGCAGCACCGCCTACACCGATACGACCGCTTCCGGCGCCTGCAAAGAGCGCGAAACCCGAAGCCAATCCCAAGCCTGACTCTAAGGCCAAGCCGAAGCCTAAAGTTGCCGCGAAGCCCAGCAAGCACGCCAAGCCTACCGCAGCTAAGCATCCGGCAAAGAAGCCTGCGCTTCATAAATCGCATGGGAAAAAATCCAAGAAGCGGTAATTTTCGCAGCTCGCGATTCCGCATGCCCGCAGCCAGACTAAGGCTTATAATGTGGATATGCGGCGCCTATTAACCATCTCGGTGTTTCTGGTATTGGCGGCGGCTGTGCAGCTTAACGCACAGCGCGGCGGTGGTCACGGCTCAGTCGGGGGCCATGGCGGATTTTCAGGTGGTGGCAGTTTTGGTGGCCGTTCCGCCGGAGGCCACTCCTTTGCTGGAGCGCACTCTGCTTCATCCTTTGCTCCCCGCTCGTTCTCACGTGGGTCATTCTCGCGTGGATCATCCGTGCGTGGATCATTCGCCCGTGGCTCGTCCCGTCCTCAGTTCTCGTCCCGCGGCCTGAATTCCCGGAACTTTAATCATTCTCGCAATCTGCGAATCCGCTCCCGAGAATTCAGAAATAACTGCTTCGGATACGGCTGTGGATGGGGTTACGGATATGATCCTTACTGGGGGTGGAATTCCGATTCGTCCTATGATCAGGACCAGCAAGACCAGATCGGCCTCGCTAACGAGATGAACGCCCAAAGCCTCGATGAGCAAAGAATGCGCGATCAGAGCGATCAGGATGTCTACGCGAGATCAGACCCTCCCTCGCATCAGCCCGAACGCACGAACCCCGCTCCCGCCACAGTGCTGGTTTTTCGCGATCAACACCAACAGGAAGTCCAGAACTACGCGATCGTAGGCCAGACCCTATGGAATTTTTCTCCGCAGCGCACCGAGAAGATTCCACTCTCGCAACTCGATCTTGCGGCCACGATCAAAGCGAACGACGAGCGTGGTGTGGATTTTCGTCTGCCCACCTCGAACGAAGGCCTGTAGGACGCTCTCGTTTTTCCACTCCTGATCTACGATCTGTGGATAACGCACCGCTTCGGCGTACGCATTTCCCGTTAGAATGACGCCAACCGCAAAAATGACTTTGACTGCTATGTCCCAATTCGTCCACCTGCACCTCCATACCGATTATTCCTTGCTGGACGGCGCCTGCGACGTCGAAAAACTTTGTCAGCGCGTTAAAGAACTTGGCATGCCCGCCGTGGCCATGACCGACCACGGAAATATCTTCGGCGCTGTGCACTTCGTAAACGCGGCACACAAGTATGACGTCAAGCCCATCATTGGCTGCGAACTTTACATCTGCAAGAAAGACGATCACAACATCGAGCGCACTCCGCCCGAAGGCGATACCTACAACCATCTGCTCGTGCTGGCTCAGAACGAAGAGGGCTATCGCAATCTCGTAAAGATCACATCGGAAGCCTCCCTGCACGGCTTCTATTACAAGCCTAGGGTGAGCAAGAAGTTTCTCGCCGAGCATTCCCGTGGTCTCATCGGCCTCTCTGGCTGCCTGAAAGGCGAAGTCGCAGAGCGTTTAATGGAAGGGAACTACGATGCAGCTGTCGCCGCTGCCGGAAACTATCGCGATATTTTCGGCAAGGACAATTTTTATCTAGAGATTCAGGATCAGGGCCTCGCGATGGAGCACAAAATCCATCCTGGCCTCTTCCAGCTCGAAAAAGACCTCGGCCTATCGCTGGTCGCCACCAACGACAGCCACTATCTCTGCGAGGACGATGCCCACGCGCAGGATGTCATGCTATGCATCCAGACCGGCAAGTCTATCCACGACACGGCGCGGATGAAGTTCGAAGGCACTCAATTCTTCGTCAAGAATCACGACGAAATGTATCGCGTCTTCAAAGACTCACCCGAAGTCTTGACGCGCACCCTCGATATCGCCGAGCGCTGCAGTCTGCGCCTCGAGAAAGTGGCGACCCCGTTCCCGCAATTCGATGTCCCCCCCGGCTACACCATCGACAGCTATTTCGTTCATGTTTCCCGCGAAGGCTTTGCGCGCCGCCTGGCTGCGCTGCGTCCGCAACACGATCAAGGCAAGCTCAAGCATTCCATCTCGGACTACGAACAACGCCTTGAGCGCGAACTCGCCATCATCCAGCAAATGAAGTTCCCCGGATATTTCCTCATCGTATGGGACTTTATTCGCTACGCCAAAGAGCACGAGATTCCCGTCGGTCCGGGCCGTGGATCGGCCGCTGGCTCCTTGGTTTCCTACGCCCTCGGTATTACGGATATTGATCCTCTGCAGCACGAGTTGCTGTTCGAGCGCTTTCTGAATCCCGAGCGCGTATCGATGCCGGATATCGATATCGATTTCTGCATGAACCGCCGCGGCGAAGTTATTGATTACGTCACCCAGAAATACGGCCGCGACAACGTGGCTCAGATCATCACTTTTGGCACTATGGCCGCGAAAGCAGCGATCAAGGACGTAGGCCGCGCTATGGACATCCCCTACGCCGACGTCGATCGCATCGCCAAAATGGTTCCCACTCAGCTCAACATTACGCTGGATCAGGCCATCGAGGATTCTCCTCAGTTACGCGAGGCCATGGAGAAAGATGGGCAGATTCGCGAGTTGATGCAAACCGCCAGAAAGCTTGAAGGCATGGTGCGTAACTCCGGCGTTCACGCTGCGGGTGTGGTGATCTCGCCTCGGCCTCTCACTGAACTGGTTCCGCTACACAAAACCAAGAATGACGAAATTGTCACCGCCTTCGACATGGTAGCCATCGAAAAGATGGGCCTGCTGAAGATGGACTTCCTGGGCCTGACCACCCTGACAATTCTCACCGACGCCTTGAAACTGATCGTGCAGACGCGCGGCACACCGATCACTCTCGAAACAGTCCCGCTGGACGACTCGGAAACTTATGAAAAAGTCTTTTACAAAGGACTAACCTCTGGCGTCTTCCAGTTTGAATCGCACGGCATGCGTGACGTCTTGCGCAAATACCAGCCCAATTCCATCGAGGATCTTACGGCACTGAATGCGCTCTATCGTCCCGGTCCAATCCAGGGCGGAATGATCGATGATTTCGTCGATCGCAAACACGGTCGCAAGAAAGTCGAATACGAACTCCCTGAACTGAAAGAGATTCTTCAGGAGACTCTGGGCGTGATCGTGTATCAGGAACAGGTGATGCAGATTGCCAACCGTCTTGCCGGCTACTCCCTCGGCGAAGCCGACTTGCTGCGGCGCGCCATGGGCAAGAAAAAGGCCGAGGAGATGGCTCAGCAGCGCGAGCGTTTCGTCGAAGGCGCCGCGCAGCGCAAGTTTCCGCCGAAGAAGATCGAAAAGATTTTTGATCTCATGGCCCAGTTCGCTGGATACGGCTTCAACAAATCCCATTCCGCGGCTTACGCGCTGCTCGCCTACCACACCGCCTATTTGAAGACGCACTATCCCGTCGAATTCATGGCCGCTTTGTTGACCTCCGTCACCGGTAGCACCGATGACGTCGTGAAGTACATCAATGAATGCCGCGAGATGGGTATCGCAGTCGAAGCCCCCGATATCAACGTCTCCGACGCGAACTTTACCCCGCACGGAGAGGCCATTCGCTTCGGCCTCGCCGCAGTAAAGAACGTCGGCGGCAATGCCATCGAATCGATAGTGGTGGCAAGAAAGAAGCTGGGCCGCTTCAAATCAATTTACGAATTTTGCGAGAACGTCGACCTCCGCCTCCTCAACAAGCGCGTTCAGGAGTCGTTGATCAAGAGCGGCGCAATGGATTCCCTGGGGCGCCGCGCACAGCTTATGGCTGTGCTCGACCGTGCCATGGATCGTGCCCAGAAAGCCCAGCGCGACGTGGAATCAGGTCAACACGGCCTGTTCGGAGTGTTCCAACAGGAAAACGCAGACGCGCACAATGACAAGCTTCCCAGCATTCCTGACTGGGATGAACAGGTGCGACTCGCCTCCGAAAAAGAAATCCTCGGATTCTTTATCAGCGGCCATCCTCTGGAAAAATATAAAGACAAGCTGCAGGAGCTGCAGGCGCTCAACCTCGTGGAAATTGGCGCGATGACCAAATCCACTGGCAAGGACGAAACGATCGCGACCGCAGGCATCCTCGCTAACTTGCGCGTGCTCAAGTCCAAGCGCGGAGATTTTTACGCCCAAGCGACTCTCGAAGACATGACAGGCTCTATCGATATGATCGTCTTCCCCGAAGCCTACAAGCGGTTGCAAGACAAAGTGAAGCTTGAAGTCCCGGTGCTGGTGCGGGCGGGAGTAAGAATTGAAGAAGGTGCGAATCCGAAAATTACCGCCGCGGAAATTATGCCGCTCGAGGATGCCAAGGTTCCTCTGCCGCGCGCTCTCCGCATTCGAGTCCCGCTCGAAACCGCCGGCGAATCAACGGTTGACGATCTCCACTCACTATTCCAGCAGCGCAAAGGCGAGGCGCGCGTGTTGTTTGACGTGGAACGCGCCGGCGATTTCATGGTGGTGATGGAAGCGCAGGGCTATAATGTTTTGCCGGATCGCAACTTCATCGCCCGAGTCGAACAATTATGCGGACGCGGCAGCGTGCGCGTGATCAGCTGAAGACGACGAGTTGGACGGCTAGTTGCACGCCGAGTTGAAAGAACGACTTGAAGGATCAGCTGAATTCCTATGGAAGCACACCACAGCGCGCAGCAGGAGTTGGAGGAGATCGAACGTCAAGTGGCGGTGATCGAGGCTACGCCTGGCCAGAACGCTGAAACGCATCGCCAGTTGGCCGAACTTCAAGAACGAGTTCACACGTTGAGGGAAGAGATGAAGGGCGCCCAGACAGCCTGGCAGAAAACCGAACTAGCGCGCCATCCCCAGCGTCCGCAGACTCTCGACTACATTGAGCGCCTCTTCACCGACTTTAGCGAGATTCACGGCGACCGCACTTTCGGCGACGATGCAGCGATCATTTGCGGAATGGCCCGTTTTCACGGCGAGGAAATTCTCATAGTCGGCACCCAAAAAGGCCGCGACATGAAGCAGCGCGTGTATCGCAACTTTGGTACGCCGCACCCCGAGGGTTATCGCAAAGCCTTGCGCGTGATGCAGATCGCGCAGAAATTCCGCAAGCCGATTCTTACTCTCGTCGATACCGATGGCGCCTATCCCGGAATTCACGCCGAAGAGCGGGGGCAAGCCGAGGCCATCGCGCACAACTTGCGTGAAATGGCGAGCCTCGAAGTTCCCATCATCGCCACCGTCATCGGTGTCGGAGGCAGCGGCGGGGCGCTGGCCATCGCCGTAGCCGACCGCGTGCTGATGATGGAGAACTCAATCTATTCGGTGATTTCACCGGAAGGCTGCGCCGCCATCATGTGGCGCGACGCCACCAAGAAAGAGCTGGCTGCCGAAGCTATGCGCATCACCGCCACGGATCTTAGCGAACTGGGCTGCATCGATGACATCGTTCCCGAACCTGAGGGCGGAGCTCACCGGGATTACGAAGCCGCAGCCAACCTGCTCGACGTGAGCCTGCAAAAACATTTGTCGGAACTAAAAACAATCCAGCCGGCTGATTTACTCGTGTCGCGATATAATAAGTTCCGCAACATTGCCCAGTTTTTCAAAACCGTGTCCTGAGTCCGGAGTAATACTTCCTCTCGTTCTCAAACAGATTCCTCCCAGGTCGAGTGGGCGATTTGCCGTGCTCAGGGACCGCCTTCGCCGTATAATTGTCTGTTCCCCTCAATTTGAACTCCGGGCGGACGACTCCGCCCCTTAACCATGAAGGAAGGTGTTGGGATGGCCACTACGGACGTCGTGCCTCAAGGAGCAGGCGGGCAATTGGGGCGCAAGCGCATCGTCAATGATATGAGCATTCAGGTCGCCACCGTGAATGGCTCAGGCTCGCAGAGTTCAAACACAGTGTTGTTGCGCGCCATTTTTCAGATGGGCGTGCCAATCTCGGGCAAGAATCTTTTCCCCTCGAACATCGCCGGCCTGCCTACCTGGTATACGATTCGCGCCAATAAAGACGGTTACATCGGCCGCAAGAAGGAAATCGATTTCCTGGTCGCGATGAATGCCGAAACTGCACAGGATGACGTCATGTCACTTGCAGCGGGCGCTTCCGTGCTCTATGACGAACCTCTCGCGCTCAATAAACTCCGCGACGATTTGGTTTTCTATTCGGTTCCTTACGACAAAATCGTAGCCACGGTTTGCCCCGAGGCGAAACTGCGCAAGCTGGTTAAGAACATGGTGTACGTTGGCGTGGTCGCGCAGCTTCTCGAAATCGAAATGGGTGAAGTCGAGAAAGCTATCCGCAAACAATTTGCGAAAAAAGTAAAAGCTGCAAACCTCAATCTTGGCGCAGCTCAGGCAGGATTCGATTACGCGAAAACAAATTTGCAGAAGCGCGGCGTGTTCTACATCGAGCGCATGGACAAGACCGCCGGCAAGATCATCATCGACGGCAACTCCGCCGCGGCTCTGGGCTGCATGTTTGCCGGATGCACGGTGGTCACCTGGTATCCCATCACGCCCTCGTCCTCGCTGGTCGAGACCATGATCGAATACATGAAGGAGTATCGTATCGGACCCGACGGCAAAGCCACCTTCGCCATCGTCCAGGCAGAGGATGAACTGGCAGCCATCGGCATGGTTATCGGTGCCGGCTGGGCAGGTGCGCGTAGCATGACCGCGACCGCCGGCCCCGGCATTTCGCTCATGTCGGAGTTCGCCGGCCTGGCTTACTATGCGGAAGTCCCCGGCGTAATCTGGGACATCCAACGCGTCGGTCCTTCAACCGGCCTGCCCACGCGCACTTCGCAAGGCGATATTCTCGCTACCGCATTTCTTTCTCACGGCGACACGAAACACATCATGCTGATTCCGTCCTCGGCCGCAGAATGTTTCAGCATGGCGTCGGAAGCCTTCAATCTTGCGGAGCAATTCCAAACCCTCGTCTTCGTCATGTCCGATCTTGATCTTGGCATGAACAACTGGATGTCCGATCCCTTCGACTATCCGACTACTCCCATCAAGCGCGGCAAAGTTCTCGACAGGGAAGACCTCACGAAACTCGGCGGATTTGCCCGCTACCGGGATCTGGACGGCGATGGCGTAGGCTATCGCACACTGCCCGGGACCGAGCATCCTGCAGCCGCCTACTTCACCCGCGGCAGCGGACACAACGACAAATCCAACTACAGCGAACGCCCCGACGATTACGAAAATAATATGGAGCGCCTCAATCGCAAGTTCGAGACCGCACGCTCCTTCGTGCCGCGTCCTGAAATTTTCAAGGGCGCAAAGACAACCAAGATCGGAATCATCGCTTACGGTACTTCGCATTGGGGCATAACGGAAAGCCGCGACCAACTCCGGAACGAGTACGCGATTGAAACCGATTACCTCCGGCTTCGTGCTTATCCTTTTACCCGCGAGGTTCATGAATTCATCGAACAGCACGATCGCGTCTACGTCGTCGAGCAGAATCGCGACGCACAGATGCTGAGTCTGCTCAAGCTCGACCTCAAACCAGAACTGACTACGCGTCTGCGCAGCATCAGCCATCTCGACGGACTACCGCTCGATGCGCGCTCCGTCACCGACGAACTCAGCACCATGGAGGGCAAGTAAATGGCGACTACGCCGACTGCAGAACCAAAAGCTCCGGAACCGAAAGTCAACCGCATCGGCCTCAGCGTCATCGATTACAAGGGCGGGAAGACCACGCTGTGCGCCGGTTGCGGCCACAATGCAATCTCCGAGCGCATTGTCGAAGCCATGTACGACATGGGCGTCCAGCCTGAGCACGTCGCCAAATTGAGCGGTATTGGTTGCTCTTCCAAAAGCCCCGCGTACTTCATGAACCGTTCGCACAGTTTCAATTCTGTTCATGGACGCATGCCCTCAGTCGCCACCGGCGCGATGCTCGCGAATCGCAATCTGATTGCGCTCGGCGTCAGCGGTGATGGTGACACTGCTTCCATCGGCATCGGCCAGTTCGTTCATCTCATGCGCCGCAATCTGCCCATGATCTACATCATCGAGGACAATGGCGTGTACGGCCTCACCAAAGGCCAGTTCTCTGCCACCGCCGATCTAGGTTCAAAACTAAAATCAGGAGTGATCAACGATCTTCCGCCGATCGATACTTGCGGACTCGCTATTGAACTGGGTGCAACATTTGTCGGCCGCTCCTTCTCGGGCGACAAGCGCCAGTTGAGCACCATGTTGAAAGCCGCGATCGCTCACCAGGGCACGGTCATGCTTGACGTGGTCTCCCCTTGCGTTACCTTCAACGACCATGAGGGCTCGACCAAGTCGTACAAGTACGTGAAGGATCACGAAGAGACCCTGCAGGAGATGAGCTTCGTTCCGCATTTCGAAGAAATCGACGTCGAATACGATCCCGGAACAACCGTCAGCGTCACCATGCACGATGGCTCACACCTGCAACTGCGCAAACTGGAAGAAGATTACGATCCCACCAACCGCATCGCAGCCATGACCCGCCTGAGCGAAGCTCACGACAAGGGCGAAGTTTTGACTGGAATCTTTTACGTGAACACGAAAGCTCCCAGCTTCCTCGCTATGCTGAACATGGTCGATCAGCCGCTGGCTACGCTTCCGGAATCAATGACGCGTCCGGGCAGGGAAGCGCTCGAAGCGGCGATGGAAGAATTGCGCTAGATCGATTTCCTGCAAATGGCTAGAACAGCCATGCGCGCAGAGCTGCGGAAATACTCTGCTTGTCGCTCCGCCTATAATCCGCCCATGACTCGCGTCTATCCGCTTGTCACTCCCGCCTGTAATCTGTCTGTGACTCCGCTTTGAAAGGGCTCGGCTTCAGCCGAGCCGTCCAGAGCCAACAAGGTGGCGGACTTCATCCCCCCGAGGGGACCTTTTCTATTCCTTCGCTCGGTGATGATGAGCGCCGCTAGCGGCTGTTTTATCAGCGATCTAGGTTCGGTTCGATCCACTCCCGCAGGCGATGCGATAGATTGGTGGCCAGAGACCTGTAAAAGCGCGACGCGAGATGAGGGAAGAGCTCAAAAAGCTTCTCCAGCGTGGGCCGGTCCAGAAAAAAAGCCTCCACGTCTTGCTGCGCAATTACATTGGCGCTCGCCGGGACGTCATCCAGAAACGACATCTCCCCACAAATCTCGCCCACTCCAATTTCAGGAGACGTCGAACGGGACAGAATCTGTACGCGAGCCGCGCCTTTCACAAGCAGATAAACGCCATTAGATTTCTTACCTCTCTGGATCAACGTCTGGCCCTTCCGAAAGTTGATCCGGCTGGCCTTATCGACAATCAAAGTCCAATCGTTAGGCGTGAGGTAACCCAGTCCGTGTTTCGACGAAGATAATAGAGACACTTCCTGTGCAATGGCGTTAGGCATGGTGCGCGCGGACCCGAGCTCCGGGAAACTTTCTCCGTAGATGAAAAAAGCTGTGCCAAGACAGAAAAGCAACAGGGCTAAATCAAGACTAGCAGAAAACACACTGCGCGGCCCCCCTCCCAGTAACTAACCAGACACCGAAGTACTGTGCCCTTCTCGGTCTGTTCCTTGCGGCCTCATCGTAATTTTTGACTCGCGCCTCCTTCTCGGTTAGGCTGAGTTTCCGCGATGAATACCGCCTCGCCAGCGATCTCAGTGCAATCTCTCAAGAAGTCTTACGGCGATGTGCACGCCGTGAAAGGAATCGACTTCACCATCCAGTCCGGAGAAGTGTTCGGCTTGCTGGGACCGAACGGCGCCGGCAAAACCACAACCGTAGAAATTCTGGAGGGCCTTCGTCCCCGCACCGGAGGCGAAGTCACCGTGCTCGGCTTCGATCCCGATCGCCAGCGCGAGCAACTCAAAGATCGCATCGGCGTATGCCTGCAGGCCACCAATCTTCCGGAGAAGATCCGCGTCCGCGAAGCCATGCAGGTTTTTGCGTCCTTCTACACCCGCCACGTGGACTTGAACAAGTTGCTGCAACGACTGCAGCTTGAAGAAAAACGCGATGCTTTTTACGGCACACTTTCTGGCGGCCAGAAACAACGCCTCGCTCTGGCCCTGGCTCTGATTAACGATCCGCAACTGATCTTTCTCGACGAGCCCACCACCGGCCTCGATCCACAGGTGCGCGTGGAAATCCATTCCTTGCTCGAGGAACTCAAGCGCGAACATCGCACCATTCTGATGACCACGCACTACATTGAAGAAGCGGAACGCCTGTGCGACCGCGTCGCGATCGTCGACGAAGGCCGCATCATCGCGCTCGACACACCCGCGCGCCTGCAGCAACAGAGCCGCAACGCGTCGAGCATCGTCGTCACCTGCGCGACTCCGTTTCCCCAAAACCGCCCCACCTGGGCGGAGGCAATACAAAGCTCGCTCGATCCCACCAGCCGCACCCTGACCGTCAACTCACGCCGCCCCGCGGCCACACTCGTCGATTTGGTCAAATGGATCGATCAGCAGGGACTCGAACTGACTGACGTCAGTCTCAAGCAACCCAGCCTCGAAGATGTCTTCATCGAGCTCACAGGTAAAAGCCTGCGGGAATGAAAGCCGAAACGAACGCCTAGAATGAAATCCTACAAAGCACTCATCACGCTCGACCTCAAGCTGGCTCTCCGGCAGAAGTCTGTCATCTTCTTCAACTACCTTTTTCCACTCATCTTCTTTTTCATCTTCGGCCAGGCCATGCATGCCGAGCGCGGCGCCGCCATGACGATTGTCATCTCCATGGTGCTCATCATTGGCATACTCGGCAACGGACTGTTCGGCGCCGGCATTCGCGCCGTACAGGAACGCGAAGCCAACATCCTGCGCCGCTACAAAGTTACGCCCATTTCGCCCGCGCCCTTGCTCGTCGCCTCGGTCGTGACCGGCTGGATTCTCTACATGCCGAACGTGCTTCTCATCTTTACCTTGGCACATTTTTTGTACGGCATGCCCTGGCCGCACTCGATGCCTTCAATTCTGTTATTCACCACCATCGCCATCTGCGGCTTCCGCGCCATCGGTTTGATCCTCGCTTCTGTAGTCAACTCGATGCAGGAAAGCCAGCTCCTCGTCCAGTTGATCTACTTGCCCATGTTGTTCTTGAGTGGCGCCACTTTTCCGCTAGCCATGTTTCCGTCATGGCTGCTGGTCGTAACCCAATTTGTGCCCGCGACCTACATGGTCACCGGCATACAAGGCATGCTGCTGCGCAATGAAGGCATAGCCGCGAACATCCAACCCGCGGTGGCGCTGCTGTTAACCGCATTTGTGGGACTCTTCATTTCTTACAAACTGTTCCGCTGGGAGAAGGAAGAAAAGATTCGTGCATCCGCAAAGTTGTGGCTGGCTGCCGTGCTCACCCCTTTTTTGTTGCTCGGCTTCTGGCAGATGCACGCTCGCACCGGAATCACGAAAACTAAAATTCTGAACCGCCAACTCGCTCGCAGCGAAACTTTATTGATTCGCGGCGCTCGCGTCTTCGTCGGCGACGGCCAGGTGATCGAAAATGGTTCCGTGTTAGTTCGCAGCGGAAAGATCGCCGCAGTCTACGAAGGCACTGGCCCCGATCCCAAAACCATTAACGCCGAAACCGTCGAAGCCGCCGGCAAAACCATCCTTCCCGGCCTCATTGATGTTCACATTCATCTCGGAGAACCAGCCGGCTTTTATTCCGACATGAGCAAGTACGACCCCGAGAAGGCCATGCGGCGCAATCTGGCTGCGTACCTTTATAGTGGCGTCACTACCGTGAGAAGCGTCGGAGATGTTCTGGACGGAATTCTTAAACTCCGTTCTACCGTGACCAGCGGCGAAATCCTGGCCTCGGATTTATTCACCTGCGGGCCGCTGTTCACCGCTCCCGGCGGGCACGGTACCGAATACTTTAAAAATCTTCCGGCCCCCGCTCGCGACAGTCTGAACAAGCAATTCACGCGCGTTCCTGCGTCGGCGGACGAAGCCGTTCAGCAAGTTGATGCGCTAAGAAAACAGGGCGTGGATTGTATTAAAGCGATCCTCGATGCCGGCGCCGGCAGCCGCGTCTTCAACCGCCTCGACACTGGATTATTTGACGCCGTCGCTCAGCAAGCCCACACGGATTCTTTGCCACTCGCGGTTCATACCGGAGACGCACGTGATGTCACTGATGCCGTGCAAGCCAAAGCCAATTCCATCGAGCACGGCTCCTTCCGCGAAAAAATCCCCGACGAGCTGTTCGTGCAAATGGCCAAGCAGGGAACCTTTTACGATCCAACTCTAAGTGTCGGAGAAGCTTTCAAAGATTTCGCCGCGGGCAAAACCGATCTGCTCAAACGATCCCTCGTGCAACAAGTCGGCCCGCCCGAACTCTTGCAGGGCACTGAAGACGCTATCGCCTCTGCCCAGACCGAACCCATGCGTAAAGCCCTCGCCCAATATCCCATGGACATGTCTATCGCCATCGATAACCTCAAGCGCGCGCACGCCCTCGGAGTATCGCTCGTCGCCGGCAGTGATGCCGGAAACTATCTCGTATTCCACGGCCCCACCGTGCAGCACGAACTTCAACTCTGGGTGCGCGCCGGCATTCCGCCGGCCGTTGCCTTGCAAGCCGCAACCTCAAACGCCGCCCGTCTCCTCAAGCTGGACGACCGAATCGGATCCATTCGTCGCGGCAATGACGCCGATCTCCTCATCGTCGACGGAAATCCCCTTGAGGACATCACCGCCACAGAACGAATCTCGATGGTCGTTTTCAAAGGCGAACGCATTGACCGTACCGAACTCTTCGATCAGCACTGAAGCTCCGGCAAACCTTCACACGATTATTTTTTGACTCCAATACAACTTCCCGCAGTGTCGTGGGTTTGAGTCAAACGAAGCTAGACAGCTTCCCGGTTGAGATCTCAGCAGTGAATCGTGAACCGCTCTCACGTGCTCTGCGTGCTTGAGCAGTTCATCCAAATCAGCGCCAAACCTTCACAACTTTAAGGAGACTTATGAAACTGCGCACACGTGTCGTTTTACAACTTGCAGCTCTGTGCTTTGTTCTGGCCGCATACGGCTTCGCCGCCGATGACGCTTACCTCTACATCGTGCACGGCATTCCGGGACGCGATATTTCCGACAATCTCAACCCTGGATTTCCCGTCGACGTTTTGATTGCCGGTGAGTCCTGCATGCCGCGCGGACTGACCTTCGCGAATACCAGCGGCCCGCTCAGTTTTTCGCCCGGAACGTATGAAGTGCAGATCAGCAACGCCAATACGCTGGCACCTTGCACCAATCCCCCGATCCTCGACTCGAAAGTGACTCTCGTGGGCGGAGCCAGTGTCAGCGTCGTAGCCGCAATCAGCAGCGGTCAGCCCACACTGCTGCAGTTCACCGATAACCTCTCGCCCGTGACGCCGGGCAACGCGCGATTTGTATTCGTTCAAGCATCAGATGCTCCCGCACTGAAAGCGACGCTCACTCAGTTGTTCGTCAAGAATCCTAAGACGTTCACGGTGACGGCGAGCCCCGGCAAGCAGCAGGCGGCCAACCTACCGGAAGGCACTTATCTGGTAGAGGTCGTGGCCGCCGGCAGCACCACCGTGTTGGCATCGGAGCAAATCAGTTTGGCCGATCAGTCCGTTACCTTCACATATGCTGCAGGCGAGGCTGCCAACAGCTCGGTAGGCCTGATCAACAGAAGCGTTCGAGACGTGTTCTAGCCACGCTGCTGTAAATAGGGCCGTCCTCGGACGGCCCGTTTTTGCCGTTAGCGTTCTAATTTTCGTATTGCAAGACCTTAAAGCACGACGTGATTTGCTACAGAACCTAAAGAGGCTACAGAACCTAATGAGAGGAGAACACCTCCGAGCGGCATTTGATTTGCACAGCTCGATTGCGGGTGCGACTGACGCTGGAATGTTCGCAAGCGCACGTTACAAGCTACCGCATGCAGTTCAATGCAAAAAAATCGGCAGCGGATGAGAATCGAATCGCATTCAGCCCGGTTGCTATTGACAGTGCATCCGCCCGGTGAGAAACTGCCGTTGTTGGTCCGCGATACTGGTTCGGCCCGCTCGCCCACCCAGCGGTGCAGCCGCAGAAAGTAGCGCCCCGAGCATGAGTTCCCGTCCCACCCTCGATCGCGAATCTTTCCAGCAACTCCTGGCCAATGCATTTGCTGTGCAGGAGAGTCGCGTGGATCGACAATCGCTCTCCGCCATTGTCGAACTCCAAGGCTTGATTGCCAAAGGTGAGCTTGACGCCGCTGGGGTGATGCATTTGATCGTTGACCGCGCACGCAACGTGGCCCATGCAACCGGCGTTGCCATCGGCCTGCTAAAAGGAAATCGTTTGGTTTATCAGGCTGGAAGCGGAGGCGCCTCCACTTTTATAGGACGGCATGCAATGGCATCTCTGACTGTCTCAACCGATATCCAGGCCAGCCGCGAGATCCTTCGGGTTGAGAATGCCGAGAGTGACACCCGCATTGAAGCGGCGATCTGCCGTCAGTTCGGAGCTAAGTCCCTACTGATTTTGCTGATTTTCAACGACCGCAATGTGGCGGGACTGCTCGAGGTTTTTTTTAGCGAACCGCACGCCTTCCAGGATCATGAAGTACGCGCGTATCGATTGATGGCCGGATTGATTGAGGAGGCCATCTCTCGCGCCGCCCAGCCGCAACGGGAAAAAACCGTCGCCGCGGAATTGCCGGCCAATCCGCATGCGGTCGAGCAGATCAGTCAGAAGAAGAAGTTTCCCAATGGCGCTGGACCTGCGGCGGTCTCGGTAAGTAAGCATCCGGCCTACCAGCATGGTGCAGCCGCACTAGCTGGACCCAGGGAAGTGGCAGCTCCCCGGCGGCCAGCTCTACTGGCTAGAATCCCTTCGCAGCGAGCGCCGCTCGTTCCCTGGCACAAACGCTGGGAGCTAGCCTTGGCCGTATGCGCGACCGTGGTCCTGTTAATTTGCTGGATCGCCTACGGCGGCCGCGGTTTTGGATCCCGATTGGGGGCCTCGGCCCAACCGGGCTCGCCTGCCTTCGAGCAACCAGTACCGTTCCAACCCGCGAAAGCGATCCCGGCAACAAGCATATCCAAAATCCAGCCCTCGCCAGTTCCCTCGAAGCAGCGCGGGTCTGCCAAGACCACCTTTAAGCGCGTGCGCGTGGGAAAGAATGAAGTTGATTACGTCAGAGATGACGTTACGTTGCGCTATTTCACGAACAACTCTCCCCCGCGGCGCCCGGTCGGTGGGCGCAAGGTCGCATACATCGGAGACGATGTTACCGTGCGCTACTTTACGCCCAAGACCCCGGAACCTTCAGTTCCTCAGAAATCGGCCAGGTAGAGCAACCTTAAAGTCGTTAGCTTACCCCAGCACAGGCCGCTCGAATTCAGACACCGAATCGCTGACGTAGCCAACCCTCCGCAGGTTTTAGGGAATAGGCGTGAGGACAAGCAGATTTTACTTGACTGTTCCTACAGTAGGCATATCATCGTCGAGTTCGTGGCCGAGCCTCCTGTCCCGAATGTGTATCTGGGGGAGGAACACATTCAGTCGCATCTGTGCTCGGTCCGCCATAAAAGGACCACTTTTACTCTCCAAGGGCCTCCCCCAGGCAAGCCAATTCCACCGGACTTACCGCACCCACGCGAAAGTCATATTTCCTTTATTTGCGCGCTGTGTTTTCTGTTTCTGGATCGACTTCTACCGTAACGTCAACTTCAGCGCCCTTCTTGAGGCGCACCTCATCGCCATTTCCGGCAGTAAGTGAGTTTTCAATGCGGATCTCCCGGTAAAGATCATCCGCCCCTTCAATAGCAATTTGCACCTTCTCCGGTTGATCTGGCTGCGAAGGCTTGATGATTTTCTCCACGGTTCCCGGCAAGGTTACGCTCGGCTTCTCCGTCATAAGCTTTCCTTTCAAGACAAAGAGTCAACGCTATTCTGCTAAACAACACGCAGTCGGGGGCCATGCAAAAAAGTCCCGCTATGCCAGAAAGCTACGGAGGAAGCCTTTTCAAAGCTTCCAGAAAATCGGCGGATACTTCGCGGATGCGTTGCATTCGCTCCTTTTCTTGGCGTAAGTCTTCCGGACTGATCCCCAGGAAAGTCTGTTTCGCCATACTGTCAATATGCTCGCGCATCAGCCGCTCGAGTTCATCACGGAGTTCCTCGACGTTGGGGCCATCCATAATTCACACGGGTCTTGAGGGACCGCAATCTGCTTGCAGATTAATCCCTATCGTTCATCGCAGCGGGCGTGAAGTTTGCTTATCTACATTCTTGAGCACGCGCGCAAAGTTGACGCAAACCGTCATCCTGGACACGCGACCCTGCACTCGCAACGAAGAGGCGGCAGAGAAGTGGATCGTGAGGGTCCGATCGCATACTAGACACCAACCAACGACTACCCTCGAAGATCAAATGCGATCGTTGAATGCAAGCTACTTGGACCAGCAACTGGAATCCATACAGCGAAACCCGTATTTCCCCATCTGCACGAGTTGTCACTATAACGGCTAATAATCGTTGTCAAGAAGACCTCAAAACGTACTCGCCGGTTCCACAATCCACGAATTTCTGGCCTGCGCATTTCTCGCCTGCGCAGCATAGCGATGTAAATGCAACTCGCGCAACAAAGCCACAGCCAAACCCCGCCGCATTCCGCGCATCTATTGCAGGTTCGTCGCCGAATTTAATACGGGCTTCGCGGCCAGTTCGGCACGGCAAGGCATCCACGGACAATTGTCCTGTAAGGGAAAGAGAGAAATGGATGTCCGGCGCCTCAACTGTCCTGGTGGTTGACGACGAAGAAACGATTAGGGCGATGCTCCGTCGCGTCCTTGAGAACGAAGGTTTCACCGTTACCGCCGTGGGAACCGTTCCAGAAGCACTGGCACTGATTTCGCAATCTCGCTTTGATGTTCTAATCTCCGACCTCAACATCAGGCATCCCGCCGATGCTTCGTCGTTGTCAGCGCGATGCGGAGAACGCATCCCGATGCGCTAACCTTTATTCTCACCGGATACCCCGCATTCGAAACCGCTCTCGAAGCTATGCGTCAGCACGTCAACGATTATCTGATCAAGGGCACACCCTTTAAGGAACTTGTCGAGAAAATCAAAACTGGTCTGGTCCAGGGTCAGCCGCGGCGTTACCTACACAAAACTAAGACAGTGCCTGATGTGATCGAAGAAAATAAAGATGTAGTGATCGCGCACTGGCTTCAGCAAGTAATGGCGAACGATGACCTCAGGCGCGTCGAACTATCCGACGCCGACAGAATCGATCACGTACCGGGATTGCTCGACGAAGCCATAACCCACGCGCGCGATGGAAGCGATCATTCTTGAGGCCGACGAAATCGTGGTGAAGCCTGTCGAAGTGAAGCAGCTTGCGGAGCTGGTCCGAGAAAGACTCCTGATTCAAAGATCTCCTGCACCTCCAAAGCAGAGCGTGAGCGTGATACTCGAACGCTGTTCTGAGATCGTCGTTAGAAACTGGTTGGCGAGGGCGAAGCAGGCTCCTGAACTGAACCACCTTGACCTTAAAGACGAAGACCGCACCGGCCACCTTCCCAAACTGATTGAAGACCTCGTTCGCCGCCTGAACCGGCCTATCACGGGATCGCCGGGGGATTCCGTTGCTACCTTCTCCACCGCCGCCGTGCTGCATGGTGAGCTACGACACGCGCAAGGCTACACTCCCGAGATGCTGGTACATGAATCCCGCATCCTTCAGGTCACGCTGTTTGAGACGCTGAAGGACAATATGAATGCGCTGGACTTCAGTTTGCTGCTGCCGGATGTCATGACGATCGCGGACGAGGTGGATGCACAGCTGACGCAGACCATGGGCAGCTACATGAAACTCACGCAGACGTTGAACCCACCGAAGCTGGTGAAGGCGGTAGCAGCTTAGTAAGCTGCCTAAAAAACTCGGACTACCACCCGCTTTTGAAAGCGCGCGGCTTCGAGCCGCGCCGTAAGTGCTGAAAAATTGACAGCGGGGTTAGCCGGCGAGGTGGCATTCGGTCATCGAAATGAGTTTTTTAGCAGCCGGTTAGGTTAGATTAGTGAGACCAGTTGTGGACGAGTCAGGGCCTTCTCTTGCGGCAATGAGAGATTTACTTGGGTCAGCGGCGGGATATTACCTTTTTCTTTTTCCGCTTGTCGCCCGGCTGGCAGCATCTGACTTCTACTCTTTTGAATGGCTGCTGTCTGTACGCTAG
>OBLW0100000313.1_pt1 | contig 41068 bp, 32 predicted proteins | sample 1520161 | NCBI WGS metagenome assembly OBLW01 (sample SAMEA3539309, study PRJEB22396) | soil metagenome | biome: tundra; feature: field; material: soil | place: USA | collected 2010-05 | depth 0.15 m
TGTCAGCCGGAGGGCGTTGTCGAAGGCGCTGCGGCCTCCGACCATGATCACTTCGTGTTTCATGCCGGTGGTGTCCGGCAATTGCCAGATTTTTTGGGGATCGCTGCCCGCCATACAGGCAGCGGCAGAGGCGGCCATGGCCCCAGCGGCTCCCGTGGTGACCAATCCAGATTCGGCGCCGGTGAGTTCAGACAGCTTGCGTCCGGCGGCGCGTTGCAGCTCGACCATGTTGACAAAATAATGCGAAGCTTCGTTCTGTGCGACGCGAACCTCTGGGAACTGGAGCGATCCGCTCAAGTACGTCCACGTTCCGCGGCAGTTGATGACGGTCTTGACGCCAAGGCGGCTGTAGACATTGTCCCGTGAAGCGAGCCCCATGGCGGTGGCCGACTTTGTGTACAGGCCTTGAGCCGCAATCTGGGCCAGCAATGGTGAGGCGGCCAGCAATTTCATGAATCCACGACGACTCGATTCTCGAGCAACAGTCATGTATTTTCTCCGATGGATCTTTATTGAGCGAAAATCAGTGTTCCAAAATTTTCGGGTACGTGATTGGGATCGCGGTTCACCACACAGGTCTGCTGCCAGCACATGAAGTGGCGTTGCGGGTCTTCGCCCAGACCGTCGATGCGATAGAGGTTGGCGCGCCACTTGGTGCCGGCCTTCACCGGCTGTTCGCTGACGGACTTTAGGGGCACTCGCGCAGCGGCGTACCACAGATGGTTCGCTTCGTCGATCCGGCCCTGTCGTTGAAAGCCGGAGTTCCACTCCGCGCCGTAGCTGTCATGATCCAGGTCGATGGCCAAATCGACCCAGTCACCGGTAGGAGCAATTTCGAATTCGCGGTAGTGCCTTATGTTGGTCCAGTCGTCACCCAGAAAAAATTCGATCACATCCCGGTCCCACAGTTTGAGGCGATCCTTGCTGTTGTCCGCGGGTAGCCAAAGATTTAGTTCGGTATAGGGAGAGACGAACAAGAGATAGAGATCGGTGTCGGTCCAGAATGCGCGGACCTCGGTCTTGAGCTTGGGATAGTCGAGCCGGGCCGTACAATCTTTCTCGATCCAGGCGGAGGCCGCATGCGACCAGGTTGGCGAGTGCGGATCGGTGTTTAGTTCCGGGGCCTTAGCGACGTGCGGGACCGTGAGGGCGGCGGTCGGCCGGGTTATTTCACAGACATCAACGGCGAACGCGACGACCGGGACCAGCAGGATCAGCGGCAGGCTTCGGATGAGTCTCATGGTTTATGGGCGAGGCACACTTCGTAACTCAGGCGATATTTCGTAGGCCTTCTCGAATTCCGCGCGCGCTTCGTCCTCCTTTCCTTGCTGGTGTAGGGATAGTCCAAGGTTATAGTGCGCTTCGGCGTATTTCGGCTTGAGGCGTACGGCTTCAACAAATTCCGCCCGCGCCGCGTTGGCATCGTCCGCCTGTAACAGCACCAAGCCCAAGTTGTTGTGGCCTTCCGCGAAACCCGGGTCGCGACGAAGCAATTCGCGGAAGACATTCGCGGCACTGGCAGGATCGTTGTTCTGGGCGAGGACCAAGCCCAGTTGAATGCGGGCGTCAACATATTTCGGGTCGAGGCTAATTGCGTCGTTGAACTCGCGAGTGGCGTCGTCGAGGCGCTCCGATTGCGCCAGGGCCAGACCCAGATTGTAATGGGCTTCCGCAAGATCCGGATCGGACATTACCGCTTGACGAAATTCCTGGAGCGCACGATCGTGGTCGTTTTGACGCCAATAAAGTAGCCCGAGGCTGGAGTGGGCTTGTGCGTAGTCCGGTTGCAGTTCAAGTGATTTTTCGAAGGCGGCCTGGGCGCTCGCGGCATCGCCTTTTCGTTCATAGGCGACGCCCAGGTAATAGTGGCTGGTGGGCAGCGTGGGGCTTTGTTCCGCGGCGTTCTGAAAGGATGAGATGGCGTCGTCGAGTCGCTGCTGTTTCAGGGCATCGACACCCTGAAGGATCAACAGCTTGGATTGTGCCAGCCGCGACCTGAACTCGTGTAGTCCGTTCAGTTCTTCCAGTTCCTTCTGGGCGGCGCCCGTTTTTCCTTGAGCCCGCAGAGCGATGCCGAGGTCGTAGTGCGCCTTTTCGAAATCGGGCTTTAGCTCGATGGCGCGTTGAAACGCGGCGATTGCGCCAGGCAAGTCGCCGCCGGCTTTGAGTTCCATGCCAAGATTTGTTTGCGCTTCGGGGTCCTGGGGGTCGATTTCGACGGACTTTCGAAACTGCGCGAGCGCACCGGCGTGATCGCCCTGACGGCGGAGCGTTACTCCCAGCAGCATGTATGCGGGTGCGAACCGAGGGTTCAGGTGAAGGGACCGCCGAAACTCCGCGGCGGCGTTAGCCAGATTGCCTAACTGGCCTTCTGTCAGTCCCAACTCGAAATATAGTTCCGCCGAGGGTTTCGAGGCAACCGCCTTGCGCAGCTCGGCTTGAGCAGCCAAGGAATTATTTTGTTGAGAGTAGATGCGTGCCAGGAGACGATGCGCGCCAACGTTCGCCGGGTCGAGCTGAGTTGCGGTGCGAAGCTCCTTGAGCGCGGTGGCTTGATCGTGCAAATCGTATTGGGTTGCGCCTAACCCGTAGTGCGCATCCGCCCACTTCGGTTTCAGCCGCAGAGTCGTCTCGAACTCCTCCGCAGCCTGCCGTGCATCGCCCTCATATTTCAAGGTGAGGGCCAGGTCGTAATGCGTGACTGCATCATTGGGTTCGAGGGCCAAGGCCTTGCGGTAATTCGAAGCCGCCTGATCCCACACCTTCGCTCGCGACAGTTGGAGGGCTTGCTGACGGTAGCTCTCGGCCGTCTGCGCTGACCCCGACGCTGCGTAGAGTAAGCCCAACATCAGAGGAAGAACAATTCGTTGGCGAATGTGAATGTGAGAGTCAACCAAATATCCGTCCCATGCGTCATGGCCTGGCTCGGCTCAGGTTTCCGAAAAATTGCGGGCGAGGCTGGAAGTGCCCCGCCCCTAGTTACGCAAAGTCGGCAGCAGGCGAAAGAATGGAGCTTACCAGTAGAACTTCGCGCTCACCTGCCCGATGCGGGGATCGCGAGCGTCGGTGACGATTCCGAAGCTCGAGCCGCTTATGTTCCCCATCCCGGTAGTATTCATAAATTGCGCGTGGTTGAAGATGTTGAAAAATTCCAAACGGACATCGAAAGCGTAGTTCTCCTTAATTACGGTCCGCTTCGAAAATCCGAAATCGGTGTTGTTGAATCCAGGGCCGTGGAAGAAGCGTCGGCTGGCGGTCCCAAAAGTGCCCAGATCGGTGTTAACGGCGAACGCGGAGGGTAGGAAGTAACAACCGGTGCCGTCGGTTGTAGGGCAACCGGGATTCGACTTGCGCGGATTCACAATCACGACCGGGCCGACTTGATTCGGCATATCCGTGGCCGAACTGCCGGCGAGCGAAGCATCACCGTTGGCCTGGTTCATCTGGATGGGGAAACCGGTCGAAAATCGCGTGATCCCCTCCATCTGCCAGCCTTGGGTCAAGCGCTTCGGGGCATTGCCGAAAGCCCGGTCGAACGGGATGGCCCAAATGTAACTGACCACAAAATTATGTCGGATGTCGCTGGACGACAGGCCTCGACTTAACTTGGGATCTTCGAAATTCACCAGGTCGTTGAAGGCCGAAGAATCGTCCAGGCCTTTGGCAAAGGTATACGCCGCCAGGAATGTAAAATCGCTGGCCTTGCGCTCTAGCGTGACTTGCGCGGAGTTGTAGATTGAATTGGCGCTGGTAAGCGTATTGGTGTTGCTGGAGCCGTAGCAGACCTGCGCCCCGCCGGGGCAGAAATTTGGATTCAAGATCTGCTGCCTGGTGCTGTAAACGCAGCCCGGGAGAGGCGTGGGGCTAAGCGTCGAACAGGGAACGGTAGCGGACGGAAGCTGGAAAACGTCGTTTTCATTGCCGGGTCCGCAGCCCGGAGTGCCGCCCGCGGTCACGTCGATAGCTCCTTCGGCAGTGAGTTGCTGGCATAGAGCGGCAGAGCCCGGGTTCGCGTCATTCTGTGTGATCAGGCGGTGCCCCTCGGTCCCCACGTAAGCCAACGTCAGCACCGTAGATTTGCTTAGCTCGCGCTGGATGGAGAGATTGAAGTGCTCCGCGTAGGGCAGCTTGTTGTGAATGTCATAGCCTGGAAAGAAGTTGAACGGCTCATAGACTGAGAAGTCCAAAGTCTTGTTCGAAGGAGAGCCCGGGACCGGTGCGGTGAAGGGGAAACGCTGGCCCAGGGACGCCCCCGTGGCCCGAATCCGGAACGGCTCGTTAAACATGACCGATACGGGTGACGTCCAATAGAGGCCGAACGGCGCGTCCGCCACCTCGTAAAACAGGTTCAGGTCCTCGACCGAAGTGTAATACAGACCGTAGGCCGCCCTGATGCTGGATTTGCCTGGGCCGCCAAATATCTTGCCTAGAATTCCCTCCGAAAATCCCGGTGAATACGCCAGTCCCAATCGCGGGCCGATGTTGTCGTATCGAGTGGGCGCCAGCGTCTTGGGGATGCCCGGATCGCCCGGAAATACCAGGCCTGAGGGAGCGAGCGGAAATTCCGTGGACTGTTCCCCTGGGGCGAAGGTCTGAATCTTCCCTTGAGTGTCGTACCATGGCATGCTCACTTCCCAGCGCAACCCCAGATTCAGCGTGAGATTTGATTTCACCTTCCACGAGTCCTGAGCGAAGGCGCCACCGTACCGTGTGCGCGAGTCAAGGAACTGTTCGGCGGCCTGGGTGTAAGGCGCGCTGGTTGTTGAGGTCGCGCCGAGGAGGAAGTCCGCAACATCGGATCCAGTCACCGTGCCATCAAAGGTGAAGCCCCCATTCGGGTTGGCAAAGTTACGTTCGTTCACTTGCAGGTAGCGGAATTCGCCTCCAAACTTCCACGTATGTCTGCCCTGGGCCTTCGAAAATACATCGCTCGCCGCATAGGTGGTATCGGGCTGGAATGTATTGAGCGTGGGCACTCCAATGTTTAAACCGAGTTGGCTAAACATCGTCTGAGGCACGTATTCTTTATATCCGGCTAGCGGGACAATACCGAGGGTGCCGGCGCCGGTTATGAAACCAAGCGATGACAAACTCGCAAAGCTGCCAGCAGGATTGTCCTTGTTCAGTGCGGTCCGGAAAAAGCTTATCCGGGCCTCGTTCACTGCCGTCGCTCCTACTGTCTTGGCGTTGCTCATCACGAACTCTTGCGCCCGCGAAGGCGTGAGCGTCGGGAAGCCCGGTACGGTGGCATAGCTACCAGTTGACTGATTGACATTGGCGCTGGTGACGTTGGAATTATCTAAATGATAATACCAGGACCAGTTCCCGGTCTTCTGGTTGTTGAAGTCCACCCGCTCTCCAAATTTGTTATCGTTGGCGATGTTTCTCTGACTGTTATCCGAATAGTTGTTCGTATCTCCGGGAAGCGTGGGCGCGGGAATGTATGCGAGGAGTGCGGTGGCCGGCGCTGAAAAGGCCGCCTGCGGAATCACGCCACCAGGGAAAACGCAGCCTGTCGTTGGATTCGTGCTGCCGCAGCCAGCGAAACTATAGGGCTCGCCCTGCGCCACGGTGTACCCCAACCGCTGCGAAAGCACCTGTGCCCAGTAAGGGCCATCGATAGTTCCAGTCAGAACCGAAGGGTCAAAGATGCCTTGACGCTCGGCTGCTGACGGTACCGAAACAAGACCAGTTTCCGCGCCTTGCACCTGCCGGGTGCCTTGATAATCCGAGAACCAGAAAAGCTTACTCTTCCAGAACGGTCCGCCGGCCGCATAGCCAAATTGATTGCGCCGCAATTCGGACTTGGACGGCGCAAAGTAATTCTTGGCATCCAGCTTGTCGTTACGGAGGAACTCGAAGGCATCACCGTGAAAGCCGTTGGTGCCGGACTTGGTGATGGCGTTGATTACGGCGCCGCTGAATTTTCCGTATTCCGCGTCGAAGCTGTTGGTGATCAGCCGAAATTCCTCAATGGAGTCCAGATTCGGCACCAAACCTGCCCCCAAGTTGCGCCCCTCACTGACGTCTCCACCGTTTACCAGAAAAGCGTTGGCCGTTTCTCGCTGGCCGTTCACGGAGATGTTGCCTGAACCGAGAATGCCCGATACCGGACGGTCCTGCTGGATGGTTTGGGCGGTGCCGGGCGCAACGCCCGCCTGCAAGCCCAAGAGGTCGATGTAGCTGCGCCCGTTCAGCGGGAGGGCCAGCATCTTCTTCGAGTCGATGACGTCGCCAAGCTGCGTGTTTTCCGTTTGTACCTGCACGGCGTTGGCTTCCACCCTGATCACTTCCTGTTGGACCGAACCAACCTCCAGGGTTACATCGACTTGCAGCTGATCATTAACCTTCACAACGATGTCGGTCTCGACGAAATTGCGGAATCCGCCGGCGGTAACCGACAATTTATAGTTGCCAGCGGGGAGCGCAAGGACTCGATAGGAACCATCCGCGCCCGTGGTCTCCTCATATCTTAGATTCGTTTCAACATTGGTGATGGTGAGTCGCGCGCCAGCTATCGCGCCACGCGAACGGTCGCGCACGACGCCTTGAATCGATCCAGTTACGTCGGCGCGCAAGACACTCGCGCCAACGAGTCCCACGAGTATTAGTGCAAGCGCGGATAGCAAACGGCGATAGGAATTTCGCATCGGCCCCTCCCCGAAGTTGGCGGTACAGTGGCACGAACAACGACGAGAATCAAGAACTTTCGATTTGCTACTTTCTATTTCGATCTATTACTTTTACAGTTTGCTTCCATCAGGATTTCGATTGCGATCGAAAGTCACGTGGATCCGCGCAGGATCCTGCTTGGGAATGCTCGGTGTATCACAGAGCAGAGTCAATCGTGCCAAGTATTCAGGCTCGACAGTCCGACAGGTGTAACTGTTGGAAAAGAAACCCGATAAAAAGTGTTTGCCAACGCTGGAGCAAGTCTCCCAGATCGCCGTGGCGTTGCCAGCCCCAACACCGATTGCATCTCGAGGTGGCTTGTCGTAGTTTCTTCTGCCAGTTCTTGCGGGATCAGAATTCGGGCCTGTTCATGCTTAAGGAGGAATCTTGTTCCAGCGGAGAATATTCGAGGCCATTCTCACGATCTGCACTGCGATGGCGCTAACACCGCACGGCACTCGCGCACAGCAAAGCTATGAAGTGATCGTGCAGAATGGCGCCCCCATGAAAACACGTGACGGTGTGACGCTCCACGCGGACATCTACCGTCCGAAGGCCGACGGGAAATTTCCGGTCATCCTGATGCGGACACCCTATGACAAAAGCGTGGGCTGGGCAGCCTCACCTGCGTATCAGATTGCCGGGCACGGCTATATCGTCATCGTGCAAGACGTTCGCGGGCGTTACACCTCGGAAGGCGAGTTTTATCCGTTCGGCCACGAGTCCGCCGACGGCTACGACGCGGTTGAATGGGCTGCCGCGTTGCCTTTCTCGAACAGCAAAGTCGGGATGATGGGCGGTTCCTACGTCGGTGCGACGCAGATGCTGGCCGCGATTGTCCACCCTCCGCATCTTGCGGGAATCTGCCCGGTGGTGACGGCCAGCAACTATCACGAGAATTGGACGTATCAAGGTGGAGCGCTCGAACAGTGGTTCGATCAAAACTGGGCGACCCAGCTGGCCACCAATACGCTCTGGCGATTGATCGAGAAAGACACGAACGCGCTGCTAGGCGCGCCCACCCTCCCGCTCACGCAATATCCGGCATTCAATTACGCCGCGCTTCCGGCCGGCGCCGCAGCGACCGCTCAAATCGCGCCATATTATCTCGATTGGCTCGCGCATCCCTCGTACGACGCATATTGGAAGCAGTGGTCTATCGAGGAGCACTTTTCGGACATTCAAGTGCCGGCGCTGCACATTGGCGGCTGGTACGATATTTTTCTGGGCGGCACGCTCAGGAATTACATTGGTATCAAGGCACACGGCGGGACCGAAGCAGCACGCAATGGTCAACGGTTGTTGATACAAATCGGGGGGCACGCGGGCTTCGGGCGGCGCATAGGCGATGTTGAGTTCGGCGATGACGCGCTCAAGTTTCCTCCCACCAGTGTGGTGATTGACTGGTACGACTTTCTCTTCAAAGGCGTGCAGAACCAGTTCGCCACGGAAGGATCCGGGCCCGCGGGCAAACCCGTGCACATTTTCGTGATGGGCGAGAACAAATACCATCAAGAGTCAGATTGGCCTCCGCCGGAAGCTAAACAGACTCGTTATTTCTTGCACTCCGGCGGCTCGGCCAATTCGCTGCGCGGCGATGGCGGCCTGTCGATGACAACGCCGAAAAAAGAAACATCCGATAAATTCACCTACGATCCCGCAAGTCCCGTTTCTACGATCGGCGGCTCGCTTTGCTGCGACGCCGAGCACTACGAGCCGGGCCCGCGCGATCAACGCGCTGCTGAAAATAGGGCTGACGTCCTGGTTTATTCAACCAAGCCGCTTGCGGAAGATCTGGAAGTTACCGGCCAGGTTTCGGTGGAGCTGTGGGCCAAATCGTCTGCCGTGGACACGGACTTTACGGCGAAGCTCGTGGACGTCTCACCTGATGGCTTTGCCACCAACCTTACCGACGGAATTCTTCGCATGCGCTATCGGGATTCTCAGGAGAAACCGCTGCTGATGAATCCGAACCAGGTCTACAAAATCTCGGTGGATCTATGGGCCACCAGCAACGTATTCAAGAAGGGGCACGTAATGCGCTTGGAAGTTTCCAGCAGCAATTTCCCGCGCTTCGATCGCAACCTGAACACTGGCGCGGAGCAGGCGACCGGCCGCGAGTTTGTCTCCGCCAGCAACACCGTACTTCATGACGACGAGCACCCTTCGGCTCTTATAGTTCCCGTGATGCCCGCCGCACCCGCGCCGTGATGAAGAGCGCAAGTTTGCTCCCCGCCGCGGTGACATCCAGGAATTGAGCAGGTGAAGCGATCTGACTTTGCGCGCCTGTGTGAATCACGAAAGCGAACAGCAGGCGGACAAGCACGAGGGGGATTATGTTGTCTGGACGTGATTCGTGAGGGACGTACCCCTAGACGGCAGAGGCTTCGGATTTTCAGAATTTAAAGGCATGCGCGATGTCTTGGGCGGATGTAATGTTGCGCACCGTTTAGCCCCACGGACCCGCCGGAACACGAAATTATCGATATCTTCGGATTACGAGGTTGTGGCGATCAGAACGGTATAACCCCAAAACGTACAGAATGACACTTCCTTTCGTGGAATAAATTACCTGGCGAATGCGGAGGAGCGGCTCACGCCTCGGTGTTCCCAGAAGCTCAGCCGTTCGGGGATCGGCGACGGTTACGTCGATTTCTTCGTCAGAATAGCCGAGTTCGATACCGTATTCGCGTTCCAAAGTGGAGAACAAAGACCCGGTTTGCAGCTGAGCCGAGAGCAACCCGGAAAACTGGGCGGCAGACAAGTAGCAGGTTTCCAGCGCGAACGGCTCGCCGGCCGCCTGCCGCAAGCGCTCCAGCTTGAGGACCCGGCTCTTCGGAGAAAGAGAGAGACGCGCGGTGGCCTCCTCTTCATTGTCGATGACCTTGGCAAACAGTATCTTCGAAACCGGAGTCAGTCTGCGACTTCCCATTTGCTCCGTGTAACTCATTAGCTTGTTGAAATGAATTTTCGGAGCAGCCACAAACGTGCCCACGCCGCGTCGGCGCTCAACGATTCCTTCACGCTCGAGCGAAGCCAGCGCGTGCCGCGCAGTCATGAGGCTGACGTTGTGAAGTCGGGCGAGTTCCCGTTCAGACGCCACAAGATCTCCAGGTTTCAGTTCCCCGTCTTCGATAACGCGCCGTATCTCTCCCTGGATCCGTCGATAAGCAGGGATTCCATTCCCCGTCTTCGTTACCATCTCGATTTCCTCGACTCCGCGATGAATTACGTAACGACGGCAAAGTTCGCCAAGAAACTCAGACGAGCAAGAACCAAAAAGGTCTTGCTTGGCATACGACTATAACGATTTTCTTATGGCATTCCACGCAATTGGCAATGCTCCAGGGTACTGACCCGCGACCTAGTTACTCTCCCCCAGGACGCCCGAGCGGCTCCCAACGGAAAAAGTGATATAGAGCACTTATAGTTCAGTTTCATGGGCTAGGCAAATAAATTTCGCAATTCAGCAGTTTTCTCTTGACGACGGGAAACGTTCCGCTATATAGCTATGCGCCATCCGGTACTTGGGGCTTGGTCGTTTATCTCGAATCTGAAGGAAGAGTCGTTGCGGGCGCCATAGGGTGGCAACCTCTTTCGAGGAGCAAGCAATGAAAAACGGTTTGCGTGGAGTTTTTTGGGTGGTGCTCAGTTTGGCGCTTGTCTTTAGCGGAGCGCAAACAGTGGTGGCACAGGAAGTAACCGCCACTGTGACCGGAACGGTTACGGATTCCAGCGGTGCGGCGGTGGTGGGCGCAGTAGTTAACGTCAAGTCGACGGAACGGGGGATCGTGTATTCGGCGACCACCAATGACGTGGGCTTGTACCGCATTCCGCAGCTACCGGTCGGCACTTATGAAGTGCGAGTGGAAAAAGCAGGGTTCGCTTCCGTGGCGTATCCGGCTTTTACTCTCTCCTTGAATCAGATTGCCCGAATCGACGTTGAAATGAAGGTCGGACAGGTCACCGAAACCGTTCAAGTGAGCGGTGCCGCGCCGATCCTCAAGACGGAGAGCACGCAGGTCGACACTATTATCGACGCCGCTACCAACGACGCTCTGCCGCTGGCGACCCGCAACTACGTGGAGTTGACGCTGCTTTCACCTGGAGCCGTGCATCCCGATCCCAGCAGCTTCAACAATGGGGATAATGTGGCCAACGGAGGCAGACCGTTCATCAACGGCAACCGTGAGCAGGCCAACAATTTCCTGCTTGATGGCATGGACAACAACGAGGTATCGGACAACCTGCTTGGCTATACGCCGGCGCCGGATGCAATTCAGGAGTTCAATCTGATTACCAACAACGCGCCCGCGGAATTCGGCAACTTTATGGGCGGCGTTGTCAGTGTAACGCTCAAATCTGGAACCAACGGTTTCCACGGCGACGCCTGGGAATTTTTCAGGAACGATAAGCTGAACGCCAATCAATGGGAAAACAAGATCAATCCGGGTTCCCCGGAAATTCCTCGTGCTCCGCTACGCTGGAACATGTTCGGCGGGACCCTTGGCGGCCCAATCCTCAAAGACAAACTGTTCTTCTTCGTCGATTACCAGGGACAGCGCTTCGACCATCCGCCTGCAGGCAGCTTCATCTCGGTATACACCCCTGCCGAACAGAGCGGCGACTTTAGTGCGCTTTTAAATGCAGCCACGCCGGTCCAGCTATATAACCCCTGCGCGGGAACGACCGGACAGAACGGCACGGCTTGTGTGGCCGCAACAACGCGCTCGCCGTTTCCGGGCAATATCATTCCGGCCAGCATGATCAGCCCGGTGGCGGCAGCCCTATTCGCATCGTCACTGTATCCGAAGGCGATCAACAACAACCTGACCAACAACGCCATCCAGGAAATCTCGCAGGCTTATAACAGCGACCAAGGCGACTTCAAGATTGATTACGACATTTCGAGCAAGAACCGGATCTCCGGCCGCTTCACCCGAGCGTTCCAAATCGATCCTTTGACCAATTCGCAAGTCTTGTTCGGAAACGGTGAGACGACGGCCCCGATCTGGAGCGTGGTAGGTGACTGGACTCACAGTTTCACCAACATCGTTAACGACGCACGGTTCGGCTGGAACCACATCGTGCTGAACACCGGAGCGGTTTGGAATCCTTCGGTCGGCACCTTCGGGCAGACCATAGGGATTCCGAACTCCAATCCGGGCACTCAGATCGGTCTTCTAGGCCTTGATTTTGGCGGAGGAACACCGACCCAACCGGGGACCGGAACGCTCACCAACATCGGAAACAGCATGGTCACGCAGAGTTTCAACAGCAAGGTGTATCAGGGCGATGATACGGTAAGCTGGACTCGCGGGCGGCACAATTTCAAGTTTGGCGGCGAGTACATGTTCGACTCCATCACTGTCTTTTACTCAGGAAACAGCGGTGAATTGGGGGGCATGGTATTCGGTCCAGACTTCACGGCATCCTCCCCGACCGACCCGTTGAAGAATACCGGGGAGGGCATGGCGGACTTCTTTCTTGGTCTGCCGACCGCGTTCGGGCGAGGACTCAGCAGCGGAACCTGGGAGCAGACCACGAACATCATTGGAGCCTTCGGCCAGGATACCTGGCGTCTCTCGGACCACCTGACCGTTACTCTCGGATTACGCTACGAAGCACACACCCCGTGGGTCGAGGTCAATAATCAGCAGACAAACTACAACATTCAGACTGGGCAGATCGAAACCGCGGGTCAGGGCGGTGCCAGCCGAGCACTCTACAATGGCGTGTATGGCGGGAAGGATTTCCAGCCGCGCCTGGGGTTCGCCTATACGCCTGGATGGTCCGGCGGACATACTGTGTTCCGCGGGGCATTCACAGTCTCAGACTATCTGGAAGGAACCGGCACAAATCTCCGCCTGCCTATCAACCCGCCCTTCAATGGCGGCGCAGCGGCGGGAGGCGAATTCCAGACGCAGTATCTCCTGCAACCACTTCCCACGACCACGACGTCGGACGGTATTATTGCGCCGGCACCCGCAGGTCTTTCTTGTCCGAATTTCTCTTGCTTCGCCAACACCATCTTTCGTCTTTGGGACAAGAATGTGCAGCCCGCCATCGACGACCAGTGGAACCTGACGGCGCAGCATCAATTCGGGCCCACCACTACGTTGCAGGTCGGCTATGTCGGCCAAGTGGCCTATCACCTTATGGTGCCCTTCAGCTACGGTCAACTTGTGGCGGAACCCGCCAGTTCTTGCGGGACCCCGCCTTGCACCGGGCCGAGTCCATTTTTTGCTGCCAACCCGACACTCGGGAACATCATCGGTGATTCCAACGTTTCCGGCACGCAATCGAACGGTCGAATGATGTACAACGCGCTGCAGGCCGTACTGCAGAAGAGCGCAGGGCACGGACTGCAGTATCAGGTGTCGTACACCTACGCCAAGTGCATGTCGAACAACACCGGTTACTACGGCACATGGTCGAACCAGAAGGGGTCCACAACTGCTTCGCCGTACTGGCAAAACATTTATGACCCGCAAGCGGAATGGGCACCCTGTTACTACGACGAAACCCACAATCTTACGTCCTATGCCGTCTACGATCTGCCGGTTGGCAAAGGTAGGCAATACGGGAATGGCATGAGCAAGGCGCTGGATGCGGTCGTGGGCGGTTGGCAGGTCAGCCCGATCCTGACGCTGCACACCGGCTTCCCACTGGCCCTCTACACCGGCGCCAGCGATCCGACCAATACCGGCTCACGCGGACTGCGTCCCGACTGCAATGGAACGAACACCGTTTGGGGAAGGCGACCCGCGACGGCAGCTCAAAGCGGAGGCATCGCTTGGTTTGACCCCAGCAACTATAGTAATCCCACGACGACCTTCGGGACATGCGGACCGCAACTCGGTGGGTTGCGCGGACCCGGATTCTACAATTGGGATCTCAGCCTGCACAAAGACTTCCAAATGACAGAACGGTTTAAGCTGCAGTTCCGTTCTGACTTCCTGAATGCCTTTAACCGCGTAAATCTGGCGTCACCCAATACGACCGTTGCCCAGTCCACAACGGGAGTGATCCAGTTCTCACAACCTGCGAGAAATATTCAGTTCGCTTTGAAGCTCTACTTCTGACCAAACCACGTACAATGAGGCAGGCGCCCGAACGCCTGCCTCATTTCTGTTTTTGACCGTAAGATTGAACGGGATTTTCTTAACGCCATCGTCAAGCGCAAATGACTCGAATTTCTTACGCCCCGGTCATCGGTTCCCTTGTGGTCGGCTCCTGGTTTTTTGTTTCGTCCCTCGCTGCTCAGGAATCTAAGCCAAAGCCCGGTTCAGGAAGCGGATCCCCGCTTACGGAAGAAAAGGCCATCGCCCTTGCAGAACAAGGGCGCTGTACGGAGGCACTTCCGGCGCTCAAGCGAATCTTGACCGGTCAAGGGCCGGCGGAGGAACGGAAAAAAGCTGGCATCGCGGGAATGCGCTGCTCGATGGCCATGGAGAGTAGCGACTCAGCTTTGGATTTTCTTCGCTTGTTGAGCCATCAGTTCCCCCAAGATCCTGAGATTCTGTTTGTAGTTGTTCACGTTTATTCGGATCTTTCGACCCGAACCGCCCAGAACCTCGGCCGCACGGCGCCCGATTCCGTTCCGGCCCACAAACTCAATGCCGAGGCCCTGGAGATGCAAGGCAAGTGGGACGAGGCACAACGCGAATATGAAGACATCATCGCCAAGAATCCTGACGCTCCGAGCCTGCATTACTTGCTGGGAAGGCTGTTGCTTTCAAAGCCGCAACCTGATGCCGGAGCCGTACAACACGCGAAAGAAGAATTCCAGAATGAGCTTCAAATTGATCCTCGAAACGCGGGCGCCGAATACATTTTGGGAGAAATGGTACGGCAGGAATCTCAATTTGAGGAAGCCATCTCGCACTTTTCGCGCGCGGCGAAGCTGGATCCAAGCTTCGGGGATGCCTTTATGGGGTGGGGATTTTGTCTGGTCACGCTAAAGCGCTACCAAGAGGCCATTCCACCGTTGCAGTCCGCGGTGCGGCTGCAGGAAGGCAATCCGTCAGCGCATTACAACCTGGCGGTAGCATTGAGCCGCACCGGCCAAAAAGAAGAAGCCGACAAGGAATTTGCCATACATCGTCGATTGGCGCAGAAATCCGCGCCAGCGGAAGGGAACGCGCAATAACACCGCAGCGCGAACCTTTGTTGAGCGCCTCGAACAATGACAGAACTTCATTGATGACTCGGAGGCAATTGCTCGGAGGACTGGCCACCGCGGCGATATTCGGGGCATCACCGCGAATTCTGAGGGCCACGGCGTCTGAGCCGGAGTTCCCGTTCGAAAGGATTCCAGCTTCCGCCAGCCGTATTTCCTGGATTCACGTAAATGGAAAGTCTCAAGAGAAGTACCTGCCCGAAACCACTGGAGCTGGCTGCGCCTTCTTCGACTACGACAATGACGGCTGGATGGACATCTATCTGGTCAACAGCGGTAAGTGCGATTTTTACACCCCGGACCCTCCACTGCGAAATGCTTTGTATCGAAACAACCGCGACGGCACGTTCACCGATGTCACCGAAAAGGCCGGCGTGGCCGCGGGCGGATATGGCCAAGGCGTTGCTGTCGGTGACTACGATCGCGATGGATTCCCCGACCTCTATGTGACCCAATACGGGCGCAGCATTTTGTATCACAACAATGGAGATGGCACCTTCACCGACGTCACCGCGAAAGCGGGCGTGGCCGCCCCCGGCTGGGCTTCCAGCGCTGTGTGGTTTGACTATGACAATGACGGGCTTCTGGATTTGTTCGTCGGACAGTTCGTGCGTTTCAGCAAAGAAGAAAACAAGCCATGCGGCATTCACGAAGATGGAAAGCATCACTATTGCATTCCCCAAATCTACCAGCCGATGCCCAACTGGCTTTTCCGCAACAATGGAGACGGCACTTTTACCGACGTTTCCAAAGCTTCTGGCATTGCCGACCATTTAGGAAAAGCCTGGGGCGTGGCGGCCTCCGACATCAACAATGATGGATGGTTGGATCTCTTCGTTACCAACGACACCGTCGCCAACTTTCTGTTCGTGAATAGCGGAAAAGGAACCTTCACGGAGACTGGTACCGAAGCGGGCGTCGCATTCAGCGCCAATGGGCGCCCGCGCTCGGGAATGGGAGCCGATGCGGCTGATTTCAATAATGATGGCTGGCAGGATCTTTTTGTCGCCAACATTGACCGCGAAGACTTCGCCATCTATCAGAATAACCACGACAATACCTTCGACGACTTGGCCATTCCCACCGGGATTGCCAAGGCGACAAAATTCATGAGCGGCTGGGGCCTGAAATTCTTCGATTACGACAATGACGGAGATGTTGATCTGCTGCTTGCCAATGGCAATCCGGATGACCTGATCGGGTCGCTACACGGTGAAGTTAGCTACGAAGAACCGCTCCTGCTTTTTCACAATAACGGAAAGTCTTTCGAAGACGTCAGCGCCAAGAGCGGGCCTGTCTTCTCCGCCAAGATGTCCTACCGTGGATTGGCGGTCGGCGATTTTAATAACGACGGCGCCGTCGACGTCCTAATCTCCGTGAACAACGGTGCGCCAATCCTGCTTCAAAACCATGCGGCCCGTCAAAACCACTGGCTCGGAATTCATTTGATTGGAAAAAAGTCAAATCCGGACGCTGTCGGCGCAGTAGTCACCTACAAAGCCGGAGACCTGACCCGCCGGCGGCTAAAAACAGGCGGAGGCAGCTATCTCTCATCTCACGACCCGCGCATGGTTCTGGGATTAGGGAGACGAACGGCAATCGAATCATTGGAAATAAGGTGGCCGCAACCCGGGGGCGGAACACAACACTTCACCGATCTTCCCCTCGACCGTTACATCACCATCGTGGAAGGTGAACCAAAATGGAAATAGCTCGGCGTACATCCGCGAGAGTCGCACTTTTATCAGCCGCGATGTTATATCTTGCGTCGCAGTCCCGTCCCCAGGAACCGGGTAACCCGCCGCCGACATTTACCAAGGATGTCGCGCCGATTCTCCAGAAGCATTGCCAGACTTGCCATCGGCCGGGTGAAGCAGCTCCCTTCTCGATGCTCACTTACGAAGAGGCCCTGCCTTGGGCGCCCATGATGAAGATGGTAACCACCAAGAAAATCATGCCGCCTTGGTTCGCCGATCCCCAATACGGGCATTTCGCGAACGAACGGTTATTGTCCGCCGACGAAATTCGAATTCTGGCGGCCTGGGTCAATGGTGGATCGCAGAAAGGCGCACCTGAGGACCTGCCGCCTCCTGTAAAAAATTTTGTAGAAGGCTGGGGCATTCCCACGCCGGACGTTGTATTCCAACTTCCCAAACCTTTTTCCGTCCCGGCCGCAGGAGTCATGGACTATCAGTACGTCATCGTTCCCACAGGCTTCAAGGAGGACAAATGGGTGCAAGCCCTCGAGGTGCGTCCAACCGATCGCGCCGTAGTGCACCACATCATCGCGTATCTTCGCGAACCGGGCTCCAATTACTTCAAGGACCAGAAGCCGGGTGTATTCTTCATTGCACCACCTCCGAAAACCGACGAGAAGACCGACACCAGCGCATTACCAAGTGATTTCCTTGTCGGCTACGCGCCGGGACAGCCGGCCGAAATCCTGCATCCCGGCGAAGGCAAGCTCATCAAGGCAGGTTCCGACATAGTCTTTGAAGTTCATTACACGCCGAACGGAAAACCCACCACGGACCAAACCAAGCTTGGGCTCGTCCTTGCCAAGTCAGCGCCCAAAGAGCGTGTTTTGACGCTCTCCGCTTCGAACGGAACATTCAAAATTCCTCCCGGAGATCCGGACTATAAGGTTGACGCATCGTTCGAAGTGCAGAAGCCCGTGAAACTTGTCGGCTTACACCCGCATATGCACTCGCGCGGAAAGTCCTTCGAATATCGGCTGACATTCCCAGGCGGCAAAACGGAAACGATCCTGAGCGTCCCGGTTTACAACTGGCATTGGCAGCTTTGGTACAACCTCATTGATCCGATCGACCTGCCGCAAGGCACGAAGATTGAATGCACCGCGCATTTCGACAATTCGCCGAACAATCCGGAAAACCCGGATCCGACCAAGGCCGTCATTTGGGGCCAGCAAAGCTGGGATGAAATGATGGTCGGATTTTTCAATTTGAAATTCGATGCGGCCATGCCTGCGAGAGATATTTCCACGCCAGGAGCGGTCCACACTCACTGATATGTTTCGACTCCAGCGAAATTTGCATGACAGAGCGATTGGACGATTCCTCGCCCTTGCGCTGGTGGCTTGCTTCGTGAGCCACCTCGCCGAAGCGCAAGACAGGTCCCCGCGATTCCATGTGATTGCGCTTGCCGAGCACGGGGGCATCCACAAGCCCTTTGTGGACGCGGCAAAGGTTTGGCTGGGAAAGCTCGCCAGCGAAGACAACTTCTCCGTAGACTACATTGAAGACACCGCCAAAATCGACGAGGCCTTCCTCGCGAAATACAATCTCTTCATTCAATTGAACTATCCTCCTTACAATTGGACCGACACGGCACAAGCTGCATTCATCAAGTACATCGAACAAGGGAAGGGCGGCTGGATCGGATTTCACCACGCCACTTTGTTGGGGGAGTTTGATGGTTTCCAGATGTGGCCCTGGTTTCACAAGTTCATGGGAGGCATCCGATTCAAGGATTACATCGCGACCTTTGTCACTGGCACGGTCACTGTCGAAGACAGGAATCATCCGGCGATGAAAGGCGTAGCATCGCCCTTCGTGATCGAAAATGAAGAGTGGTACACCTACGACACCACACCGCGGCTGAATGTCCACGTGCTCGCCAGTGTAGATGAAAAGACGTATACACCGGCCACCGATAAGAAGATGGGCGATCACCCGGTGATCTGGTCAAACGAACACATGAAAGCCAGGAACGTTTACATTTTCATGGGTCATGGTCCTGAACATTTCAACAACCCATCGTTCACGAAGATTTTCACCAATGCCATTTTTTGGGCTGCCGGCCAGCAGGAGAGTCGCGCGAAATGAGCCAAGCTGCGATGCGAATGACCGTTCGCCGTAGAAACTTTCTGTCTGCCGCAATTCAGGCCATGATGGTGACAGCTCTTGTCCCGATTTTCTCTAACGGGTTCGCGCGCGCGGGAGAGCCGGCCTTCAAAGTCCTGGCGCTCTATTCAACCGACGTCGAACCGGATCACGTCAAAACCGCCAAAGACGCCCTCGCTTTCTACACCGACCTGGCGGCAAGGCATAACTTTGTATTGGATACCACGACCCATTGGACCAAGCTCAACGAAAACGATTTAAAGCCTTATAGTCTGATCCTGTGGCTTAACAACTTCCCCCAAACTGCCGAGCAGCGAGCGGCATTCGAAAACTACATGGAACACGGCGGCGGATGGATTGGCTTTCACGTCGCTGCCTACAATGACAAAGATACCCATTGGCCGTGGTTCGTCCAGTTTCTCGGCGGCGCCGTGTTCTACACGAACAATTGGCCCGTCCTGCCGGCAAGGCTAACCATCGATGATCGCCAGCATCCGGTGACGAAGGGACTGCCTGCAGCGTACCAAGCTCCAGCCAATGAGTGGTATCTCTGGAAGCCGAGTCCTCGCCTCGATAAGGATGTCCGCGTTCTCGTGACGCTCGATGCTTCCAATTATCCGATCGGAAAAAAGGACATCATCGCCGAGGGTGACCTTCCCGTCGTGTGGACGAATACAAAATACAGGATGCTTTACATCAACATGGGCCACGGACCTATGGTTTATGGAGACTCGACCCAAAACCAACTTTTCGAAAATGCGATTCTCTGGCTGGGGAACAAAAAGTAGCTGCGTCAGCGGCTGACATCGTGGGGGATTCGAATGACGAGGCTTCGAGTGACGAGTGTTCGAATGCTTGCGATCGTTCTTGGCTTGGCGTTAAGCGGCCGATGCCACGCGCAAGCACAATCCAAAGCTCAACCGATGAAGCATCTCCTTGTGCTCGGCGAAGAAAAAGGCTACCGGCATGAGTCGGTGTCGCACGCCATGGCCACGATCGAACGTCTGGGCCGTGAGTCCGGCCTGTGGACGACCACTATTCGAACCGACACCGAAGCCCTCACAAAACAGAAGCTCGAATACAACGCCAAAAATCTGAATGACTTCGACGCCGTGCTTTTCTACACCGGCGGCGAACTGGAAATGAACCCGGAGCAGAAGGCCGCGCTTTTATCCTTCGTCCACGACGACGGCAAGGGCTTCGTCGGCGTGCATAGCGCCACCATCTCGTTCACCTCCTGGCCCGAATACGGAGAAATGATCGGCGGCTATTTCGACGAGCATCCTTGGGTCACCTTTGATGCACCCATTATTGTGGAGGATCCGGACTTCCCTGGCATGCAGCAGTGGCCGAAGTCCTTTGTTCTGAAGGACGAGATCTATCAGTTGAAGGACTATTCGCGGGATAAGGTTCGTGTTTTGATGCGACTCGATGCCAACAAACTCGACCTGAACAATCCGCACGTCCACCGGAAGGACCGCGATTTCGCCGTAACGTGGGCAAAAATGTATGGGAAAGGGCGCGTGTACTACTCCACACTCGGCCACGTCGAGCAAAATTGGGACGATCCTCGGTTTCAGAAAATGTACGTGGACGCCATCAGGTGGGCGATGGGTCTTGTGAATGCCGATGTAACGCCACGATCGCTCCCGGCGCAATTCGGAAGGACTGAGAACCAGCGATCCCATAGCCGTTCGGCTGCGGTCGGGGCCGCAACTGAATCGCGAAGGTAAGTAAGCGAAGCGATTAGCGAAAGATTTTGCTCAGTTATTGTCGAGACGGAGGTTGAGAGTTATGTGGCCACTGCTATTCGCATTATCGTTGGCGCTCCCGCAGGCACAAGCCGCTGGGGACATCTCGACGGCGGCGTCGGCGACCACGACCAGCCATCCCATTCTCGGGCTGGGCTCCTCTGCTCCCGACTTTTCTCTGCCCGGCGTAGATGGAAAGACCCACGCACTAGCAGACTACGCGATCGCTCCGATTTTGGTCATCGTCTTCACCTGCAATCACTGCCCGATCGCGCAAATGTATGAACAACGCATTCAACAACTTGAGGACGACTACCAGGCTCGCGGCGTCGCAGTGGTGGCGATCGAGCCGAACGATCCCAAGGCCCTTCGAATCGATGAGCTGGATTCCTCCGACATCAGCGACAGCCTCGACGAAATGAAAATTCGCTTTGAATACAAACATCTCCACTACCCATATCTCTACGATGGTGAAACGCAATCGGTTGCCCGCGCCTACGGCCCTCAAGCCACGCCCCACGTCTTCGTCTTCGACAAAGACCGAAAACTGCGCTACGAAGGCCGAATGGACAACAGCTATCGCTTGGAAATGGTAAACACTCAGGATGCCCGCAATGCGGTCGACGCCCTGCTGGCAAACCGCGAAGTGTCCGTAAGACATACTGGCGTTTTCGGGTGCTCAACGAAGTGGAAAGAAAAAACCGTCTCCAGTGAGGCAACGTTGCGAAAAATCGCGGCGGAGCCGGTAAAGCTGGAGATGGCTACGGCCGAGGACTTGAAGCATCTCCGTGAAAATCCGTCGAAACACATGACGTTGATCAGTTTCTGGGCAACCTGGTGTGGTTCGTGCATCGACGAGTTCGCCGACTTCCTGGAAACTTTTCAAATGTACAAAGTCCGCGATTTCGATTTGATCACCGTCTCCGCCAACATGCCCGACGAAAAAGACGGCGTCATGAGGATGCTCGAGAAAAAACACGCCACGAGCCGCAACCTTCTATTTGCTTCGAATGACACCGCAGCCATGCAGGTGGCCTTCGATCCGGGATGGGAATCCGCAGTTCCCTACACCGTCCTCCTCGCTCCCGACGGTAAGATTCTCTACAAAAAGCTGGGAAGTGTGGACATTCTCGAACTGCGGCGAACAATTCTTGCGAACCTCCCGTCAGACTACATCGGCTTCAATCAATACTGGCAGACCGGTTCCACTCAAAAGGACTCCGGGAAAAGTGGCGGTCAATAGATTGGATTCCACCCAGCTGTAGGCACCCGCGCCCTCGGAGGCTCGATGAGAAAGCATTTGCTTTTGCTGCTGGCCGCAAGTTCCTCGCTCTGTGTGTTGCTCATCCCCGGGCCAACTCTGGGCGACGAAATCCCGAAAATTGCGTGGCGCCGGCCTCTCGGGCAACCGCTGGAAAAGCCAGGCGTCCGCAAAAATAAATCCGACATCGACGATGGTTATTGGCAGGGCGCCCCGGTCGGTGGATTCGGAGCCGGCACCTTCTCTCGCACCTTTCGCGGCGACTTCGCGCGCTGGCACATCAAAAGCGGCGTCCACAAATATGTTTCCGTTCCCGCCAACCAATTTGCGATGTTTCAGCGAGTCGCCGGCGACCCTGCCGGAACTGCGCGCGTACTCATGACCGATCATCCCAAAAATGGCGAGCTAGCAAGCTGGCAGTGGGACTATACCGTAGGCGCCGGCGAGTACGCCGCGCTGTTCCCAAAGTCCTGGTATGACTACAGGTGGGACAAATTTCCCGCCCATGTCGTTCTGGAACAATTTTCTCCGGTGCTTCCCGACAACTACAAAGAATCGAGCTATCCGGTCGCGGTCTACCGCTGGCACGCAGAAAACCCGACAAACAAAGCGGTTACCGTTTCCGTCCTGCTGTCGTGGACTAACATGGGCGGATGGTTTCGAACCTACACGCACGACTTTCAATCCGCCCTCAGTCAAGGCAATCAAAATCACTTTCGCCAGGAGGGCGTAGCCTCTGCCGGAACGATGAAAGGCATCGTCTTCGATCGCCATCGTGCCGACGGCGTGATAAACGAATGGGATGGCGAATTTTCCGTCGCGGCCCTGCAGTCGCCGGGCGTGGAGGTTTTCTATCAGACAGAATTTCTTGCTGACGGTGACGGCAAAGCCGTGTGGACTCCTTTCTCCAAAGATGGAACCCTCGCGAACAGCGACACCCCGTGGGTCAGTGCTAGCGAAAAAATCGGCGGCGCGATTGCCGTTCGATTCACGCTGCAACCCGGTGAACAGAAAATCATCCCCATGGTGATCGCCTGGGACTTCCCGGTTGTCGAATTTGGCCAAGGCCGCAAGTGGAATCGCAAGTACACCGACGTCTACGGCGCCAGCGGTAGCAACTCTTGGGCGATCGCTCGCGATGGGCTACTCCACGCCGCGGAGTGGAGCGATGCTATCGACGACTGGCAGCGACCCTATATTAAGGATGAGAGTAAGCCCGCCTGGTATCGCGGCATGCTCTTCAACGAGCTTTACACGCTGACCGACGGTGGCACATTTTGGGGCCGCCAGGTCAATTCCGATCGCAACGCAACCGCGACCTTCTCTCTCCTCGAATGCTTCGACTACGCCTATTACGGAACGCTAGATGTACGTTTTTACGCCTCGGCGCCGCTCTTGAAGTTCTGGCCGGCCATCGACAAACAGGTACTGCGCGAATTTGCAATCACCGTCCCCCGCGAATATCCGGATTTGGGCTTATGGGTCGCAAAAACGCAAGAGACCGGCAACCCGGTGTTACACAAACGCAAGAAAATCGGCGCAGTACCACACGATTTGGGTGTTCCCGAAGGTGACCCATTCGTTTCTGTGAACGAGCCAGGCTGGCAGGACACCAACGATTGGAAGGACTTGAATTCAAAATTCGTTCTGATGGTCTATCGCGACTATGTGCTGACGGGGAAAACCGACAAGGCGTTTCTACGTGAGATGTGGCCCGCCGTTCAGGCGGCCATGACCTATCTCAAGCAATTCGATCACGGCGGCGGCATACCCGAAAACAGCGGCTACCCTGACCAGACATACGACTCCTGGATCGTCCGCGGAGTTAGCGCGTACTGCGGAGGACTGTGGCTCGCGGCGTTACGCGCCTCCAATGAAACCGCGCGCGCCCTTGGCGATGACCACGCCGCTGAGGATTATCACGCGCTGTTCCTGAAGGCCCAGAAGACCTACATCGACAAGCTCTGGAACGGCGAATACTTCCGCTATGACGCCCAGAGCGAGTACCGCGACAGCATCCAGGCCGATCAGCTCGCTGGACAATGGTACGCAAACATGACCGGCCTCGGCGATCTAGTCCCGAAGCAAATGCAAGTTTCAGCCCTAAAAAAAATTTATGAAAACAATGTCATGAAGTTCGGCAAAGGCGAAATGGGCGCCGCAAATGGTATGGCCGCCGACGGCAGCATCATTCGCGACAACGAGCAGGCCCAGGAAGTTTGGGCCGGCACCAGCTTCGCGCTGGCAGCCCTCCTCCTCAGTGAAGGATTGAAAGACGAGGCCTACCACACCGCGTGGGGCATCCATCAGGTAATCTACGAAACCAAAGGCTACTGGTTTCGCTCTCCGGAAGCCTGGGACGACACGGGAAATTTCCGAGCCTCCATGTATATGCGCCCTGCCGCCGTGTGGGCGATGGAGATGACCAACCCAGCTTCCCACTAGGCGACGGCGGCCGGGCACTCGGAAGCTGCTAAAAACTAGGTTATGGGAAGTCCCGCGACAGGGACAAGAAACGATTGTAAGGGCGAGTTCGAAGGCCGATAGACCTCGGCCGGGCATTTCATGCCAGGTGCTTCGAGAGGCGTTCCTCATTGAAAATCTCGATAAAGACATCGAACCCGGCTGACACCAACGCGCTAGCAACACGATCACATAGCACTTTGCCGATTACTGACCGACTCCAGGGGCAGAGCGCCCGGCGAGCGTAGAGTCCGAATATCCCGCATAGGTGGCTGGCCGAAGAAGCGACTGTATTCGCGATTGAATTGGCTGGCGCTTTCATATCCGACCTCAAAAGCCGCGCTGGCAGCGTCCAGACCATCCATGAGCATGCGTTCCCGCGCTGCGTGCAAGCGAAGCTGCTTTTGATACTGAAGCGGACTCATGGCGGTCAGCGCCCGGAAATGGTGGTGCAGCGTGGACACGCCCATGCCCGCGATTTTTGCGAGATCTTCCAAACGTAGCGGCTTCGCGTAGTTCGCCCTGACCCACGCAATCGCCTTTGCCGTTCGGTGGCTCTGATCTCCCAGCGTTACAATCGCTCGAAGGCGCACCCCCTCCGGTCCTTGCAAGATCCGGTAGATGATCTCGCGTTGAATCAGTCCACTCAGAAAGGGAATGTCCTGCGGTCTGTTCAGCAGGTCCACGAGCCGGCAGCAAGCATCGAGCAACTCGGCCGTTGTCTCGCCGGTCGCCATGGCAGGACTGTCAGAGGTCGCCTCAGGCGCCGGAATTTCCTCGCGACTCAGAAGTTCTCGGACTATAGGCAAATCGAGCTTGAGCACGAAGCAGAGATAGGGCATCTCCTCACTTGCCTCGATGACATTGCAGATGACGGGCAAATCGAGCGACGTCAGCAGGTACCGCGACTCGTCGAAGATGAACGTGTTTCCGGCGAGGTCTGCTCGCTTTCGTCCCTGCGCGACCACGGCCAGGCTCGGTTCGTAGGTCGCTGAAGCCGGCGCCGTAGGAGCGGTGTGCCGGCTCAGCAGCAAGCCGGGAATGTCTGTTATCAGTTTCTCTGTTGACCCAATGAAAGAGGCAATTTTGCGCGCCAGCACCGTCCGCAGTGCACGATCTTGATCTGGCGACGAAGTACCGCTTTTATGGGTATTTTTCATCATCCTGGCTTCCTTTTTCCCTGGTAACAGGATAGCCGCCCGGCTCCAGCTGCGCCAATGACTCTTTCATTCACGAGAGGAATAGGCAATAAATCGGAAGAATCGGGCTACCGCTTCCTCTGCGTTTGATCCTAATCTCGGGATGGAAACGTTCGGAAGGAGAAACAATGCAAAAGCGCAAACTCGGAAATAGGGGCCTGGAAGTTTCTGCTCTGGGGCTGGGCTGCATGGGAATGAGCTTTGGCTACGGTCCGGCCGGGGAAAAGCAGGAGATGATCTCGGTCATCCGGGGAGCCGTGGAACGCGGCGTCACCTTCTTCGACACCGCCGAAGTATACGGCCCGTTCACGAACGAAGAACTCGTGGGAGAGGCCCTCGCTCCGTTCCGCGGGAAAGTGGCGATAGCCACCAAGTTCGGGTTCAAGCTTGATCCGGACACCGGCAAACAGGCCGGGCTGGACAGCCGGCCGGAGCACATCAAGCAGGTCGCCGAGGCCTCGCTGCAGCGGCTCAGGGTCGATGCCATCGATCTCCTCTACCAGCACCGCGTTGACGCGAACGTACCGATAGAAGACGTGGCGGGAGCGGTGAAGGACCTGATCCAGGAGGGGAAGGTGAAGCATTTCGGCCTTTCTGAAGCAGGGGTACAGACGATCCGTCGCGCACACGCAGTTCAGCCCGTCACTGCACTCCAGAGCGAATATTCGCTCTGGTGGAGAGAGCCTGAAGCGGAGGTGATCCCGACACTGGAGGAACTCGGGATCGGGTTCGTTCCATTCAGTCCTCTCGGTAAAGGCTTTCTTACGGGAAAGATCAGCAAAGATACGAAGTTCGACAAAAGCGATTTCCGCAACATCGTCCCTCGCTTTACGCCAGAAAACCGGAAAGCGAATCAGGCGTTGGTGGATCTGCTTGGCAGATTTGCGCAACAGAAGAAAGCGACACCGGCTCAGATCGCACTCGCTTGGCTGCTTGCCCAGAAACCTTGGATCGTGCCGATCCCGGGCACGACCAAGCTACATCGTCTCGAAGAGAACATCGGAGCCGCCAACGTCGAACTTTCGCCTGACGAACTCCGCGCACTGGAGACCGCGGCCTCAAAGATCGCGGTGCAAGGTGCTCGGTACCCCGAAGAGCTACAAAAATTGGTGGGCCGCTGACTTTACATGCCGGAAGCTGATTGACCTTGATCCCCCAAGCCTCCGAGAAAGCCAAGAAACTGACCAGGAAGGGAGACACGGTAGCGGGCTGCTTGTCTGCACGCGCGAAGGCCACATGTCGGTCCAGATGATGTATCGGAACCCGCAGGCCTTCTCCGCGCCTTACTTGCTTCGCGGTATGGGCGGGTCGAGGAATGGCGTGACGGTGGCTGCCAGCCTCGGCGAGGAGAAAATGGTGTAATGCGTAATACCGGGCAGGCTGGCGAGCTGAGCACTGGACATTCCGGAACCGTCCCAGCCGCCATCCTTTTTGCCGCCGGCAAGCAGTTCGAAGAACTGCACGGCATGGGCGGGACCTGACGGCGTCGGCATCGCCAAACACCAGTAATGTCGACGCTTTGATTGCCGCCATGTCTTTTGACCAGTCATAATCCTTGTTGCGTAGGTCTCCGATCGTGGCGAGCAACACCGACCAATCTTCGGGCTTAGGTGCAATGCGCGCATACATCGGATACATCGGAGTCTGCTTCATTCAGCTCTGCGCTTGACGCGCCTATTTGTGCCATTCCCGCGAGGATCTCCGGATACCATCCATCGCGCTTAAAACGCGATTGACACAAGCACCAGCTTCTTCACCGCATCTGGATGCTGGATGGCAACGCGCAACGCAACGCCGCCGCCGAGCGAGTAGCCCATTACGTCGGCCTTCTCAATGTCGAGATGCTTTATCAGCGCAGCCATGTCGTCGGCCATCGCCTCGAAGCTCATAGGGCGACCGCTATCGGCCGTACGCCCATGAGCTTGCAAATCAACAGCAATCACCCGCCGACCTTTCGCAAGCAAAGGCACGACCGCACCCAACATTTCTGCTGCCCCCAGCCCACCGTGCAGCAGGATCAGCGGTTCTCCGCTACCGTGGATTTCGTAATAAAGATTGATCCCGTTCACTAGGGCATACCCGGTTTTGACGGCAGGAGTCGTGAGTGTCTGGCCGCATGCCAGGGCCGACGCCGCCAGGATGGTCCCGGCAACGGAGGCCGCGATAAGACCGCTCCTCAGCATAATGTTGTCTCCGCCTACACGTCGAACGTGGGCGGGCGAAATCGACAAAAACTCAGTATTTTTTATGCATTGGCTAAACCCTGGCAAGGCGGTGCTAAATCAGGCCAGCGGTTTCCGTGATCCCGTGTTGGGAACCTGACTCTCATGAGCGGGAACGCGCGGCACGCATGATTTCAAAAAATCCGAATGACCCTAGAAGGAGGCTCGCCGTCAACACTCCTCCCATTAACGCCCCCATGATACCCAGTAAAGCTGCGTCGCTGCCCGTGAGATACAGATTCTCGATCGGCGTACGCGGACCAAGCCACGCCTTTCCGTATCTTTCCGGCGTGGCCGGATAGCCGTATATCGTTCCCGACGGCGCTGCCGTGAAGTGCTCGAATGTTAGGGGCGTGGCAAGCTCTGAGTATTCCACGAGATCACCAAATCCGGGGTTGTGCCGTTCGACGAGCTCCAGCAACGCCTGAGTTACTCTCTCCTTTCCAGATTCGTACTCTGGGCTGCGTCTGCGCCAGGGCTCATTGCGATGTGCTTCCAACAAGCCATAGGAGAGCGGGGCGATAATCTCCGCGGTGTGTCGTTGGGCGCGACGATCTTTAAGGGACGGGAACGAGAGATATGCCATCGCCGCCCGACCGCCGAGGACTTCGTTTCGCCGGGCATACATCTCATCGTGGTTGAATGACTCAAAGATCCAGTAATTCTCTCCGTTGAAACCCATCTTGCGAGGATCGCACCGCAAGCCAAGAAAGAGTTCGACAACCTCGAAGCCTCCTGGTGGCGATACCAACTGCTCACGGAAAGGCAGAGCGGATGTTGGCAGCATGCGCGTAAACGTATTCCATGCCCCGGCGTCGGATACAATAATTGGCGCTCGAAATTCCCCCCGCGCCCCTTGTTTGCCTTTGCTGATGTTGACTTCCACGCCGACGGCACGGCCACCTTCGAGAACAATGCGGGTAACCTCGTGATTGGGCAAAAGTTCGCCGCCCGCCGCACGGATTACAACCCCGGTTGCTTTGGCGATTTCGCCTGCTCCGCCATCCGGATACCACGCTCCGTTCAAGTAATGGGACGCAATCACTGCATGAGTGGCAAAAGCACTGACGCCCGGGGGCAATCCATAGTCGGCCCACTGCGATGTGACGACGGCACGAAGCCGCGGATCACCAAAACGTCTCTCGACATATTCCTGGGTGACAGCTAGGGGAAGACTGTCCCTAAAACGATTCAGCGCTCGCATCATCCAGGCCAATAGCGGGGGCATCGCTTTCGCCGCGATGAAACGGTTGGCCCACCGGGTGGCGGACTTCAAGTCGCGGAAATACTGATCGATATTCGAGCGTTCGTTTGGAAAGGCGGCGGCCAGAGCGCTTTGGAAATTCGCTTCGCCTTTGCACACCCGCACTTCCAGATTGGGGTAAACAAAGACGTCGTAAACATTGGGCAGCGGATCCCACTTCACTCTGGCGTCGGTGATGAGATCAAATAGCCGGCGGCCCATCATCGCTTCACCCATCTCGCCCACGTAATGAAGCCCGACATCCCAGGACCAACCTCCAGGCCTTGTGAATGTGTGCGTGAAACCGCCAATCTTGAAGTGGCGCTCCAGCACGAGCACTCGCCATTTGCGCAACTTCGCCATAATGCTCGCGAATGCGAGTCCGCCCATGCCGGAACCGATAACAATCGCGTCGTATTCGGGCAGGGACAACATGCGGTTCGCCTCAGTTCTTCACCAAACTGCGTCGATCGTTTGACAATCTCGGCCGTTTGGCTTGCATGTTCCACTCTGAAACGGCCCTTCGGTTCAGTCCATTCCGGCCACGGCCGGATTCAATACGCTCTACGCGGAACCGGCATCCGCGCGCCCAGCACATCCTGGACGTATTGTTTGCAACTCGAAAACTACCCCGAAATGGGGCCTGGAGGATGCGGCTGCAAGATCCGGTGTTGAACAAAATGCATTACACGGCTGTCCCTCTTTGTTTTTTGAAGGCGTGCGAAGTACGACAGTCGCGGCATCGAGAATTGCTCTCCGCTTATCTTTTTTCCAACATACAATCCAACTAGCAGCGGCGACGCTAGCTGTCACGGCAGAGGTCGCGAGTTCGAGTCTCGCCTTCCCTGCCATTCTTTTCAAGTATTTGCGGAAAGCTTGGCTTTCTGGCGTGGGAACAAAAACAAGGCTCCCTTCCCTCTTCCCACCGTGGCAGTTTGCGTCCGTTCCGGCAAAATCATTCGAACAACTTTTCTTTGTGCGCCCCGCTTGGCCGACGTCAACGCCTGAGTGCGGGTATCGAGCGCGGTCCGACTGTCGGCGTGACGCAGAGATTCTTGAACGACCTTTATGTCTTCCCCGTCGCTTTCAATATCCCCGCACGGCGAAAACGCGCGAACGCAGACTGAGCCGCGCTCAAGAAGGCGGCGTCTCGCCTGTAGGCGTTGCTAGTTGCCGAAGGAAACTCCGAGGACGAAATTCTCAAGGACTTCAAGCATTGGTGGGGGCAAGCGTGAATGACACGGCGCAAGGGACTGGTGCTCGATGCCAACATTCTCTTGCGTGCGGTCTTTGGGCAGCGGGTTTGGGTACGCCAGCAGCTTCGAGCGTCGCCTGAGCAGCAGGCGAGGGGATCACCGCAATTCAATAGTTCTCGGTATGCACGGCAAGCCTTTTCTGTGACTACGTAGTGACTGAGGTGCTGAAATGCCGACGAAAACGACGATACAAAGTGTGCTTCTGGCTCTTGCAGTGATAACGGCCGTTTCCATGACTCCGGAATTTATTCGGTATATGAAGATCCGATCAATGTAAGCCCCTCGCGAAGGCGGTTCCAGAGCCTAGCTCAGACCGGGGTTGCAGCGGCGTGCCGAGAAATGTGGAAGCGGAAACCGTCGGGATAGGCTAGAATCCGCGTCGCTTGCTGGCACGTCGACAGATGACAGTGATCGAATCCACGCCTTGGGCCCGCGGACCGGTTCCTCACCCGATCTCTGAAATCGATGTGTTATGGATCACGGCGGGCCTAAGTTGCGATGGAGATACAATTTCGGTTACCGCCGCGACTCAACCTAGCATCGAGGACCTGATCCTCGGAGCGTTGCCTTGGATTCCGCGAATCCGACTTCACAATCCTTTCCTGGCCTTCGAAAACGGAGACGATTTTGTCCGTTTTTTCCGAGATGCATCGGAGGGCAAGCTCGCGCCTTTCATCCTGGTAATTGAAGGATCCATCCCCAACGAAAAAAACAAGCAGGACGGGTATTGGGCTAGCTTCGGAACTGATCCGACCACAGGACAGCCGATCACCACGTGTGATTGGATCGATCGCTTGGCACCCAAGGCCTGGGCCGTAATCGCAGCCGGAACTTGCGCGACCTATGGTGGGATCCATGCCATGGAGGGAAATCCCACCGGCTGCATGGGGCTGGCGGATTATTTGGGATGGAATTGGAAATCGAGCGCCGGTATCCCCATCGTTTGTGTTCCGGGTTGTCCGGTGCAGCCCGATAACTTCACCGAGGTTTTGCTGTATCTGCTAAACATGGTGGCTGGACGCGCCCCAACGATTCCGTTGGACGACGCATTGCGACCGACATGGCTATTTGGGTCTACAGTTCATGAGGGATGTGACCGCGGAGGATATTACGAGCAGGCGCAGTTTGCGGATGAATATGGGTCGCCGACTTGTATTGTGAAACTCGGCTGCTGGGGTCCGGTAGTGCAATGCAATGTCGGGAAACGAGGGTGGACGAACGGAATTGGGGGATGCCCGAACGTGGGGGGTATTTGCATTGGGTGTACGATGCCCGGATTCCCGGACAAATTTATGCCTTTCATGAGTCAGCCGCCCGGATCGCTGCTTTCTTCCAGCGCAGTGATGACCTACGGGCGCGCAATTCACGCATTGCGGCGGTTTACACAGGCCTCGTTGAACAAGGAGCCTTCGTGGAGAAAACGGACGGACCAGTAAAGACTTGAGCCCATGGCAACGCGGATTGCATTCAGTTGAATCCTTACTGCGGTGCGGCGCGTCCCATTAGCATTCGGCGCATCGGTTAAGGAGTGGAGATGCCACTGGATTTCTTCCGGCACGCCAACCCGGCGGCCGGATCCACGGTAACCACAACCGCGGACAGCGAGGCAAGCAAACTGTCCGAGGCGGAGCGCGCGCTCCAGGAATTGGCTGAGGTCTTCTTACAACAAGAGACCGTTGTTTCGCCCGCCCGCCTCGATTTTCAAGACCCACCGGAGTCTGCGACGAATTCTGCAACGCCCTTGCTCAGTCTGGAAGCGAAATACCGCGCCTTGGTGGAGCAAATCCCCGCGGTTGTGTTCATGGCTTATCTGGACAAGGGAATTGGCGAGGCGTATGTGAGCCCGCAAATCGAAGAGGCACTAGGTTTTTCTCAAAGCCAATGGCTGGAAGATCCGGTGCGCTGGTACCGGCAGATTCATCCCGACGACAAGATGAGATGGAGTGTCGAAGCAGCGGAAATGTTTCTATCCGGCAAGCCGCTGCGATCGTCGTATCGCGTGATTGCGCGGGATGGAAAGACCCTTTGGTTCCAATGTGAAGCCAAGATGATCCGCCACCCGGATGGGCGGCCGTGGTTTATTCATGGAGTAGGCTTCGATATTACCGAACGAAAAAGTCTGGAGGAGGCCATCCTGGAGATCAGCGCCACCGAGCAGCGGCGCATCGCTCAGGATTTACATGACGGCTTGGGACAACACCTTACCGGCATCGCGTTCATGAGCAAGGTTTTGGAGGAAAAACTTTCCGACAAAGCGTTGCCGGAGGCCGGTGAGGCCGCCAAAATCGTGAAGATGGTGAATGAGGCGATTGAGAATACGCGGCAGCTTGCTCGCGGCCTTCACCCGGTAGCGGCCGAACCACTGGGATTGATGTCGGCGCTCAAGAAATGCGCCAGTGAAGTGGAGGAATTGTTTCACATCCGCTGTATTTTTGAGTGCGTTAAGCCGCTCCGGATTCGCGATCCGAATCTGGCCACCCATCTTTACCGTATTGCTCAAGAAGCGGTGCATAATGCGATTCGCCACGGCAAGTCCAAGAACATACTGGTATCGCTGGCGGGCAGGCAAGGAGCCGGAACTTTGATCATCAAAGATGACGGCGATGGTTTCCCGAAGAAACAGACGGGGCAGCCGGGCGTTGGTCTGAGCATAATGAACTACCGGGCCGACATGGTGGGAGGATCGGTCAAGGTGCAGCCGAACGAAGACCGGGGTATTACGGTGACCTGCGTGTTTCCCCTTCGCGGAATGGAATAGAAGGAAGGTCCGATGGCTAGCAGACCACAAGCGACGGTCATCACCAAGAAGTGCCGGGTTTTGCTGGTGGATGACCATCCGATCGTTCGGCAGGGACTGGCGCTGTTGATCGACCGGGAGGCGGACCTGTTGGTATGCGGAGAAGCGGAAGGGGCGCACACAGCGTTCCACGCAATCGAGACTCTGAAGCCCGATATCGTGGTACTCGATATTTCTTTGAGTGGACCGGACGGGTTGGACGTGCTCAAGGAAATTCGCATGAAGACGTCTGTGCTTCCGGTGCTGATACTATCGATGCACGATGAGTCGATTTACGCGGAGCGGGCTATGCGCGCCGGAGCCAACGGATACATCATGAAACAAGAGGCTACGGAAAAAGTCCTGATCGCCATTCGTCGAATTTTGCAAGGCGACGTGTACCTGAGCGACCGGCTCACCAACACCATGCTACAGCAATTCGTGCGGGGAACCGCACCGTCGAAAGGCTCTCCGCTGGTGAGCCTCACGGACCGCGAATTGGAAGTGTTCCGTTTGATTGGCGAGGGGCATGGAACCCGGCGGATCGCCGACGAGTTGCATCTCAGTGTGAAGACCATCGAGTCCTACCAGGCCCACATTAAAGAAAAGCTGGCTCTTCGCAATGCGCGGGAGTTGGTGCAACACGCAATCGAGTGGACCGTCAACGTCAACGGCGGGTACCCATCCTCCTCGTAACGTTCCCCAGCGTATCAAGCAAGGATCGGGGAATCCCCTATGCCAGTATCCGGCCATCCCTTATATCGAAATCCGCGTATGCCCGATTGAAAGAATGGCCCCGCCGCTGTGATTCTCTGAATCGAAATTTTGGATAAATGGCGGTTCTGAACCAGGACTTGCTGCGGAAACTCGCGAAGTGTCCATGGTTCCGGAGCCGAGGCTCGTTCCCGGCTTTGCCGCCAAGGCCAAGCGGAAATCGCAAGCGCTGAAAGGAGACATCCGTTATGACCCCCGAGGCAGTGCCCTACGGTCGTAAAACGCAACGGCCATCGCCGGTCTCAGACATACATATTTTGTGGATCACCGCAGGTCTCGGCTGTGATGGAGATTCGGTATCCGTCACGGCGGCGATGCAGCCGAGTATTGAAGACGTGTTGCTGGGAGCTATCCCTGGTTTGCCGAAGGTGCATCTCCACAACCCCGTGCTGGCGTACGAGGTTGGGGATGAGTTTATGAAATTCTGGTACGAGGCGGAAAAGGGCCGGCTGGATCCTTTCGTTCTGGTGGTCGAGGGATCAATTCCCAACGAGAAGATAAAAACAGAGGGGTACTGGGCCGCTTTAGGAACCGATCCTCAGACCGGCCAACCGATCACCACCAATGAATGGATTGATCGGTTGGCACCCAAGGCACTGGCGGTAGTCGCTTGCGGAACCTGCGCTACCTACGGCGGTATTCACGCCATGCGGGGCAACCCCACCGGAGCGATGGGTTTAGCCGATTATCTTGGCTGGAACTTCAAGACCAAAGCCGGTCTCCCGATCGTGAACGTGCCTGGATGCCCAGTGCAGCCCGACAACTTTATGGAGACGGTGCTCTATCTCCTGTATCAAGTGGCCGGTCTGGCCCCGATGATTCCCTTGGACGATCAACTCAGGCCTACCTGGCTGTTCGGCAACACCGTCCACGACGGCTGCGACCGCGCCGGCTATTACGAGCAAGGGGATTTCGCGGAAGTATACGGTTCGCAGAAGTGTATCGTGAAACTCGGGTGCTGGGGTCCGGTAGTGAATTGCAACGTGCCGAAGCGCGGCTGGATGGCTGGAATCGGCGGTTGCCCGAACGTCGGTGGGATCTGCATCGGATGCACCATGCCGGGATTCCCGGACAAATTCATGCCTTTCATGGATGAACCTCCGGGAGCCAGGATTTCTTCGGCGAGCATCAGTCTCTACGGCAAGGCGATCCGGACTCTGCGCGGCATCACCAATACCACGGTAAATAAGGAACCGAAGTGGCGGCACCCACGGCCAGAACTAACCACTGGCTATCACCCCGGGACGTACTAAGGAAAAAGGAGCTGAGACGATGGGAACGATGACGGCTGCAACAAAGGGAACCCCGACTGGCTCGAGAAAACTGGTGGAAATGAATTGGGATCCCATCACTCGAATCGTCGGAAGTCTCGGAATCTTTACCAAGATCGACTTCGACAACCGGCAGGTGGCGGAGTGCCATAGCACTTCTTCGATTTTCCGCGGCTACAGCATCTTCATGAAGGGCAAGGATCCGCGGGACGCCCACTTCATCACTAGCCGAATCTGCGGAATTTGCGGAGATAACCACGCCACCTGCGCGACGTATGCGCAGAACATGGCGTTTGGCGTCCGCCCGCCTGATCTTGCGGAATGGATTGTAAATCTCGGCGAAGCGGCCGAGTACATGTTCGACCACAACATCTTCCAGGACAACCTGGTGGGCGTCGATTTCTGCGAACAGATGGTGAAGGAAACCAACCCAGGCGTTTTAGATAAAGCCGAAAAGACAGCCGCGGCGGGCGCGAATCTTCACGGCTTCCGGACGATTGCTGACATCATGCGCGCCTTGAATCCGTTTACCGGAGCGTTCTACCGGGAAGCATTGCAGATGAGTCGCATGACGCGGGAAATGTTCTGCTTGATGGAAGGGCGCCACGTTCATCCATCGACGCTGTATCCCGGTGGTGTAGGAACCGTTCCTACAGTTCAGCTCTTCACGGATTACCTGGTGCGGTTGATGAAGTACGTCGAGTTCATGAAGAAAGTCGTTCCCCTGCACGATGATCTGTTTGATTTCTTCTACGAGGCACTGCCGGGTTATGAGGAAGTCGGGCGGAGGCGGGTGCTTTTGGGATGCTGGGGATCGTTCCAGAATCCGAAGGAATGCGACTACACCTACAAGAACATGACCAAGTGGGGTAACGCGATGTATGTGACCCCCGGGATCGTCGTTGACGGCAAACTGGTGACCACCGACCTGGTGGATATCAACCTCAACATTCGCATTTTACTTGGCAGTTCCTATTATGAGGGTTGGGAGAATGGCGAAAAGTTCGTCAAGACCGATCCCTTGGGCAACCCGGTGGATCAGAATCATCCTTGGAATCAAACAACCATTCCCAAGCCGCAGAAGCGGGATTTCGCCGGGAAATACACCTGGGTTATGTCCCCACGGTGGTTCGACAAGAGAACCGGCGACCATTTGGCGATTGATACGGGCGGCGGGCCTATCGCCAGACTGTGGGCCACGGCCTTGGCTAACTTGGTAGACATTGGGTACATCAAGTCGACCGGTACCAGCGTGAAGATGTATCTGCCGAAGACCACTTCCCTGCCGGAGGTTGAGTTCGAATGGAAGATCCCCAAGTGGAGTAATGCCATCGAACGCGATCGGGCGCGGACTTACTTCCAGGTTTATGCGGCTTGCGCGGCGCTGTACTTTATCGAGCGAGCTCTTGGGGAATTGCACGCAGGCAGGACCAAGACCTGGTCGGAGTTCACCGTTCCTTCCGATACGATTGGCTGCGGATTCCACGAGGCGGTGCGTGGCGTACTGTCTCATCACGTAGTCATCCGCGACGGCAAAATCGCAAACTATCATCCGTATCCCCCGACGCCATGGAATGCAAATCCACGGGATATCTACGGAACGCCAGGACCCTACGAAGACGCGGTACAAAATACGCCGATATTCGAGGAAAACGGTCCAGACAAATTTAAGGGCATCGATATCATGCGAACCGTGCGGAGCTTCGATCCATGCCTGCCGTGCGGCGTTCACATGTATGTGGGCAACGGCAAGACTATTGAAACGCATCACTCGCCGATGTTCGGAATGAATAGGTGAAGTCCTAAAGATCACGAAGCGGGTGGACGGCCGCCAGGGGCTGGGTTAGAAACTTTTACCAGCGTCGCCGATTCGGTCACCCGCTTCGATTTGTCTTTTGAAGGAGACTATGGCGCAGAACACTGCAATTCAAAAACAGATTCAGCGCGTTGGGGAGATCGTCGAGACATTGGAATCGAACGCGGACCCTAGCGCTCGAGCGATGGCGAAAGAACTGCTTGAATCGCTGATGGCGCTGCACGGTGCAGCGCTTGAACGAATATTGGAGCTTGCGGCAAACGCCGGCGCTGCAGGTGAAACGGTTATTCGAAATTGTGGTCGGGATGAGTTGGTCGGCAGCGTTCTGCTTTTGTATGGTCTGCATCCGGAAAGTTTGCGGACTCGCGTTTTGCACGCGCTGGATAAATCGCGAATGTCTCTGCAGTCTCATTCCGCCAGCGCTGAGTTAGTGTCCGTCGATGACGATGGCGTCGTAATCGTCCAGCTTGGTGGTAAAGCCTCCAGCTGCGGTTCCGCGTCGATAAAGGCCACGATGGAAGCAGCGTTGCAAGATGCGGCGCCAGATGCCGCCTCGATCGTCGTGCTAGAGGCGAGCTCTGGGATGACCGGTTCCGGGTTTATTTCTCTCGCGCAACTGCAAAGCGGGCAAACTATGACGGCTTTGTCTGGTTCGCGCCCTCAGCAGGGCGACTGACATGCCTCCGGCGCGCCCATTGCAAGACCAAGCGTTTGCGACGTTGCGTCAGTTTGCGCGCAAGCGGACGGCTGTGGAGCGGTGCGAGATGTGCAGCCGGGAACTGGGTCCTGCGCATGAACATCTTGTGGAACCTGCCAACCGTAAGCTGATCTGCACGTGTGGGCCGTGCGCGATATTGTTCGAAGGACAAGCCGGAGCCAAATTCAAACGGGTTCCAAGGCGAGTTTTGTTTCTGCAAGATTTTCAACTGACCGATGCTCAGTGGGATGGACTGATGATTCCCATTGAGATGGCCTTCTTTTTCAACAGCTCGCCGCACGGAAAAATCATTGCGCTGTATCCCAGCCCGGCGGGCCCAACCGAATCGCTGCTTTCCTTGGACACATGGTCGGATATCGTTGAATCGAATCCGATTCTGAACCAAATGGAAGCTGACGTGACGGCCTTGCTGGTCAATCGCGTAGGGCATAGCCGAGGATCTCAGCCCGAATATTACCTGGTTCCCATTGACGAGTGCTACAAACTGGTCGGGCTGATCCGCACGCACTGGCACGGGCTCTCCGGCGGCACAGACCTGTGGCGGGAGATTTCCGCCTTTTTTGGGTCGCTTAGGAAGCGAGCAGGCGTGGTTCGCGAGGACGCCCATGTCTGATCTGCAATTTACCGTCGAGGGCGCCGAGACAGTTCCCTACGCGGCGGCGCCACTGCTGGCGTTCAAGGTTCGCATCGTCAACAACTCGAACGACGAAATTATTCACACGGTCGCCCTGCGCGCCCAAATCCAGATTGAAGCCAGCCGCCGAAGGTATGACCCCACGGAACAATCTCGATTGTCGGATCTCTTCGGTGAGCCAGACCGTTGGAGCCAGACTGTGCGCAGTATGCTGTGGACTCATGTGAGCGTCGTCGTGCCGAGTTTCGCTGGCAGCGTGATCGCGGACATGCCGGTGCCCTGTTCGTTTGATTTTAATATTGCCGCCACCAAATACTTCCACGGATTGACCCGCGGTGATTTGCCGCTGTGCTTCCAATTCAGCGGCACTGTTTTTTACATGGGGAAAGATGAGACGCTGCAGGTTGCTCCGATATCGTGGGACAAGGAATCGAAATATCGCTTACCGATAAAAACCTGGAAAGATCTGATGGAGGCGTATTACCCCAACTCCGCGTGGCTGTCCTTGCGCAGGGATACGTTCGAAAGGCTCCAGCAATACAAGATGCGTGAGGGGATCCCCACTTGGGATGAAGCTTTAGAGCGCGCCCTGAATGCTGTTGCTGAGACGGTGCGCTCTTGAACGCTGCCCTGGTCGACGGCATCGTGAAAGCAGTTCTTTACGAAGGGTATATGCTGTACCCGTACCGGCCATCGTCGGTGAAAAATCAGCAACGGTTCAATTTCGGCGTTGTGTATCCGCGGGCCTATAGCGAGAATCAGCACGGCACCGATGCCTGGACGATGCAGACGGAATGCCTGGTGCAGGGTGGTGACGACACGTACTGCACGGTGCGGGTGCGATTCCTAAGGATGGTCGCGCGTTCGGTGAGAAAACTGCTAGAGCCTACCAGCGAGGCTTCCTCCGTGAATGCAGAAAATATCGAAGAGGTGGAAAGGTTGCAGGTTGGCGACCATGCTTTCCAGCCGTGGGAAGAAGCCGCTGAAGAAGTTATCGAGGTGGCGGAGTTCAACCTGGCCGCGCTCGCGGCTCAGTCCATGCAATGGCCCTTCCGGCTCTCTGCCAAGCAGGAAAAGGAATTCGTTCGTGACCAGACTGGCTTGATCGTCGGTGTCATCCAACGCGATAAGAAGAGTATATCGGGCATCATCAATCTCGCTGCGGAGAGCATGTCTCCTGACTCATTTAAGCTTACCATTCGCATTTCGAACGCTTCGCGGATGGACGGCGATGTGCACCTCAGCCGAGCGGACGCTCTGTCGCGTGCTCTGGTTTCCGCACATACCATCATGGAAGTGCGGGGCGGGCAATTTGTTTCGCTTGTCGATCCGCCAGCGGCGTATCGCGATTTCGTCGCGAAATGTCAAAACATCGGCACCTGGCCGATTCTGGCTGGCGCTCCGGGCGAACGCGACACCATGCTTTCGTCCCCGATCATTCTCTACGATTATCCGGAAATCGCTCCGGAAAGCCCGGGCGACCTGTTTGACGGGGCGGAGATCGACGAAATCTTGTCTCTGCGCATTTTGACCTTGACGGACGAAGAAAAGCAGGAGATGCGGCAAGCGGATGATCGCACCCGCAAAATTCTGGAGCGCACGGAAAGTATGCCAGACGAGCAGCTGATGAAGTTGCATGGGGCCCTGCGCGGGCTTCGCTCCCTCCCAGGAGAAACGCCATGAACGAATGGGAATGGCAGCTCCTAGAAGATAAAAACCCCGTAGATTCGCTTGCGATCATGGGTGTCAAGGTCCACAAGGGTGATCGAGTACGGCTGCATCCGCGGGCAGGCGGCGACGTTTTTGATATCGCTCTTGATGGGAAAGTCGCGGTGATCGAATCTCTCGAGCAGGATTACGATGGCAAAGTGCACGTCTGCGTGGTTGTAGATGATGACCCCGGTCGCGACATTGGCCTGATGCGACAGCCGGGGCACCGTTTTTTCTTTGCAACCGATGAAGTAGAACCTATCCCCGCGGCTGAGCCGGTCCCGGCAGCGCAAACCAAACGCGTACTCATCGCGGGGATTGGCAACATTTTTCTGGCGGATGACGGCTTTGGCGTCGAGGTAGCTGGTCGTCTCGCCGGCCACAGCTTTCCCGCAGGCGTGAAAGTCACGGATTTCGGAATTCGAGGCTTCGACCTTGCCTACGCCTTGATGGAAGGGTACGAGACGACCATCCTCGTGGACGCCTATCCGGGCGACGGGGCCGGTAACCCAGGAACACTTTTTGTGGTGGAACCGGAGTTGAAGGACTTAAGTGCCCCGACAACCGGGGAGGGCTTTGTCGATCCCCATGCTATGAATCCGATCAATGTGTTGCGGATGGCGACTAGCATGGGTGGGAAGCTAAAGCGGGTCCTGCTTGTTGGTTGCGTTCCCGCTACTCTGGGCCCCGAAGAAGGTCAGATGGGGCTCAGTGAGCCCGTGACCGCGGCTGTCAATGAAGCAGTGAAGGTCATCGATTCGCTCGTGACTCGGATTCTAGCGGGTCAATGGCCCGCGAAGAAATGACTGAATTAGATGTTCATAAAAGGAGATCTCATGGCGCTGGAAATTATGAATCCTGCGGAAGAGACGATCGGGAATGGTAAGGAAACTCTTTATATGCTTGGCGGCGTAGCCTTGGTAATCGTTGGCGCTGGATTGGTGCTCAGCAATCCAACGGTAAGGAAGTATCTCGGGCAAGTAGGACTAGGCGATTTTGCTTCGGCCGCTCTGCCCGACATCGAGAGATATTTTCGACTGCGCGCCATGTAACCGATAGTTGGCAGTTGATAGGTTGCTGTCGTTGTGGTGGAGGGCAGGTTCAAGGTCGGCATGAATTAGGGCTGCAATCGAGCAGGCCGCGGGGCGCGCCCATAATGATAGTAGCCGGGGGCCTAACGCACTTTGTGATTGCTGCTAAAGCTAAAGATCGGAAGAGCACACGTCTGAACTCCAGTCACTTAGGCATCTCGTA
>OBLW0100000314.1_pt1 | contig 41043 bp, 35 predicted proteins | sample 1520161 | NCBI WGS metagenome assembly OBLW01 (sample SAMEA3539309, study PRJEB22396) | soil metagenome | biome: tundra; feature: field; material: soil | place: USA | collected 2010-05 | depth 0.15 m
CACAAAGGATGGGGCACCCGAAGTTGTGTTAACACTCAACTCGAAAATGCTGTAGACGTTACAACGAAAGAGGAACGGAAATTGGCTGAGGCGGAGATTGGCATTATCGGGGGCAGCGGACTTTACTCGATGCCCGGATTCACGAATGTGCATGAAGAGCGCGTGGAAACGCCGTTTGGCGAGCCGTCGGACGCGTTTGTCCTGGGCGAGTTGGAAGGCCGAAAGGTTGCGTTTCTGGCGCGGCATGGGCGCGGACACCGCATTCTGCCGTCGGAGCTGAATTTTCGCGCCAACATTTATGCGATGAAGAAGCTCGGCGTCGAGCGAATTCTTTCGGCTTCTGCCGTTGGGTCTCTGAAGGAAGAGCACAAGCCCACCGATTTTGTGATGCCCGACCAGTTCATCGACCGCACGTTCCATCGCATCTCCACATTTTTCGGCGAGGGCATTGTGGGCCACGTGGCCTTTGGCGATCCGGTATGCGCGACGGTGGCCAAAGCCGCAGCCGAAGCCTGCAAGACAGTGGGCGTTGTGGGCAAGCTGGGCGGCACGTATGTGTGCATGGAAGGCCCGCAGTTCTCCACCAAGGCCGAGTCGCATCTGTATCGCAGTTGGGGCGCTGACGTGATTGGCATGACGAATTTGCAAGAGGCCAAGCTGGCGCGTGAAGCGGAGATTTGCTACGCGACCGTGGCCATGGTGACAGATTACGACTGCTGGCGCGAAGGGCACGATTCAGTAACCATCGAAGAGATTGTGGCCGTGCTGCACAAGAATGCCGATAACGCGGCGAAGGTGGTAAAGGCCGCGGTGGCCGCGATGCCGAAGGAGCGGACATGCGCCTGCGCCTCGGCGGCCAGATTCGCGGTGCTGACGCAGCCGGATGCGATTCCCGCCGCTGCAAAGGAAAAGCTGAAGCTCCTGTTCGGCAAATATATGGGGTGGTAGGAAGACAGTGGACAGTGAACAGTTCACAGTGTCAGATGCAGGCGCGATTGCGCTGCTTCCGAGTTCCAATCTCAACCTGGTGAACGAGAGGGTATTGAATGGCGATTACCGTTGTAGGCAGCGTTGCGTACGATTCGATTGAAACACCGGCAGGGCGCCGGGAGCGTTGCCTGGGCGGCGCGGCAACCCACTTTTCACTGGCGGCCAGCTTCTTTACCGATGTGCGCGTCATCGCCGTGGTGGGCGAGGACTTCGGCCCCCGGCAGGAAGCGGTCTTCAGCAAGCGAAACATCGATATTCGCGGCATCGAGCGTGCCCCCGGCAAGAGCTTTTTCTGGGAGGGCTCGTACCTCGAAAATTTGAACGAGGCCAAAACTCATCAGACCGATCTGAATGTCTTTGCGTCGTTTGAGCCCAAGATTCCCGAAGCTTATCGCGACTCGGAGTTTCTGTTTCTGGCCAACATCGACCCGGTATTGCAGCGGCGTGTGCGCGAAGCCATGCCGGATGTGAGGCTGGTGGCCGGCGACACGATGAATTACTGGATCAAGGATCATCGCGCAGCGTTGCTTGAAGTGTTGAAGGGCCTCGACATTCTGCTCATCAACGACACCGAAGCGCGCATGCTGGCGGGCAACAACAACATCGTACTTGCGGCACGCGCCGTCATGGCGATGGGGCCGCGTCTGCTGGTGGTCAAACACGGCGAGTATGGCGCATCGCTCTTCCATCGTGCTGGAGCAGACGGCGAAGCCTCGAAAACGTTCAAAGCACCGGCGCTTCCTCTGGAAGAAGTCGTCGACCCGACCGGCGCAGGCGACAGCTTTGCCGGCGGCTTCTTCGGCTACCTCGCCTCGCAGGAAACACTCACTCCGGGCGCCTTCCGCCGCGCAATGTTCTACGGCAGCGTGATGGGCTCATTTGCTGTAGAGCGCTTTGGCACCGAGCGCATTGCGCAGCTTACCCGGAAGGAGATCGACGACCGCTTCACGCAATTCCGCGAGCTGACTCACCTTGACTGATGAAAGCAATTCTCGCGCAGCCGTTTCCCGCGCGGAGTGGCTGGCCGTGCTGCTCTGCTCGGTTGCTGCTTCATTGGCCGCAGTGGCGTGGAGTTGGCGGAACGGAGCGCTGCTGAACTGGGGCGACGCTGTTGCCCACATGCACATTGCGCGGCGGGTCTTGGATTGCCACCAGCCGCGCCTCTCGCAACTTGGCTCCGTATGGCTGCCTCTGCCGCACATTCTTCTTCTTCCTTTCGTCCAGGTTTATAGCTGGTGGGCGAACGGGATTGCGGGCATTATTCCATCGGCGCTGGCTTACGTGGCAGCCTGCGCAGGAATCTATCGGCTGGCTCGGCGATGGCTGCAACCCGCTGCCGCCGCACTGACGCTGGCTTTCTTCGCCATCAATCCAAACATGCTCTATCTGCAGACCACGGCGATGACCGAGCCGCTGTTTGTGTGCGAAATGATCTGGATTGTGGTGTGGCTGGTGGAGTGGCGGACGTGCCTCGATGAAGATGCGCACAGAGTTGAGAAGTTGCTCGGCTGGATCGCGGCTGCGCTGGTGGCGGCCATCTTGACACGCTACGACGGCTGGGTAATGGCTCTGCTGGCCTGGTCCTGCATTGGACTTGTGCTTCTCAAGCACGGGCAACTTCGCTCACGTACATTCTGGCTGGCAAGCGCTGTCGTGGTGGCTGCGCCAATTGCTTGGTTCATATACAACGCAGCGACGTTTGGCGACTGGTTGGAATTTGCGCGCGGACCTTATTCGGCCAAGGCTATTGAGCTGCGCACGGCCTCGCATGGCGCTGGTCCGCCGCATCCGGGCTGGCACAATCCGTGGGTCGGTCTGCTGTTCTTCATGAAAGTTTCAGAGCTGGATGTTACCGCCGCGGCCTGGGGCAATTCCATGCTTGCACTGAGCGTGCTGGGAACGGCGTGGGCGTGGATGATTGCGCGACGCCGCGCGCTCACCTGGGCGATGCTGCTGTGGCTGCCGGTTCCCTTCTACGCGTATTCGGTGGCTTACAGTTCGGTGCCGATTTTTCTTCCCGTATGGTGGCCGCACTCCTGGTACAACACGCGATACGGAATGGAGTTGCTGCCGGCGCTGGCGCTGGGCCTGGGTTTTGTCGCAAACTTTTCTATCGGCGCGGTGAGGGAGTTCAAGCCGCAGTGGGCAAAGTACGCGGTGGGAGTGCTGTTCGCGCTGGTGGCTCTGAATGCCTGGAAAGTGGCGCACGAAGGGCCGCTGGTTTACGTGGAAGGCACAAAGAATATGGCCGCGCATCGGCCTTACCAGGTGGCAATTCCGCCGGTGTTGCGCGGGCTGCTGGCTCAGCGGCCCGGCGCTACAATTCTGATGGAGACCTCGGTCGATCCGGAGATTGTGGCGCTCACTGGGATTCCACTGCGGCAGACGATCAATGAGGCGGACCTTGAGATTTGGGACACGGCGCTGAAGGCTCCGGCTTCCCATGCGGCGATCGTGTTGGCCTTCGACGGCGATGCCGTGGACCGCGCGGTGAAGGCGCACCCCGGGGGGCTGAAGGCGGTTCGACGGTTCGCGGCAAACGGGCAACCTTCGGGAACACTCTACGTTGCCGAAAGTCCTGGGAGCGAGCCGGTGCCGCAAATCGGAACGAGCCGGGATTCGCGGTGATAGCATCGGGCAAGATGGTCAAGTGTGAGACCTGGCCACTGCGGTTTCCCGGCATTTCACCGGAAGTCACCCCAGGGGCGGTGCCCCGGCGCTGATTCGATTATCGATGGAGAATTTTTATTCCACGATATGGAGGAAGATTGATCCCCTTTACGAAAGCACATGCCTGCGGTAACGATTTTCTTATCGTGACGGAAGAGGCGGCGCACGGCTGCAATTGGGCTGATTTGACGCGGCGGCTTTGCGCGCGCAATACCGGCGTCGGCGCTGACGGTGTGGAGTTTTTTGAGTGGACCGGCCCAAAGTCGGGCCGCATTCGCCTGCACAATGCAGACGGGTCGGTGGCCGAGATCAGCGGGAACGGAACGCGCTGCGTGGCTGCGTGGATGGCGTGCGAACGCCGATTGCAGCCGGGTGACGAGGTAGAGATCACGACCGATGCCGGCGTGCGCGTGTGTCACGTAAATGGCGTGAAAACGGACGTTGGATTCACGGTGGAGGTGACGGCCGGGATGGGCGTTCCTTCTTTTGCTTCGCGAACGGTAAAGCTGGCGGGCGGCATGGAGATTGCCGGCGTCGAGGTTTCGACCGGCAATCCGCACTTCGTGATCGTGCTGGATATCGATGCGTTTGACGATAACGACACATCGTGGCACGAGATTGGCGCGGAGATTTGCGCGCATCCCGATTTTCCAAAGCAGACCAATGTGGAATTTGTGCGGATCGTGAACAAGTACGAGATCGAAATTCGCATCTTCGAACGCGGCGTGGGGCCAACCACATCGTCCGGTACAGGCAGCTCAGCTGCGGCCACGGCGGCGATTGCGTTGAGCGGCTGCGTTTCACCGCTTTATGTTGCGGCTCCCGGCGGAGCACAGACCGTAGTCTGGGGAGGGCCGGGGACTGAGTTATGGCTGACCGGACCGGCGGCTCTGATTGCGCGCGGCGAGGCTTTCTAATGATGACTGAACGCACTACACGCTTGTTGAGTCCTCCGGCCGTCCGATCGGGCGCTGGCATGAGCGTGATTGCGCCGGCTTCATTTGCGCAGCCCGAGCGTGTGCAGCGCGGATTGGAGGCGCTGCGCGGCATTGGCCTTGCGCCTCGCCTTGGCGCGTCTGCGCTCGAACGCGGGCCGCTCTACTTTGCGGGAACGGCTCAGCAGCGCCTGGCCGATTTGAACGCGGCCTTTGCGGACGAAGCGACGAGCGCGGTGATGTGCATGCGCGGCGGCTATGGCTCCAATTACCTGCTCGGCGGATTGGATATGAAGCTGATCCGTGAGCATCCCAAGCCATTTTTTGCATACAGCGACCTGACCGGCGTGCAACTGCGACTACTGGACGAGCTTGGCCTGCCCGCGTTTCATGGGCCGATGGCGGCTGCGGATTTTTATCTTGAAGACGGCGTGCATCTGCCGAGCTTTCAGGCGGCGATTGAAGGCGAGCCCTACAGCGTGGGCGCGGCGGAGGGGCTGCGCGTATTGAAGCCGGGCTCGGCAAGCGGCGTTCTGTATGGCGGCTGCCTCAGCATTCTGGTTTCGCTGCTGGGCACAGACTGGGAGCCGGCCACCGAGGGCACGCTGCTGTTTATTGAAGACATTGGCGCCAAGCCCTACCAGGTGGATCGCATGCTGTGGCAACTGCGCGTTGCCGGCAAGCTGGCGGGAGTACGCGGCATTGTTTTTGGAGAGATGGTTGATTGCGTTTCACCGGGCGCTGCGCCGGAAATGCTGGATCAAGCCATTTTGAGCGCGCTCGCCAACTTCGATGGACCGATCGCAATCGGTCTGCGCAGCGGCCATGCGTCGCGTCAGAACGTGACGCTGACATTCGGCGTTCAGGCAGAGTTAAAGGTAGGCGATGAGACGCAATTGCGTTTGCTTGAACCGGCGGTGGGAAAAAACAGCGAATAGGGAACAGGGAATAGAAAGACGGCGTGGTTTAGGTTTGCGGTATCCCACCCTTGCGACCAAAGACGTCGCAAGAATGGGGCACCCGCAGTTAGAGGCTAGAGGAGCAAGACCTGGGGATGCGACACATTCATCTAAGTGGGATTTGCGGAACGGCGATGGCGTCGCTGGCCGGGCTGCTGCAGTTGGAGGGTCACCGCATAACGGGCTCCGACAAGGCGGCCTATCCGCCCATGAGCGACCTGCTGCGTGGGCTGGGGATTCCGGTGCTGGAGCCTTACGCCGAAGCTAACCTCGATTCAAAGCCGGACCTGGTGGTAATCGGCAACGCGCTCTCGCGCGGCAATCCCGAAATAGAGCGGGTGCTGGACGAGCGCATTCCCTTCACGTCAATGGCCGCGCTGCTGCGCGAAGAATTTCTTGTGGGCCGCGAGTCGCTGGTGGTGGCCGGGACGCACGGCAAGACCACAACGACCAGCATGCTGGCGTGGATCTATCAGGTTGCCTCGCGCGAGACACCTGCGCTGGAACCTTCGTTTCTGATCGGCGGCGTGGCGGAGAACTTTGGATCGAGCTTTCAACTGCGGCCCACGCACACCTTTATCCTTGAGGGCGACGAGTACGATACGGCCTTCTTCGACAAAGGGCCGAAGTTTCTGCACTACTTTCCCGACGCGCTGATTTTGACCCACGTTGAATTCGATCACGCGGATATCTACGCGGATCTTGAAGCGGTGAAGACGGCCTTCAAACGGCTAGTGAACCTTGTTCCGCGCCGAGGCCTGATTGTTGCATTCGACGGCAGCGAGAACGTAACGGAGTGCATTAGTCATGCGTTGTGCCGCGTGGAGCGTTACGGCTTTTCAGAGAGCGCCGATTGGCGCCTCAAAAACCTTCGCCATGAGAATGGCCTCACGCGTTGGGAAGTGTGGCATGGCGGAGTGCTGTGGGCCGAACTCGAGATGCGCATGGCCGGCGAGCACAACGCTCTGAACGCGACAGCCGCGGCGGCGCTTGCCTCTGGGCAGGGCTTGAGCAAAGAAGCGATTTGCGAGGCGCTCAAAACTTTCAAGAGCGTGAAACGGCGTCTTGAAGTGCGCGCGGAGATTGCCGGCATCACGGTGATCGAAGATTTCGCGCACCATCCCACGGCTATTCGCGAGACGCTGCGGGCACTGCGGTCGGTATATCCGCAGTCGCGGCTGTGGGCGGTGCTGGAGCCGCGTTCGAATACGCTGCGGCGCAAGGTGCTCGAAGCCGATCTTGTGGCAAGCCTACGGCTGGCCGATCACGTGGTGCTTGCAGGCGTGTATCAGCAGCAACGCATTCCCGACGCCGAACGGCTGCACCCTGAAGACGTTGTGAATGCGCTCAATGCTGACGGCGCGAAGGCCGAACTGCTGCCCGATGCAGACGCAATCGTAAATGGAATCGCGCCGAGGCTCGTATCCGGCGACGTGGTGGCGATTCTGTCCAATGGCGGATTCGACGGCATCTATGAGAAACTGCCAGCGCGGCTCAGGGAACTCCATTCCTGATCGCACCCGATGAACGGGACCGGTTGGGGGCTGTGGTTTCCCACCCTTTCTCCAGAGAAAAGGAGAAAGGATGGGGCACGGGACTTCAGCTAGGCCGGTATGATTTCTCAACTGGAATTCGCAAGCTCGAAACGAGCTGATCAGAAAGACCCTTATGCTTTCTTCAATTATTTTCATTACAACGATGGTCGTTCTCGGGATTCCCACTGCGCTTCTTTTCATTCCCTGGTGCTGGTTGACGGGCAACGTGATGCCGCTTTACAAAGGAACGCGCTTCATGCTCGCCAGCAGTTGTTGGATGGCCGGTGTGCGCTTTAAAACTACTGGCATCGAGAACGTGCCCAGGGACCGCGCGTGCATCTTCATGTCGAACCATGTTTCGAATCTCGACCCGCCCGCGCTGGTCTCGCTGATTCCCGGCCGCACCTCAGCCTTCATGAAGCGCTCGCTCATCCAGCTTCCGATCCTCGGCACCGGCTTCCGGCAGGGCGAGTTTATCGCCGTGGACCGCAGCGGCAGCGCGGCCGCCGCAAAAGAGAGCGTGGCCGCGGCCGAGCGTGTGCTGGCCAAGGGCGTGCACATTACCACCTTTGTTGAGGGCACCCGCTCGCCGGACGGCCGCATGTTGCCCTTCAAGAAAGGCCCATTCTTCCTGGCCATTGGCGCGGGTGCGCTGTGCATCCCGGTCTCCATTCACGGCACGGAAAAGATTCTGCGCAAGGGCAGCCTGCGCATGCATCCCGGACCGGCGTATGTGGTCTTTCATCCGCCCATCGACCCGGCCAGCTTTGCCACGCGCGAAGACCTGATGCAAGCCGTTCGCGTGGCTATCGCTTCCGGACTGCCGGAGTGGATGCGAACATAGAAGGACAGCTTTCAGCTTTCAGCTTTCAGTTTTCAGTTTTCAGCCTCCAGCTTTTAGGTCGTTGGACATCTCCCGGGCTTCAAAGGTGGGGCCGGGGGCGCACAAGCATTCGGGTCTTTGACGGAACAATCATGATCGCTTCGCTTTTTGTATTTGTCGTCATTCTCGTTTTAAGCATTCCCTCGGCGGTGATCTTCATTCCGCTGGCCGTGATTACAGGCAACGTGGGACCGCTCTACGAAGTCACTTGCTTTATTGTCCGCACAGCTTTCCGCGCGGGCCGCATCCGCGTCCTAGTTGAAGGGCGGCAGAATGTTCCCGCCGGGCAGGCGTGCATCTTCATGGCCAACCATGTGTCGAACCTTGATCCGCCGGGCCTGATTCCGCGGATTCCGGGACGCACGGCCGGCTTCGCCAAGCGCTCAGTATTCAACCTTCCCATCTTCGGCTACTGCATGAAGCTGGGCGAATTCATTCCCGTGGACCGCACAGGGAGCCCGTCGAACGCACAGGAAAGCGTAGCCGCGGCCAGGCTGATCCTGGAAAAGGGCGTCCACATTACGACGTTCGTCGAGGGCACGCGTTCAAAGGACGGGCGCATGTTGCCGTTCAAGAAAGGCACGTTTTATCTGGCGATGCAGACCGGCGCACCTTGCATTCCAGTGTCAATCTACGGGACGGAGGCGCTGCTCGCCAAAGGCAGTTTTGCTATTAAGCCGGGGACGGCGCATTTTGTTTTTCATGCGCCGATTTACCCGCACGATTTTGAAACGCGGGAGCAGTTGATGGCGGCGGTGCGGGCGGCGATTGCCTCGGGACTGCCGGAGTGGATGCGGAGCTAGATTCTTGCTTCCCACCCTTCGCAAAAAGCGCGAAGGATGGGGCACCCGAAGTTGTGTTAACACTCAACTCGAAAATGCTGTAGATTCTTGCTTCCCGCACTTCAATGATGGCTAAGATTCTCTGGAGCAACCCAAGTCTGTCTACGGCTGGACCAAGGCGTTGTAGCCGTCGTTGAGCAGCTTGAGGCGCCAGCGGTTGGCTTCGTCGCGATTGTTGAACGGGCCGATGCGAACGTGGATGAGATTGTCCACGGGGTCGCGGCGGGTACTCACAGCATATCCGCGTTTGCGCAGCGCGCCGGCCAGCACTTCAGCGTCCTCCTGGTGGGAGACGGCGGCAATTTGCACCATGAGCGGAACCGCCGGAGGAAGTGCCGGATGCACAGCCGACGCGGAGGCGGCTTGCGGCCCACTTGTTGGCTGGGAGAGGGCAGGGCGAACCTGAGGCTGTCCGGCAGCTGACGGCGCAGGATTGGAGGCCGCTTGGCCCGCCGGCGGCGTTGCTGCCGCGTTCTGTGGCTGGCCGGTGGCGCCAGGCTGCGAAGGTGCGGCCTGCGGCATAGCGCTCTGGGTTGGCGGTGCGCCGCGGGCCAGCGCGGTGGCCGAGGGCTTCGACAGCGAGCCGTTGGCCTCCAGGGACGTTTGTGCGCCGGCCGAGGGCTCGAGGCCGGCCGCCGACGCGGGCTGGGTGCCGCGATGGCCTACTTCGTACCCCACGCCGAAGAAGAGCCCGCAGATGAGCAAAAAACTGAGGAACATGAGCCAGAGCATGCCCGCGCCCAGCGTGAGTTCAGTGTCGCGCCGGGGTTGAGCCTGCTCTTGCTCTTCGTCTTCGAATACTCCCCTCATGCACCATCCTCTGAGTTATGGCTTGTCGGCAGCCGCCTTGGCCGAGGCTCCCATCTTGTTCAGCATCTGCATCATTTCGATGGGTAGCGGGAAGACGATGGTCGTGTTCTTCTCGACGCCGATCTCGGTGAGGGTCTGCAGGTAGCGCAACTGAATGGTCATGGGCTCAGTAGCCAGGAGGGCGGCGGCATCCACCAGCCTTTGGGCGGCGCTGAACTCGCCTTCGGCGTGGATGATCTTGGAGCGTTTTTCGCGCTCCGCCTCGGCCTGCTTGGCCATGGCGCGCTGCATCTGCTCGGGCAGGTCCACCTGCTTCACTTCCACGGAAATCACCTTCACGCCAAAGGGCTCGGTGCGCTGGTCGATGATGGATTGAATCCTGAGATTGAGCTGGTCGCGATGGCTGAGAAGCGTATCCAGCTCCACCTCGCCCAGCACCGTGCGCAGGGTGGTCTGGGCAAACTGCGAGGTCTGGTAGACGTAGTTGACCACCTTGATGGCGGCGTCGTTGGGATTGACCACGTAGAGCGTGACCACCGCGTTCACCTTGATGGTGACGTTGTCGCGGGTAATCACGTCCTGGGGCGGAACTTCAAGCACCTCCTGGCGCAGGGAGATGCGGACCATCTGGTCCAGGGGCCGGAAGACAAGGATGATGCCGGGGCCCTTGGGTGTTCCCAGCACGCGACCGAGGCGGAAGATGACCCCGCGCTCGTATTCGCGGAGAATCTTGATGGAGTTGAGTAAATAGAGGACAACGATGGCGACAAGAATCAGCGTCGGCATGGGCAGATCAGCAATTGACATTTGACTTCCCTCACTCAGGTGGGATTGTACTCCGTTCCTTGTGGGCGGTTTCGGTTTATGCAGTGGATTCCGGTGTGCGGGAGGTCGAGTCCGGGGCCACGTGGAGCAGCATCTGCTCGTGGCTTACCACGCGGAGATTCGCGCCCTGGGGCAGCGGTTCGCCGGCCATTGCGCGCCAGATTTCTCCCTCGACCAGCACGTGACCTTCGGGAGTGAGCGGCTCCATGGCGATGGCTTTGCAACCGACCATTGCATCGGCGCCGATGAGGGCTTTCCTGCGGCGGGCTCGCACCGCCAATCGCACAAGGAAGAACGTGATTCCCCCAAATCCCGCGCTGACGGCGAAGGCCACCCACGGCGTCACGCGCAACTCCGCCACCGGAGCGGCAACCAGCGTAAGCGTTCCAAAGGTCAGACAAATTATGCCGGCGATGGCCAGCACGCCGTGGCCGCCGAACTTGGCTTCAAGCAACAACAGAACCAGTGCCGCCACAAGCAGCAGGACTGCCGTATAGCGAATGGGCAGCAGATTCAGTGCAAAGATCGCGAGGAGCACCATCAGGGTGCCCAGAGCGCCGGGAACTATGGTTCCAGGCGAGTTGAATTCGAGATAGATGAGCAGTGCTCCGCCAACCAGAAACAAGAGCGCAATATTTGGGTCGACGAGCCAGCCCAGCAGTTCGTCGCGCATGGAGGGACGCACCACATCAATGCGCGCGCCGGCCAGGTGGAGTGTCTGTTTGGTCCCGTCCAGGCGAGTAATCTCGCGGCCGTCGAGTGAGGCCAGCAGTTGCGTGTCGCTGTTTGAAATCAGGTCGATGAGGTGCTGGTTGAGCGCCTCCTCGGCGGTGTAGGAGTGGGAGGATTGAACGGCTGCTGTCGCAGCTTCAGCATTGCGGTTGCGCCGGGTTACGTAAGAACGCAGAAAAGCTTCGGCGTCGTTTTCGATCTTCTGGCTCATCGTCGCGTCGGGTTGACCGCCAAACTCGAGCACCGGGTGGGCCGCGCCGGCGTTGGTGCCGGGAGCCATGGCGGCCACGTCCGCCGCTTCAAGCAGGAAGAAGCCGGCCGAGCCTGCACGCGCGCCTGAGGGGCCCACATACACAATCACCGGAACCCGCGAGGCCAGCATGGCGGCGACCATGGCGCGCATGGACTCGAGCAGACCGCCCGGCGTATCGATTTCGATCAGCAGCGCCTGGGCGCCATCGCTATTGGCGCGGTCGATGGCGCGCGTGAGTTCACCTTGGCTGACAGGCTGGACGGTGTCTTTGAGGACGAACTTGTCTACAAGGGGTTGCTGCGCGGGGGGTTGCTGCGCGAGGGCCGGAGAACCGAATCCTGAAGCTCCCCATAAAACTACTGTGGCCAGGCCAACTGCAATTCGGAGTGCGAAACCGCTTGTGCGCTGTAGCATGGCTTGCTCCTCTTGAGCCTGCTGCTAACTATAGGACTGCCCGCGCAATAGTTAACAGCAAACTCCGGGGCCTGTCGTGAGGCCCCGCGTTCAATGCCCTGTCCTGGCCTGAACCTGCCGGAACAGTTCCTGGGCCGCCTGGCTCGTGGGTTGCAGCTTGAGGGCTTCGGCGGCTTCGTTGCCGGCGTCGCTCAGGTGGTTAGACGCAAGATCGAGCCGGCCCAGCACCAGATACGCATCGGCGCTGGGTTTCAGTTTCAATGCTGTATGAGCTTCGTTGCGGGCGGCGTCGGCCGCGCCGGTGCGTTCGCGGACCTGAGCAAGGCCGGCGTGGGCTTCAGCGCACTTGCTGTCGGCAGCAACGGCCGATTGATAAAGCCGCTCAGCTTCGAGTAACAATCCGCGATCGAGAAAGCCCTTGGCCTGAGCAGAGAGCTTCTGCGCCTGCTCCAGAGGCGTGAGCGTGGCAAGCCGCGATGCGTCCACCTGGTCCAGCATCAGTGCTGCCTGGCGAAAGGCCACGGCATCGAAGCTGCGCACAATGCGTTCCAGCGGATCGGGTGCGGCGTCAACGTCCGGGCTGGCGTTGGGCGCTGCGGCTGCCGGCGCGGCTGGTGCGGTACCTTGCGGAGCGGCCGGTTGCTTCCACGCCACCTGCAACGCCAGCGCCTCGCTGTCTGTGGGACGCAGCCTGAGACACTGCGCCAACTCGTTCATGGCGCCGGGGGCCTGTCCATGATGTTTCAGGCTCACCGCCAGATTGAAGTGGTAGTCGGCGGAGTTGGGATCATCGGCCGCTGCCTGCACAAACAGGCCGGTGCCGTCGTGTCCCTGGCGGCTGACCGCCACCGCTTCGTTGTTCACAACTTCGGCCAGCGGCAGGATGCGAGCGACGTCGGCAAAGGCCTGTTCCGCCTTTGCATAATCGCCGGAGAACAACAGCGACAAGCCGCGGTAGTACCCGGCCTCAAGACCGTCGGGGCCGTTTTTATCCACCTTGGCAAAAGCGTCGGCAGCCTGCTCGTATTGCTGGCCGTTGTAGTATTCACGGCCCAGGTCCACCAACGCGGGGCCAAAATCCGGGCTCAACTTCACGGCCAGCTCAAGATGGCGCAGGCGCTCCGTCTGGTCGGGCTCGGTAATTCCGCGGACGTACTGCTCAAAAGCGTCCAGATGCATGCCCTTTCCCGCGGCAATGAACGTCTCCTCGGCGACGCTGGTATTCGGATCGAGCTGGCGCGTAAGCTTCCAGGCCAGGGAGTCGAAAACATCGATCAGGTTGCGCATTTCGCCGCGGGCTGTGACCGCCTGGCTCATGCGCAGATGGGGCACGTCCACAAGACGGGCCTCAGCCACAATGCCGGTTCCATCGGTGATGTAGCTGCCCACCACGATCGAATCCGCATCCAGCGTCTGGGCCAACTTGAGCGAACTGGCGCGGGAGGGATGGAACCCCTGCGGCAGACCGAGATGGTCCAAGGCATACCGGCGGTCGGCGCGGCTCATGGGCTCAAAGCCCACCGAGCGAAAGCGGCTGCTGATCAATTCCGGCGCGGCCTCGCGAATCCACTCCAGGCTGGGCTGCCCGGTGCGGTTGTCAAAAGGCAACACCAGCAGAATGCGCCCACGGTCGGCTGCAGAGGTGGTCGCAGAGCTATCGCCACTTGACTGTCCTTGCGCGCAAACCGCCGTAGAAAATGCGAGTGCAATCATGAGGCAAGCGCAAGCAGCGATACGCCGCACGCGGCTGAAACGGAATGAAAAAGAAGTAGGCACGACAGCCTGATTATAGGCGTTGCTCCCTCGCCCCTGGGCCGCATCCTGACCTGGCCGCTTTAGCGGCCGGCAGTGTGAGAGTTCTCCAGCCGCGCCTCGACTTGCCGGTTGAAGCGGATGAGCGCGATCCACATGCCGTCGTCGTCGCGCTTCCACACCAGGGTTCCGCCCAGCACCCTGGCAATGGTTTCAGGCCGCAGATCGTGGTGCAGACCAAAGAATTGCTCATCCAGTGCTTCGCTCTTTGCGCCCAGGCTTAGCAACGGCGAGGGCGGATCGTACTTGGTGGAGAAGACCAGCGCCGCGGAGTATTTTTCCGGTTCCTGGGCCGCTATTCCAATTTGCGCGGGGGTGAAGTCCTCAATCCGTGCGACATCGATGGGCTGCTTCACATAACCCAGTTCGGGCCGGGTCAGTTCGTCGGTCATAGGCCAGGCGGAAAGCACCGTGGCGCCGGGATAGCGATGTTCAAGCTGGGCGATGCCGGCCAAGTGCATGCGCACCACGCGTGCATAGGCGAGGTTGTCTTCCGGGGCAAAGCCATAAGGCGGATTGACGAACAGTCCCACCAGAAAAGCCGCCGCACAAAACACGGCAACTCCGTGCCAGAAGGGAACCCGGCGATAGAACGTAGTGACGGCCACCAGCAGAATCAGCGGATACATTGGGAGCAGATAGCGGGTGAGTAGCGCGCCGCCCAAAACACTGAACAGCGCGGCGTTGACCAGGACCAGAACCAGTATCCGATACAGCACAGAGCGGGCGATAGAAGCCCGCTCGTGGCCTTCAGCGTCGGGCCGGGGAGCCAGCAGCAGGGCGGCAATCGTCATCAACACCGGCACAAACAAGTTCATGTGCGCGGTGAGGTGGAGAATACGATGGCCGAAGGCGGCGAGGAAGCGCACGGGCGAGAGATTGGCCTGGGCGTTGTAGCGAAGGAACGCGGGATTGCCGAAGAGGAAGCCGGTCTTGAAGTAGTGCCACGCGTACCAAGCGGCCAGCGGAAGAACACAACTTGAAAGCCAAGCCGTCTCCAGCAGCAAACGCCGCCGGACAGGCGGTTGCGCGCGGAAGGCTTCAATGAAGCTGAGCGCAGCCAGCGTTAGCGGAATAGCGATGGCCGTTTCTTTCGAGAGCGCGGCGGCCGAAAACCACAGCGCCGCGGCCCACGGCTTGCGGTCGCTGTTGGGCAGAGCGTACGCCAGGCCCCACAACGTGCAGGCAGCGGCAAAAATGTCCGCGTGGGCCAGCGAGCTCTGCGCAAACCAGATGGGGTAGAGGCCGGTAAGAAGCACCGTCCAGAAAGCGACTGCGGGCACTCCGACCAGCCGCATCGCCAACCGCCAAACCGCGAGCAATCCCATCGAGGCCACCATCAGCACGGCCTCGCGCGTCACCTCGGGCAGGAAGCCGGAAGTCTTCCACCACAGCGCGAGATAAATGCTGGGCAGCGGCGGATGGGCATTGGTGAGCGTGGTGATGGGGATCAGCGAGCCGGTGCGGAAAAAGTCCCAGGCCGCGGGAATGTAGTAGCCCGCCTCGTCCCAGTAGTAGGGGACGCTCAACAGCGTGAAGTGGGTGGCGTAAAGCGCCGTGAAGATGACCGGAAAGATCATCCAGAGGGGCAGCGGCTCGTCCAACCGGGGCTCGATGAGTCTCTTGAAGCGCACCAGATCGCTCCTGAAAATTGGGGCTTGCGGCGGGTGCCCCAGGTCTCGCTTTTGAGACCTGGGAAACATCAGCACTCAATCACAACAAACGAAATCACTCAGCAGAAACTTAGTTGACGGGTCCCTGCGGGAAGTTGTGGCCGTGCGGCTCCAGGTTCAGCGTGCCGAAGGCCTGTTCGTACTGGGCGAGATTCTGGCCGAGAACGTTCCAGAGTGCCTTGGCCTGCTGCGGGCTCAGAAAGATGGCAGAGTGATTGCGGATGGTGACCTGTTCGGGGGTCTCGCTGGAAGCCAGTCCGAAGACGAGCTGGAAATCCCACACGCTGACGCGTACCTGGACGCTGTTGGCGTAGGACTCCCGGTAGTCGGGGGTCTGGACAAGATTCATCTGTGGCTGTTGCGCGGATTGACTCATGGTGCCTCCAGATTACGCTGGGAGGGGCAAGAATGCAGAGCTTCCAGCTTTCAGCTTTCAGCTCTCAGCTCCTTTGTCGACTGACGGACGGCGTTCCTTCGCGAAGCATTGGGACTGGGAGCTGATTGAATCTAACGCAGAAGATCGCCTGCCAGCGGGCACCCCTCGCAGCGTGCGGTTCGTCCGCAATGTGCCTTGCCCACGGCAACGGTGAGTGCGTGGAACTCGTTGAAGAGCAGGGCTTGGCTGGGGGCTGGATCTGCGGTAAACGCCTGCCGGGTGAGCTCGGTCAAGGCGCCGTAGCTTTTGGAGCCGGATGGAAGCTCGATAAGCTGGTGGCGTTCGGCGATACGGCGCAAGTATTCATCGGCAACTGGAACCGGATGGCCGAGCGCATAAAGCAGGATGGCGTCGGCTGTCTCCGGTCCAACGCCGGGCAGAGCCATAAGGCGCTGCCGAAGTGCGGCGGTTGGAGAGGCCGCGAGAGCTTTGAGCGATCCGCCAAACTCCTCGTCGAGCATGGCGACAAATGCCTTCAACGCCAGCGCCTTGCGGGTGAAGAATCCGGAGGGCTGGATGCATCGGCGCAGCTCTTCGAGCGGCAGCGCACGGAGACCGTCCACGGTGAGCGCCCCGGCTGCGCGCAGGTTGGCGAGCGAACGCTCCACCGCCTTCCAAGCCGTGTTCTGCGTCAGGTACGCGCCGAGGATGACCTCAAAGGGAGTCTCAGCCGGCCACCAGTATTGGGGTCCGTAAGCCTCGGCAAGCTGGTCGTGCATGCGGCGTAGGCGCTCGGCAGGAGCGGGCCGGCGGTGGGCTTTCACGGCTCAGGGTCCTGCGTCGACAGGGACTTCTCCGGTGGAGACTGAAGTTGAAGCTTCCACTCAAGAACCCGGGCACGCGCGGTGGCAGCTTCGGCCTCGGGCACATGACCGCCAGCTTGCAGACTGATGGAGAGCGCCGTATGCGCCAGCGGGTCCGCCGGAGTGAGAGCGGTGAGCGCCAGGGCCGCGCCGATGGATTGCTCCAGCCGCCCTGCGTCGCGGAGGGCGCGAACCAGCCCGTGATGCGCTTCAATATTTGCGGGGCTTGGCGTCGCGGAGCCGGGAGCCGCGGGGCTGGGTTGTGCGGATTCGACGGCAATGGCGGCACGAAATGCCTCGGCAGCTTCAGCCGGCGCCCCGGCAGCGAGCAGGTCGAGCCCGCGCTGGCAGTGCTCTTCGGCAGTGGGAACGTTGGTTGCGGTCACGGCTATCTTTAGGATAAAGGCTGAGCCGCCCTGTCGATTGCGGCTCATGCCGGGAGGCTGCGATGAAGAGTCACACGGAGTATCTGGTGTTTGAAACCAAGAAGCGCCGGGAGATGGTGCACATTACCGACCAGGTGGAGCAGATTGTGGAGCGCAGCGGCGTGCGCGATGGCCTGTGCTTTGTTTCGCCGATGCATATTACGGCAGCCGTTTACGTGAACGACCATGAAAGCGGCCTGATCGAAGACATTGGCAAATGGCTGGAGGAGCTTGCCCCGGCGCGGCCCGATTACAAGCACCACCAAACCGGCGAGGACAACGGCGACGCGCATCTGAAGTCGCTGCTGCTGCATCACGAAACCACTTTGCCTGTGACCAAAGGCAAGCTGGACCTGGGCACCTGGCAGCGGGTTTTTTACGCCGAGTTCGACGGCCAGCGCCGCAAACGGGTCATCGTCAAGGTGCTGGGGGTGGAATAGCCTTGGCTGGTCGCCTCATCCTGGTTCCTTTATGCCAGTTGGGCATTACCGGTACTGGTTGGGGCCGCCTTCCTCCCACAAACGGCCCACCCCGAGCCCATTTCCGATCCGCGCCGGACACTTCGCAGCCGCCTGATTGAAAATGCCTTCTCCGCTTGGGCGAAACTGAAGTAATCGGCCCCGGATTCCTTCCGGGCGCCGCACGGTACTGATGCGAAAACTGTCGTGCGGACAACCCACGATTGGAAGCTGTATAGTATGGTTCCTGGGTTTCTAACGGTTTTTCGGACGTGTACGTGTAGGTCTTCTTGTTGATGAATGCCGCCTTTCAGGCGCGTAAGAAATCGATCAAGCAGACTGGCTTTTAGTGGAAAAGGATATCCCTCGCCATGACCGCTCATCCAGGCACCATTCGCTCGATCCCTACCGCCATTTTCAATTGCTCCGGCCGGCTCAAGGGTGCGGTCTCGGCGTTGCTGCTCGTGCTTCCTTTACTCGGTGCGCAGGCACTGGCGCAAACCACGACGATCAGCGGCACAGTCTACGATCCGAGAACAACTGCAAGTGCACTGCCCCTGCCCAATGTGCTGGTCTATGTCACCACTGGTGCAGTGGCGCCGCTGCCTTCCGGTGTGCAGTGCCTCACCACGTCAGATCCAACCGGTGTGGTCGGCTTCACCTACACCGCGGCAGACGGAACCTTCACCATAGGCAACGTGCCCGTAAACGCTACCTACACAATCGTCATCCAGGCGGGCAAGTGGCGCCGGCAGTTCCCTCAAACGGTTGTGACCGATCCGATTGCCGGGCTTGCGCTGCACATGCCGTCCGATCATACGCAGGGCGACATCCCGATGATTGCCATCGCCACCGGTTCCGTGGATGCGTTTGAGTGCGTGTTTCGCAAGATGGGCATTGCCGATACGGAGTTTACCGACGACAACGGCTCCGTCAATCCTGGTGGTCACATCCATCTCTACAAGGGCAGCAGTTCGCCCGGTGCGGATATCAATGCGTCCACACCCCTGCAGGCCGCGCTAATGAGTAATTCGGCCACCATGAACGGCTACGACGTGCTGATGTTTCCCTGCCAGGGAACGCCGAGTAATCAAGCAACTCCGACAGGCGCAACCAATCTGTTGAACTACGCGAACTCCGGCGGTCGCGTCTTTGCAACCCATTTCAGCTTTGCGTGGCTGGAACCCGCCGCGCCCTATAATTCGCAGTTTCCGCCGGTTGCCAATTGGGTTCCCGACACGGCCCTTGCAAACGGAATTGCCACGATCAACACAGGCTTTACCGACGGAGCCACCCTGGCACAATGGCTTCAGAATGCGGGTGCTACAACCACATTTGGACAGGTTCCGCTCAATACGTTGAAAAACGACATCAGTGGAATTATTCCGCCGACGCAGTCCTGGGCAACACTCAATTCCAACGGCGATATTATGCAGATGACATTCAACACGCCGGTTGGTGCACCCGCAGCCAACCAATGCGGGCGGGTGTTGTTCAACGAGTATCACGTGTTCAACACCGCCAGCGGTGGCGCTATTTATCCTGCCGAGTGCACCTTCTCAACTACGATGACGCCCCAGGAGGAGATGCTCGAATTCGCACTGTTCGACCTATCGTCGTTTGTGACGCCGGTCGTGGTGCCCACGCTCTCGATCGGCTTCAACCCCAGCCCGATGATCGTCAAGCAGGGCGACAGCGCCGACCAGGTCACGGTGAATGTGACCAACACCAGCGCGAGTACACAGATCTACAGTTCCGTCATTTTGACCCTCACTCTGCCGACGGGCCTTACGGCCACTGCTCTCACGGATGCAACCGGCGGCTGGAAATGCACTATAGGCACCCTGACATGTACGCGGACGACCAGCATTGCCGCCAGTGCAAGCGATTCAGTCACGCTGACCGTGAGTGTGCAACCTTACGGACCGGGCGCCGCCGGTTCGATCGTCGCCACCGCTTCCAGCCCGAATTTTTCATCCAATGTAACGGCCTCGGATCAGGTTGTGTTCCAGCAGCCGCCCGCGATCACCTGGGCTACGCCGGCAAACATCGTTTACGGGACCGCGTTGAGCGGAACCCAGCTCAATGCCAGCTCGCCGGTGGCGGGCAGCTTCAGCTACACTCCGTCCGCAGGAACTGTCCTGAGCGTCGGACCGCACACGCTGACCGCATCCTTCACCCCCACCGATACGATCCATTACACGACCTCGACGGCGAGCGTAATTCTCACGGTGGTCCCGGCCACTCCGGCGCTTTCGCTTACCTCCAATGCCAACCCCGTGTTCATGTCGAATGCGGTTACTTTCACGGCTACCATTTCTTCGTTTGCGACACCGCCGACCGGCACTGTGACCTTCTACGATGGCGGAACGCAAATTGGAACCGGCACCGTGACGAACGGCGTTGCCACCCTTGCCACAACCGCGCTCTCGAACCAGATCCACTCAATTACAGCGGTCTATTCCGGCGACACCAGCTATGGGCCTGCGTCCAGCGGAGCAGTGTCAGAAAAAGTTGTTGACTTCTCGGTGGCTCCGGCGGGTAGCGGATCTGTTACCGTGGCCGCCGCGGGAGTAGCATCCTATCCGCTGGTGATTACTCCGGTAGGCGGCTCGACGCTGCCGGGAACCATGACGTTGAGCGTGGTCGGACTGTCCCTGGATTCGACGGCGACCTTCTCCCCAGCCACGGTCACGGCAGGCTCGGGAACGACCACCGTCACCCTCCTGGTGCAGTTGCCCGGCAAGGCTGCGCTGGCACAGCCGGCACGGCCGTTTGGCGGCGGCTCGCTGCCTTTGGCGCTGAGCCTCATCCTGCTGCCCTTTGCCGGCAGGCTGCGCAAGGCCGCCCGGCAATGGAAGAGATTTGCGGTGCTTGCGCTTCTGGGCGCCGCCCTGGCCGTGGGATTGAACGGATGCGGCAGCAATGCAAAACTGAATTCGCAGGGGTATTCTTTAACAGTGACTGCGGCTTCCGGATCGTTGTCGCATTCGGCGTCGTTGAAACTCACCGTGCAATAAGTTCCACACGGTACTCCAGCCAGGAGCCGGTTGCGTGACACGCCTGTTTCTCCGCACGTTCATTGCAGCCGCGCTCTGCACGACAGTGCATGCGTCTGGTCAGTCGCCCCCGGCAACGGAACCAGCTCCCACCGCCCCGACCGCCCCGGCCAACCCGAACCTGGTCGTGGTCGACGTTGTGGCAACCGACGCCAAGCATAACCCCGTCCACAATCTCACCGCGGCCGATTTGGTGGTGCTTGAAAACGGCCACCCGCAGACAACCAGGACGTTTGAAGAGCACCACACCTGGGATGCTGCCGCTCCACTGTCGACGCCGCCCAACGTCCCTTCCGGCACATTCACCAATTTCACGAGTGCACCGACAAACGGCGCTGTGAATATTCTGCTGTTCGACGTGCTCAACACGCCCATGAATGCCCAGGCGGCGGTTCGGCAGCAGATGATGAATTACTTGAAATCTGCCCGCCCCGGCATGCACATGGCCATCTTCGGCCTTACATCGAAGCTTGTCTTGCTGCAGGGTTTCGCTTCCGACCCCGATCTTCTGAGCAGCGTGCTGAAAGAGAGGGAGAACGTAACGAAGGATTCCGCCGAGACCACCGATGCCGGCAACGGCGACACCTCCGCCGTGGGCGACTCGTCGACGGATGCGACAGAAACAGCCGTGGCTTTACTTGGCAATAGCCCCACCTCAGACCAACTGGTTGCCGAAATAGACCAATTCGACGCCGACAGGCAGTCCTTCCCGCTGCAGCTTCGTGCGCGCCTTACGCTGGATGCGTTCAACCTGCTTGGCCGCTATCTCAACCGCTTTTCCGGCCGCAAGAATCTCATCTGGTTCTCCGGCTCGTTCCCCATCAACATTCTGCCCGACGGCAATCTAGAGAATCCGTTTAACGCTGTTGCCTCATCCGAGGATGAGTTTCGCGAGACAACCGGGCTGATGGCGCGCAGCCAGGTGGCCGTCTATCCCATTGATGCCCACGTCGCGGTAGCGGCACCTGCGCCGAGTTCCACCGGCTCCCGTCCGCAATATGTCAGGAACGCGGCCCCATCCGGCAATGACAATTCGAAGGCTCCCCAGCAGAATGCGGAAGGGCCTGGAACCATGCAAGCAATGGCCGAAGCCACCGGTGGAGAAGTCTATGCGAGCACCAACGGCCTGAAGGAAGCGGTCGAGAAGGCAGTCCAGGCGGGCTCCAACTACTACACGCTCACCTATGCGCCCACCGACCAGCAATGGAAGGGCGACTTCAGGAAAATTCAGGTGATGGCGGCCAAGCCGGGCCTGACTCTGGCCTACCGCCACGGCTATTTCGCCGACGATCCCAAAGCGCCTCCGCGGCCTGTCACAACTGAAGGAGCCGACGCCGACCGGACCGCCTACAGCGCCATGCGTTCGGCGATGGTGCAGGGCGGCCCTGAGCCAACGGAAATCATCTTTGCGGCCACCATCAAGCCCGCGACTGCCGACACCGAGCCTGACGTGGCGCCCGGAAATGAGATTATCGGAACAACGCAGGGTCCCTACCGGCGCTATACCGTCCTGCTCGGCATGGACGCGCGCGACGTGGAGTGCATACCCGCGGCTGAAGGCGCTCACCATTGTGTTTTGGAAGCCGTGATCTTTGTCTACGACGCTGACGGCGTCCTTCTCAATTCAGTGGCCGGCGGAATAAGTGCGGATTTCTCCGCCGACAAGTTCGCCTCGCTGCAGCAAAACGGCTTTCATTTCCATCAGGACATAAGCGTGCCGGTAATTGGCGCGTCGTTTTTGCGCATCGGTGTAATCGATGAAACCACAAACAAGGTTGGTGCAGTGGAACTGCCCGTCTCTGCCCTGAGCAAGCTGCCCCCACCTTCTTCGGCAGCACCCTCAGCCGCACCGGCAACGACACCGTCACCAGGATCGGCTCCGCCGCCGGCAGCAGTTCCGCCTCCGGCAACTGCACCGGCCCCTCAACCGCAATGAAGTGAAAGAGCCTCACTAGAGGTGAACAATAAATCTGAGAACTTTCGGCCATGATTTGTTGGACATTCTGAGGGCAATTCGCAGCGGTTCTTAACCAATACTGGCAACTTTCCAGCACTGCCCAAAGGAGCCTTGGCAATAATAATGGCAACTATCACTAAAACACCTGTCTTCTCATAGCCTTAGAGTTTGTCATTTCGCCAGTTTTCGTGCCCCTTCCACAGCGGATGAGGTGCACGCGATTGGACAGAAAGGCGGAGAACCCTTCCCAAGCTTTCGAGGCCTGGTGATCGCTGTAGACCGCGAGCTCGGGTCGATTCCAACCTTCGCAACCAGCTGGAGAATCCTCAACAGCTAAACACACGCTGGAATGGAGCAACTTGCCAGTCGTGTCCAGACGCGCATCTACGGAGACATTATCCTTTCGCCGAACTATAGCGGTGAATCTGTCGAGGGAATCCTGCAGGTTTCATGAGCCATTTCCCTGCACTTTCTCACAGCGACCTTTCAATGGCTCGGATTACCGCCGGCCGATACTGCTGCTCGAAAACCCGACGGCTCTGATCAACCTTTCTCTGTACGCTCGAGGAGGCGTCGCTTTCTCCCGACGAACAGCTCGCCCTTTTTCACGTGCTCGAGCTTTTCTTCCCACTCTCTGGTTGCCGTTCGTAAAGTTCTTCTCTGGTCCAGCGACGAGCATCCATTGTTGGCTGACGCTCTAGCCGATCAAGCAGCCCGTCCTGGGCGGTACTCTCTTTCCGCCTAAGCACACATCGCTTCTCTCCGATGAACAACTCGCCCCAGGCTTCGGGGTCCATACCCTTCTGTATCCAATGTACCCACATGCCACCGACAACTTGCTGTTTCCAAGATCGGTCATTTATCAGTTTGCCCATGTGGATTACCTGACGCGGAATTCTCCCAGTCTTGGAATCTCGGTGAATGATGCCGTGCCAAAGAACGCTTCCATCTTCGGCAAACACAGTGAAGTCATCGCCTTCCTCCAGGTATTGCAGGCCCTGGTAACTCCAGTAGCCGTCCTCGTCAGTAAATCCGTCTTGCTGCATTGCCCACCGGCCGCCTTCCGTGCCGGTTTCACTGTGGAGGAAGCAGACTCCTTTCATTTCTTTCATTATTTGTCACCTCCGAGTGCTTCGTCAGCACCCCCAATCGCGCGATCTCAAAACCATTTACTTGCCGTTCCGCAGCCCGGTCGCAAGAGACTCCGAAGTGGTCCCTCGCCGTAACCGCAGCAGCGCTCAAGATGCTGTGACTCGATCGCGGTCGACGTCGGCGCTTTATACGGCGTTATACGAAGCGCATATAATTACACGGACTTCATATAATCCGCATTCATTCCTCCCGCTGATCACACCATCACGAAGCCACCTACGTGCCATCTCGTAACCGGGTGGCCAGGACTTCGGGAAGCCCTGCCCGCCGGATTCTCCTTTGCGCGGTCAGAACTTTATATGGAACGCGGTACCAGGTGAGCATCGCCTCATTTTCGTCATAAACTGCGAAGGCCGCGCGCCGGTCCCCATCTCGAGGTTGGCCGACGGAGCCGGGATTGATTAGGTACCGACTTTTATGATCTAAAGCCACTTCAAATCGTTCTGGACCATCGGTGGACTGAAAGTTTGGCCGAAGCAGGGTTGGGTTCTGCATATCCGAGATCCAGCCCTCTTGCAGGTGAGTGTGACCGAAAAACGTTATCCAGGCTCGGCTTGCCTTCAGAGCAAACTTGGCACTCCATTTATTGACAAGGTATTCATTTTCGTCATTTGGCATTCCGTGTACGCATAACACTCTTGGCCCGAGCGGCCGGAGCGGTCCACGACGTAGCTTCGACAACCATAGCTGGTTTTCCTTGGTCAAAACCTGTTGCGTCCAGTCGGCGGCATACGATGCTAACCAGCTGAGATTGCGATACTGGTAATACTCCATGGTTCCGCTGCACGCTCTGTCGTGATTGCCACGGACCACAATCCCGCCGAGCTTCCTTGCCAGATCAACCACTTCATTGGGATTCGCGCCATAGCCAACAACATCGCCAAGATTCCAAACGGTGTCATACTGGGGCGCAGCGGCAAGAACCGCTTCGAGAGCTTGCAGATTGGCATGAATGTCGGAGATCAAAAGTGTGCGCACGTTAATCCTTCCGTTGTGCTTTTACACTGCCGGCACTTCTCGGAATTGGCGTCGATACGGCATTCGCATCTGCCAATCGGATATTCGCCGCTGAAACTTCCTGCGTTCGGCAATAACAAAGCCAAGACGGTTCTGCCGGTTGCGAAGTTTGGCCTGAGAAATAAGGCAATCCCAGTTCATGTTTTGGAAATTGAACGAAAGCCGCGGCAGCGCCTCTACGAGACGTGCATCCAGATCTGGCCGATCGAGCGCATCGAGGAGTGATTCGGCAGGATTCCGTGGAGCGTCCCGGAGATGACTGAAGTCGGGATAACCCAACATGCCGAAATCCGCTGCGAGCTCAGTGTCGCTGCGGTGTTGAAAATCGGGATTGGTCTTCTCATGCGGCACTTGATCAATTCCCCACGGCCCACGCCTGCATCTCACACAGAACCAGATACAACCCTGGCCAGCCATGCTGCGCAATATATTCGACCGGTGAAGCGCCCTGGCACAGGCTCCCCGTATTCTTCAGGCTCATCCACTGGTTTGCCAGCTTCTCGGTAAGGTAGATGTCTAAAGCGGTCCGGAGGTGGGCAACCATTAGCATCCTCGTCTCCAACTCTTCGTTCGCGTGAACCGGCTCTCCTGAACGCCATCCGTGAACGGTTTGCGCCGGTACTCCGACCAAGCCTCCGGCGGCCTCATCGCTCAATTGCCAGGATTGGATCGTTTCCATAAATGCTTTTATGAGATGGCCATCACTTGCAAAGTTCATAAAATACTCCCTTCGAACTACTCAATCGCATTGAGTGCTCCTACACCAACCGAACCTTTTCACGCGGTATCGAGCGGCTCACAGCTGAGGCTTCGATGGTGTTTATGGGGAACACCCAGAAGTTGGTCGCCTACATGCTCAAGCATTCGCATTTCTTTGAACCTCTACCAGACAAATATATTGACTCCGCATTTCTTGATCGCATACACGCGTACAACCCTGGGTGGTTGGTTGCCCCGATCCGTCATGAGCTCTTCACAAGCGGCTATGGGTTCGTCGTCGACTTACGCGCCTGACGGCGAGCTGGACCGGGTTCCCGGCTCTCTTTGCTCATCATTGCCTCTACCATCTTGATTACCCTTGCTCGGCTCCTGAGCCAACTCGGCCTGCCTGCGTAGAGCATCGTGATCCGCCACAACATGTCGAGGAACCACTCGCTTCCCTCACCGGGTGGAACCATGATCACGAACCCATGCATGTCGGCCGCTAGTTTGGCGTTGGGAACAATCTTGTCCGCGTCGCCTTCGACCAGAATGACTCTTTCGATATCGATACCTGGCATACTCTCCCTCCCGGACCGATTCACGATGGATCGTGGATGGTCCTCATGCTTTACGATTGCGGCCTCGACTTTACCACGATTTGCACCGCAAGCTGTATTCCAGACGCGCTGATCTTCTCCAAGCTCTCTACTCCAATCAATTCGGGTGGCACATGATGCTCGAACACTTGATGCGTCCAGAACCGCTGGAGAACATTTCCTGATCCTTGATCATCAGTGATGAAATGCCCGCACGTTTGGCAGATGACCTCCGCCGTCTGCTCATTGACTCTCAACGCTCCGAGAGCTTCGCCTTGCATGTAGATAGGTGCCTCCAGATTGGGTGACCGCGCAGGCGGGCTGCCAGTCGTTTCTTCTAGGTTGCTTAGTTCGCAAGCAGGCTCAAATCCAACCATGGTCCCATCAGTGAACTTGGCTCGCCCAAAACGAGGGAACTCCACCCAACCGTGCAGGGCTACGTCAGAGCGTCGCCCAGTGAATACCAGTGTCATCATCCCCCCTAATCGCAGACAGCCTGGAGCGTTCGGATCGCTACGATCTTCGTAAGTGCATTCCAACAATTCCAACCTGCCCGCAAGGGTGATCTCGTACGTGGATCCTGGAAAGACTGGGTGCAAGCTTTGCGTGTAATGCGTCTCTCCTTTGTGGTCCCCGAACAAGTCGTTATTGCAGAGAACATCATCAGGAACTCCCATAGCCCTCCTTTCCCTCGCGCTCATTCAGCATTCCCCCGTCAACGTCGTGGCAGCGCCCTTTTCGCTCGAGTTACACTGGTACCTGAACCCGCGGCAGATACGGCTTCTGGCTGCACCAGTGATAACCTCGTCAACGCATCGACGAGCTTCTCGAACCTCCGGCGCTGAACACGCTCGACGATCTCCGGCAGTTTGTGCGCCACATGCCAGAAGATCGGACCATATCTGCGGTAACTCGCCTCATTCGGAAATGAGATTAGGATTGCTCGGCCATTGCCGGAAACTCCTCCCAACCAGGCCACGATCTCCTCATCCGTGCCCATGGCCACCTGAAAGTTTCCGGGAATACGGAGTGGGAGCCGTTCTTGCTCGCTGGGAAGCGCACATTCGCCAGCGAGTTTTTGTTCTCCTTGCTTGGACCGTGGTTCTGTTTTGGATTTCCGATCCTTACTTGTAGCCATTTCGCTCTGTCCTTCTGCCTTGGTCTTCGGCAGTCCATAACCACGACCTTTCCGTGGACTAACGCAAATCCGAGATTATGCCGCAGCCTCTTCGCCAGCTGCTACACAGCTATTCCTTCTTTTCTCATAGAGCCCTTTTGCAGCTTGGATAGCTTCGGCAACCGTGGGTCTGGACCTCATCTCCAATCGGAAATTTACTTTGACGAGAAGAGCGCCAAACGTCGGTGGCAATTCTGAATTGGAGTTTTCAATGGCCCATAAGAGCTTTCGAACTCGATACTGTTCAGGGGTTTCAGCAGCAGCCTGAAGAGCTTTATTCGTCTTGGGAAAATAGCTTCTCTGAGTATTCTTTGGCTGAAATCGCAGGGCAATCTTCAAGCGCTCAATCGTAATTGGGAAGACTGTACTCCGCTGGGACGCGATCAGATCCTTCTTGACCGATTTGACAGACTTGGCATATCCACGATCCCTTTCTTGCCAATCAACCTTGCCCTCCCATTTGTTACTCTTTGGCAGGAAGCTCTCGAGCCAGTCGCGATCATTCTTCCATAACCAATTCATTTCCGCGGGAGCATACTTGTAAAACTCCGTTCGTGATCCATGAGGATTATTCATGATGAATGTCTGAATTATCTTTCTTAGGGCCGCTCTCTTTTCGTCGAAGGGACTCATTCCCACTAAAAGTTGTCGCCTTTTCCGGCGGGGTTTTCGAGACGGCACATCTAGGATAGAGATCATTTTTCGGATGTGAGCAATTGAGCATGCAAGTTTTCGCGCTATCTCGGGAATCCGCAGGCTAGAATCCGACCAGAGCCTTTGAAATTCTCGATTCCACAAATTTCCCGTTTGAAGGACGCGATGTGGACACAATCTACTCTCTCCTTCAAAGTCTGGCGCTTGTCTTGAATAGATATAGCCACAGAGGCAACGAAAAGTCGCGACTTGCGCGCCGTGCGTGTCTGTCCTAAAGCTATACTCGTGGATCACATCCTTCTCATGGTGCTCACAAACTAGATTCAAGCAGGGCCACGGTCCCAGTTCGAAGTGACAATACTTCGACATTGTTGGAAGTGACTCGACATCTGTGCCCAGAAAATACAACAAAAGAAGATGCAAGCCCGGGTGTCCTTCTAAGAAATGGATAGCACGATTCAGTGATCGATCCGAATTGGCATGATAGACGCTGTTGAAATGCCCGCCATGCTCGATATGTTTCCCAATGACTTTCCTGAACTGTTCGCGAATTCTCGTGAGGTCCGGATTCCCACCCGAGGTGAGTAGGCCGTTGGAGTGGAAACCTTGCGTGTAGGCTGCGGATAGATTCGTGGTGTCAATTTTCGCATCCGGATGTCCCAAGAGCCATTCAACTTGGCGAGCCATCCATAGAAGAAGGGCATCATATGGTTCATCGGGATTCGCCATTTTAATCGGTTCAGTAATTGGAATTGCTTCTTCCGCAAGAGTCAAACGGACACTAAAATGCCGCTTGCCCGCGGCGCGGGAGAGATAACAGCGATGTTTGGGACATACTTGAACGATTGATGACTGGTGGAGGCGGTGCCAATATGCTTCTCCTGGAGAGATTCGGTCTTCTTGGGCACAAAATGCACAGTACTTTAGCGAATCTTGATTTTCCCGCGCATTTTGAACCATCTTTAGCTGCTCCCCTAGGAACTTGTTGAAATAGGTACGTGTTTTGCGTTGTTGGTTGGCTGCCATTCGTCTAATAGACATGCGTGGAGATGAGCGGGATCAGGACGGGATGTTCAGTTATGTATCGTTGGAGCAGCGTGTGCCTCAGGATCATCCATTGCGGGCGGTTCGCAAGTTGACGGATGCGGTATTACGGACGCTGAGCCCGGAGTTCGATACGTTGTATTCCGACTCCGGCCGCCCATCGATTGCACCGGAGTACATTCTGCGGGCGCTTTTGTTGCAGGTGTTCTATTCAGTGCGCTCAGAGCGTTTACTTGTCGAGCAGATCGACTACAACCTGCTGTTCCGCTGGTTTGTGGGCCTTGGCATGGACGACGCGGTTTGGAACCATGCGGTGTTTTCCAAGAACCGGGACCGGTTGCTGACTTCCGATGTAGCACAGCAGTTCTTTGCCGAAGTGAACAAGCATGCGAGGCGCTTTATGAGCGACGAACACTTCACGGTGGATGGCACGCTGATTCAGGCGTGGGCCTCGCAAAAGAGCTTTCGCTCCAAGGACGGCTCCGATGACGGCGGCGGGGCAAATTTTCATGGCCAGAAGCGATCGAACAAAACGCACGAATCGACCACCGATGCCGATGCGCGGCTGTACAAGAAGAGTTACGGCAAGGAATCGAAGCTGAGTTATCTGGGTCATGCGCTGGTGGAAAACCGCAACGGTCTGATCGCCGCGGCGATGGTGACGCACGCCGACGGTTATGCCGAGCGCGATGCAGCGCTGTTGATGCTTGCCGAAAAGCAAGAGGGCCGATCACGCCGCATCACGGTGGGCGCCGACAAAGCTTATGACACGAAGGATTTCGTCAGCACGGTGCGGGAGTTGAACGTAACGCCGCACGTTACCAAGAACGACAAAGGCCGCACGAGCAACCTTGATCGCAGAACCACGCGCCAGCCCGGCTATGCTGTCAGCTTGAGTCGCCGATGGCTGATCGAAAAGGATTTGGATGACTGAAGCAAACCGGCCCGCTCCGCCAGGTCAAGTTGCGAGGCCTGGAGAAAGTCGACTGGCTGTTCGTCTTCAGTTGCGCAGCGCACAACCTGATCCGGCTGCCGCGACTGATAGCTCAACCACCGGAAATGCTCCGGGAGAAGTGTGCCTGAGCAAGGGTTGCGAGCCCCGGGGGTGATTCCCTGAGCCTCGAAAACCCCCATAAACACCGGCCAGAACCGTAATTCAAACAGATTTCGAACAGCAGAAAATGAAAATCGCCAGAAAACACGCAGCAATCAGGCGAATTTCAACGAGTTCCTAGGGAATCTTTCAACTATGACGACAAAAGACACAGGTGGGGCCCTCGCTGCGAACTTTCGCAAGGCAAACATTGCGGAAGGATTCGCTATTCAGATGATCCGTCCTTTCGCCGCCGTGGCGCCGGTGCCGCGCGAGGAAGATTTCGGGACTGATCTTGTTGGAACGCTGTTGTACCGCGACGGGAAAAGGCTTCTTGCGCGGGAATCCTTCTCGGCGCAAGTAAAGATTCAAACTGCGGCACGATTTGAATTTGCTGGCGACGGTATCGATTGGCTTCGACAGATGCAGCTGCCTTACTTCCCAGTCGTGGTCAACCTAGAGGAAGCCAGCGTCTCGCTTTATACGATTAACAAACATCGTCTAGCTTTTGCGCACCACTCTCTCGTACAGAAAATCGTGTTCTGTGTCGACGACGATGGGTTGGATGACTTCCCGCTCGGGGGCCCTCTCATGAAGTGGACGCTACAGGATTCTGCACACCCTGAATTCCCCGCTTGGGCCTGTTCAGTCTTGAAGCCTGCCATCGACGTCGAAAGCTTCAATCAATACTACGGTCGGGCACAAAATTTCCTTCCGCTCGATTGGACATGCTGCGAGTTCCAAAATCGAACGGAACTGGGGCTAGCAAAGGAGGCACCAAGAGCAGGGGAAATGTGGCACATGCCTCCCGGAGATGGTCAGTTCATCGTTAAAACGCTTGAGTGCATACTTGATCCGTTTGCCGGGTGGGTCTCGAACACAGGAGAGCACGATCGATACGGAGCGGAGCATCTGAAAATCCGAGAGGCTTTCAGAAAGCTTGGGGTAAACGCCGATCCGAAAAACGCTTTGGACGAAATCGCGAGCGACATGGAGGATTTTGCTCGTGGTCCAGATGCGCCGGACACATAGGCGGAGAATGGCAGTTCATCACCCAAACCGAAACGCATCGTTCACGCCGAATGCACTTGCAATTTCGCAGTGTGATCCCTGGAGGGAACAGCGACCGCAGGCGCGGCACCGTCTGCTCCATTTCTGCTCTACTCGCACGCTGGAGAATGGCCATTAACTGCTCGTCTCGACATGTTCGCTCCAAAAATCGACCGGCACAACCCGAATTACACTCGGTTCTATTATGAATCAGGTATTAACGAAGTAGTAATATTTGGCAACCCGGCCGACCACGTCGGGTTTAAGGCGATCCGCGCAAAAGCTGTTAATGTTGGAACACGAAGTTCAGGTCCCTTCCGGGCCCGAATAGGAGTCTGGAAGAATCTACAATTTTTGGAAACAGGCAACAGCTTGCCGTTTGGCAAAGTTTTGCCTGTTTTGGCATGGTTGTTTTGGCAATTGGGGCTGTTGTGCATCGGGATCACGTGTTATCCCACCTAGGACGGTTTCGAGTGCGCATTCACCAGCTTCTCCGAACCGGTGAATGTGACACCTCAAATTAGCCGCGGTAGTACTAGGCGCATCCTTGGAATGCGAATACATGACAAATGCGAGAAACGAAATCGCGCAAAATCGCCTAGTTCTCGACACTTGGAAAAAAAGTTACGCCCTACGCAGTCTGCGCAAGAATGACTTGAGAGCGGCGCGTAACCTCCGCATAATCAAACACATGGGCAATCGTTGAAAGTTGCCAGAATTACTTTGCAAATTGTCTAGTTGTCAAAATAATTATTCATCTCCACCTCACTGACCGTCAGGCTGCGAGTGCTTACTCGACTACTGCCTTTGACAGGTTCCTCGGCCGGTCCACGTCCACGCCGTGTTCAAGCGCCATAAAGTAAGAGAACAACTGCAGCGGAACCACCTCGATGATGGGCAGCAGATACTCCGAGGCCGGCGGCACGCGGACACAGTCGCTCGCCAGCGCCGCGATCTCTTTGTCATCCGAGTTGGCGATGGCAATCACTTTCGCTCCCTGTGTTTTCATGTCGCTGAGCAGTTGCATCGTTTTTTCGTAGCGCAGAACTGAAGCCTCCAGCGCGCGATCAACCGTAGCCAGCACCACCAGCGGCACCTGGTCGCTCACCAGCGCATTGGGCCCGTGCTTCAGCTCGCCCACCGGGTAGCCCTCGGCATGCACGTACGAAGCTTCCTTCAGCTTGAGCGCGCCCTCGCGGGCAATCGCGTAATGAATACCTCGGCCCAGGTAGAGAAAGGTGATTGCGGATTTGTACTTGCTGGCCAGCGCGGCCATCTGCTCGCGCCAACCATCGAGCGCGGCTTCGATCTTGCCGGATACAGCCAGCAGTTCCTCAATGCGCTCGCTCAGCGCGGCAGCATTCATTCGGCCCAGGCGCGCGCCCTCATAAAGCGCCAAAAGATAAAGCACGGCCAACTGGCACGTAAAACTCTTGGTGGCCGGAATCGCCTTTTCGATGCCCGCCGCCAGTGACATGGAAACATCCGCCAAGTGCGCCATGGTCGAGGAGGGGTGGTTGGTGATCGCGAGCGTCTTTTGTCCGCGCAGCCGCGCTTCTTCAAGGGCGGCGAGGGTGTCGGAAGTTTCGCCCGATTGTGACAGCACCAGTACGCTCGGGTGGCGAAGGTCCTGACCTCCGCGACAACTGTATTCGCTGGCGTACTCCACATCCACGGCCAGCCCGCACAGGTCTTCGAGCAGGATCTCGGCGTAAAGGCCGCTGTGGCGGCTGGATCCGCTGGCGGCAATCAGGATTTCGCCGGCCGGGTTGGGCCAGCCCGCCAACATGCTTGCGACCTCGGGCTTGAGGCTCTTTCCGGCCAGGTAGAGGGCCAGCGTGCGGCCCAGCGCCGCGGGCTGCTCATAAATTTCCCTCAACATCTCGTGCGCAAAACTCGGCATGCTTCTTATCCCGCGGGTAGACCCTTGCAGGCCAGGTTGACCTTCAAATATGATCATAGCGCGTTAGATCGATCATTTTCTTGAACGATTCTTGAAAAATGGCCGCCAAATCCTGAGAAAATAGCTTTGAGACCTTCCATGCATCGGCCGCTGAAAGGAAGAATCCCAACGATATGTCCGACTCGATAAGCCGCCGCTCAGAGCTGATTATCAAGCTGCTGCTGCGGGCCGGAAGCGCGACCATCGAAGAGATTCTGGCGGAGGCGGGTTCGTCGGCGCCCAGCATCCGGCGCGACCTGGCGCGGCTTGAAAGCCGGGGCCTAATCAAGCGCACCCACGGCGGAGCAACGCTGGTGGAGCCGCTGCTCTACGAGCCGTTCCGCTATGACAGCTCGTTCCTTGCCCGCGAACAGCGACACGCCGCAGAAAAACGTCGCATCGGGCTCGCGGCAGCTGAGCTGGTCCAGGCCGGCGAAACTGTAGGGCTAACCGCAGGCACCACCACCACGCACATTGGCCGCAGTCTGCGCCACCGCGAAAACATCAAGGTGGTCACCAACGCCATCAACATCGGCATGGAGCTCTGCAACCAGCCGGGCATCCGTACGTTTCTTACCGGCGGTGTGGTTCCCTGGGCGTGGTCGTTCTCGCTTACCGGCAGCGCCGCGCTCGGCTTTCTCGACGATGTGTACCTCGACAAGGTTTTCCTGAGCGTTACCGGCCTTGACGCACACCGCGGAGCATCTACGCTGGAAACTGAAGAGGCGCTGGTGTTTCGCAAGATGCTCAAGCAATCGAAACAGGTAATCGTGGTGGCCGACCCCAGCAAACTCGGCCAGGTGAGCCCGGCATTCATCTGCCCGGCCAACGAGATTCACCTGCTGATTACAAGCACCGCGGCGACGGATGAATCCATCGCACCATTCGACCGGTTGGGCGTTCGCATTCTTCGGGTCTGAATCAGAGCATCAGGAAGAAATCTGCGAGCGTTCGTGGAACGCGGCCTCAGCCCATCCGCTTCCAGGCGTATACATCGTAAGTGCTCCCGCTCTCCGCGATTCCCTTCCCATTGCTCCAACTCAGCCGCAGTTTCTTCTCACCGGCCTGCATCGTAAATGGAAGCGAGCCGTCGCCAAAAACGCGCGCTGTCAGCCGCCGCGTTTCCGGAGCGCCTGCAAACAGGCCAACGTCTGCCCACGGCACAATGCTGCCGCTCTTGACATAAACGGGTATCTGCTCGGTCGAAGCAGGCACCTGCAACTCCGTGCCGCCCTTGAGCGACTCGCCGGTCCAGAAGTCGTGCCAGGCTCCGTCGGGCAACACCACCTTGCGGTTCGCCTCTCCGGCAAACAACGGCGCAACCATCATCCGGTCGCCGACCATGTACTGATCATCGACGTTCTGCAGCCGTTTTTCCTGCGGCGCATCCAGCACCAGCGCGCGGAAGGGCGGCGTCCCATCTTCGGCGTAGCGCTGGAAAGCCGCCGTCAGATAAGGCACAAGCTGCATTCTCCAGCCGATAACCTCGCGGCAACGCGCCTCGAGCTTCTCCCAGCCATCGAGCAACTCGTCCGCATTATTCTGCTTGCGATTTAGCTGCTTCCACGGCGGATTCTTGATGTACCAGCCATTCACCATGGCCAGCGGAGAGAACACCACGCTCTGCAGGCGTCGAATCAAATCGTCTTCGCTCACTGCGTCGCGCACTTCCGGACACCACAGCAACCCGCTGAATCCCGAGTTCACCAGCCCGCGAATGAAGTCGCGATGCGCATACAGGTCGCTGTAGAGCACAAACGGATAAGGCGCGGCCAATGCGCCGCTGGAGCGGACAAGATTGTACGTGGGCTGGCGGCGCTTGCGAAACTCGTTCCAGAGCGCCATCTGGTAGCGCAGGCCAAACACACTGTGCATCTGTTCGCCGTCCACGCCTGACGGAAATGTGCTGCAATCCGGAAAGGACCAACCGCCCGTGTAGTCGGAGTTGTCGCACTCGTCAATCTTGAATCCGCTGACGCCGACGTCGATAAATGTTTTGCCATGGTACGCGCCAAACGCCTCGCGCGCCTGTGCACCGGCAAAGTCCGGCACCAGCCCGCCCCACACACCGAGGTCTCCGGAGCACGGCTGGATGGCCGGAAACAGTGGCGATGCTGGATGAGTGAATGCATGCTCCCAAAGATTCACTTTGTAATTCAAGTCCATTGTGGAGCGTAAAAACCTTGCCGGATCTGCGAACCGATCCTTGTTCCAATCAAATGTGCAGGAGTAGGAGTGTGTTTGCCATCCTGGCTCCAGGCCGATCACGTCGCAGGGAATCTTGTGATCGCGGAATTCATGCGCAAGTGCGAGCGCGCTTTGTTCGGTTGCCCGCGCATCGGCCCGGTACCAGAACCCCAGTCCCCACTCCGGCGGCACGTTTCCTCCGCCTGAAAACACGTTGTACCGCTTCACCGCGTCAAGCATTGCGGGGCCGGCGAACAAATACACATCGACGCCGGCAGCATGGGGTACGTCAACAGTAATCACTCCCGTGTCGCCATTCCCAATTTCGTGCGTGTAGTTCGGGTCCGGGTTGGTTTGCGTAACCGAAGCCTGCGCATGACTTGGCTTCGGACGCGCATCGCCAAAATAAAACGTCGCGTAGCGCGCGGTGTCGATCAGGATTCCGATCCCTTCCGTCGTCACGTAAAACGGCACCGGCGCATGCGAATCGCCTGTATCCATCTTCGGATCGGCGTTGACGCGCATCACCTTCTTCTTCCCGCGTTGCGCGTGCGACATCAATTGCAGTCCGAGTCCGTAAATCTCTTCTCCCGGCCGCAGCGGCAACTGCACCACGCAACCTCGCGCCAATCTCTTGCCTTCAATCGGCGGCAAAGGAGCAACGTCCACGCGAGGCAGCTTTTCAAAAGCCTCGGTCTGCGCGGGCACCAGCCGGCTTTGCACCGGGGTAAACCGCTCTGGCGTGCCAATGGTTGCACGCCACACGCCCGGATGAACCTGCTTCCAGACAGGCGTCTCGGGCGAATCATTTACAGCCTCAGTTTCCGCGCCAAGCAAACGGGAAAGCCCCGCTGCGGTTCCGCTTGCCGCAAGGCCCTTGGCAAGTGCACGTCGGGTGATCGTTCTATCAGCGCCCAATTCTTTCTCCGGATAAAACTATAGTCCTATCGATTTCACAGCTGTTTCACAAGCACCATGCTCCGGGCCCTCAGCGAAGAATATTGCAACAGGGATGCCTTCGCCTCTAGACTTGGAAAGGCCGGAGTTGATAGACGCAAAGTTTCTCGGCTCCTGTGCCACTGTACGATCCAGTTTGCGAAAGTGGCGGAATTGGCAGACGCATCAGACTTAGGATCTGTTTTTTGGCGGAACTGCACAGAGTCGCAAGAGAACGCAAACTAACGCAAAGTTGCTTATTTTAATGAGTTTAATTCGATACAAGGTGCTGCAAGGTAGTGCAACAAAGCGCATCAGATTCCAAAGCAAAGTGCCATCAGAACTGCCACTGGCGCACACAGCATAATTCCAGAAATGGAGATTGAGCGCGCTACAATTTGTCGCGCGACAGCACTTGTCTTTGGGACATGTTCTTCGCGGTTGACCACCGAATACCCAATTGGGGAGGTTTTCCTAAGGCCCAGGTGACCGCCCTCACTTCTCCATTATTGTGATCGCTACTCAGTCGAACAGGTTACCGGCATCCAATGCAGTCACGTTTGATCAACAGCGGCGCCTTGCAGTTGTGACCTAGCTCACCTGATCGATTTTTAAATGGCTAAGAACGGAATTGCCGCAACTTATTCCGTAAAGATGCGCCTATAATCCAAGAAGCGCTGGGTCCCAAACCCGGCAATCAGGCTCCCCTACCAACCGCCAAGGGGAAAAGGTAAGAGGGTCGGGAAAGGCAAATGAGCCGGAACCGATTCCGCCGGAATCTCAAGCCGGCCGCAAGGTAGCTGTGAGCTGCCAGGGTACAGTGAAATGCTGGATCCACCGGACTCCTCGTTCGGCTTAGTCAGGTAAGATGTGTTGCATCAGCGAATAAGCTGAAGGCAACACGCGCCGTCGCGCTCCGGTCGTCGTAGCGATTCCAACTTCATGAGGAAATCTGTATGTGCAGGAGAATAAGGACTGCTACGCAGGCTATGGAGCATAGCCGAGCGACGGTCGAGAAGTTGCGGTATGACCGCAAGAGCGCGGCGTTTGCGCTCTCAATGAGTGTCAGGGCAGTCGATTATCGCCTGGCCAGCGGCGAGCTTCAGAGCGTCCGCGACGGACACAACAGGTACATCACCGCCAGCAGCCTGAAGCGGTACGCGAGTCGTGACCACTTCAATGGTTTGATTGACACCAACCAGAGACGGAAGGTGGCCTGACAATCGCAGTGGCTCTGAAAACAACAACCAGTCCATCATTGATTGCCCTGGCGGTCCTGCTCAACCAGCAGGACCGCCAAGTTTTGAAATCAAGCTGTTCACCCACTGGAACACTTCCCAGCATGACTTGGATGACGCGCCCATTCTCGAGTCCATCTGGCCGCTAAAGAATCACAAACAAATCTTCGGCTGAGATCTTGGTCGATCTGCGTAGGTCCCAATCCCACAACATTATGGATCAAATCCCGTTTGTAGCCTTTTGTCACGCATCTGCAGGCCCTCCTGGGCGACCGCCCATGAATGTCAGAGGATACCTGCTGTGAATCTCGTGATGCGTGATGTAGGGCCGCCGACCTCCTAAGGAGTCGGAGCCAACGAATGGGGCCTCTCGCCGCATGCCAGTTCGAGTGCCCTATTCCGCACCCAGTCATCCGAAATACAGCAAAGGGCCCACAAAGCGAGCCTCAATGCAAACCAGGCTGTGGTACGATTTCTGCCGACCCCGATCTGAGCACTCCTTGATTCACCCACAACATCGTCAAGCCTGTTCTCGAGGAAGGCCATTTTCCAACCCTGAGCCTCGATGAGCTGCAAGCGCGCCTGCTCGATGATTTGGCTTTGATCGGCCTTTGCGACTTCCTCATCCTCAAACCAACTCAGGACGGTTTTGCTGGCCTGAAACGCAGCGCGTTCGCGTTCAAATGCAATCGCCTCGCAGTGACGGACGGTACCACGAGTGCCGGTGGCGGCGGCAATGGCGGCAAGAGCCCGGGTACTTATCTCTCCCTTGCGAGCACGTGCCAAATCTGCCGCTGGAGCCTGCGCGACCCGCAGCAGATTGGACAATAGCGACGGGGAGCACTTCAGATACCCGGTGCGCAAGCACGGGCTGTTTTCGGTCGGCAGACGGGAGCGAAACTGAAAATGACGGATGTGAGGCGATGCCGTGGGTAGCATGACCGAGTTCTCCATCGACGAATATCCGCTGCTCGAAACCAAGAGCTATGCGGTCGACGAGGTTCTTGCAATTTTTCGCGAGTCGGATAAACGCGTCTTCGATCGGAAGCTCTCCGAACGGAACCCCATGGTGTGGGGTAGTCCGTCCCTGGAAGACGACAAGCTCGAATCGGTGATTCTCTATCAGTCGACCGCAGAAAAGATAGCGCAACGGCTGGACATCATGGGCTTCACCCTGGCTCATGCCAAACAGGATTTTGAACGAGCGCTTCGCGAGAAACTGCTCGATATTCCTCTGCCTGAGGAGGACGAAGAGGACGTGTTTGCCAAGGATAGGGAGCAATTTGAAAAGATGACCTTTGAGGACTATGCCGAGAGTCTCCGCTCGATCATCTCCCGGCGCATTCCCCGAGCGCCATTAGGAGATAGCGAGCGAGGGGACCTTTCAGACACGGAACGGTACATTGTCGAAGCTGACTACTACCAGGAAGATCTTCTGATGGGTTACTTCTGCTCGGACACACGGTTCCTCATTCGCCTCGCGTGTTCTCTGGTAGCCTCAGACGCCATCGTGGAACAGGATCTTACTGAGGTAGTGAACGCCGGGTATTATGAAACCGAAGACCCCATCGCCGACAACGCAATTAAAGCATTGACCGACGACTATCCGGCAAACGCAAAGATCATCATCCTCACAGAAGGCTCGTCCGACGCAGCCATTCTGAGGGAAAGTCTCTCTCTCCTCTACCCTCATCTCGTAGAGTTTTACGCCTTTTTTGACTTCGACGCCTCACGGGCTGCGGGCGGGACATCGCAACTTGTGAGCGTCATCAAGGCGTTTATCGCAGCGGGAATATCGAACAAGGTAGTCGCGCTGTTTGACAATGATACGGCCGGGCGCGAAGCTGTGCGCAGTCTCGGGCGAGTCCAGTTGCCCCGTAATGTCGCCTTGCTCCACTATCCCAATCTCGAACGGCTGCGCTCCTACCCGACCATTGGCCCCACGGGTACTGCCGCATTTGATGTGAACGGATTGGCTGGAAGCATTGAGCTTTATCTGGGCGGGGATGTGATCGCGAGCACCGGCAGGGAATGTCTGGTGCAGTGGCGCGGCTATTCGGAAAGGATGGGTGCATACCAGGGCGAGGTCATGCACAAGGGCGCATTGCAGGATGCGTTCTGGGAGCGAGCGGCTCGATCGAGAGTCGATCCGCGTGTTCTTTCCGAGACGGACTGGAGCGGCCTCGATGCCATCTGGCGGGCCATTTTCCATGCTTTTGACGACATTCCGTGGGAGGGATGAGCGGGCATGACCATCGAAGAGCTTGAAGCCGCAATTTTCGCGAAAACTCTCCAGGCCGAAGAGTTGTGGAAGACGTTTGCTCGCGAGGCGCAGATGTACAGCACACCCCTGTTTGCGCTTGCGAAGGCTCCACAAGGCGAACCGCTGAAGCTAGCAGGATCGGGAACGTTGCTTGCGAAGGGGAATAACCACTACATCCTTACCGCCGGCCACGTCTGGCACGAGGTGCTGAAGGATGCAGATTTTGTGGGCGTGACGCTCCGTGAAACCTACGATCACACCTGCCTGCTCGAAACGTCATCGATCGTGGCCTATGAGCCAGAGCATCCGGCGAAGTGGGGCGAATGGGGGCCGGATGTGATTCTGCTTCAGATTCCTGCAGTGCGAGTCGGCGAGATCAAGGCCTTCAAGGTCTTCTACGAGATGGAAGCCGGCCTAGAGGCGATGGTCGCCTGCGACCGCAATGAGACCTATCTCCTGGCCGGCACGCCAGAGGTCCTAGGCTCCTACACCGAGAACCATGCGAGCGTTCAGCTTCTCGCGATGTGGGTGGGCGCTCCGCAGCCCTACACGCGGGAAGCATGGGATTACTTCGATGTGGAGGCCGCGCTCCACCCTCCTTCAGAAGCAAATACCTTCGGCGGTGTGAGCGGCGGAGGCCTTTGGCGGGTCCAGATTTACGCTGAGCCAGGTACCGGCCAGATCGCCTCAAGAATGACACTGGAAGGGCTGGCCTTTTACGAACTGGGCACAAAGAATGGCAAAGGCGTGATTCGGTGCCATGGCGTTCAATCGATCCGCAAAGCTCTCGACCTATTGCCTCATTCCTGATCTTCTTCGCAATGGGAGAGGGCATTGATTTAGGAGTGGGATATTTGAAAAGAGCGCCGAATTAGTACTGAAATGCCGGCTAGCGTTATGGAACCTGTTAAATGCGCTCTAAAAATGGCATGCTTGGCATGCAGCGCGTTTTTGCACAGCGCGGCACATTTCCCGCACACCGGAACTTTGCCGCCCGGCAGACTGGCATGCCATTCGCGAGTTTGGTCTGCTGATGGCCAGTCAGTCTAAGGTGTAACAAGGCGCCGGATCGCTCTGGCTATTCGACGATCATTATAGCCAAGTCAGCCTGCGAACAACTGTACAAGTTCAGACTCTTCGATGCTGATAGCGTGTGCGATTCGGATGGGCATAAGAAGGATCGGATTTTGTTGCGCGCATGGAGAAGCTGGCTAAGCTCGATGTCAGTTGGAAGACTCTGTATGACATGTACGTCTGTTCCCTCGACACCAAAGGCTATCCCTACCGGGTTGGCCTGAGTTTCAGCGTCCGGGTTAACAGTTCTGGCTTCTGATAATTGAATCTTCTCAGGTGTCAGCGTGCACGCCAACGAATCATTCCCGGCGCGAAGAGTAGTGGCCCCCGGCGGCACATGTCTGGATGCAACGCTGCCTGAATCCAGTGTCGCTCGAACCCCAGCAACTCGTGCCGCAGATGCCATAGCTTACACTCAAACTACATGCTCAACCGGGGCTATGCCTA
>OBLW0100000316.1_pt1 | contig 40984 bp, 37 predicted proteins | sample 1520161 | NCBI WGS metagenome assembly OBLW01 (sample SAMEA3539309, study PRJEB22396) | soil metagenome | biome: tundra; feature: field; material: soil | place: USA | collected 2010-05 | depth 0.15 m
GACAGTGATAGCAAAAGCACGGCGCGACATGTCCCCACTCCGCAAGCAGCGGCTGATAACGCGCCCGCCGAGACACATTCCCACTCACCGACATCGCCCCCAGTGTGCTCCCATGGTAGCTCTGCCGCCGAGACACCACCCGGAACCGTTTCGGCTCCTTCCTCTCCGAAAAATATTGCCGAACCAGCTTAATCGCCGTTTCCGTAGCCTCAGATCCGCCCGAAGTGAAGTAAACCCGTCCTCCAGAACGAAAATGAGCGGGAGCCAAAGCAAGCAATCTGGCCGCAAGCTTTTCCGCCGGGGCCGAACGAAATTGTGATGTATGGGCGAATGCGATCTCTGCAGACTGCCCCGCCATAGCCAGCCCAATTTCAGCAACTCCATGCCCGATGTTAACCACCGCAGCCGACCCGGACGCGTCCAGCAATCGCCGACCCTCCGCTGTATGAATCCAGCAACCCTCGCCGCGAACGGCAACAGGCAAAACCTCCCGAAAATTGCGAGGAAACAATGACGACAAATTTTCCATGAGCCGAACCCAAAAGATTGTAGCAGTGCCCCTCGCCAAAAATGGAAATGTGTATGTTACGCTTGCCCGCTTTCAAGTAGCACAGGCAATCCTGCCGGTGCCGACGCTGCCCGCAGCTCAAATGGATCCGATGAACGCAATCCGGAGCAAAAGTGCCCCAGCACCCACAACCCACCACCCTAATCCGCACCATCGGCCGCTGGAGCCTAACCGCCTTGGTCATTAACTCCATCATCGGCAGCGGCATCTTCGGCCTACCCTCAGTCGTCTCTGGGCGCCTCGGCAGAATGGCCCCGTTAGCCTACCTGATAGCTGGCGCAGGAATGGCGGTCATCGCCGGCTGCCTGAGCGAAGTAGCCTCCCAATTCCACGAAACCGGCGGTCCCTATCTCTACGCCAGCGAAACCCTGGGCCGCTTCTGGGGCGTCCAGATCGCCTGGATGACTTGGCTTTCCAGGATCGCCGCAGGCTCTGGCACCGCCAACCTCTTCACCACCTATTTGGGTCAAATCTTCCCTCAAGCGACACAACCCGCGTATCGCCTGGCCATCCTGACGCTCCTGGTAGGCGTGCTCGCAACAGCAAACTACCTGGGCGTGAAATCCGGAGCCCGCGTTAGCGATTTCTTCACTGCCAGCAAAATCCTTCTCCTGGCCATTTGCATCGGCGCAGGCCTCTGGTGGATGGCCAACCACAGCGCCATCGTTCGAACTCCATTGACCCATCCCATCGAAGCCACAGACTGGCTAGAAGCCGTACTGGTGCTCGTCTACGCCTACGGCGGTTTCGAAGCCGTCCTTCTAGCCACCGGCGAAATGCGCGACCCGCGCCGCGACGCCCCTGTAGCCCTACTGGTCGGCATAGCTACCGTCGCCGTAATCTACACGCTGGTCCAAGTAGTAGTCGGCGCAACCCTTCCCGATCCCTCCGCAACCCAGCGCCCCATAGCCGACGCGGCGGGTCGCATACTGGGCCAAGGCGCAGCCACAGCCATCTCCATCGGCGCTCTGGTCTCGATCTACGGCTACCTCAGCGCCAACATGCTCCACACCCCCCGCTTAACCTTCGCGCTAGCCGAACGAGGCGACTTCCCCCAAATCTTCTCCCGCATCCACAAACGCTTCCACACCCCGCACATCTCCATCCTTTTATATACCGCCCTGCTGCTAGCCTTCACCTTGGGCGGAAATTTCCGCTGGAATATCACGCTTTCGGCCATAGTCCGCCTATTCACCTACAGCTCTATAGCCATAGCCCTGTTGGTCTTACGCAAACGAAATCCCAACGCGAATGCCTTTCGCCTACCAGGCGGCAAGCCGCTAGCAGTAGTCGCCATCCTATTCTGCGTAGTCCTGCTAGTTCGTACCCCGCTAAGCAACTCAACCGTGGTAATAGCCACATCCATCCTGGCCACCCTAAATTGGGCCATAGTGAAAGACACTCCGGGTCAAACCAACTACAAGTGCTCCTCCCATCTCCCTAATTTGTAGAGGAGGGGCTTGCTCCTCCCGGCGTAAACTAATGCACCTGATGTATGGCCATCCCTCCAAGTTCGCATTCCCCGGACGCAAAACCATCCGTCGCCCCAACGCCACCACACCGCAAGACTTGGTTTCCCCCCAAAATCGTGACATATTCACCAGTCGGCGCCCTCATCATCACCGCGCCCGCATCAACGAGAGGACCCATCCATGAACGAAATCAGTTTCCGGAGCGGCCTGCTGGCCGCGGCATTAAGCCTGTGCTCGCACGGCGCTACCGCCGCTCCAGATATGGCCAAACATCCCGTCACCTTCGACGACATGACCAAGATGCACCGCGTCGGCGAACCGCAAATCTCCCCAGACGGCAAATGGGTGGCCTACACGCTGACCACACCCGACATGGAGACCAACCGTAATGCTGGCAACATCTGGCTGGTGTCCACAGAAAGCGGCTCGCCAATCCAGCTCACGCAAAGCGCGCATGACTCGTCGCCGGTCTGGTCGCCCGATGGAAAAACCATTGCCTTTATTTCTGCCCGTGCCGGCGACGCCCAGGTCTATCTCCTCTCCATGGACGGCGGCGAAGCCCACGCGTGGACGCATCTCTCTACCGGCGCGGACATGGTTAAGTGGTCGCCCGACGGAAAAACCATCGCCTTCACCTCGTCGGTCTACCCTGGTTGCAAAGACGACGCCTGCAATAAATTGCGCGACGAAGAAAAAGAACAGAACAAAGTGAAAGCACACGTGGCCGAGCACCTGCTCTATCGCCACTGGACTCACTGGTCGGAAGGAAAGCGCAGCCACCTCTTCGTGGTCCCGGCTCCAAACGCGCCAGACCAGGCCGAGGCCGGCAAGGCCCCCCGTGATCTAACCGAAGGCGCCGACTACGACATACCTCCCGACGAGCGCAGCGGCCCCGGCGACATCAATTTTTCGCCGGATGGAAAAGAAATTTGCTTCGGTGCCGTAACCGATAAGATCGAAGCGATCAGCACCAACGGCGATTTGTTTTCAATCCCAGTGGCCGGCGGTGCGCAGCCCAAGAAAATCACCACGAACCCCGGCTTCGACGGCAACCCGGTCTACTCGCCCGACGGCAAATACATCGCGTACCACGCCCAGCTAACACCCGAGTACGAATCCGATCGCTGGCGGGTCATGCTCTACGACCGCCAAACCGGAAAAAACGAAAATCTGTCGGAGGCATTCGACCGCAGCGCCGACCAGCTGGCGTGGTCGGCGGACAGCAAGAAGATCTTCTTCGTGGCGGAGAACGAAACACTACAGCCAATATATGCAATGGAAGCGCGAGTCGGAGCCCAACCATCGAAACTAGTCGCTGAAGGCTTCAATACGGGCTTATCCATCAGCGCAGATGGAAAAACGCTAACGTTTGAACGCACCAGTCTGACGATGCCCGCGGAATTATTCGTAGCGCAAACCGACGGCTCCCCCGCCCACCAGCTCACCCATCACAACGATTCGATCCTCGCCAACCTGGAGATGAATGCGCCAGAAACGTTCTGGTTCGTGAGCGCCGACGGAACGCGCGTTCAAGCCATGGTCGTCCGCCCGCCCAATTTCGATGCCGACAAAAGATATCCGCTGCTGGTGTTGCTCCACGGCGGACCGCAGACCATGTGGTCGAACGCCTGGGGCTACCGCTGGAATCCTCAGGTATTTTCCGCGGCAGGTTACGTCAGCTTGATGATCAATCGCCGCGGTTCAACCGGCTACGGCCAGAAATTAACGGACGAAATCACCAACGACTGGGGCGGCAAAGCCTACGCCGACGTGATGAAAGGCATCGACGCAACCGTCGCGAAGTACAAATACGTCGATGGCTCAAAGATCGCGGCCGCCGGCGGATCTTACGGCGGTTACATGGCCGACTGGCTCGCAACTCACACCGGCCGCTTCAAGACCATCATCAGCCATGCCGGCATCTACGACCAAGCCGCCATGTACGCTACCGAAGAACTCTGGTTTGCAGAACACGATATGCAGGGTACACCGTGGACCGCGGCAGAAAACTACAAGAAGTGGTCTCCTTCGACGTACGCCGCAGAGTTAGGCAAATACAAAACGCCGACGCTGATTATTGCGGGGGAGCGCGATTATCGCGTCCCCTATACGCAATCTTTGGAATTTTTTAGCGCCCTGCAACGCCAGGGTGTTCCGTCGAAATTAGTGGTGTTTCCGGATGAAGGCCACTGGATCCTGAAACCGCAAAACGCTCAGTTCTGGTACAAGACCTTCCTGGATTGGCTAGCGATGTATTTGAAATGATGGTGATGTCCAAATGAGACACGAAACTGTCGCGCAGGGCGGAGTCCGCGCAGCTCTGCGGGCTGATTCCAATCAAGTAGCAAACAACCGCTGGAGCGCCCGACGCAAAAACCGGAACAAATGAAACAAAATAAAGCCAGCTAGCGCAATCAGCAGTACCACAACAACAATCGTCGCACGAGGATGCACGGTAGCCATCCAGGTCAACCATACGGCCAAAGCATCTTCGCCAAAACTCAGCGTCCAATTGGTGAAGGGCTCGGGACTCGCATTTACAGCGGCCCGAGCGCTGGCTTTCGTCCCGTGCGAAGTCAGCGCTACTCCCCCGGCGAGCAACGCAGCTCCCCACCGCCATTCCGGTGGCGCTGCGCCGGCAGCGCCATAGGCAAGCAGTGCAGCCGCTGGCGGCCGAATGGCGGTGTGAATCAGGTCCCAGACACTATCGACATAAGGAATTTTGTCGGCAAGGAATTCGATCAAGTAAAGGGCGATGGCGATGCCTAGGACCCAGGGATGCGCCAGGACTTGCAACGCCGCCGGCAAATGAATAACGCCGAAACGTTGAAGGAGGCCGAGCGTAGCGATCGTCGCATAAAGATTCAAGCCGGAAGAGAATCCAGCACCGAGCACTAGGCCGAGGGTTTCGACCGGATTCATAGCAGCAGTCTAGCACCAAGTGTAAGGACCGGGCTGCATCGAAGGAATTGGGTCGTCTCCCGCACAAGTTGTAGCGCAACAAACCGGCAGTGGCCAACTTTAGATCGGTCCTCCCCCGTTTGTGAGGGGCGAGTCGGGCGATTCCGGGCCTCCGACTAGGTTAATGCGCCAGAACCGCGGAGGGCTTGTTTCATGCCGGCCCAGCTTTGGCGAGAGGATTGTTCGGGACTGCCTGCACCGCGCCAGTGGGTTTCCAGGCTTACGGCGTAATGGTAGCCGTCGCGGTTCAGCGCGGAGAATTGGCCGGTCCAATCGATGATGCCTTTGCCTATGGCGGCCCAGTCGGTGCCTTGGCCGTCGGGCTTTTTTGTTACGTCTTTGCAGTGGCAGTGGCCGATGCGTGCTTTCGGCAGCAATTGGTAGCCGTCGGGATACGGATTTTCGCCGGCCGCTGCGGCGTTGCCGGGATCCCAGTTGAGCATGAAGTTTTCGGATTTTACGGCTGCCAAAACTTTGGCAGATTCGGCGGCCGTTGCGGTGTTGCAAGCCATTTCGTTTTCTAGCAGCAGGATGATTTTTGATTTTGCGGCGGTGGTGGCGGCTTCGCGGAGTTTGTCGTTGATCGCGGCGCGATAGTGGGATTGATCGTCCAGGCGCCAGAAATCGAACAGGCGGACGCGGTCAGTTTGAAAGGCTTTGGCTAGTTCGATGCTGCGTTCGAGGACTTCGGGTTGCTGGTCGTAGGTGAAGTCGGCGTTGAATTGGTCGCGCTTGGGACTGAATTTCGATTGCGGGGCGCGGGGCCAGTCTACCTTGAAGAGCGGGCTGGCTATGTCGGTTACGCGGAGTTGGTATTTTTCGAGGATGCGGCGGGCTTCGGCGATTTCGTTGGCGTCGAGTTTTAGGATGTTTTTGTTCCACATGCCGCGGAGTTCGATCCAGTCCATGTTGAATTCTTTGGAGACTACTTCGCAGGCGTGGCCGAAGTCCTGGGAGATTTCATCGTTGATTACGGCGACACGGAACGGTGATTTCATAGGGTGACGCCTAGTTTTTCTTGCAGGTATTTCTTGCTGATTGCGGCGTAGTCCTTTGGTGGGCGGGATTTGTCTGGGACGTCGTCTAGTTCCACTATGGCCCAGCCGCGGAAGTTTATTTTGTACAAGGCTTGGAAGATGGCGGGTAGATCGACTTGGCCGCGGCCTAGTTCTACGAAGCGGTAGGATTTTCTTGGATCGGTGGCGCCGGGTAGCTTCTCCACGTCTTTGATGTGCAGGAAGAGCAGGCGGTCGGAATATTTCTCGATGCATTTCGCGGGATCGCCGCCGCCTTGGAAATAGTGGGCTACGTCTAGTTCGAGTTTGGCGTAGCGTGGGTCACTGGCTTCTAGGATCCGGTCGACTTCTTCGGGATGCTCCCCTAGAGAGCCCATGTGATTGTGGTAGCCGAGCGGGATGCCTAGATCGGCGGTGCGCTTGCCTAGTTCGGTTAGTAGGTTGCCTAGCTTCTGGTAGTCCGCGGCAGTGGTGGCGCGATTTTTTGGGCGGTCGTCGGTAACTTGCAGATATTTTCCGCCAGCTTCGCGGAGGAATTTGGCGTGGCTTACGTGTTTGGTGATTTCGTCGGCGGCTGCTCCGTCGATGTTGATGCCACCGCTCGAGAGGGCCACGAAAGTTAAATTGTGTCTTGCCAGGAGATCGCGCAGGGGTTGCGGGCTGCCGAATTCTTCTATGGCGTTGGAGCGAATTTGGATGCCGGGGTAGCCCAGGGAGGAGATGTCCTCGATGGCCTGGCGATCGTTGCCGCCCCAGGTGATGGCGGCGTAGCCGTAGTGGATTTCGCTAGGGGCTGGCGGGATTGGGGTGTCGAAATAGGAGAGGTCTACGGGAGGGTAGAGGAGTTCACGAGCGCGCAGTGTTTCACTGGGTAAGCAAGATGCGGCCGCTAACGCGGATATTCCGGTCAGGAATTCGCGGCGCGGAAATTTATGGTTCACGTGTGATTTCCTCCTACGGGTTTGGAGATTTGAAGAGGCCCCATGCTGGGAGCACCTCGATGGAAGTTGACTCTAAACCAGCACCCCTTGAAAAGCAGATCCCTCACCCGCACACACCGCGCGGTTCGGGATGACAGGTTTATGGAGATTGCGTCGATCACGAATTACTTTGCCTTTTTTCCGGTTTTCTTTTTCAATGCCACTTTGCCTTTCGATTTGGATGCTGTATGGGGCTTGGGTGGCGCGGAGTAGCCTTGGGGGTGGGCGCGGAACCAGTCCCAGGCGCTGCGGACTATGGTTTCCAGCGTCGGGTATTGCGGGTGCCAGTTTAGTTCGCGTTTTATTTTTTCGGAGCTGGCTACCAGGATCGCGGGGTCGCCGGCGCGGCGTTCTACTTCGCGGACAGGGATCGGGTGGCCGGTTACGCGGCGAGCGGTCTCGATCACTTCGCGGACGCTGAAACCTCTTCCATTCCCGAGGTTGTAAATCAGCTTGTCTTTTTCGCGGAGCGCGTCGAGTACGAGTAGATGGGCGCTGGCCAGATCGCTCAGATGGATGTAGTCGCGGACGCAAGTGCCGTCTGGAGTGGGATAGTCGGTGCCAAAGATCGAAATAAAGTCGCGCTTGCCCAGGGCTACTTGCAGGATTAGTGGGATCAGGTGGGATTCGGGGTGATGCTCTTCGCCTTGGTCGGGGGTGGCGCCTGCGGCGTTGAAATAGCGGAGGCAGGCGTAACGCAGGCCGTGGATACGGTGGAACCAGTCGAGCATGTGCTCGACCAGGAGTTTGGATTCGCCGTAGGTGTTGGTGGGGTGGACTGGGTCGGTTTCTTCGATGGGGGTGCGGTCTGGGGTGCCGAATAGGGCTGCTGTGCTCGAGAAAACGAAGCGGGGGATTTTGTGTGCTAGGACCGCTTCGAGGAGAGTTAGCGAGTTGGCGGTGTTGTTGCGGAAATATTGTTCGGGGAATTTCATGGATTGGCCGGCTTCGATGGAGGCGGCCAGGTGGATGACTGCGTCGATGCGGCGTTTTTTGAAGACTTGATCTAGGGCGGACCGGTCGGCGGTGTTGCCCACAATCAGCTTGGCTTTGCTGGGGACGGCAGCTCGGTGGCCGTTGCTTAGATTGTCAAAGACGATTACTTCGGCACCTTTTTTCAGGAGTTGGGTGGTGATTACGCTGCCGATGTATCCGGCGCCTCCGGTTACTAGAACGCGGTCGGGCATGGGTTTGGATTCCTCGGTGTATGTAGCGTCTAAAGATTTGCTCGTGAATTGGACGTAGGGATTACACCAAGAATTTGGCGTTCGCGCTAGTGAGGGGGGTTGATTTTCTTGGCGCCGATGAAGTTGTGCCGAGAAGGCAAGGCTGCGCGGGAATGTTGTGCCAGGATTACGAGGCTGTTTCGATCAGCGGGCGCCGGTGGTTTTGAGATCGGCCTGGGACTTGGGGATGCCCTTGGCACCAGAGCGCGTGGCTGCGCCGGGAAGCACTTCGCGGAGAGTTAATGGTGCGGTTGGCGGGGACACAGGCAGGAGTGTCCTGTGCTACTTGGGGGCGCGGAGGATTTTGCCGGGGAGGGCGTTGGTGGGTTGGGCTTGGTCGATGGCCAGTTGGCCGTTGATTACGACGTAGTCTATGCCTTCGGCGTAAGAGAGCGGCTTGGCGAACGTGGCGGTGTCTTGGATTTTGTGGGGGTCGAACAGGACTAGGTCGGCGGCCATACCCTCGCTTATGCGGCCGCGGTCGCGGAGTTTTAGTTGGTTGGCTGGTAGGGAGGTCATTTCGCGAATGGCGTTTTCGAGGGTGATTACTTTTTCTTCGCGGACGTATTTGGCTAGGATTCTGGGAAAGGTGCCAAACGTTCTGGGATGGGCGTACGTTGAGACTGCCGGATTTTGAGGCTCGGCATCGGAGCCTATGCTCACGAATTGGGCGCGCAGAGCTTGCTCTTTTTGGTTTTCGTCCATGCTTTTGGGATCTACGTCCACGCCACCTTGTTGGACAAGGTCGAAGAAGGTGGTCCAGACGTCTGCTTTGCGTAGGGTGGCGATTTCCTGGACGGATTTTCCTTCGTAACGTTTGTCGCTCTTTGCGGAGACTTGGACTACTAGAACGTTGTCCCAGTTCTTGCCTACGTGTTGATACCAGTTTTCCCAGTTGGACGTGGTTTCGATCTCTTTGCGGAGTTCGGCACGGAGTTTGGGATCGGAGAGTGTGGGTAGGAAGGCGTCGGTGCCTTTGGCGTAGTGGCGGGGGTGGATGAAGGAGCCCAGGCCTATACCGTTGCGGATGTAGGGGTAGATATCAGCGCTGACGTCTATGCCGCTGTCGCGGGCGGATTGGATTAACGCTAGGGCTTGGGGCATTAGCGGCCAGTTTTCTTCGCCTGCGGCTTTCAGGTGATAGATGTGGACCGGGATGTGGGCTTGTTTGCCGATGCGGATGGTTTCTCGAATGGCGTCCACGAGTTGGCCGCTTTCGTTGCGCATGTGGGAGAAATAGACTCCGTCGTATTGGGCCGCTACTTTGGCTAGCTCGATAATTTCTTCGGTTTTGGCGTAGGTTCCCGGTGGGTAGATTAAGGCAGTGGAGAGGCCCACGGCGCCGTCTTGCATGGCTTTGGCTACGATTTCTTTCATCTTTGCCAGTTGATCCGCGGTGGGGGCGCGATCTTGTTCGCCGATTACTACGCGGCGGACTTGGGCTGCGCCGACGTTGTGGATTACATTCAGGCCTAGACCCTTTGCGGCTAGCAGGCGGTCATATTGTTCGAAGGTGGTCCACTTGGGGAAGCCTGCGGGTAGCGTGTAGTCGGCAATGGTGCGGTCGTTTTGAGGGGCTAGGGAGTCGCCTTCGCCGGACATCATGGTGGTTACGCCTTGGCGGAGTTTGCTTTGGGCGGTTATTGGATCTAGCAAGAGTGGGAGCGTGGTGCCGGACATCATATCGATGAAGCCTGGGGTTAGGGTCAGGCCGTGGGCGTCGATGGTGCGTTTTGCGGCGCGGTGGGTGAGATTACCGATTTCAGCGATTTTGCCTTCGCGGATTCCGACGTCGGCGATGTACCAGGGGTTGCCGGTGCCGTCGATTACTTGGGCGCCGGAGACTAGGAGATCGAATGTGGTGGATTGAGCGAAATTCGTTTGGGCTAGCGATACAAGCAAAATGAGGATTACGCATTTACCGAAACGCATCGAGTTCTCCTTGAGGCGGGTGTTCCGAGCGTGATCGATCTTGCCGGACTGGAGCGCAGCAGTGCTGCGCCCTTACAAGGTTGTTGGCGGGTGACGGCGACGGGGAAAGTGGGCGGAAAAAACGAGAGCGGCCATTTGAGTGGCCGCTCTGGTTGTTATGATGGATGTTCAATCGCTTAGAACTCTAGGCGAATTCCGACTTGGCCTTCGCGACCTGGTAGATATTGCAGCGTGGAGCCGACTGCCGGAGTTGAGCCTTCGAGGGTTTGGACCGCGGCGGTGTTATCGCGGTTGAAGAGATTGAACATTTCGAAGAGCACTTGAGCTCGGAGGTGCTCTCCGATATTAAAACGCTTGCTTACCCGCATATCCATGTTGACGAAGGGTGGAGCGGTTTGGGTGTTGCGGCCCAGCATGAAGTCTAGGCCATTGACCAGGCCGTCGCCGTCTACGTCTACGCCGCCGTCGGCTGGGGATTCGCTGTAATGGAATCCACTCTGGGCGCGGAAGATGCCGGAGATTTCGAATTTCCACGGTAGTTCGTAGATGCCGTGGAATAGGAAGGTGTGATTGAGGGCCAGGTCGGACGGGCCTTTGTCGAGGTTGGCGCCGTTATAGAATTTTCCGGCTTGCGGTACGGGATTGCCGTTGCAGGCTATGAAGGAATGGGTGGCATTGGTTTGCGATGGGCAGCCGCTCGAGGGATCGCCGGGATCGGTTACTACCGGCGGAACGCCTACGAAACTGTCGGTCAGGCCGTTGATGGCTAGGAAGTTTACGCCTTCGCCGCTTTGAATTTCCGTAGCTAGCGTGGAATTGATTACGTTGTCGATGGCATGGGCGTAGGTGTAGTTGGCCTGCACGGTAAAGTGATGGGACATGCGCTTTTGGAAACCGACGGTGAACCCGTCGTAGGTGCCCTGGCCCCAGGGGCCGTAACTTTCGATTTTCTTGGGACCAGTGCCGGGGACAAGTTCGTTTCCGAAGCCGGGGATGCGAGCTTCGAAGGCCAGGTTGGTGGCGCGGACGGTTAGGATGTCGTCGATATTTTTGTGGTAGTAGTCGAAGGTTACTACCATATCGTTGCCGATTTGGCGCTGGATTCCGACGTGGGCGTTGTAGGTTCGCGGGACCTTGAAGCCGGGATCGACGGTGATGGGAACTTCGCCGGCGGTGCCGTTAATGCCACCGATGGTGGTTAGATTGCCGAAGGGATCCCACGACCAGTAGTTGGCGGGGACCGTTAGAGTGGTGTTGGCGCCGGCGAGATTCGCAATCGCCGCGTCAGCCGCGGCTAAGAATTGATCCGGAGTGTAACCGCTTAGCGATTGGATGTTGCTCATGTTGACGGCGGTGTTTGCGGGAATGGGGGCGTGGCCTGGAGCGACTACGCTGTTGAGATAGTCGATGCCGTAGAGAGTGGAGCCGGTGCCGTTCGGACAGGTGGCGCCTTGGGCCATCACTTGGGCTTCGGTCAGTACGTTTGCGACGCAAACAGTCGGGCGGCCTAGAGTTTGGAAAATACTCGTGAGGGTTGTCGGATTGCCGTAGAAGAGGCGCGGGAAAGACAACAGGCGTTCGCGCTGGATGTCTGCGCCGCCGAATGCTGGGATGTCACGGGCTACGCCTTCGCGGAATTGGTCATAGAACACGCCGAAGCTGGCATTTATTACGGTCTTGGAATTGAGTTGCCATGCGGCGCCGATACGTGGAGAGAAATCGGTCTTGTTGGGGAAGCGTGAGTCGTAATCCCAGCGCAGGCCCGCGTTGACGGTGAGTTTTTGCGTCAGACGCCAGTCATCCTGGACGAACAGGCCGTTGTAATTGTTGCGGATGTGGACGTCGTTGGATGTGGGTGTGGGTCCGGATTGCAGCGTGATCAAGTTCAGGCCGGAGTTGATGGGGCCGAACGTGTTGAAATCGTCGACGGTAGCGAAGAGCTGGGTGAAGAAGTTGTTGGGTTCGGCGCCATCCACCTTGGTGTTCTGAAAGTCCCAGCCGAATTTCAGGTTGTGGTGGCCGAACTGTTTGCCTGCGTTCGAGCCGGTGGAAATATATTTTTGATAGAAGGTGAAGGAGTTGTAGCCGGGGCCGAAAGAGGTCTGGCCGAGGTCGCCGAATTCGCTGTTGCTGGTGTAGCCGCTGTAGAGATTGAAGAGATTGTTGGGGATGCCAGACTGGGGGTGGGAGGGGCTGGTGCGCGACGGGTCTGCGCGATATTGGAAGTAGGAGTTCACAATCCAGGGATTGGACGCGCTGCCGAGCGACCAGAGATCGGTGAGGCCAAGCATGAGCGTGCGATCGTCCAGATTCTGGCGCGTGTCTGGCAGGTTTAGGGGGGCCGACGTAAGTGGCAAGTAGTCGGTGATGTGCGTATTGGTGTAGTTGATTTGCTCGGAGATGCGGTGACGGAAGAAATTCTCATCGAGTTTTGCGCGAGCACGGGTGTCGTAGGTGAGCGAATGCTTGTTGAAAGGGGCTTCGAAGGCGACCAGGCTGGAGGGAAGGTCTGGGTTGAAGATGAAGTTGAGGTCGCGGCTTTCGAGGATGCGCTCGACGGAACCGAAGAAGAAGACTTTGTCTTTCAGGATAGGGCCGCCAATGTAGGCGGTGGGATCCCAGCGGAGCAAGAAGGGGGCGCCGGTGCTGGCGTCGGGAACGTTGTTGGAGTCGAGAACCGAGTTGCGATGGAAAACGGAGACGCCGCCGTGCCAGTCGTTGGTGCCACTGCGAGTGACTACGTTGATGATGCCGCCGGAGGCGTGGCCGAATTCGGCTTTGTAGCCCGCGGTGACTACTTGAAATTCCAGAATGGAGTCCTGGTTGAACTGGCCGGAGGGGCCGCCGTTGAAATCGTCACGATTGGGAAGTCCGTCAATTAAGAACAGGGCGTTGCCGCCACGTTCGCCGAGGATGGGAGTGGAATTGTCTCCGGCGGGATCGTTTTGGCGATTGAGAGCTACGCCGGGGACGAGTTGTAGCAAGTCGAGATAATTGCGGCCATTGATGGGCATGTCTTCGATTTGTTGAGGAGTGATGGTGCTCCCGGTGGAAGAAGTGGCGGTTTCGAGTAACGGAGTGGCGGAGTCTACTTCGACGGTTTGAGTCACTGCTCCGACCTGAAGGGTGATGTCGTAGACGACGACGCGATTAAGGGTTACTTCTAGATTTTTCGAGACCTCACTCTCGAAACCGGTTTTGGTGGCGTGGATTTCGTAAATTCCGGGGGGGAGGCCTGCGAAACGATACGAACCGTCACTCTCGGTGACGACGGTGCGATCGATGGCCAATTCTGCGCTGATAACCTGTAACTGCACGCCGGCGATGGCCAGGCTCTGTTTGTCTTTTATGGTGCCTTCCAGCGTGGAAGTAGTCTGCGCCGGAAGAATCGGCGCAATGAAAGACACGATGGCGGCCACGCAACACAAATACAATAAAGTGCGGATGTGCCGCGCACGGCGAGTGGCGCATCGAGATCGAAAGAAATTCAGCTTGGTTTGCATAACCCCTCCTGTTCACGCTCAAGAAAACCTCCGTTGATAGCAAACTGCACAGGGCCAGCGTGTTACGGAGTTGGTGCAACGTCTGTTGCACACGACGTGGTTGCATACATTGCGCGCGAGTCTAGGCTCGCAGGCACGCCTTGTCAATCCTTTCTTTGAGAATTCATGCACAATGGTGAGTTAGCGCAACAACTGTTGCGGCTACGATTTGATGAATCGGAAAAAGAGATAGCTGGCTGCAACAATCGGTGAAACACCTTGACAGCGTGCAACATCCGTTGTAATTGCGTTGCAGTGATTTTGTGGTAGTTGTTTCGAGGGATGTTGATGATCCAGCGAGGCAGATGAACCTGGACAACAAGACTCAGACTTCAGCTTCGCGGAACGCGGAGGGCAGGGGCGTGGTTTCCCGGCCTGGCACTGCGCTGGAGGCGCGCTACGCGAAAGCCCAGCCCAAGTTAAACGCCAATCGCAAAAAGCTTCTGCGCATGATTCTGGAGAGCCCGGAGGATACTTTTTTTCTATCCTCTCGCGAACTTGCCAAACGATATGAAGTGGACGCCGCGACGATAGTGCGGACCATTCAGGCGCTGGGCTATCGCAAGTTTGCGGAATTCGTTACGGATTTGCGGTCGCATTTCATCACCAGGTTAACGCCTTATACGGCGCTGCGGGCAGCTTCGCGAGAGAAGAGGACTCCCGCCGATCGGATTCGACACGGCGTGGAAATGGATTTGCGTAACCTGCAGTCGCTGCAGACGACGCTGGATCCCGCTCGCATTATCGCGCTTTCGAAATTGGTGAAGCGAGCGCGACGAATTCTGGTGGTTGGCATCGACCTGGCCGCATCGCTGAGCTGGCATCTTGCTTACGGACTGATGCACCTCGGATTTCCAGCGGATGCGCCTGTGGGGGGCACCGGCAACGTGCAGAGGAGAGTACGGACGTTGACTTCGCGGGATTTGTTGATCGCCATCAGTTTTGGGGTTTGTTTGCGGGAGACTGTGGAAGCCGCGTTGCGCGCCAAGGAGCAGGGCGTGCCGACCTTCGGAATTACGGATAGCGAGCTAACACCGGTGGCGAAGGTTTGCGACAACTATTGCATTGCGTCGGTGGCTAGCCCTTCTTTCGGAAGTTCTTATGTGGCGCCGATGTCGGTGCTGGGATCGATACTGATCGCGTGCGCGCATGCACAGACATCCCGAACTCTGGCGCTGCTGCGCAGAAGTGAGCAGGAGGATCAGGCGGATCACCGCTGGTTTTGGCCGAGGATGGGAAAGATTTGAACTGAAGGAGAAGGGTGCCCTCGAGGGCGGCGAAGGAACGGCGAAAAGATGGCGTCCCCAGCACCGCGGGGATGCGCCTAAAGCGCCCCTACATTGTTGTGGGCGGATATTCAGCTGTAGAAGGCGCAAGTATTTAAGGCGAGCACAGGGACCATTTCATGAGCGATGCGGCAACGAGAGTTGAAAAACGAATCGAAATCCGGACGGGAGAGGATCGGTCGGACTTCGGCGTTTGTGTTGGGCTGCAACGGGCGATTTGGGGTTACGCGGAAATTGATACCGTACCGGATCAGATGTTCGTGGTGGCGAAAAAAACCGGAGGACAAGTTTTGTTGGCGTTAGATGGAGAGAAGGCTGTTGGATTCGCGTTGGCGTTCATTGCATTGAAAGACAGCCGCGTCTATTTGCATTCGCACATGGTCGGAGTGTTAGGGGAGTATCGGGATCGGGGAGTTGGGCGCTTGCTGAAACTGTCGCAGAGGGAAGATGCATTGGCGCGGCGGATCGATTTGATCGAATGGACGTTTGATCCGCTGCAACTTAAGAATGCGCGATTCAACATTGCGCGCCTGGGGGCCATCGTTCGCCACTACATCCCCAATTTGTATGGACGCACGTCGAGCCCGTTGCATGCGGGGTTGCCGACGGACCGTCTGGTGGCGGAATGGTGGGTTCGGTCGAGCCGGGCAGAAAACGCGGTCACGAATTCCCCCGCGCTGCTTGCTCGAGGGCAGGTGGAGCACATCGCAATTCCAGCCGACATTCGGAAGTTGTGCGAAACACATCGGCAAGTTGCGGCGGAAATTCAATCTGGAGTTCGAGCGAGGTTCGAGCAGCTGATTGCCGCCGGGTATGCGGCGACAGGATTTGAGCTTAACGAAAAGGAAGGCGCGTACTTACTGGAGCCCTATGAAGATTGAGTCGATTACGTTGCGCGAGATTCAGAAGCGGCTTAAGTCGCCTTTCGAAACTAGTTTCGGGATTTCGCACGATAGGAGAATTGTGCTGGTGGAGGTGATTGCGGACGGGGTTAGCGGGTGGGGCGAAGTCACGGCGGGAGAAACGCCGGGATACAACTCGGAAACGACGGACACCGCATGGCACGTGCTTTCCGATTTCATTGCACCGGCGGCGATTGGAAAAGAAATTGGTAGCGCGGCTGAATTTCCGGGATTGGTCGAGCACATACGAGGCCACGAGATGGCCAAGAGCGGACTGGAAAATGCGCTATGGGATGCCGAGGCACAGATCAAGGGAATTCCTCTTTCGAAATTACTGGGCGGGACGCTGCAGGAAATAGCGTGCGGAGTGTCGTTGGGTATACGCGAGACGCCGGAATTCCTTGTTAAGAGGGTAGAGGAAGAGCTGCGCGGCGGATATCAGCGGATCAAATTAAAGATCAAGCCGGGGAAAGACCTGCAATACGTGGCGGCAGTTCGTAAACAGTTCCCCGGTATATGGCTTTCGGTTGATGCCAATTCCGCATATAGGCTGGAGGATGCAGCGCATCTTCGAAAATTGGATCCGTTCAACTTGCTGATGATGGAGCAACCGTTGAATTGGGATGACATTTATACGCACTCTCGGCTGCAGGCGCAGATAGAAACGGCGATTTGCCTGGACGAGTGCATACATAACGCGATCCACGCGCTTACCGCGATTGAACTTAAGGCGTGCAGGATTATCAATATCAAGTTGGGGCGGGTGGGCGGACACGCGGAAGCGCGCGAGGTGCAGGAGGTATGCCGGGCACGAGGAATTCCAGTGTGGTGCGGAGGCATGTTGGAGACTGGAGTCGGACGGGCGCACAACATTGCGATGTCTACGCTTCCGGGATTCACGCTGCCTGGGGATGTGTCGGCTAGCAATCGCTATTGGGAAGAGGACATTATCGAGCCGGAGGTGGAGGTTACGCCGCAGGGAACGATTCGCGTGCCGACCGGTATTGGATTGGGATACACGGTGCGGCGCGACCGGATTGAGCGGCTGACGGTGCGACGGAATAGTTGGAGCGCGCAGTTGGCGGCGGTGTGAAGCCCTGGAACAGATTGTTGCAAGCTGGCGGAGAGAGCGGCGTAATTTCGATGTCTGAGACTCGCAGAGAGCGGTCAGGAGTGAAATCCAGCAAGCGGTTGTGGCTGCTGATTGGATTGTTGCTGGTGTCCAGCCCGCGAGATGTTCTGAGCGCCGGCGGAGCCGACGTTACTCCACGCAAGGACTATGCCGAGATCGTCGATGCTCTTCGGCCATTCATCCAGGGACAGATCGCCGAGAAGGAGATACCGGGCCTTTCGATTGCACTGGTTGACGATCAGCAGGTGGTGTGGGCGGAAGGGTTTGGGGTGGCGAACGTCGAGCGCAAAAAGCGGGTTACGGCTACGACGGTGTACCGCATCGGGTCGGTGTCGAAACTTTTTACGGACATTGCAATCATGCAGTTGGTCGAGCGAGGGGAGCTGAATCTCGATGCACCCCTTAGCGAGTATCTTCCGGATTTTCATCCTCGGAATCCGTTTGGCACACCGATTACGTTGCGGGAATTGATGTCACACCGTTCTGGACTGTTGCGTGAGCCGCCAGTTGGAAACTATTTTGATCCGACCGAGCCATCGCTGGCCGCAACCGTTCGCAGCCTAAACGATACAGAGTTGGTGTTTGCTCCGCAGACGCATACGAAGTATTCGAACGCAGCGATTGCCGTGGTTGGTTATCTGCTGGAACAGCAAAGCCATCAGGGGTTCGCGGCATATCTGAAACATGCGGTGCTGGATCCGGTGGGGATGGAGCACAGTTCGTTCGCGCCGGATGTCAATATTGCCTCCAATCTGGCGAAGGCCAAGATGTGGACGTATGACGGAAAAACATTTGAGGCGCCGACCTTTCAACTGGGAATGATTCCCGCGGGGAGCATGTACTCCACCGTCACCGACCTGGGGCGTTTCCTCAGTGTTTTGTTGGCGGGAGGAGAAACCAGTGGGGGAGCAATTTTGAAGCCGGCCACGCTCGATGAAATGTGGTCGCCGCAATTTCCGAACCCGGGCGGACGCGTGTTTGGCCTAGGTTTTGTGGTGGACGCGCTGGATGGCCACCGAATGGTGGGGCATGGCGGCGCGATTTATGGTTTCGCGACGACGTTGGACGTTTTGCCGGACGACAAATTGGGAGTTGTAGTTACGGCTACCGAAGATGTAGCGAATGCGGTGACCGATCGAATCGCAGCGGAGAGCTTGCGGTTGGTGCTGGCGCAACGAGCTGGCAAACCGGCAAATCTTCCAGCGCCGTCGAGTCCGGTCTCGAGAGAAGCGGGCCGAAAGATAGCTGGACGATATGGCGACGGGGACGCGGCTGTTGACCTGACTTATCTGGGCGGAAAGCTGCGCATGCTTGCGGTTGGTGGCGGCGAACAGCAGGAACTGCGGCAGGCCGGCGATGATTTTATCGTGGACGGAATTCTTGGATACGGCACGAAGGTTACGCCGGTTGTGGATGGAATTCAGATTGGATCGAAGACACTGTCGCGAGCGCAAATTGTAAAACCTGCAGACGTTCCTGAAAAATGGAATGGCCTAATCGGCGAATATGGCTGGGACCACGATATTTTGTACGTGTTCGAGAAGGGAGGGCGGTTGTCGGTGCTCATTGAGTGGGTTGAATACGACGGGCTGACCCAAGCATCGGATAATATTTTTAACTTTCCTAGCCGCGGTTTGTACGACGGAGAGAAAGCGATTTTTACGCGGGACGCGACAGGAGAGGCCACCCAGGTTCAGGTTAGCGGCGTGGTGTTCAAGCGGCGGGCTATCGGCGGAGTCGCTGGAGGCATTTTTCGGATTCCGCCGGTCAAGAATTTGGAGGCGCTGAGAAGTCAGGCACGCGCCGATCACCCGCCGGTAGAGACCGGCCATTTTCACAAGCCGGACCTTGTGGAACTGTCGACGCTGGATCGAACCATCAAGCTGGATATTCGTTACGCTTCGACCAACAACTTTCTGAGCACGCCGGTGTACGTGCAGGCGCGTGCATTTTTGCAGCGGCCGGCGGCGGAGGCATTGCTACGTGCTCACCAAAAGCTGAAACAGATGGGCTTGGGCCTGTTGATTCACGACGCGTACCGGCCGTGGTATGTCACCAAACTATTTTGGGACGCGACTCCCGACGACAAGAGGATTTTCGTGGCGGATCCGAGCCAGGGGTCACGGCACAACCGCGGTTGCGCTGTGGATTTGAGTCTTTACGATCTGGCGACGGGGAAGCCAATAGAGATGGTCGGAGTGTACGACGAAATGTCGGAACGCTCTTATCCGGGTTATCCGGGAGGCACATCGCTGCAGCGCTGGTATCGGGAACTGTTGCGTCTAGCGATGGAGGACCAAGGGTTCGACGTCTACGAAGTTGAATGGTGGCATTTCGACTATCAGGACTGGCGCGCGTACCCGATTTTGAATATTGCGTTTGAAAATTTAACGACAGATAAGGCGGCGCCGGCCTCTCCGAACGGATGGATGATCCCTGTGCTGGCTGGCAATAAATCCGAGTCTCGAGAATGGCGCAGTCGGTAACATAATTCGAACAAATCTAACGATTCGAGGTTCCAGCCCGATGAAGAAAACCCTATCTCTCAGGCTCTTGCTGTTTGCCGCGACGCTGTTCATGACTGGTGCGTTGTGTAGCCCAGTGATTGCGCAGTCTGATGCGACGCTGGAGCAGCGGATCAAGAAGATCATGGATCGCCCTGAATTTACGCACTCGCGTTTCGGGATCAAGTTCTATTCGATGGATACCGGCAAAGTCGTTTACGAATTGAACTCGCAGCAACTGTTCGTGCCGGGATCGACAACCAAGCTGCTTACCGAAGGAACCGCGCTTGAGTTGCTGGGCGGAGATTATCGCTTTCACACCAAGATCTATCGTACCGGATCCATCAAGAAAGACGGGACGCTGGACGGCGACCTGATCCTGGTGGCGAGCGGCGATTATGATTTGTCGAACCGCATTCAGGCGGAAGGGACGCTGGCGTTCGAGGACGAGGATCACTCTTACGGTGGCCCGGACAGTAAGGGGCTGGCAGGCGATACGTTGTTGGTGGTGCGCGAATTTGCGCAGCAGATCGCGGATAAAGGCATTAAGCGGGTTAAGGGGAAATTGCTGGTGGACGTTTCGCTGTTTCCTGAAGGTGAACGCGAGCTTGGTACGGGCATCGTGATTTCACCGATCGTTGTGAATGACAACGTGATCGATGTGATCGTTACCCCGGGGCGGGCGGAAGGCCTACCGGTAAGCCTGCAGATCTCGCCGAGAACGACTTACGTCTCCATCATTAACCAGGCGACGACCGGAAAAGCTGGATCGAAAGCGAGCCTCGAGTATACGGAAGAAAAAGTCAACGCGGAAGGAGTGCGCACCGTCACGCTGACGGGAAGTCTCGCGCTGGGAGCGCGGGCGCCCATGACTGCCTATCCAGTGCCCGAGCCTAGCCGATTTGCGGCGACGGTGCTGATGGAAGCGTTGAAGGAAAAGGGCGTGGGTTGCACGATTGGATCTGCAGGAGACAAGACCGATTTCAAATTGCTTGCGTCGAACTACAAACCAGAAAACGTAGTCGCGGAGCATGTCTCGCCACCGCTCAAGGAAGACGTCAAGATCACGCTGAAGGTCAGCCAGAATCTGCACGCCAGCATGACGCCATTCGTTTTAGGCGCCTTGCTTGCTCATAAGGATTCGCGAATCGATCAGGCCGGCTTTGACTTGGAAAATGAATTTCTCACCAAGGCGGGACTTGATCTTACCGGTGCGTCGCAATCGGACGGCGCTGGCGGGAATGCTTATTACACCCCGGATTTCATGATTCATTACCTTCTGTTTATGTCGAAGCAGAAGGATTTTGCCGATTTTTACAGAGCGCTGCCAATTTTGGGAAAAGATGGCACCCTCTTCAAGATTCAGGTGAATTCTCCCGCGGCAGGCCATGTGCATGCGAAAACCGGAACTTATGGCGTGTACGATGCGCTGAACAAGGACTTGATGGTCACCGGAAAAGGCCTGGGCGGTTACATGGATACCGCAAGCGGGCAGCATCTTATTCTTTCGCTTTACGCGAACATGGTTGCGGTTCCGATGGATGATCCTGAGGCGACGCAGAAACTTGTCGGAGAAGCACTTGGAGAGATTGCGGCCGCGGCATACGACGCACCTTTACCGACACAAGCCCAAGCAAAAACCGAGAGCAACAGCAAGTACGACGTCGTAATACGGAATGGCAGGATTATCGACGGCTCGGGAAATCCGTGGGTCTCCGGAGACATTGCCATTCGAGGAAACCGTATCGCGGCAATCGGAAGAGTTGACAGCTCTCGCGCGAAACGCGTGATCGACGCCGCTGGGTTGGTCATCTCACCCGGATTCATCGATATGCTGGGACAGTCGGAGGGCGCATTACTCATTGACAATCGATCATTGAGTAAACTTTCTCAGGGAATCACCACCGAGATTACCGGGGAGGGAGGATCGATCGCGCCGCAGACCGATCTTACGCTGGCTTCGCTGCGGCCGATGCTGGATCACTACAGGCTCACCGTGGATTGGACTACGCTCGATGGCTATTTCGAGCGGTTGGCGAAAAATCGCACCCCCATAAACATTGGGACGTACGTAGGCGCCGCTCAGGTGCGAGAAGCGGTTCTCGGCGACGTGGACCGCACTCCGACTCCGGATGAACTCGAAAAGATGAAAGCCATGATTGCGCAGGCGATGAAGCAAGGCGCTTTCGGTCTATCGACAGCCTTGATTTATCCTCCGGGCCACTACGCCAAGACCGAGGAGCTGATCGAACTGGCGAAAGTGGCGTCGCAATATGGCGGGATTTACGGCTCGCACATGCGCAGCGAAGGGCAAAGCGAGACCGAGGCGATCACGGAGGCTTTGCGGATTGGGCGTGAAGCAGGACTGCCCGTCGAGATTTTCCATTTAAAGGTTAGCGGAAAAACGCGATGGGGCTCCATGCCGAAAATCGCCGGCATGATCCAGACGGCGCGCGATTCTGGGCAGGATGTTTCGGCGGACATGTATCCTTATATCGCGGGAGGGACAGCACTGGCGTCGAGTCTGCCGCCGTGGGTCGCGGACGGGGGCATGGAGAAGCTTCTAGAACGCCTGCGTGACCCTGCGACTCGCGCAAAAATAAAGGCGGAGATGGCCGGGGATCATCCGCAATGGGAGAATTTGTACTTCGATACTGGCGGCGCGAGCGGCGTCATGGTCTCCGGCGTGGAGAATCCGGAGCTAAAGAAATTTGATGGGAAGACGGTCTCACAGATTGCCTCGGCCCAAAAGAAGGAGCCACTCGATGCCCTTTTTGATTTTGTCATTGCGGATAAAGGCCAGACCGGGGCGCTTTATTTCATGGCCAGCGAAAAAGATCTGCAATACGGATTGAAGCAACCGTGGACGAGTCTGTGCCTGGATGCCGGCGAATTGTCGCTCGATGGGCCACTGTATGAACCGCATACGCACCCTCGTGCATTTGGGACCATGCCGCGCTTTCTTGGGCATTACGTGCGCGATCTACACCTATTGCCGATTGAAGAGGCAGTGCGAAAGATGACTTCCCTGCCAGCGCAGCGCGAGCGACTGCTTGATCGTGGCCTGCTGAAGGAAGGATATTTCGCGGATATCACGGTGTTTGATCCGAATTCCATCGAAGACACTGCTACTTACGCCAAGCCCGACAGTCTCTCCAAGGGCGTCAAATATGTTTTCGTGAATGGTCAATTGGAATTTGAGGGTGGAAAATTGACTGGCATCATGGCGGGACAAGGATTGCGGGGTCCGGGCTGGAAACAGCCAACGACCGGTATGTGATGAGTAGCGACGGGCGTTCTCTGGCGCGATTGCTGCCCGGCGCGCTTCTCTTATGCACGTTTATTCCCGGGTTAGCGTGCCGCGCCGTAACGCTTGCGACGAAGCCGGCCGAGTACGAAGTAAAAATTGACTTCGACGGACGCGTGCGTGTGCGCGATGGCGTCGAGCTTTCTGCGGACATCTATCGTCCATCGGCAGATGGGCAATTTCCGGTCATTCTTACGCGAACGCCTTACAGCAAGGGTACGGAACGTGGAAATCGTCTAGCCGCAGGCCGATATTTTGCGTCGCACGGATACGTGTACGTCGCAATGGACGTGCGCGGACGCGGCGATTCCGACGGAGTTTTTGTACCCTATCGCAACGAAGGGCCGGATGGTTTTGATTCGATCGAATGGTGCGCGAAGCAGCCACGGTCCAACGGAAAAATCGGTACGATCGGTTCTTCGTATCTGGGCTATGACCAGTGGCTCGCGGCGCTGCAGCGGCCTCCACATCTGAGCACGATGATCGTGTTGGTTACGGCTCCCGTTCCATTCGTGGAATCTCCGACGGGACTTCAATCGCCTTCGTATTTGAGCTGGTATCACCTGCTTCTGGGGCGCACGCTACACAATGCGGCAGCGGTTGACTGGAATGCGCTTTACCTTCACTTACCACTATCCACGATGGATCAGGCTGGCGGATTTCGGGCGCCTTATTGGCAGGACATTCTGAACCATCCGGGAATCAAGTCGTGGTGGGAGCCGTTGATCTATCAAAATAAATTTGATCGTGTGACCTGCCGATCCGGCATGTCTCCGGATGGTATGACGACGGCAAGCCGGGGCGGTAATGAACTACATCGGGATGACGCAGAAAGGCTCGAGGCAGGGACGCCCGGAAGAACCAGAAACTTTTGATGGGGCCGTGGCCACATGCGGTGAACTCGACCAGAAAGCTGGGCGCTGTTGATTTTGGGCCAACGGCGTTGATCGATCTGGACGGTTACGAATTGCGATGGTTCGATCACTGGCTAAAGGCAACAGACAGTAAAATCATGGGAAGCGCCGGTGCGGATTTTTCTGATGGGTCGCAATGAGTGGCAAGACCAACCCGATTGGGCGATACCCGGAACACAGTTTGTGAAGTACTACCTCGGTAGCAGCGGGCGGGCGAACAGCTTGTTTGGAGATGGCACGCTGAGCACGCAGTTGGCCTCCTCTGCCCCGCCGGATCACTTCGCGTATGATCCGCTAGATCTGGTGCCTTTTATTATGGAATCTACGTATGCGCAGCTGGGCGGACCCGATGACTACCTTCCGGTAGAGCGCCGCGACGACGTGCTTGTTTATACTTCGGAGAGTCTGGATGCAGTGCGCGTCATCTGTGGACCTGTGCTGGCGCATCTTTCGGCGTCATCTTCCGCCGTGGATACGGACTTCATGGTGAAACTGATCGATGTGTGGCAGAACGGCTTCGCTCAACGATTGACGGACGGGATGGTGCGAGCGCGGTATCGTCAAGGCGGCAAAAAATCGTCGTTGATCGAGCCCGGAAGGATTTACGGTTTCGATTTGGATACCTGGAATACCTGCCAGGAATTCAGCATCGGTCACCGGATACGCGTCGAGATAGCCTCCAGCGCCTTCCCCAAATATGACCGCAAACCAGAATACGGGCGAGGCGTTAGGAAAAACGGTCAACACGACGGTAGCCGATCAGACGATTTATCACGACGCCGCGCATCCTGCCTATGTGATCCTGCCCATTATGCCCTCGCAAAATCACTAACCGATCATCCATAACAGTGGATATACGCTTGAAAAACAGTATACGCTTAGCGGGCGTTGCGTAGATGTTTTGCTGTATGGCTTGAGTTGAGGATCAGTTGTTTAATTACTAGGGCGAGGCATGCTGATCTGGGCCACACGCCCGCTACCAGTGATTTCCAAGAGAATGTGGGAGGTATTTGTGAGCAAAAGCATACTCGGTATTCTGCACAGCGAGGCTGAGGCGCGCGAAGCGATTGGCGAGCTAAATGCCGCAGGCTTCAATGGCACCGATATCGAAATCGTTAGCGGAGCGAATTCGTTCGATGAAGGCCGCGTTTCGACGCCCCCGACCACTTCAGGTTACGACCCACAGAAAAACTCCAACTCTACGCAATCGATTACGAACTTTTTCCATTCGCTCGTTGACGGGACCAACCAAAACGGACAGAGGGACAGCACGTTGCCGAGCTACGCCGATGATCGGTCGTATTACGCCGAAGCGCTCCGGCGCGGACGGATCGTTTTAGTCATCCGGGCCCGAGACCAAGAATCTGCGGACTACGTTTGTAAGGTGCTGAACCGCTACGGCGGAGACAATATTTCAGCCGAAACCGGAGTGCAGGGAGCTGCAACAATTCCTGAAAGCATCCCACCGGCTGTTGGGAACATCAGCGGTCAATCCGAAGCCCCTGAACCGCATCTGACCCCCAGCGAACGGACGGAAGGGCGCGTCCAAATGCGTGGCGTGCGCGTTTACGATTACGCGAACGCCGCCGAAGCTCCTGCCGATCTCAGAGAGCCTCAGCCGGATTCGGCGGCCGATGCACAGGTCCGGACCGCAAAGCCATAAACAACCCGATGCGCTACGTTAGTCTCAGCTGCGATTATGACGGAACGATCGCGCGCGACGGACGCGTGTTGCCAAGTACTCTCGAAGCGCTTAAGCGCGTAAGTGCTTCAGGACGCAAACTGGTGCTGGCGACCGGGCGCGAATTGAATGATCTGCTGGAGGCGTTCCCTGAAGTCGCCATTTTCGATCGGGTTGTGGCAGAGAATGGCGCGCTATTGTATCGCCCGGGGAGCAAAGAACAGCGAGTATTAACCGAGCCTCCGCCGCGCGAATTCGTCGACGAATTGGTTCGACGGAAAGTAAGCCCGCTGTCGGTGGGACAGGGCATCGTGGCTACATGGCATCCTAATGAAGCCATCGTTCTCGAAGTCATCCGGACTCTCGGGCTCGAATTGCAGGTCATATTCAACAAAAACGCGGTGATGATTCTTCCTTCCGGAGTGAACAAGGGAACCGGGGTGGAGATTGCATTGGAGGAGCTAGGCTTATCCGCGCATAACGTCGTCGGAGTTGGCGACGCGGAAAATGACCATGCCTTCCTGGCGCTTTGCGAATGCAGCGTAGCCGTCGCCAATGCCCTGCCCGCATTGAAGGAACGCGCTGATGTTGTAACGAACGCTTCGCATGGGCTGGGTGTGGAAGAACTTATCGACAAAATGTTGTCTGACGACTTGCGGAGTTTCGAAGGTCGCTTAACAAGACATCGCATACTGGTCGGACGCGGAGACCAGGGTGAAGAATATAGCCTTGAACCGTACGGCTCGCGCCTGCTGATTGCTGGTCCTTCCGGTTCGGGCAAATCCACTGCGGTTTCTGGTATTGCGGAGCGCCTCATTGAAAAAGAATATCAGCTATGTTTAATCGACCCGGAGGGTGACTACGACGAGTTCGAACAGCTTTTGACCCTTGGCGGCCCCGATCGTATTCCCGCGATCGCCGAAATCCTGGAAGCGTTGAAGGATCAACGCCGTTCGTTAAGCATTAACCTGCTCGGCGTTTCTCTTGCGGACCGACCTGTGTTCTCCCAAACGATTCTCTCGCGGATTCAAGAGCTCCGCTCCAAGACTGGAAGACCTCATTGGGTCCTTCTTGACGAAGCCCATCATTTGTTTCCTGCTGGTCTCGATTCCGCCGGTTCAACCGTTCCTCAAGAACTTGATAGTTTAGCTCTGGTGACCGTTCATCCGGATCACGTTTCTTCCGTAATCTTGAAGGCGGTAAACGGCATCATCGCGGTCGGTTCAGATCCTCAGGCGGTTATCGATCAGTTTCAGTCCGCTACGGGAAAGACGTTGCGGGATGCGCAAATGCCGCGTAGAAGCGTGCCGCCCGGGCATGTGCTGCTCTGGTTGCAGTTCGACTCGCAAGAACCCGCGGATGTGATCGTCGAGCCAGCTAAGGCGGAACTGCGACGTCATCGGCGCAAATACGCCGCGGGGGAACTCGGCACAGACAAAAGCTTCTATTTCCGTGGCCCGGAAGGACGCCTTAATTTGAGAGCGCAGAACATGAACACATTTGCTCAAATGGCGCAAGGAGTGGACGAGGAGACCTGGATCCACCATCTCCGCGGCGCGGACTATTCCCGCTGGTTGCGCGAATCGGTAAAAGACCACGAGATAGCTAACCAGGTGGCGGCGATTGAAAACGACAAAACGCTCGCAGCTGCTGAGAGTCGGGATCGCATCGTGCGGGCGATCCAAAAGCATTACACCGCACCGGCGTAAGCTGAGCGGCCAGACTCGAACTGGCGACCCTCTGCTTAGAAGCCTGTTTCGACGGCATGGCAATTGAAGGACCTATACTCAATCCAAAGGACTTGATCGTACCGCATCGTTTGCTGCGCTTCCTCTGTCGTTGCGTAGGTCAAAGTCCGGTGAAAACATCAGGCTCCAAACGCTTCCTGAACCTGTATTCAATTTGACTGTTTTGCACTTGCTTGGCGGCGGTTCGGTCACCGCTTAGCCAACTACCTTTATGTTGCCGCTCGCGTCAACGGTTATCTGCTGAGTGATTGCAGCCAAGAAATGTTGCGTAGGTATCTGAGGTTGTAAGAATGGCTTCGCAGACCTGGGGTAGAAACAGCACCGCCCTGGTTAGAAAACATCTTGGAGGCTGCAAGAGCGATTCAGAGGGTAAAAGCTCAACAGTGGCAATGGAGGTCGATGAAGTAACGAGACTTGCCGCATTGGTGAAGCACGCGGACGCGCTCACTCTCCTAAAGGAGACCTTCCTCGTGGGCATTCCAGCGTCTGGAATCGTTGCGTGCAATGGAGTCAAGGTATGGCGTTCTTTTACCCGTGGCGACAGAAACCCTTGTCTAATGACTGAAATTGGCTGCGAAATAAGGACAATAGGACTCGTCACAGCATTTCCCTAACTCAAACAAGATGAAGGACGACGCATCCTACGCGTAAAAAGCCCTCGGCAAGGTATAGGCACCATTTAAGACGAACCTAAAAAGTTCCAGGACCTTAAACCGGCAGTCTTGAAAAGAAGTCGGGTTGAATGTTTTCAATCGCTTCCGCAGGGACTAGCCGGGGCTATTTTGGCGTGAGTTAAGCTGCGGCGACTGTTCCGAACAACAATCCGACGCCCGCAGTGAGCGCCATAGCCGCCGCGCCCCAAAACGTGACACGTATTGCACCTACAGTTACAGCTGCGCCGCCGGCGTATGCCGCCAACCCTCCCAGAAGGGCGAGGAATGCAAGTGAAGTTCCCGAAACAAGAAGGATCAAACCCGCCGCCGGAACTATGGCAGTAACCAAAAGAGGCATGGCTGCTCCAATAGCGAAGCTGCCCGCTGATGCCAATGCAGCCTGAATGGGACGCGCACGGAGAGCTTCGGAAATGCCTAATTCGTCGCGGGCATGGGCACCCAACGCGTCATGGACCATCAGCTGATCGGCGACCTGCTTTGCGAGTGAAGGTTCGAGCCCGCGAGCGACATAGATAGCCATCAACTCCTGGTGCTCGCCTTGGTCGTCTGCCTTAAGCTCCCCACGCTCAAGTTCGAGTTCGGCCTCTTCGGTGTCTGCCTGTGAGTGTACAGACACGTATTCGCCCGCAGCCATAGACATAGCCCCGGCCACCAGCCCGGCAACCCCAGCGACCACGACGCTGCTGTGAGTGGCATGGGAAGCTGCCACACCGAGCACCAGACTCGATGTTGAAAGAATGCCGTCGTTCGCGCCCAGGACCGCTGCGCGCAGCCAACCAATGCGTTCTGTGCGGTGTCGCTCATTCTTGCCAACAGTCATTTTTGAAGCCTCCTCGATCTAGGACGCTAGAAAACATGATATGCAAGAACGCGACGAGAATCATTGATGGTAGAGATCGGACACTGCTTTTTTAACTTGGACGCGGAAACCGAACATCTCTCACAATGTCGGCCCTGTCAAACTCTTTGTAAACACACTTCTCTCTTTTCTAGAAGAGTTCTTCTCTTTCTCTTTTTTCTGCATCGACGACCACGGCTCGTTCGTAATCTAGCGGTCGGCTTCAGTCCGACCTAAACATCTCGTCGATCCGTACTTCGATTATGATTACTAGTTCAAACTCCCTTTTCAGGAAGCGGGATGCCCAACCAAGTGGAAGGTGCATACTTCGGGCCGAAAGATACGAATTGCCTACGAGAGTAAAACTGCCAACCATGCTCAAGTCGTGGAAGTCTTGAAGTATAAAACTGTACCTTTCGAGACAGTCCTAGAGCCGTACGCTAACGTACTATCTCTCGGCTACTCGTTGGTGGCGATTGCGCGATGTTTGGCGACCAGAAGGCTCTTAGCCTCGATGTGATGAGCGCGTCTTTGACCATGACAATGGACACAGTTTTAGCCGTGTCTAAAAAGTGGTAGTAAGCCGGGGCCTAGAAACTGCAAAGGCAACTTGCACTGAGGAGAGATCAATGCCACAACGCTTCTTATATCTTGCACCGGTGGTGATGTTTATGGCGCTCGCAACGCTGGCTTTGCCGGATTCCCTGCGCGCGCAGAGCGACGCGGATAAACTTTTTAAAACCCACTGCGTCCTATGCCACGCTGCCGATGGCAGTGGCAGTTCGCCCACGGGCAAGGCGCTCCACGCCAAAGATTTGAAGTCCGCGGAAGTGCAGGGCCAATCGGATGCGGAGCTTACTGCTGTAATCACTACGGGTAAAGGCAAGATGCCTGCCTTTAACAAGAAGCTCAAGCCTGATGACGTTAAAGCCTTGGTCGCCTACATCCGGGGCTTTGTGAAAAAATGATGCACTCGCGGGGTGCTTGACAATCAATAATGAGCGCTCGGTTTCTGACCAGAATATAAATTTTGATCACAGGAGACCTTGATGTGTGCTTGGAGGCGAGATTCGGCAATGTTACCCGTCAGAACTGAGGCGGATGGCTCGCCGATTCAAAACCGGCGTTCTTTTCTGGGAGTGTGGGTGGGAGTCGGTTCGGGACTGGTCGCTTCGCTGCTGGCGGTGCCGCTCATTCGCTTCGCAGTGTTCCCACTGCTGCGCCGCACCACCGAGCTGAAAAAATCGCCGTTAGGACCACTTAGCGATTTTTCCTCTTTGAGCGAGCCGGTAATCCGCACGATTCAGATCGAACAGGTGGATGGCTGGCGCAGAGCCATTTCGGAAAAGGCAGTTTATATAACCAAGGACCAGCAGGGGCAGTTGCGCGTGCTGACTTCGATCTGCCCGCACCTGGGTTGCACCGTCCCGTGGAATAAGGTCCGCAAACAATTTGTGTGCCCGTGTCACGGAGGCACCTTTTTATCGGATGGCACTTACGTCAGCGGTCCCGCACTCCGGAGTATGGATACGCTGAAGACCTCAGTTGAGGACGGGCAGCTGATGGTGCGCTTCCAATATTTTCGCCAGCTCGTATCCGACAAGCAGGTCGTCGGCTGAGGAAGGACTCTACGGGATGCAGTCCCCGCTCGAAGATCAAGACAATGTGTCTGCCACTCCTGGCACCGGCTTATGGGGTTGGATCAATCGTCGCACCGGAATCGATGCCGTTCTGCGCACGGCGCTGTATGAACCGATTCCCGGTGGCGCGCGCTTTGCCTACATTTTCGGCTCCGGTTTGTTGTTTATTTTCATTTCCCAGGTGATCACCGGAGTTTTTCTGGCGCTGTACTACGTGCCCTCCGCCGATCACGCGCACACCACCGTCGCGTACATCACCAAAGCCGTCACTGCTGGTTCATTTTTGCGTAGTTTGCATGCATACGGCGCCAGCGCCATGGTCGTGGTGTTGCTCCTGCATCTTTCGCAGACCTATATCTACGGCGCGTACAAAGGACATCGCGAATTACTGTGGTTCTCCGGTTGCATCCTCTTCGCGCTGATTTTGGGCATGGCCTTCACCGGATATTTGCTCCCTTGGGATCAGCGCGCTTATTTCGCTACCGCAGTGGGCACTAGCGCCGTCAGCGAGGTTCCCGTCGTTGGGGAAAGTATCAAGCGCTTGATGCGTGGTGGAACGGAAATGGGAACGCTGACCATCTCGCGCTTTTTTGTCGCCCACGTTTTCCTGATTCCGGCGTGCATTTTTTCGCTAGTGGCTTCACACGTTTTCCTTTTTCGCAAGGCTGGAGCTGCCGGGCCGACCGATGAAGATCCTTACGCTCCGAAACAAAAAGTAGAACTCTTTTATCCTCGCCAAGTGTTGATGGACCTTTCGCTCACGGCGCTACTGATTATTGCCCTGGGCTTGCTTTGCTTTATTGTGCCGGTGCAACTCGGTCCCCCTGCCAATCCCGCGGACACTCAATACGTACCGCGTCCTGAGTGGTATTACCTGCCCATGTTTCAATGGCTGAAATATTGGCATGGCTCGCTCTCGATAGTTGGCATCATGGTGATTCCTGGCATTCTTGTGGCTGCCATCATCGCGCTGCCCTTTCTCGACCGCAGCACCGAGCGCCGCCCGTGGAAGCGGCCCATTGCGATGACCGCCTACGCCTTCGTGATGTTCATGCTCGTAGGACTCTCGCTGCGCAGTCAATACTTGGACCAGCACGATGTCGGCGTGGCCCAGCAACTCGCGAAACAAAAAGCGGAAGAACAAGAATTCATGAGCAAACCATTCGAGCCGGAACTTTCGTCCGGCTCGCTAGCCGCCGCCAACGTTCAGCTTGCCGACCCCGTAGCCGCGAAAGGCAAAGCAATCTTTGAAGATCATTCCTGCAACGCCTGCCACGGCGATGGCGGCATCGGTACCGCCGCCGGTCCACGACTAGTTGGCGAAAGCGCTAGGCATTCTCCCGACCAACTGAAAGAATTATTCGCTCACCCAACCGCAAAAATGACCGCCGGCGGCATGCCACCAATCGATCTGAACCCCGATGAACTAAACGCGCTAATCGCCTACGTCGAAAGTCTAAAATAACGTACTAACATTCTCGAACAAAAAAGTGCGATCCCTAAATCCCAGCGGAAACATTCTGAGGTCTGATCAATGTGTTCTCTCGGGCCTCACCCGCAACACTCGCTTCCGATTCAGTCAAGTCCAGCTGTGATGGTAGTCGTCTGAATAAAGATGACGAGTAGGCCCGGATTACGCTGGCCGCTGTTGTACACGATAGTGGTTGACCCGGTGGCTTGTAACCAGCCAACGGGCGTAGCCCTTCCGGCGGCGTCTGACGCGGTTAGAAGACTGATAAGGCCGTTCTAATGTCGAGTTCTATTGCTACTTACAAACCTGCCGATGATAGTCCTTAGGAGGGTACATGTAATGACCAACCTGAAACTTCGTCTCTCAATTTCGTTTTCCTTTCTACTGGCAGGGTAGTCGTACCGCCACTACAAGCTCTCCCGTTTCCTCCACTCGATCCTACAACGGGACCGCTTCCGTCGGGGATTTTCTAACGATCCAGATCGATTCCAGTACGAATACAATCACCTACACCAACCACTCCAACGGAATTGCCGGGGCCGTTCCTTACACCGTCAACACCGACGGCACGTACACAATCACCGATCCCACCGGCGATCTTGTCGCTGCGTATGAAGTCCCGGGCTACGTCTTGCTCGTCGAGTCCAACAAATCCGGCCCCAACATGAACACTTCCGCCCTGATCACCGCCATCGAGACCAAGCCCGTCTCCGTTTCCAGCTTTGCCGGACAGAAATTCAACTACCTGCAGCTCCGCTCCGCAGGAGGCGGCATTGACACCGGTTACGTCAGTATTGATGCTCAAGGAGCGATCACTCACGACGGCTACTCGCCTCTGGGCGGACTCGGGGAGCAAGGGCAGACCGCCTTCAGCGGCGGGACCTTCGCGCCTTCCAACATTCTGGAAGATTCTTCGGGTACTTTCTTCACCATCGACGAAACCAACGGCTCCAATGATTACGTCTTCGGCACGAAAAACGGTTTCTTCACCGTAGACACTGGCAACGGCACCATCCTCGGACTTCCCCAGGCCACTTCCAAAATTTTCGATCCAACCTTCGCAGGCACCTACAAGGCCCTCTACTACGAAAAGACCCATGCGCAAACCGGCCCGAATAACACCGAAACCGGTACCGTCACTCAAGGCGAAGGCTCGATTACCATCAGTTCCAGCGGCGCGTTCGCCTTCACCGACAGCCAGAACAACACCCTCGCCACCGGCACCCTCACCGCCGTTGCGGATACTTCCTATCTCTACGATTCCACCGCCAACACCCTGACCGACCCCTGCAACGGCCTGTTCACCATCCGTACCACCACGGCCACCACCCGGCAGGATCTTTTCGTCACGTTCCAGGGCACGTCAGTAATCTTCGGCAGTTTCCAAGCTCCGCAGCCCTTCACACCGGGGGCCACCTATAATTATTTCTACGGCGTCGGTCTACAGTAATTTTTCCGCCAGGTTCTCGAGGCTTCACGGACGGCAGGAGTTTCTTTCCTAAGAAGATTGGCCCCGAGAGTCGGCGTTACAATTCACGGAAAGCCGGCGCTCTCCGTTAGACCCAAGTGACTCAGAACCTCGACGACAGGAATGGCACAGCCATTTCTGGCTGTGCTTCCTGCCGCGGTAGGCGTGGATTTTGCCGAGCTCTATTTGTTTGCGGATAAAACTTAACACTGACCTTCAGTTCCTCCGCAGCCTCTTTTACGGTTAAATTTTTAACGGCCCCCAAACGTAAATACCGCGCAGGAAGCGTTCACTAAAGCGAGATAACTTGGTTTTTGCGGAATACGGAATACGGTAGGAAGCAAATATGCGCATGTGCTAAGCGAATCGATCGAGAGCAAGCACGATGATCGAACTGGAGAAGCCTGGCTGTATGGACGTTTCTCCTACATGCTCTATCGAAAGCGAGATTCCTGATAAAGCTCGTCACAATCAGCGCTGCGGGACAATCCCCAAACTCTTGACGAAGACCGCAGCGGTGGTAAAAATCATGTCAGCTCGAGTGTAGCGGTTAGGGATCGGCGTTCCTCGCCGCTTCCAATCGCAAAATGGAAGTGTTTCGCCAACGCGAGCATTGCGGGGTTCTCGGCCAAAATGACCGCGAAGATGCGCTTTAATCCTTCCCGGCGACCGATTTCGATTAACCGGCCCATGATTTCCGTACCCATGCCCCCGCCCTGGTAACGATCGCCCACGACTACCGCGAGTTCTCCATCGATAGGTGTCAGTTGCGTCTTCAACCGGCCGACCCCCAGGATTTCACGACTTCCTGTTTGGTCGGCGCGCTCCGCGACCAGCGCCATTTCCTTGTCATAGTCAATGAAACACTGCCGCGACAGCCGCTCGTGCGCCACCCGGGCGTCCAAGCTATCCATGAAAAAGAAACGCTGATAGACGGACTGTTCTGACAGTGTTTTGTGAAATTCCACCATCGACGATTCATCCTCGGGACGAATCGGCCGAAAGGTGATGTGGGTGCCATCCTTCATGGTCCACGAAGAAATGTACTCCGCCGGGTAGGGGCGAATCGCCGGGCGGGGCAGATCCTTGGCCGTTACTTCGGCGCTGTGGAGAATGATTCGGGCGTCGAGCGCGACGAGATTCTTGTCGGAGGCCAGCAAGGGATTGATATCGGCCTCCTTGATTTCCGGATGCTCGACGACCAGCTCGCTGAAACGGACCAGGAGCAGTTCCAGCGCGGCCAAATTCACAGTTTTTCGGCCACGCACCCCTTTCAGTGCCTTGAAGATTTTGGTCTGCTCCATAAAGCGCTGCGCCAGTGTCGTGTTCAGCGGCGGAAGGGCTAACGCCCGGTCACGATAAACCTCCACGAGTTGACCGCCGGAACCGAACAAGAGCACCGGCCCGAATTGGGGATCCACGCTGCTGCCCAGAATGAGCTCGTACCCATCTAGCCTTATCATTTGCTGAACCGTGACGCCCAAAAACGTGTCAGCTCCGGCTCGTTCTGTGACAGCAGACTTAATGTTGAGAAACGCGCGCCTCACGGCGTCTTCGTCTTGTATGTTCAACGCCACACCGCCGACATCGGTCTTGTGTGTCAGCGTCTCCGAGTGAACTTTCAGTACCACCGGGTATCCGATTTCGCGAGCCGCAACCACCGCGTCGCTTTCGCTTGGCGCAATGCGCGTCTTCACGACCGGAATTCCGTAGAGCGACAAGACTTCCTTTGATTCGAGTTCCGTTAGCAGTGTGCGTCCGGTACTTCGCACCCCACCTAGAATTTCATGCACCTTCCCCCGAGCCGATTCCAACGATTCCGGCTGGGCCGCCGCACTTGGCGTTTCATACAGTCCGCGAAGGTTATACGCATATCGCCACATGTAATTGAAAGCGCGTGCTGCCGCGTCAGGATAGGCAAATGTGGGAACTCCCGCCCGATTGAGAGCGGCCTCGCCTTCGGCAACGCTGGTTCCGCCCATCCAGCTCGCCAGTATTGGTTTCCCTTCGACCTTAGCGTGTGCCTTCAATCGTTCGGCCACGCTAGTAGGATCGGTCATGCCTTGCGGCGCCAGAACCACTAGCAAGCCATCGCTGTTCGGGTCCTTTGCGGCGATTTCCAGTGCCCGCGCGTAGCGGTCCGGGTCGGCATCTCCCAGGATGTCGATTGGATTTCCATGGCTCCAATGCGGTGGAAGAAATTCGTCAAGCGCCTGAATCGTGTCATTCGAAAGCGTCGAAAGGGCGCCTTGACCCGCAAGGAGCGCGTCCGTGGCCAGCACCGCCGGACCACCCGCATTCGTAAGAATCGTCAGCCGAGGGCCACTAGGCCGCGGCTGCTTGCCAAGCACTTCTGCCATCGAAAACAAATCGGAGATACTCTGCACCCGAAGAACGCCGCACCGGCGGAGGGCCGCGTCAAAGACTTCGTCGCTGCCAGTAAGTGCCCCGGTGTGCGAGGCTGCAGCTTTCGACGCCGCTTCCGATCGGCCTGCCTTGATCACAATGATCGGTTTGTTCAAGGCGACCGCCCGGGCCGCGGACAGAAATGAGCGCGCCTCTCCTACTGACTCCATGTACAAAACAATGCTCCGCGTTTCCGCGTCCTCGCCGAAAAATGAGATCAAGTCCCCCCAACCGACATCAAGCATCGATCCCGTAGATACGATCGCACTGAATCCCACCTGCTCACGTGCGCTCCAATCCAGAATAGCCGTCAGCAGCGCGCCGCTCTGACTAAGAAAAGCCACCTTCCCCGGACGCGCAATATCCCGCGCGAATGTCGCGTTCAATCCTATCCGCGGATTCATCATTCCCAGGCAGTTAGGTCCGACTACGCGCATCCGGCTATCGCGCAATTCTGCTTGAATTTGACGTTCCAGTTCCGCACCATCCAGCCCGTTCTCCTTAAAGCCAGCCGAAATGATGATGGCCGAACCCACACTCGCGGCCACGCACTCGCGAATCACACCAGGAACGGTCTGCGCGGGCGTCACGATGACCGCCAAATCGACCTTCTCTGGCAACGCGATAACGTTCGAATAGCAGGGAACGCCCAGCACGGTCTTGCGTACCGGGTTGATCGCATATACCCGGCCGTGGAAGGAGGGCGATAGCAAGTTCGCGAGCACCGTGCGACCCACGCTGCCTTCGCGTTCCGTGGCGCCCACCACCGCAACGGATTCGGGCGAGAAGAACCGTTGAAGCGCCGTTGGAGAATTTCCTTGCCCAGTCATCGTCAACGCTGCGATTAGAGCATCCGAGATCGTAGCCATTCTAATCCCTCCGGGCAATTCGGCCGAGCATTTGAGCCGGCGATGGGCACATATGACAGGAGGGCGGTCCTAAACCATACTAAAAGTGCCATACCTACCGGGCAGCATCATTTCGTACCTACCATCTGTAACCTCTGCGCTAAACCGCGGATGCGACTAGTGTCACAGCAACGAGTGACCGGCATCACAGCGTCGTCAGCAACATCCGCCCTAACTATGAACACGAAAGGGGACACATCATGACCACTACAGCCACCAGTACTCGAATCGAACTCAAGAATGTGCTCTTCGCCACCGATCTTTCCGATGCGGCTTCGGCTGCCATCCCTTATGCCAAAGAGCTCGCCAAGAAATACGGTGCCCATCTTTTCGTACTCCACGTTCGGCCTCCCGTCGTCAATCCCATGACCCCACCACAAACCTGGGCCAACACCGAGGAAGCGGCCCGGGACGAAGCCGAACGACAACGGAGACATCTCACCGCTCAGTTCGTGGAAGCCGACGCCGAAGTCCTGGTCGAGGAAGGGGACGTTCTGTCGGTAATCGCATCCACGATCCGCAATCGTAAGATCGATCTCGTAGTCATCGGCACCCGGGGACGTTCGGGATTCAAGAAATTCTTCCTGGGTTCCGTCGCCGAAGAAATTTTCCGCCAAGTCACCTGCCCGGTTTTGACAGTAGGACCTCACGCGGCGACGAAAATCGCTCCGGACGCCCGGCCGCGAAGAATTCTATATGCCACCGATTTCAACACCGAAGCTCAGCTGGTCGCCGCCTTCGCTGTTTCTCTAGCGCAGGAGTTTCAAGCCAACCTCACGCTGTGCCATGCCGTCCCCAGCCCGGAGGCGGGCGAACTCGTAAATGCCGCCCAGCTGGAACAGCACTATCGCAACGAGCTGGAAAGCCTCGTCCCGACTGAAGCCGAGCAATGGTGCAAAGTGGAATACGTGGTGAAAAACGGCAACGCTGCGGACACCATCCTGGAGGTCGCCAGACAGCGCGACGTCGATCTCATTATCTTGGGCGTGCATCCAGAGAAGGGCTTCCCCGGCGCATCCACCCATCTCCCGATCGCGACCGCTCACAAGATTGTGAGCCACGCAAATTGCCCGGTTCTGTCGGTTCGCCATTAGCTTCTGCAATTCCTGAATGAATGGTGCGCCGCGAGCGGTTCGTCCGCCTCGCGGCGCACTTCTCTTCTCTGCGCCTATGTCACCATCCGGAGTGACCCGCGTCACAGCCTGCGTTGTACTGATCGCTACACAATATATCCGAAAGCAGAACGATAGGCTTCAGGCGAGGAACGCGAAGCTACTTGAGGTTGCTCAAGTGCTCTTCGTCACTGTCGTTCTGGATTGAATTTTGTGCTAAGCCTACTACGTACGCGATGTGGGCGTGCGGCTCGGAAAGGAACGTTTATGCGAATTGGAGAAATGACCGCCAAGGATTGCAAGGACATTCTGGCACGCGCCACAATCGGCAGGCTCGGATGTTCCCGACAGGATCAGCCCTATGTTGTGCCCATCTACTTCGTGTATGAGCCCGACCACCTCTACGGGTTTTCCACCGAAGGCCAAAAGATCGAATGGATGCGCGAAAATCCAAGAGTGTGCATCGAGGTCGACGACATCGCAAACCACTTTCAGTGGACCAGTGTGGTCCTGAACGGCCGCTATCGCGAGCTGCCCGACCAACCCAGCCTCGCCGAAGAGCGCGATCATGCCCGCCGGCTCCTGGAGTCACGTTCTTTGTGGTGGCAGACGGCTTTTGCATCCCGCCAGTTGAAAACCGGCGACGATTTCATACAGCCACTCTTCTACTGCATCGAAATTGACTCTATGACCGGATATCGCGTCGTCGCGGATGCCAGCGAATCCGTGGTCACCGTCCCCACCCAAGCTTCGTCGAGGCTCATCTGATCGGTTGGAGACTACTTGCAGGACGCCGCTTCCATCGCGATCCAGCGTCCTCTGTTGGCCCAATGAGAAATGAGTTGACCGTGCTCATGGTCTCGTTCGTTCTTCTCTGCACGTTCGTTCTTACATCTCGTAGCGCGACTCATATGCAAGCGAAGAACGAACAAGCCCAGGCAACCGACGGTGCTGCAAAGCAAATATTCGTGAAATATTGCGCGTCCTGTCACGGAATGGATAGCAAGGGCAGTGGACCAGCGGCCTTTGCCCTAACACCACCTCCTCCCGACCTAACTACCCTGGCGCGCCGGCATCACGGCAGGTATCCGGCCGGCTATGTTGGTGCTCTTCTAAAGTTTGGCAGGAGCCCCTCTGCTCACGGTTCGGGAGACATGCCCGTGTGGGGCGCTGGATTCAAGGAAATCGATCCGGTTCACGACCCAACAGGCCAGCAGCACATCGATATGATGGTCGTCTATATCGCTTCACTTCAAGCAAAGTAAAGCTGGTAGGGTTCCGTGATTCACCCTGCCGCATATGCGAAACCCTAGGCCTCAGCAATTACACGCTCCATCATCGGCGGTACCGATAGGTCCGCCCGCGTTTCGATCAGCACCCCGCACTCATCCCGATATTCCAGCGTGTACGAAGTGCAACACGTCCCACATAGCCAGAAATGCTGGACCGAGTGAGTATTGGGCGGCGCTTCGCCGGCTGGATGATCCTTGTGAAATCGAAACAACCGGCCTCGCGTAGAATCGAACGCTGCACGACATTCCGGATTTGCGCAGAACGAAAACATAAAACACCTCAATACCGTTGCACTTAGCCCTCAATTATTTTTTCCGAATCTCATATTCATCCAGACCTGTGGACGTCCAGAAGCCCCGCTCTCCACTCGCGTCCGCACCATTTGCGCAATCTCTGCCTTCAACCGTTCCGCCAATACGGACTCAATTTGTTCCGGCGTGCCGGACTGGCACAAGGATTCCAGTGTCTCGCCCCGCGCCGGGTAGTGATAACCACCCTTTTCTAGGAATTCCAATTCTGCTTTAAACACGTTCAGCAGGTGTCGGTTGTGGCTCGTCATAGAAACCTCCTTCTAATCGCAGATTGGCAGGACACCGGGCCAAATTGCCGTGACCGTCATCACCTCCGATCGTGCTAGCCATCACCCCGCGCTCGTTGGCCGTCTTCCAGTCTGCTTCGGGTCGCATGATATAATTCGTCCAGTCTCTCGTTTGTCACTGCCGATAAGGTCGGGACGCCACCAAAAATCGGCTGCATCTCGGCGAAACTGAGGTTGGGACGTGACCAAAGAAACGCCTCACGCGCTTCCACCCGCCGACGCCAGCGGGTTATCTGAAAGCCTCTTTGAGCGGGCCGCTCTGGTCGATCGAGCCCGCGACTCTATTATCGTGCGCGATCTTCACAACAAGATCACCTTCTGGAATCGCGGGGCGGAAGACCAGTACGGGTGGAGTCGTGAAGAAGCCCTTGGGCAGTTGGCCCACACCTTCCTCAAGACTCAATTCTCTCAACCCCTCGAAGACGTAGAAGAAACCCTGCGCCGCAATCGCTATTGGGAGGGTGAGGTAATCCACACCGCCAAAGATGGCCGCCAAATTGTGGTTGCCAGCCGCCGCGTTCTGCAATGCGATGGAGCTGGAAATCCTACGGCCATTCTGGAAATCAATAACGACATAACCGCCCGTAAACAAACAGAACTCGCCTTGCGTAGGAGCGAGGAGCGCTTGCGGGCCCTGTTCCAATTTTCGCCCGACGCCATCGTGGTAACCGATCGTGAAGGGAAAATCACCGAGCTCAACGCACAAGTGGAGAAATTCTTCGGCTACGCTCGTTCGGAGCTTCTCGGCCAACCGATCGAGATGCTCATTCCCGAGCGATTCCGCACCGTGCACCCGAAATATCGAGCGGACTATGCCGCGCAACTCCGCGTGCGCACCATGGGTGTCGGCCTCGAGCTCTTCGGCTGTCGCAAGGATGGCAGCGAATTTCCCGTCGATATCATGCTGGGCCCGGTCGAAGCCGCTGAAGGCCCGATGGTCTTAAGCGTGATTCGCGACCTGACCGAGAAAAAGCAAGCCGAAGAAGCTCTTCGCCGCAGCGAACAACAGATGTCCTACCTCCAGGAAGAACTCATCACCAACCACCAGTTCGACCAGATCGTCGGCGAAAGCCCGGCGCTGAAACGCGTGCTCCTGCAAGTGGAAGACGTAGCGGCCACCGACGCAACCGTTCTAATCCTGGGCGAAACCGGCACTGGCAAAGAGTTAATCGCCCGCGCCATTCATGATCTCAGCAAGCGTCGCGATCATGCCTTTGTGCGCCTCAACTGCTCCGCCATCCCCTCCGGTCTCCTCGAAAGCGAACTCTTCGGTCACGAAAAAGGCGCCTTCACCGGCGCCATCGCCCAAAAGGTCGGGCGTTTGGAACTCGCCCATCAAGGCACCTTCTTCCTGGACGAAGTCGGCGATTTGCCCTTGGAACTCCAACCCAAAATCCTACGAGCC
>OBLW0100000319.1_pt1 | contig 40856 bp, 28 predicted proteins | sample 1520161 | NCBI WGS metagenome assembly OBLW01 (sample SAMEA3539309, study PRJEB22396) | soil metagenome | biome: tundra; feature: field; material: soil | place: USA | collected 2010-05 | depth 0.15 m
GGGTAATTCCGGCGGCGAGAAAGAGACGTTGGCGCATAGACTTCCTTTTCAGTTTGCGCCTTCCTCCGGGGATCGAGCCAGCCTCGAATACCGCTCCTTTGAAGTCACCGTTGGCAGGTACAATTTGTAATGTCGGTTTCAGGGTATTAGTTGCTCTTCGGAATTAAAGGGCAGCCTGCTCTGTATTCAAGCTTAAGTGTAGTCGGAACTCGCGTCCTTGGATGGTCACTATCGCTCACGACAAGCGGTATTGCCCTCCCGCGACGGGAAGGGTCGCGCCAGTGTTGTCTTGAGGGGTGGCTCCGCAGCGCCGACAAGGCCGCGAAATCGTCGTCGTTTGCTAAGCGATTCGAGTAGCGCCGTGGTCGAGGCGGCGGATGACTCCGGTGCAAAGCCCGGCCCCGAGCCGCTCAACCACAGAATCTTGCCGCAATGCTCATTTAGATCTTTGGTTTCAGTATGAACGGACGGCCGCCACCAGTCTGTTCACAATTGACCGGAGCCGAACATTCCGTATTCCGCTCACCAAGTCATGCCATTTTGGTCCGCCTCATCCCGCAGTTCGATCCCACGCTCTCGAGATTCGCCGTCTTTGCCTTAGGGTACGAATGACGCGACCTTAGGGCGCCTGCCTAATTGAGCCACATTCCTCCTTCCTTTACGCTGAAAGTTAGGCAGTTGCCCCGGATTAGAGATTTTAGGGTTCTGATTGTACACTTGCTAAAAACTAGGATTTTGGTGGTCGGCTCCCCATCGTTTTCGCGCATCGTGAAACATCTTTTTCACGGCCAATCCGAGTTTGAAGTCGTAGGCGCTTTGAGCGGATTTGGAAGCCTGGGGCGGCAGGCCGGACAGCTCCTTCCCGATCTCATTGTGGCGAACGTGAAGCCGGTAAGCGTCGGGATTCGCCGGGTAGTCGCCGCCATTAAGCAGGCTAGTCCCTCGGCAAAAGTGATCCTGACCTGTCCGGTGGAGGATTTCGCGCGTGCGGCGCGCAAGCACGGCGCTGACGCCTGCCTGAACGACGAAAATGTGGCCGGCCGTCTCTTACGAATGGCCTTCGCCCTCTCGAACCGTCCGAAGGCGGTTAACGCCGGGAACTAGAGAACACGGCGTTATCAGTTCGGTTATCGCTTCCCCAAGAACCGGCTCTAAGACCCAAAGGAGAACCTCGTGAAAAATCAAATCGTTCGAACTATCCTGCTCGCGGGGATAATCGTGTCGGTAGGCTCGCTGGCGCCGACTCTTGCGCAGTCGACGGCCGGAGGTGTGGCGGTTCCCCCCAACTACGATACGTTCCAGCCGCCTGTGGCGGGCGGGACCTATGTCGATCCAGTGTTCGGCTCCACGATCCAGCGCGTGTCGAATGCCCCGGGCACGCCAGACGCCGCCAACGGCGGCGACCTGACGTGGATCGAGAACGAGTATTCGACGATGAGCGCCTTCAACAGCGATAATTCGAAGTTTATCCTGGTCCATCAGAGCTACTTCGGGCTGTATGACGGGTCTTCCGGCTTCTACATGCATGCTCTGCCGTTCGAAATCAACGCTTCGAGCGAGCCCAGATGGTCGCGGCGGGACAACGCGACTCTGTACTATCATTCCGGCAACGAACTGAAGAGTTATAACGTTTTGACTGGGGGCATCGGCGTCGTTCACATTTTCAGCGAATACTCTTCGATCAGCGGCAATGGCGAAATGGACATCTCGCTCGACGGCGATCATTTCGTATATGTCGGAGACAACGAGTTCGTCTTCGTCTACCAGATCAGCACCGACCAAAAGTTTAAAGTATTCGACGCCGGAAGCCAACCCTTCGATAGCGTGTACATCACGCCCGAGAACAACGTGATTCTGAGCTGGTACCCTGCGGGGAGCGCGCGCTACACCGGCCAGGAACTCTTCGATATCAACATGAATTTTCTGCGTCAGGTGGGCCATGCCGATGGGCACAAGGACGTCACGAGCGACGTCAATGGCGATGAGTCGCTGATCTGGACCAACTCGAACGATCCGAATCCGATCGCGAACTGTAACAACGGAATCGTGAAGATCCGGCTGGCGGACGCCTCGCAAACCTGCCTTTTGCAGCTCGACTGGAGCCTGGCGGTGCATATCTCCGCTCCGGACGGCAACGGAACGGTGTTTGTGGATACGGAAGCTCCCTCCAATCCCGAGCCTGGATCGAGCGCCTGGGTTCCGTATACCAATGAGGTTCTACAAGTAAAGTTGGACGGCTCCGGGACGACGCGCTGGGCGCATCATCGCAGCCGTCCGGTGAACAGCTACAACTGGGAACCCAAGCTCTCGACCAGCCGCGACGGCACGCGGCTTCTATACGCCAGCAACTACGATCTGTCGAATATCGATGGATACAACACGCAGTACGCCGATACGTACGTGATCGCGATCGCCAATTCGTCGTCCACGTCGACAGCGCCGCCAACGGTGTCGTCAGTACAATGCAGCCCACCGATCTTAACGACGGATTCTGCGAGCACCTGCACGGTGACGCTGAGTGCAGCCGCTCCCTCGGGCGGGTCCACCGTAGCGTTGGCCTCAAACAGCGCGCTGCTGTCGGCGCCTTCTTCGGTGATGGTAGCGGCGGGGGCTGTTTCCGCGGGCTTTACGGCCACGGCTGGCCAAATCGCTTCCAATCAGAGCGCCAGCGTGACGGCCACACTTAACGGAAGCTCGCAATCCGCTTCGATTGCGCTGACGGCGCCGCCGGCAACGGTGTCCTCGCTGAAATGCAGTGTTAGCAGCCTTGTGTCGAGCGCTTCCACCACCTGCACGGTGACGCTGAGCGCGGCGACTCCCTCGGGCGGGTCCACCGTCGCGTTGGCCTCGAACAGCGCACTGCTGTCGGCGCCGTCTTCGGTGACGGTAGCGGCGGGGACTATTTCGGCGGGTTTTACGGCCACGGCTGGCCAAATCGCTTCCAATCAGAGCGCCATCGTGACGGCCACGCTTAACGGAAGCTCGCAATCCGCTTCGATTGCGCTGACGGCGCCGCCGGCAACGGCGTCCTCGCTGAAATGCGGCGCCGGCAGCTTGGCATCGGGCGCTTCCACCACCTGCTCGGTGACGCTGAGCGCAGCGGCTCCCTCGGGCGGGTCCACCGTGGCGGTGGCCTCGAACAGCGCGCTGCTTTCGGCGCCGTCTTCGGTGACGGTATTGGCGGGGGCTGTTTCGGCGGCCTTTACGGTCACGGCCGGCAAGGTCGCTTTCAATCAGAGCGCCCGCGTGACGGCCACGCTTAACGGAAGCTCGCAATTCGCTTCGATTGAGCTGACGGCGCCGCCGGTTCACCCTATCCCTGTTGCGCCTTCAAGGCCCATTCAGTCTAAGCCTTGACCCGTGATGCCGAGCGCGGCGGCGATGCTCTGCCGGAGGTCAGGTGGCTTTCGGACTTCGGCGGCCTTCTATCTTTCGAGCGGTGAGCAATTGGGAACAGTCCGTGAGGGGATCTTCGAATACACTAAGAGTACTTGCTACGGATAGGCGTTATGGCTCTACCTCTTGAGGGAAGTCTCGAAACCATCCTGCTTGTTGAAGACCACGCGGTCCTTCTCAAGCTCATCAAGCAGATTTTGGAAGATGCCAATTTCACGGTGATTCCGGCGAGCAGCGCCAAGCAGGCGATTCGGCTCGAAGCAGAGTTTCCCGGAACCATCGACATGCTTCTTAGCGATGTGAGGATGACGGGCACGTCCGGTCCGAAACTCGCAAAACGGCTCAAGGCGCGCCGTCCACAAATGCGCGTGGCGCTAATGTCCGGCTACCCGGGCGGCGCGTTGCTGCTTCTCAATTACGGCTGGCACTATATTGAAAAGCCGTTCGTGGCTTCGGTTTTGGTGAGTAAGATCAAAGTTATCTTACGCAGCGAGACGCGAGAGCAAACCACCGATCAATTCGACACCCTTAAGGAACCCCGGCGTTCCTTCGGACGCGTCTCTCTGAGCCAGGCCCCCGCTTTTTGGCGGGCGAGCGGAAGGGCATGATTCCGGCGGTTCGCGCCCGTTTCCGCCTTCTCAGCCTCAGGACGCGTTTTCAATCGGCATGTTCACGGATGGCAGCCGGATCAGCTTTCGCTGGATGGCGTACTTGATCAGTTCCGATCGATCATGCAGATCCAGTTTCCGCATCAGGTTGGTCTTGTGCGCGTCTATCGTCTTGACGCTGAGCACCAGTAGTGTCGCAATTTCCTTCAATGCCAGGCCGTCGGCAAGCAATTTCAGGACTTCACGCTCGCGTTCGCTCAGCCTCTCATAGCCTGTTGCCGCGCTCTTGGCGCCCCTCACATATTGTTTGACCACTTTCTTGAGCGCCCGCGAGCTCATGTAATGTCCGCCATTGTTCACGACGCCAATGGCATGAATCAGATGCGCCCTGGGAGCATCCTTGAGAACGTAGCCGGCCGCGCCGGCGGCGAGACAGCGATTGATCACCTCTTCTTCTTCGTACATGGTGAGGATAAGCACCTTGGCCTTCGGGTTGGCCCGCAGGATGCGGCGCGTCGCATCAAATCCGCTTAGATCCGGCATGGCGATATCCATCAGCACCACATCCGGATGCAGTTGCAGTGCCTTGGCGACCGCCTGCCGCCCATCCGCGGCTTCCCCGACGATCTCGATGGAAGGCTCGTCCTTGAGGATCGCCTTGATTCCCTCGCGGAACAAGGTGTGATCGTCGCAGAGCAAGATTTTGATGTGGCCCTTCATGCGATCTCGCTCTGTTGCAGGGGTAGCTGGGCTTCAATCGTGGTGCCGCGGCACTGCGCCCGCACGCGCGCTGGACGGGAAGTAAAATCGATGGCTCCGCCGAGAAGCTCAATGCGTTCACGCATGGCTCGCAAGCCATAGGATTGGCGGGGCACGTCCAGCTTGCGCGCAACATTGAAGCCCCTCCCGTCATCCTCGATCTTCATCGCCACGGACTCCCTCCCGCTCGCCAAGGTAATCTTGACGCTATGGGCGTTGGCATGGGCGACGACGTTGGAAAGCGCTCCCTGGAGCACCTTGTATAGGGCCGTCTCGCAACGCGCGGGCAACTGAGCCTGCATTCGGGCGGCGTCAAGCCGAACCTTGATTCCAGTTCTCTCGGCGAACTGGCGCGCATAGAGTCGAACCGCCGGCACGAAGCCCTGCTCGTTCCAGATGGCCGGCCCCAAATCAAAAGTAAGGTGCCTGACGCTTTTCAGGGCGTGCTTGATCAACGCGACCGACTCTTTCAGTTTTCGCCGGAGCTGGCTGATATCGTTTTTCTTCAAGTCGAGCGCGATCACTTCGGTGTAGAGCTTCAGAACAATGAGGTCGTGGCCGATTTCGTCGTGAAGGTCCTGCGCAAGGTGGCGTCTCTCCTTCTCGTAAGCCTCGCCAAGTTCGACGGAAAAGTCCTGCAACCTCCGCTCCGTCTGGCTGATTCTTTCCTCCAACCTCTGCCGCTCGACAGCCCCGTGCTGGGCGTAGCCCGTCAAGAGAAGAAACTGGCAGATCGAAGCCCACCTTGCAAAAGCTTTGGTCCAAGCCAGTTTTTCCGGCTCGCCGGATAAGAGGTAGGGAAGGCAGCATTCGACATAGAGGGCCACCGCGACGGCGACGCACTCCGGGGGCACTCCGTTGCGGGCCAGATCCTGGCCCTGGCGCTCGGCCTTCTCCCCGTAAGCTTGCGAGTCTTTGAAGATCAGGTCGCGGAGTTGCGGGCCGACGTGCAGTCCCGAAAGCAGGGCCATATGCTTACTGCACAATCCGTAACGCTTTAGCAGCGTGCGCCATGACGAGACGATCTTCGAGGAGTGAGAGGACAAGGAGGTCAAGGCCGCGAGCAGCGGCTCCTTGTCTTCCGTGACCATGCTGCCGATGGCGTTATTGTCGATCACAATGCCTCGTCTGATTTGGCGGCCGCCCGATCCAGCGACTCACCCAGATTCTGCCGTACCTTGAGAAAGACCTCCGGCCGCGATTCCCAAAGGTAGGGCGCCTTCACGATTTGATCCGCGTATTGGTCGGCAGACTGCCGGCCGTCCAGCTTCGCGAGCAGAGCCAGGTACTCGTAATCCTCCATGCCTTCCCGAATCAGCTTGAGCCGAATGCTTTCGATGGGAATATCGCTCCGCCCGCCGATGCGATCCGGACGCCCAGGGTAAAACAAGGTCCCGTCGCCGTTTCCCCCAAAGAGGCGGATATTCACCCATGGATCGTTATCCTGGCGATACGCCTCATTCATGCTGTAGTAGAGTTCGCCTTCCATGCGGTACTTCCAGGCCACCCACTGCATGACCCGGTTGGCGGCTCCAGACGCATCGATTATGTAGGTCGGCCAGCCTGTGAAGTACCGTCCCCCCACGATGTTGCACCCGTGACTGGCGCAGGACTGATAGAACCACAGACTCTTGGCCGACCCGGCCGGGCTGGCATAGGAGTCGAGCGGCGGGGTCGCATCGCAGAAATCCGGGAAGCCGGGTTTCAACTCGAGGCAATTGACCAGGGGAACCCAGATTTGAACCACTGACGCCAGTTTTTGGGTGAAGGGCACGGTAACCAGACTTCGCAGGCTTGGCTCAACCTCCGCCGACATCCTGCCGCGCTTTAGCACCTCCGGGAAGTCGCGACTGGCGGGTTCATCCCACAGGTAAAGGAATAGCCGGTCGCCCCAACCGTTTCGCTGGAAGTGCTTGGTCCATTCCGTCCAGTACAGTTTCTCCTGTTCCTCGGTTTCGAAGGCGCTGGGCGTGCGAATCTCCGCTGAAGTCGCTCGCGCTCCGTACAGTGGCTCCCCTTTGGGAATTGCGGCGCCATCCAGAAACGGCCCAACTTCGGCATCGTACTCGCGCCAATCCAACTGCATCGTGCCCGCGTTATAGGAGAACCTCGGGGGTTCCATGCTCCCTCCATTCGTGCTGATGCGATGGAGGAGCGCCGCCTTGGTATACAGGCCGGTGATGGAATGAAGATCTTCATCGTTGGTGTAGCGGCCGCGATGCTGCTTCAGCGCATTGATTCCGTTCAGACCGAACGACGACTTCAGAGTAGAAGTAGAAGGGAGAACGAACCTCCATACGGTCAGCCTGATTGGCACGGAAAACTGCACTCTCCCGCCAAGCAAGACGCGGGCCGATCCCGTGTACTGTCCCGGATGCGCGGCGACCGGGACGTAGACGTCGACCCACAGGGGCTGATTCCGGTCGCGCCGCACCGTGAAGGGAAACGCGTTGCGCGCCTCATTGGCATATCGATCCACGCGCGGGATCAGCGGATCGGGCCATAATCCATCGCCGCCGTCGATCGAAGAGGGGCGTCTTAGGTTCACGAACCCCTCCAAGTAGACGGTTACGTTGTTGGCGGAGATCTCGGCGCCATCCGCGGAATGAAAATCCGAAAAACCGATATCGACGCCCGAAAGATCTTTGGATTTTCCGCGCAACACGATCTGAAAGGGTTCGAATTCGTTGCGCCCCGCATAGAGGTCCACACTTTTCGCCGGAGCGTTGGGAACCGGATCGAAAGGCCTGACCTTCGCCAGAGGGTACGCGGTCCACCAAGTGACTGGTTGCGGCGGCTCCACGGAGGCCCCCAGGACCCAGGCCGCAATCGTAATCAGAATCATGATCGGAACCAGTCTGAACCGCATGGCGTATCCTGGCTAGGCCACCCGTCTCGCAGGCTGGGGACGCGCCCGTTGTTGACCGGCGCCATTCAGACCTGTGACGATCCCGCTCAGTTCTTCCACCTTTTGATCCCACGACTCCCGCTCCATGAGAGCTGAAACGGCTGGGTCCGGCCCACGCCTGCCTTCTTTCAGCAGGGTTTCGATCCGATTGAGAAACTCCTCAGGGGTCCGCGCCATACGCACCAATCCACCCAGCTTCAGAACCTCCGGCAGCGGAGTTGCGACGACCGGCAAACCCGCCGCCAGGTACTCGCGCAACTTCAGGGGGTTTGCCGCCACCGTGAGCTCGTTGACCACAAACGGTAGAATCGCGACGTCGAAAGTCTTGCAATACGCGGGGAGGGACTGATAACTGCGTCTTCCCAGGAGGTGGACATTGGACAGTTCGCGCAGGGCCGATGTGTTCGTCTGGATGTCCCCGATCAGCAGGAGCGACCACTGTGGTCTGGAAGCAGCAAGGTAACGAACAACCTCCAGATCCACCCAATCGGCGACCGTGCCAACGAAACCGATCACGGGACCCTTCAAATCCGCGCAGTCCGCCGGCGCCGAAATCCCCTGGCGGCAAGCGTCTCTGAAGTGGGCAACGTCGACGCCGTGCGTGACCAGAAAAGTGTTTGCGTTGTAACGGCTCTTGGTTTCATAGAGCCGGCTGGAAGAAACGACGACCATATCCGCTTTCTCCATGAGGCCGCGCTCCATCTTGAGAATCGCGGCTTCGTCCGCGCCGGTGAACTTCGAGAACTCGTCCACGCAGTGATAGATGACCAGGCGCTCACCCAGGGATCCCGCAACATCGGCTGAACTGGGAATGAAGGTCCAGGTAATCGGGTTCTGAAAGCCGAGTTTCCGGCAGGCGCGGCGCAAGCTCCATCGCAGGAGCCTGCGGTTCACCCATCTGGCCGCCCTGTTGCCGTGAAATGGAATTACCAGCGGTGAGAACACGAATATGTTTTTGGAGACAGGAAAACATCCCCGTAAGTGCTGGCGCACCTTCTTCCAGGCTCGCCGAATGTCCCTGACCGAAGCCGTGGGGTTGCGGTTCCCGGTCGAATTGACCCACAGCACGCGGTTTTTCCGGGCAAGCCTCAAGACGATGTGCTTCTTGCTCAGAGGCTCGGCGTCCCAGTCGTTGGCGAAGCAGATGATGTCGTTTCCTTCTATCATGACGGTTCTCCGCAGCTCACAGGCCGTGTTTCGAGAAGCGGCCAACGCCTCTGCGTCTCCGGCTGACGCGGACGGCTTTCAATGAAATGCCTGTGCCAGAACTCGAACACCAATAGCGTCCAGATCTCCTGGGAACGGTCCGCACGCCCCCGCTCATGCTCGTTCACGAGCCGGGACGTTTCGTCGCGGTCTACATAACGGCTGCAAGCCGCATCCCGGGCCAGGAGATGGTCGCGTGTGAACTGGCGCAAAGATGTGCGGAGCCAGGACCCGATCGGGATGGGGAAGCCCTTCTTGGGGCGGTCTATGATGGCGTCGGGCAAGACTCCTCGCATAGCGCTACGCAATAGCTTCTTTCCGCCCTTTCCGTGGATCTTGGAAGCGTTCGGCAGCGTGGCGGCGAATTCCACCAGCTTGTGATCGAGAAACGGAACCCGCAGCTCGAGCGCATTCGCCATGGTCATTTTGTCCGCCTTGATTAAGATGTCGTCCGGCAGCCACACCTTGGCGTCCACATAGAGCATGCGGTCCAGTGGTGAGGCTTTCTCCACAGTCTTGAAATACCCGCCGAAGGTCTCGCGCAATCGCTGTTCGGACCGGTCCATCCGATCCTTGCCCACCAGCCGCAGCTTGCCTTCGGCGCTAAAGCCTCGGGACACGCCCCGATAGCGGGTTCCCAGAGGCTGGCCGCACATTCTCACATAGTGCCGCAGCCTTTCCGAGGGCGTAAGACGCGCGATCCACGGCGCAAGCCCGCCTAATACCCCAGAACCCGCGTATATCCGGTCGAGAGCCAGCATGCGGCCATAGATCCCGTAGCCGGCGAGAATCTCATCGGCGCCTTCTCCCGAGAGGACCACCGTAATATGTTCGCGCGCCAATTTGGAAATGAAATACAGGGGGATACAACTCGGATCTGCCAAAGGTTCGTCAAGATAACTCACCAGATCGGGTACGAACTCCGCGAAGTTCCTGGCATCCAAGCGGAATTCGTGGTGCTCGGAGGCAAACGCATCGGCCGCGAGACGCGCGTAGTCGAACTCGTTGGCCTTTTCCTCTTCGGCACCCGAAGCCTCATAGCCGACGCTGAAGGTCTTGACCCTGTCGCCGCCGACGATCTTGCTCATGGTGGCCAGAATCGCGCTGGAATCGAGTCCGCCACTCAGAAACACACCGAGCGGAACCTCGGAAAGGAGACGGAGCCGTACACTTTCTTCGAGCAGCTCACGAAATTGTTCGAGAAGACATTCCGGCGACCGCGGCTCCGGGTCCGAATAATCGATGTCCCAGTACTTCTTGGTTCGAACGCCGCTATCGTCAGCAACGAGGATGTGCCCAGGTTGCAGTCGGAATATGTTCTTGAACATGGTTTGCGGGCCCGGCGCATAACGGAGCGACAGGTACATGTCGAAAGCTTCGGGGTTAACTTCGCGCGGAACAGACGCAATCTCGAGGAGAGATTTGATCTCGGATGCGAAAGCGAGAAAGTGACTGTTTCGGTAGTAATAGACCGGCTTTACACCGAGCCTGTCACGCGCCAGCAGAAGGCGCCGCTTCCTGCTGTCCCATATGGCGAAACCAAACATTCCTCGGAGCCGGTCAACGCAGTCGTCGCCGTATTCTTCATAGGCGTGGAGAATCGTCTCTGTGTCCGATCGGGTTTTGAAGGTGTGACCGGCCGCCGCCAACGCGGTTGCGAGGTCCCGATGGTTGTAGATCTCGCCGTTGAAGACGATGACCGCCGACCGGTCCTCGTTGAATATCGGCTGCTTGCCGCCGCTCAAGTCGATGATGCTAAGCCGCCTGTGCCCAAGCCCCACGCGACCCTTGACGAAATACCCGGCGTCGTCGGGCCCTCGATGAGCCAGAGCCTCGGTCATCCGCTCGATCGCCACCCGATCCACAGGGTCAGACTCGACGGAGTTTACGATGCCGCAGATCCCGCACATAGGTTGTTGCCTGCAAATGTCGCGATGAGTTCCAGGGACTGCGCCGGCCAAGCTTTAGCAGCAGGGCCAAGGTACGGGCCCTATGGCACTAAGTTATGGTGACACGAGTTCAAGCGGTCCGCTGTATCGGATTGCTCAACCCTCGGTGGAGTCCGATCCGTGCGAGACCCGTCCTGGCGCCGGGAACCAGCGCTGTGGCGGCATTCGCGTGGGTTCTCCCACCAAAAGGGTCCCGGTTCGGACCTCTTGAAGATGCTCCGGCCGCCGCGGTCCAAGCCCATGGCTCGGATCGCCAGGACCTGCTTCAGTTCACCGCCCTCCAGGCGCATCCAGAAGAACTCCCCGCGCATGCGAAAATCCGCCACTGCCATTTCGGATTCGCCGGTAGACAGGACAGCGATGTCCTCGAATCCATGGTGCTCGTAAGCGCAGGCGATCCCGCTGCCGCTTTCCATTGCCAGCCGCCGGACCACGGGGTCGCACGACCCGTCTAGCACCTGCATAATGAATGTCATCGCTGCGGCTGGCGTCGGTCCGGTAATGGTGGTACGCAGGGTGCAACAGGGTCTCTTCCCGCCATATCCATGCGATGCCCACCCTCCGATGGGAGCCGTCTCACCGCGAATGAGATCCGCTGAGGTAACAGGCCGGTCAGCGACCAGATGTAGCAGCAGCCCCGCCTGTTCCGCTCTTGCCACAACGCCGCTTTCGTCCTGTTCGAGACGCGATATCTCGACGCCCGGCGCCAAGTGGTAGTGGAAATCGAACCGATGTTCGCCGGATCCGCGGAAATCATCCACGACGATCCACGATTCCGGAGGAACATACAGGAGGCGCCGGCGATGTATCACTCCGTGCGGCATCCGGCGATACCCACCGTGTTCCCCCTCGACGTAATCGGCCCCAGGCAAGGTGAACTCCATCGCCGCCTGAGCCGTGAGTTCGGTTTTCCAGTGAAAGGTCCCCCGCTGTTCGGCCTGATCCCGGCCGTCGATGCCGACGGTGTTATGCGCCCGTGTGGAACGGAAGTAACTGCGCCACTCCGGAGCGCCGTTGTAAACGAACGTTCCTGGGTCTACCAGGAGTTCCCGGCCCCGGCTAAACAGAGTGACCGACAAGGCATCCGCGTGAGCGTGGGCGCCGGTGAGCATGCCGAGCCCGCCGCAGTCGAAGACCAGATGACTATCTAAGGCCCCCCAGCCAGAGCGCTGGATCACATATCCGGCGCGCCGATAGCGGCGTTGCGTCTCCGTAGGCTCCGCGCTCTCTAATTGGCCGTAAGTCTCCCAAGCCTCCTTGCCGAGCATCCACAACGCCTCCTCGCAAAAGGCGCCTGCCTGGCGCTTGAAGTCTCCCCGGCGGTAGAGGATCGCCCCCAGGCACAACCCATCCTGGAAAGAGCGGTAGTCCCTCTTGACGAGCGCGAGCGCCCGGCCGCCATCGTCGTCTCCCAGCGATGGAAGCGTGCCGTCGGGCTGTGTCAGATGCATTAGAAACCGAAGCATGCCGGGCACTGTTCGCTGAAGCGGCTCTGGAAAGGAAATCTCGTTTTGCTCCGCCAGTACGATCGCTTGTAGAAAGAAATCGAGTGCATAGCAGTGATAACAGGAAGAGAGTTCCCCATATACGCCATCGTCCAAGACCTGTTTTGCCGCTGCTTCGCCGAGCGTGGCGGTTGCCTGGCGAAGCCACACAGCGGGCCTCTTCCGATCGCGAAATACCAGTCCGGCGATAAAAAGCGCCGCCGCCTCACCGATGAGATGCGTGTTGGGGCTGCTGTAAACGGACGGGTACCGGTGAATGTGCTCGAGTTGGGCAAAGAGGGAGTCGCCGATACGCTGGGCCGAAACGTCGTCGAACGACTGGGAAGGAAGAAGCAGGAAAATCGTCCACAGCCAAGAAATCGCTCGGATCCCAATCTCCAGGCTGGATTGCCAGTTGATTCCGAGGCCGGGCGGATTCTGATCGATCCAACTGTTGAGCTGGGCCACTGCCTCGCTGGCATAGCGCTCGTCGCCAGTCAGAAAGTATGCCTTGGCCAGCCGAGGCAGGTGCTGATGGCGGTTCAACTCGTGGATGATTTTGGGATCGCGCCCCTCGGAATCATCCACCAATCGGTAATCGGCCCAAAAGCGCCGCTCCCATATTCGTCCGGCAACCGGGTCGCGATGCCAGTCAATCGCGGCGCCGAGCTGTACCGGCTCGTGGCCGAGAAGTACGATCTCGTGCCTGCAGAGTCTGTCAGCCTCAGCGACCGTCCGGTCGATCCAATCCGGGAAATGTTCGTGGATGAATGGCCGCAGGTTTTCGCGATGGCTGCGATAGAAGCGACGGCTTGGCGACCCGGTCAAGTACCTCTTGAAGGGCGTCGCAACCGCCGCAGGCAGCTCGGCGCCGCCGATGACGGCCCTGATCCGATCCAGTTCCGTGTACAGCTTCTCCCGGACCCTGTGCGCCAGTTCGGGCGGCCTCATGGCGACCAGCCGTTGGAGCTTCCGAGAGACCTCGTTAGCGATCAGTTCGGACATAAGTCGCCATCGCAGCCATCTACCTGCCTGTAGGTCTCCATCAAATGGTCCATACAGCCTGGCGACTGGGACCCGTCGCCTCTCTTCACCGCCAGTGCCAGTTCGACCTTGGCGAGCATATCTTCCATATCGCCCGGGTGAAAAAGAATAGCGCCCGCGGGCCGCGCGCCGACACGGCTCGCCACCACCGGGACGCCCAAAGCTAGCGCTTCGCGCACCGAAATTGAGTCGCCGTCCTCGATGGTGGGGCGGAGAAACACGTCGCAAGCCGACATCAACGCCATGCAGACATCGTGACTCACGTCTCCGAGCAGTAAGACGCTATCTTCGAGACCGGCTTCACGGACGCGCATCCCGGCTTGCTCTCGTTGCTCGCCGCTGCCCATCACCAGGCAGCCAACCGAAGGGTAGCGGCACCGCAGCTTGGCGATACCGGCCACAAGCAAATCGAAGCCATATTCCGGCCGGAAGAACAGCACGGTGGAAAACAGAGGCCGATGTCGCCCGATCCTCCGAAGGATCTCCGATGGAACCGAACCCTTTAGGCTCTCTGTGCGCAGATAGGCCGGTAAGACCTTCATGCGATGAGGCTCCAGGCCGAGCGAAAGAAGAGCGTCTCCGCTCTCCCGGTTAACACAGATCACTTGCCCATAGAGTGAGCAGGCAAGCGCTGCCACCTTCCGCCGCAACTGAGGAGCAGTCTCCAGGTAGCCGCGAACCATCCCGGAGTGCAGGGTCAGTACGCAGCCGCCACGGGATTGTCCGGCCAGCCCACATCCCAACGCGAGCAACCAGCTCTTGACATTGTGTCCATTGGTATGAAAATGCAGCGTCCAACCTGGGAAGGCATGGCGCAATACTGCCAAGGCGAAACCGAACCCCGGACGAACCAGGTTCATATCTAGAACGCAGCAAGTTATTCCTGCTGCCGTCAATTGCCGATGGATTTCCGATACATGCACCGATATCCCTCCGTGCGGAGGCGGCAGCGGGCCGATCAACAGAATTTTCATATGTGGCTCTTGGCCTCTACCAACCGTCGGTAGAGATGTTCTGTTTCATGCACCGATCCCTCGATGGAGAAAAGCTCGGATACTCGCCGCATGCCCGCCCGGCCGAGCCTCAAGGCGAGGTTTTCGTCCTCCAGCAGGCGGGCCGTGGCCGCGGCCAGTGCGCCCGAATCGCGTGGCGGCACAAGCAAGCCGCTGATTCCGTCTTGGATGACCTCAGGGTTGCCCCCAACCGTTGTAGCGATCACCGGGGTGCCCGCAGCCATGGATTCGAGCAGGGTATTCGACGTGCCCTCGCTCAAGGACGGGAGCACCGAAATCGCAACTTCACACAGCAGATCCGGCACATCGCCCCGGAATCCTGTAAACACGATCCGCTGGCCCAACCCCAGCCGGCAGGCGTGTTCTTCCAGTTCCTTCTTGCTTCCTCCATCGCCGACCACGAGAAAACATACATCCGGAAATCTCTTTGCCAGAATGATCGCCGCGTCGAGGAAGTATTGAACTCCTTTCATCCGATTGAGGCGTGAAAACACCGCAACCAGACGGGCAGAGAGTGGTAGCCCCAGTTCCTGCCGGAGGACCGATCCCCGCCCTTTCCCGGCGGATTTCGGCAACGTGATGCCATTTCGAATGACGACAATATTGTTCGGGTCGTATCCCTCTTCGATCAGGTTTTGGCGGATTGCCTGGGCGTTCACCAGAACGCAATCGGCCAACCGGCAGACCATTTTTTGCAGCCGCCTCTGCATGGGAGTCAACAAGTCGCACGTGTTGCGAATCGAGGCCACCACGATCGACGCCCCAGCCAGCCTGGCGATCGGCACGGTAAAGACATTCGGATAAAAGCCGTAACTATGCACTATCTGTATCAGATTCCTTCTGACATAATGGGCCAGCCGGAGACCCTGCCAAAAAGTCTTAGGACTGTACAGGCTGCCGATCCGAAACTCCGGCCGGGGCGCGCGCAGCGTTTCCAACTCCGCCAGCAGTTCGCCCGAATGCCGCAGACACGCCAGGTGCAGATCGAAGTGCGAAGAATCGATCCCCAATGCCAGGTTTGTGACCTGCCTCTCCGTTCCCCCTATGTGGAAGTTGGTCAGCATCTGCAGCAACTTGATTTTTTTCGACTGCGCGATTCGCGTCATTCACGCCGCCTTGCAGGCCTGATTTCCAGCCCCTCGATCCAGAAACACTCTGGCCCAGAGCTCGAACGAAATTAGAGTCCAGAGCTGCAGGTCGAGATTCCGCCCTCTTTCGTGCTGGGCGACCAGGTCTTCGATATAGGGGGCATTGAAGAATCCGCGGCGCCTGGCGCTTTCTCCCAGCAGCAGGTCGTGGACATAAGAGCCAAGTTTGCCCCGGAACCAATATCCCAGGGGAACGGCGAAGCCCTTCTTGGGCCGGTTTATAATCTGTTCGGGCAGAATTCCCTTCATCGCTCGCTTGAGCACGTATTTGGTGGTTCCTCCGCGCAGGTTCATTTCCGGCGGAATGGTTGCCGCAAATTCCACCAGCTTATGATCCAGCAACGGTACGCGCGTCTCGATGGAGTGGGCCATGCTCATCCGGTCCACCTTTGTCAGAATGTCCAGCGGCAGATAGTTCATCACGTCGAGGACTTGCAGGTTCGAAAGCCAGTGGCGCTCACCCGATTCCATATAGGCGGCCTTGGCTCGCCACGGTTGATAGGGCGCGAGTAATTCGTAAACATCGGGTCGGAACAGCTTCTTCATGTCGTCGCGCCGGAAAAGCGTGCACGCATCGAGGTAACGCTCGGCGCCCGCCAACGACATATGCCGCAGAAGGTTACGACCGCGCATCCCGTCGGGCATCGTCCGGCCGATCCTTCCCAGCACGGTTCGAATTAGCGCCGGCAACGGCGTGTAGCCCCGCTCCCGCTTTTCTACAAGGTACTTGTCATACCCCGCAAAGAGCTCGTCCCCGCCGTCCCCCGAAAGCACAACCTTTACGCTTTGAGCGGCCAGCTTGGAAACCATAAACGTCGGAATGGCGGATGAATCGCCGAAGGGCTCGTCAAGGTGCCAGGCCAGATCCTCTAACCGATCAAGGGCGTTTGGCCCGAGCGTCAGTTCATGATGGTCCGTCCGGAATCTCTTGGCGACCACCCGGGCATGTTCCAGCTCGTCATAGTCAGGCTCGCTAAAGCCGATCGAGAAAGTCTTCAGCGGCGCATCGGTGAGCCGCGCCGCCGTGGCCACAATCGAACTCGAATCTATCCCGCCGCTGAGAAACGCGCCCAGGGGAACGTCGCTCACCATGTGCAGGCGAACCGACTCTTCGAGGAGCCCGCGCACACGCTCGACAAAGTAGTCTTCATCTTTCCCGTAATCCGGCTCGAAACTCAGGTCCCAGTAGCGCTCAATCACGGGAGCCCCGCCCGGCGAGGCGGATAGCAGATGCCCGGGCTCCAGTTTGTGCACCCCGTCGACGATGGCCTCGGTGGGCGGAGTGGAAAGGAACGAAAACAGGTGCGACACCGCACTCCAGTTGAAACTCCGCCCGACCTCCGGCAGTTGCAGAATGGACTTCAGCTCGGACGCGAAGAGTACCCGGCCGCCGATTTCGGCGTAGTAGAGCGGCTTGATTCCCAGCCGGTCCCGCGCGACGAGCAGCCGCTTGTGGCGCTCGTCCCACAGGGCGAAAGCAAACATGCCGCGCAGGTGATCCACGCAGTGGTTGCCATATTCCTCATACAGGTGGACGATGGTTTCGGTATCGCCATGCGTAGAGAAGACGTGTCCGCGCCCCTTGAGCTGTTGGCGCAACTCCTGAAAGTTGTAGATCTCTCCGTTGAACACTACCCAGACGGTTCCGTCTTCGTTGGAAACCGGCTGGCGCCCCGAGTCGAGATCGATGATGCTCAGGCGGCGCATCCCCAAACCCACTCCCGTCTGGAAGTAGAAGTTTTCGTCGTCGGGACCGCGGTGGGCGATGGCCGAACACATGTTTCGCAATTCCTGTTCGAAGACGGGCTTACCTTCCAAGCTAACGATGCCGGCGATTCCGCACATAGTGGTGTACGCTATCCCTTTCCGTAACTGAACGCCCCTGCTGTGGCAACTTGCAACTTTCGCGCCAACCTCGCAATCGCTTGCCTCTCGTCGCTGTTCAGCAAATCGAAATGCCAGACCAGCGCGATGTATGTGGTCGTATAAGCCAGCCACGTCGCAAATAGAAGGGGGGCCGTGGCAACATGCATCTGCGTTTTGACGGCCCAAGCCACCGCTCCGGCTCCGGCGGCGGCGCCCAACAGAGCCGCCAGGCTGCCCCATGGAAGCAGTTGGGCCGTCTTGATATCCAGAAGCCTCTTCATCCGGACCAATGCCGCCGCCTTGAAGGCAATAGTCGCCAGCACGATCACCAGAACGGGACCGAGCAGACGAAACTCCGATAGGGACCACTTCAGCAGCCCCGCAATGATCGCCAGACGCATGAGGTTCAGCGCCAGCAGGAACCGTGTCTGCGCAAAAACTCGCATCACCCCGTCCACCTGCAAGGTGGAGAGCAGGATCATGGTGGACCATGCCATAAAGATCGGGACGCTCGCTTCGTATTTCACGGTAAACAGGAGGACGATGATCTGCCGGGCCGCCACCACACAAAAAACCACGATGGGAAAAAACAGCAGGGCCAGTTTCCAGGTCGTGTCATGCCAAATTGTGACCACCGCCGGCATCCGCCCTTCCGCCAGCCTTTCCTGCATTTTGACCATCATCACGTCGCTTGTCGGCGAGGCGGCGAAATCGACTAGCGGGATCTGCAGGCAACCTACCGAAAAAATGGCGAACGTGGCCGGATTGAAGAGATGGGACACGGCGTACTGGGGAAGGCTCGCCTGCATGATATCCACGAAAATAGCCGCCGCAAACGGCAGTGCATACGCCATTTGGCCCTTGAACAACACTCGGTCGGGCTTGAAACCGCCGCGGAATTCCCGCCGGAAGTAGAAGAGGGTGAGAAGCACCCGGACAAACGCGACTGCGACGGCGCCCTTCAGGAGCCACTCCAGTTGCCGAAACAGGATGACGGGCAAAATAAAGGCAGCCGCCCGCGCCAAATCCGAGAGGGCATAGCACGCCGACGCGCAGAAGTATCGACCGCGCGAGATCAGAACAATTTCGAGCGTCGCCGAAAGCATCATGAGGAAGAGATACAGGCCGATCCAGGGCAGGTACCGCGACAGCTCGCTGTTGCTCAGCCAGAGCGCGAGCTTAGGCGCCGCCAATACGAGAACGCCAAAACCAGCGAGGCCGGCCGCTCCCAGGAACAGCTGGGAATTCGCAACGTACCGCCCCGCATCGTGAGCGGCCCGGGGAACGAAGTAATACAGGCTGGAGGCCATCCCCACTTGGGCGATGAGATTAGCGGTCGTAAAGACCAGGAAGAGCTGTTTATACGTGCCGAACTGAGCGGGGTCGAAGATCCGCGCCAAAACCACAGGAATGAAGAACGTCGCGGCAAAAGCCAGCGTTCGTCCCGACATCAGTAACAAAGCCGGCCTGAAGACCGAGTCGTTTCTCTGGGCAGGGATGAGCAAGGCGGCGATCATTGGGTCCTTCCCCGGATCTGCCTGGCCGACGCCGCCAGGGCGAGCAGTATATAGGGAAACCATGTCAGCACGTAGCCCCCTGACATTCCGCAGATCACAAAACCCCAGATGGCGATCTCTATCCCCGCGCCCAGATTAGACAAGCCCGTCCCCGCAGATTCCAGCGTCAGCTTGCGAGCATGATAGAGACCGATACCGACGAACAGAACGAACGGGATAAAGCCTATGGCGCCGGTCTCACCCAACGCCTGTACGAAGGTGTTGTGGGTCACCAGCGCTCCTCTCGTATAGAGGCCCTCAGGGGCGTAGAGCGGCCAGGCGATCACCGAACATCCCAGTCCCACGCCGAGCAGCGGATGATCGGCAAACATGGCCAACCCCGCTTGCGAGGTGGCCAGTCGCTGTCGAAAACTGACGTCCTGGTTGAGGTTCTTGAAGTCCTCGCCGCGCGACCAGAACCGGCCGGCAAGAATCAGGCCTGCCGCCACAAAAAGCACCATCAAGCCTTGGAGCCAGATACTTCTCTTCCGCCAGGCGTAGATCCCCATCACTGCCACCAGCCCTACCAGTCCGCCGCGCGAGAAGGTGACCAGGATCGCCGCCACGAATACGCTCACAACTCCCAACAGCGCCAGCCGCGGCATTAGACCCAGCCCGGTCGCCAAAAACGCGGCCAGAGGCAGCAGGATCACAAGGCTGTAAGCCACCTCGTTAGGATTCGCGAAGATCCCTACCCAGGCGGCCCTGCCTTCGACCATATTGCCGTAAAGGTAGTTTCTCAACGTTCCTGCCGCTGGCAACACGCCGCCAGCGACGATGGTCCACATGACGCCGCGGAGCCGGCGCTCGGTATTCGCGCAGTTCACAATGAAGAAGAAGACGATGGTCATCTTTAACAGATCGGAAACCGACTCGGCTGCGTGACGAGGCCAGATCGCCGTCACCGAAGAGAGCGCGGTGGCGGCCAGAAAGCCGAGCAGCAACCAACCTTCGGGCCGGGCGAAATCCAGGCTTTCGCGCGCGAAGGCCCGCTCGGCGACCAGCGCGACGAGCGCCAGCGCCGCCACCACCTTGGCTAGGTGTAAAGGATCGAGCGCCGGCATTACTATGGGCAGATTCGCATAGAGAAGAAATAGAAACGCGAGCAGCAGCCAATATGAGGCAGGAACTCGGGAGGCTGCCCGGCTTGGCTCGGTGAAATGGATCTGTGCAACGCTATAGCCGGCCATCGTCATTCTCCCGGCCGGCAGTGGCTTTGCCTGCACCCGCTTAGCAGCTCGAAAGCGCGGTGGATCTGGCAATTCAAGATAGACCCGGAGAACAGGCCGTGGGAATCGCGGCAAGAGTTCTCCCACAGAAGCGTGCGCGGCGCCGTCAGCAGCGGGCGCCGGGCGTCTCGGTGGGTGCAGGTGGTGTACCCAAACCGGTATCCGGCGGCGGCGACGGCATCCACCGTGGCCGTATTGAATATTCCGCTGGGATAAGCGAAGTGCTGCACGCTCGTCCCGAGTCTCTCCTCAATCTCCTTGCGCGATCCAGCCGTTTCCTCCGTCACGCGCTGTCCGCTCTCTTTGGTCATGAGCACATGCGTCTGCGTGTGGGAGCCTATTGTCATGCCCGCCCGGCGGATTTCATCCAGCATTTCCCACGTAAGCGAATAAAAGGGCCGGAAAGTGTCTTCCGGAATCGGGGCCTCCGACTCCATCGTCTGGATGACCGCTTCTATCTCGGTTTGGGCCAAACCCTCGAGCAGCGCACGGGTAGCCTGGTAGGGCGTTTTCGCTCCGTGATCGGGCTTGAACCGCCGAGCCAGCAACAGATAGAGCTTGTCGTGAATTTGCACACGCTTGGCGCCGACCAGATCTGTCACAACGAACACCGCTGCGGGAATGCCCTTTCGTTTGAGCAGCGGCAGCGCGTGATCGTAGAAATCGCGGTAGCCGTCGTCAAACGTAACCGCCGCGACCGGATCCTGCCGACCGTCCCTTCCTTCAAGCCGCGCGCCCACTTCATCGAGAGAAATGAATCGGAAACGCTGGCCGATCCAATCCAAATGCCGTTCCAGCATTCCCAGGCTCACCAGCATGGAAGGAATGGATGTCTTGGCGCTATACGCAAAATCCTCCACTACCCGGTGGTAGCCGATTATGAGCGGACATCCTTTCGCACCCGACAGCGAGCCGGCCAACCTGTCCAAACCTGTCCGGCACATAGCCTCGGCAGCGCCTGTCTTGATCCAGTTTCGAATCATGAGATCCCGCCTCTCGGCAGAATCCGCCGTGCAAACCTACGGGATGCCCGCTCCAGTTCCACTGACGACCGGCAGATCCAGCCCAGGACGCGCGGCGGGTACGCTTCCAGTCTGCCCAATTCGCGGCTATCGCGGCTCCAGTGGGACTTGTAAGCCTCGTTGCCGTGCAACAGGTCGTATTCCTCCGCTCCTTCGTCGATCGCGCTCTGGATCGCAAGACCCATCGTGACTAGACCGACGCTGTGTTTGTCGTACGCGGCGTCGAAACCCGATTGGTAGAAGTAGAAGGTCCGATGGTATAAAAACCCGTACAAACACGCCGCGGGCTTCCCATCCAACCGAAGAACGTAGAGGCGCAGCCAGCCACGATCAAGGGCGACCTGGCTGAACTCCCGATGAAACGCGACGAGACCGGGAGTGTGAAAAGCGTCCGAGCCGCCGCGGTCGCGCCAGCGCAGGTTGTGCTGCGAAATGACCAGGTCAATTTCCTCGCGGCATTGCGCTTGCGTGCGCACTTGCTCAAATTGCACCGTGTAGTCCCGGTTCAGGCGCTTCCACTTACGATGGAAGTTGTAGCGATGCTCGGCGCCGAGCGTTGCCAGATAAGAGTCCCAGGACCTTCCGGCCAGAGGGATGAATGGGCAGGTATTGGTGGCTGTCTCAGCGACGCTCCAACCGCTCTCACGCAGCGCCGCAGCGACTCCGGCAGCCGAACAGCCGGGCCGCTTGAGCTGCGTCCAGTTGAGCATGAGCCGCTGTCCGGCCAAGCGCGACGCCAGGGCCCGCCGCACTTCCGGTTCACGGCCTCTCCGAATGATTATGTCCAGATAATCCGAGCCCACCAGGCCGGCTCCCAAGAATTCCAGCACGGCAAGCGGACGCCTGCGGACCAGGCTGGCAGGACGCAGCGCGCAGGGCGCCAGCGCGACCAGTTCTCCCTCGCAACGGACCGCCAGGATCGAAAGTCCTCTGTCGCCGGCCAGGTGTTTCCACCAGGTATGAAGCCACTCCCAGGTCAGAAAGAGACCGTCCGAATCGCTCGATTGCAGAAGGCGATCCCACTCCTGCTGTAGGGCTGCGAAGCCAGGCGCATCGGTGATCGTCTCCACCGTAACCGAAGCGGTCCCTGCCGGCGTTATTGGGAAAGTCGCAGTCATTGTGCAGGCTGCAGTTCCAAACGCAGCACCTGATCGGCAATGTATTCCACTTGCGACGGGTCGACGCCTTGATGAATGGGTAGTTCCAGCACGTGCGCCCGGAGATACTGCGCGTCAGTACCGCCCTCGCAGTCCGCCCGCGGGTCCCTGTTCCAGAACTCGACCGCTCCGATGCCCTGCCGCCACAAGGCGCTTGCCGCCGAATGCTTGTCCTGCACTAGGATTGGAAAGAACAACGGGCAGACGCCTTCCTTTAAGTCTTTCCGGAGCATAGTCACACGGCCTTCCAGCCTTCGCCGCATGAGGAGGAAATTCTCTCTTCGTTTGCGCCGGATCTGGTCATACTCCAGTCCGCCCACCACGGTACTGCTGATGGGTGACATGGCAATGTTGACGTCGGCAATGTCCCAACCAATGTTGCCCACCGGCACCTGCCGCACGCGAGCCCCTCGCAACATTTGGCCAAAGGTCCGCTTGATGCCGAACAAAGCTTTGCCGATGCGGTCCGATCGGGAACGTACCGCTTCCAACGCCAATTCGGCGCTCCGGCCGAAAGCTGCGGTGCGGGGGCAACGCTCCAACTTCAGCTCAGCCAGATCCCCCAGAATATTGCGATTCTGCACAAGCAGGCCGCCATTAGGCACCGGCAGGGTCTTATACAGGCAAAAGACCGAGTAATCTCCGAAACTGCCGAGCGGCTTTTGGTCCGTCTCGCTGAGCAGAGAAAGGGCGCAATCCTCGACAAGCAGGCTGCCTCGTTCCCGGCACAGCGCCTCGATTTCCTTCATCGGTTGCGGCCACCCCAGGTAGTGAATCACATAGATAGCCCGAGGATTCCGCTTGGCCAGACGCGACAAGGCCTCCAGGTCCGGCTCCAGATTGCGAAGGATCGGATAGTAGACGATGGACGCCCCAGCCGCCCGAATCGCAGACACTTCGTTGCCGCTGTGATAGTCGGGGACCAGAACAATCTCTCCCTTCTTGAATCGCAACGCTCGAAACAAGTGATAAATGCCGCTGCGCGCAACACAGAAAGAGAGCCGGTTCGCGGAAGCCAGCGGGTATGGCAAGCTGCGGCCCGCCTGGGAGTGGCGAAACTCCCGCAGGGTCAGCCCTGGCCAGGATGGGACGTACATTAGCCCCTCTGCGCTTGCACGCAGGCGGCCAGTCGCAAAACGAGCTTGCGCAACGGCTGTAGGCCGCTTCGTTTCAGAAAAGGAACTAGCTGGGCCTTGATGAAGTGCAAAAGATGCCCTTTGAAAGTGCAGGAAAAGACGAAGAGCCAATAGTGCGGCCTGGAGTGCCTGGTCCAGTTCAACTTCCAGTCGGCGCTTTCTCCCAGTAGGTCGTACTCCCTTGCGTCTCGCTCGAAAGCGTCTTGCAAGACCATAAAAAGCAAAAGGTTGGAGGGAGAGTACGGAGCGTACGTCGGATCGTACCCAATTTTGAGCAGATGGATACGGTTCTTGTAAGAGAGAGAATAATCGAAGGCGACCCGCTGTGCACCCGTGTGCAAGAAATTGAGGCGCATCCAGCCGCGCTCCGCCGCACGCTGCGCGAAAGTCGCGTAGAACTTGGATATGTCCGGGTCGCAGGAAATAGCGGTGCGAGCTTCGCCCTTCCAGGCCGCGGCCTCCAGTTGCAACCCGGCCTCCAAGGCGTCCGTCAGCTTCTCGCCGCCGGTAATGGTTTCGACCTCCACGGGCCCGATCCCGTTTAGCCGCTTGGACCGATTTCTCAGATTGGCGCGATGTTTGGCCGCCAGGCTGTCGAAGTAAGCGCCCCAGGAAGCGCTGAGCGGCACATACGGTGAGGCGCCGGACAGCCAGGTCACGATCTTGCAATGGTCCGGCCCCGCGAGGCCGGGTATGGCTTCCAGGGTCTCGGATCCTTCCGGCAGTTGACAGAGCTGCAAAAGGTCCCAGTCGTGGCTCCCCGAGAGGTGGCTCCAGATGGCGCGGTAGGCCTCTTCCCGCCTCTGCGCAATGAGGAAGTCGGCGCGCGGAACGTGCGCGTTGTAGAAGAACCCCAGACGCCGCACTTTGATTCCCCACATTCGTATGGGTGTCAGGATCAGCGGAGCGATCGCCACCGTTTGAGCGTCCGCCTTCAACACAAGAATCCGAAGGGAGCTTCCGACGCCGAAACACTCCCACCATGTCCGTACCCAGGCGTGCTCCAGAAAAGGATGGTCGAGTCCTGCAGCTTCCGCCACTTCGTTCCAGACCGGCTCGAGATCGAGAAAAGCCTGGTAGTCGGAAATGGTTTCGACACGGATCGCAGTTGGAACGGGCGCCGCCTTCGACAAGGGATCCGCTGCCGCCACGCACGCCATCTAGGTGCGCCCCGCTCCGGCCGGATTCCAGATGTCCTTAGATCCGCGCATGAAGTAATAAAGACCGGCGACCGCCGCCCAATTCATCAGAACGAACGTGTAGGGTGCCAGTGCGGCGTTTCGTAACGTGTGTCTCATATACGTCTCTTTCAGCCTGCCCGAGTTGCAGCAGTCGTGGCGCCGTGCGCCCTCGAGTCGCGAGTCGAGACCAGCCAGCCCGCGCCGGCTAGCGCGTACCACAGGACTTGACCAACCATGACTACGAGGTAAAAACCATGCAGCAGGAACAGATTCGAAATGAAAAGCGCCACCAGCAAGTAAGGCACGAGCAGGCGTCCTACCTTATGGGAAACGAACTGAACGAATATCGGGTTCCGCCACGGCGCCAGCAGCTCAGGCATTTGAACGAGGAGCTGGCAGTTGCCTGCTAAGGTGCGTACCTTTCTTTCGTATTCCGATTTCGCGCCCTGGTTGGCAAACTCGTACGCCCGGGCCGCCGGATCGAAAATCAAACGTTTCCCCGCCAGCGCCATCCTTATCGGAATGACCACATCGTCTAAAATGGTTCCCGCTGGCAGGGGCGCAAAGAGCCCGCGGCGAATGGCGTAGATGGCTCCCGTCGCCCCGGGGACGGAGTGAATTGCGCTCTCCATCGCGCGCAATCCTTTTTCGTAACGCCAATACGCGCCAGCCGCATCGCTCGATTCTCTGCCTCGTTCGTCAAGCAGCACTAACTCCCCGGACACGGCGCCCACGGAGGCATCCGCGAAATTAGCCGCCAGCTCGCGGATAGCTCCCTTGTCAAAATATTGGCGGGCGTCGGCAAACACAACGATCTCGCCTGTGGCGATCGCCACGCCGCTGTTCAGGGCTTCCGCTTTGCCCCGGTGCGCCGGGGAGGAGACGATCTCTACCCCCCTGTCGGCGTAGTCGCGCACGAGGGCCTCAGTTCCGTCGGTCGGGGCGTCGAGCGAGACAATCACCTGGAGCTTACCGGCGGGGTAATCGAGATCGAAGCAATTCTGCATCTTGGCCTGGACGTTCTTTTTCTCGTTGCGCATGGCGATCACCAGGCTCACGGTTGGCTCTTGGCTCCTCTTGTGAACGGGACGCCGACCCCATGTCCGCCAAGCCAACAGCAGAAGTGGATAGCCCGCGTAGACGTAAGCGATGCCGGCAAGCGCGGTCCAGAAAATCGCTTCTGCCATGCGTTCGGTCCCCTCGCCACCCCCGCTGGTCACTGTTGTCCTGCAATCGTGGCAATGTTGCTCGTTACCCCCAGGGTAATGATCTGAACGGGTTGGTTGCCAGTGGGCAGGCCAACCGGTGCCTGAACGTTGATCTGATATAGGCCCACGAAGCCTGGGGCAAGCCCCGCAAAAGTAACGTTGGCAGACAAACCCGCGATGCTCACTGCCGGGAGGTTGATCGCGTTGGCCAGACCTGGGCCGCTTGGGGCGGCTGCGCCGGAGTTCACCGAAGTTCCCACTGCGCCGAGACCTGTGCAATAGATCAGCAGGTACTCGCCCGGCCGCGCTGGTGAGCTGCTGGTGACTAGCGAATAATCGGCGGCGTGAAGCACGGCTCCGGCGCTGCTCGCCTGATCGACAATGAAGATGCCGGGTGAAGCGGCGGCTACGTTTGCCGTTTGCACGGCGCTCAGGGCGGCGCCTTGGCTCACTTGGATCGACGCCGCCACACCGGCCGGCAAATTAAAAGGCGCCTGGGCGTAAATCTGGCTGGCGGACACGGAAAACAACGGAGCCGCAACGCCATTGAAAGTCACGGTGGTATTGCCCAGGATCGTTGGTAAGGGTAGGCTCGACGCGCTCAGAGGGCTGGCTGCGAAATTCGCCCCGGAAATGGCTACGATCATGCCCGGGGCGATGGCGATCTGAGCCGAGCTGGCGCCGTTGACCGTGGAATTGGCGCCTAAAGAAGGTAGGCCGGTGACGCTTTCGTATACGATCCGAACACGGTTGTTCACGCGATCGCCAATGTAGACGCTGCCCGTGGCGTCCGTCGTCACCGCCCACGGAAAATTCAATTCCGCCTGGGTGGCCTGGCCCCCGTCACCCGAGAATCCGTTCGCTGCCATACCGGCTACGGTGCTGATGAGGCCCGAACTAACTACTTTACGTATCCGGTTGTTCCCTGAGTCGGCGATAAGCAGATTGTTCGCGACATCGATAGACACGTCCTCTGGATAATTCAGCGACGCGCTGACGGCGGAACCCTGATCCCCGGCAAAGCCTTCTATCCCATCGCCGGCCACGGTGGTGATTATCCCGCCCGGACTGATCTGGCGGACGCGGTGGTTGTCGCCATCGGCAAAGTACAGATTGCCCAGGCCGTCCATCGCCATACCTAACGGAAAATTCAGGGCAGCGCTGGTGGCGGGACCGCCATCGCCCGAGAAGCCGCCCAGCCCCCCGTTGCCGGCGATCGTCGTAATCGTTCCGTTGCCGCTCACTTTGCGGATGCGCTGATTGGAACTGTCGGCAATGTACAAGTTGCCGTCCGAAAACATTACGGAAGCCGGCACATTCAACATGGCACTGGTCGCGGGGCCTCCGTCGCCGGAAAAGCCCTGCACGCCGGTCCCGGCGACTGTGCTGATGATGCCGCCCGGCGTCACCATCCGGACGCGCATATTGTGCGCGTCGGCGATATAGAGGTTGCCGGAGGGGTCCAGCGCCAAGCCGGTTTCTGCGCTCAGCGACGCATTCACGGCCAGGCCTCCGTCCCCGGAATACCCCGCAATCCCATTTCCGGCCACGGTTGATATGATTCCAGTGCGGCTGACTTGCCGGATTCGCAGGTTACCCACGTCCGAGATATACAAGTTGCCGTTCGCATCGATGGCTAATCCCCGGGGATAACTCAAGCCGGCGATCGCCGCCGGGCCGCCATCCCCAGAGAACGTTCCGCTGCCGTTGCCCGCGATGGTCGCGATGTTACCGGCGACACCCTGTGAAGGAGCTGGCCAGGCGCTAAGGAAAAGGCATATGACCGGCACGAAAAGCTGGGCAATGCGTTCTGCCGCATACAATCTTGGTGAAGACATTCTAGATCCTTTCCTCCGGTCGATTCGCGGGAGTTCCATCACCGTCCTCGGCCCAAACAACACAATCCTTAGTTCTCAGCACCCTCCTGGCCTATGCGCCGCGGCGCGTCAGCCCCGGCCCAGGTAGTGCCGCTGATAGTTCCGGAAGGCGTAAGCGTAACGGGTATCTCCGTATTCCACATCGTTCAGAACCACACCAAGTACGTTGGCGGCGCTGAGGCTCTGGATGGCGCGGCGGAAAAGTTCGCGCCGGGTTTGTCGGGCTCGCACGACAATCACGACTCCGTCGGCCATGCCGGCAAGGATGTGGCTGTCGGCGATCGGTACTATGGGCGGACTGTCGATCACGATCAGCGCATATTCCTTGCGCAGTCGGGCCAGAAGTTCCCGTGCCTGTGTCGACGCCAGGAGACCGACAGGGTTTGCCGGCGGGTCGCCGCCGACAATCACATCCAGGCTGCCCAGTTTCGAAATGTAGTGACTGATTTCACCGCCGGTTTGGGCCAACAGATCGCCGAAGCCTTTCGTCGTCTTCAGGCCCAAATACTGATGCACCTGTGGCCGCCGCAGGTCGCTGTCCACCAATAGGACGCGTCCTTTCAGCGACGCGGCGAGCGCCAGACTCAGGTTTAGAGCCGTAACGGATTTTCCTTCGCCACCCGCCGCGCTGGTCACCACCAGTACCCGGCCGCCGCTCTTCTCCATGCACTGCTCTACTTTCATCGCGAGAATGCCGTATTGTTCCGAAGAGATGGATTGTGGGTCGCCGAGGACCGCGAGACGGTGCTCTTGATAATGTCGCAGGAGCGCTGGATCGATGCCTGCGCTCTCGCGCCCAGCGGAGTACTTGCCTGCGCGCCTCGGTATCGTGGGAACGGCCGATAGCACTGGGAGGTTCGTAAACCCCTGAAACTCCTCGATGCTGTCGAACGTCGTATCCATCTGCTCCACGACCAGGACGGCGATCAGTCCCAATCCCAAGCCGGCCACCAGACCCATTAGAATGATCCGGTTCCGCTGCGGGCTCGAAGGAGCCCCAGGCAGTTGGGCCGATTCGGCGACCTTGTATGCGACGCCCTTGGTGCTCTTCTCCAGACGCTGGTCTAACTTCGCTGCTTGCTGTTTCGCGAGCATGGCCTCGTACTGCGAGCGGGTCAACGCTGCGTCTCTGACGCGCTGCGCAAGAGTCGTCTCGAGCCCCGGCGAAGAGTCGACCTGGCGCTCAGCCGTCGTCACCTGGGATGCCAGCGCGTTGCGTTCCTGTTGGTAACTCTGCAATCTCTGATTGATCGACTCCGCCTCGGCCTGCAACGCGATGTAGCGCAAATGGATAGCCGACGGTGCGGGGCGATTCCCGGACGGAGTGATATTCGCCTCCAGGTCCCGGATTTCCTTTTCAGTGCTTGCAATCTCGGGATTCTTGGCCGTATAACGGGCCTTGAGCTGACTCAGCTTGAGGCGTAGGTCGTCGAGATTAACTTCGGCGGGGGTCCTTTCTCGCGGCTCCGCATCGAGCGCTCCCTGATTCTCCAGCGCCTTCGTCTCCTCGTTCACCGCCAGCCGCCGCGCTTGGCCTTCCGTGATCTGATCGGTCTTGCTCCGCACCTGCTGCTGCAGATCCTCCAGAAGCTTGAGATTTGTTGCGAGACGCTCGGGAAGCCCGCGCGCAACGCTCTCCTTGTAGGATTTCAAGCTGTCCTCCTGCTCGCGGAGTTGCCCTTGCAGGCGACTCACCTCGGCATCCAAAAAGCTGTCCGCCTGTTCCACGCGCTCGCCGCGGAGGTCCGACGCGCGCTCAATGAACAACTCGGCCAAGCGGTCGGTCACCTGCATGACCTGCAGCGGTTGTTTACCCTCGAAGCTGATCTGGAAGGCATCGGGCGCTTCCACTTGAATCTGAATTTTCGACTTCAGCGTCTCCAGCGCCTGCTCCGTCGTACCGGTCCCCGGGCTGCTCAGGTGAAATTCGGCATTTACCGTTGCGAGTACTGGATGGCTGAACAGCGTCTCCCGAATGGTGCGCAATTGGTCTTGAACGTTGGCGGTAGTTGCGTCGGCGGGCTTGTCATTCAGATAATTCCCAGGAGCCGGAGGCTCAGCGACGATCAACGTCTGGGCGCGAAACCGTTCCGGCATCCGCAGCGTGTAGACGCAGGCCGCTCCAGTCATCAGCAGCGCTGGGACCAGCGCGTATAGCTTGCGGCGCCTCAGGGCCCGAAGAGCGGCAAATGCGGAGAAGCCGCTCCCCGGATCGTTCGCTTCCATTTGTTATTTCTCCTCCGGAGCCTGAAGCTCCTCTGCCTGGGGCGCGGCAGCCGCATCGGGAATTTGCTGGCGCCGGCGGGAAGCGACATCTGTTTCCGGCGGACGCGACAAAACGATTTCCAGGCCGCCGAAGTACCTGCTCCGCGACAGCGGAAAACTTGAAAACTCGCTTACGTTCTGACCGTAATATTCCGCGCGGGCAAATACGGTGAGCCGGTCGTTTAGCTTGTAGTCCACCCGCGCCTGGCCAATCAGGCTCCTGACGCCCCGGCCTACGACGCTCGCCCGTCCCATCTGCCCGTTGAAGTCCAAACCCACGCGCTTCGTCAGATTTCCGCGGACCCGCAAAGACGCCGCTTCAAACACGGAGTTCGGCAGCAACCCATCGGCGAAAGGAATGGCGCCGTTCGCCGTGCCTACGCCGGGCGCGAAACCTCCCAAGAACGACAGGTACCGCTGGAAGCCCGCCATTAGCCACAGGCCCCCCAACTGCTTTTCCAGCGCGCCGCCAGCGGTGTACGCGAACTCGGGGCCGCGAACCACGCCGCCAGTCGCGCGGAGGAGCAAACCCGGATTGACGGTGTACAGGTAACCTGCATTCAGAGTCTGCACCGCCGGGTATGAGGAGCCGGCGGATCCATTCCCATCGAACGGACGGACGCGCACATAAGAGTAGCTTCCCGTCACGGAATGGTGCTTGGTGAGCGTGTGGTCTAACGTCACCGTCCCGGCGTTAGTCATCAGGTTGAACTGGTTCGTCAACGGCGCCGGCAGCGTCATTGTCGTGAACGCGTTGTCAAAGCGAAAAAACAATTGAGTACGCTGGCTGAACCGGTACTTCAGCCCGGCGAAGAGAGAGTTTTGCTGAAAACGCCCAAGCGGCAGCAGGAATTGACTGTCGGCCAGCCGGCTGCTTGCATCCGTCGTGGAAAGAAAGGAATCGCCCGCATCGAAGCTCAGACGGGAATCGATCCGGTAGCTGTAGCGCAAAGTCGCCGAATGCTCCCAGGCGTTTAGGTTTTGATAACGGGAGAAAATTTCAAACTCCGCTTGGTAGTCCAGGGAAAAGCTTGTGCGATGAGTGTTTTTGATCCACTCGAAGGTCGGCGACGTCAGGATAACGACTGTGTCGTCGAGCGCTTCGGAATTAGCGATAAAGCCATTGTCGTATCCGGCGCTCAAACCTAACGGCGAAGCAAGATAAAATCCGTTCGGCCGTTCTTGGGCGAGTCCCCCGACATTGACAAACAAAACCAAGACTATGCCAAGCGACAGTAATAACCGGCGTCCCAGGCTTACCGCATATCCCGCAACCGATCGAGACGCCTCCGGCCGCCCTGAGGCGTCCTCACTCTTGGGGCCGCCAACTCCCCGGAGTTTCAGCTTTCTATTCCACATAAACCGTATCCAGCGTCTGAAGGTAGAACGGCGCCTTGCTACCGTCCCCGACTAGCTGTTTAATGTTGACAATGATCCGCTGAGGGCCGGCCGGAGTATTCCTTAGTACAACCACTTTGCTCGGCCGGGCAAGATCGGTAAACCCCCCTGCCATCGCGATGGCGTCCAGCACGGTCACCCGGCTCTTAATTCTGTAAACATCGGGCCTGCGGACCTCACCCAAGACCGAGATCTTCAGGCTGTTAATCTGCTTGACCATGACGTTGACCACGGGCTGGTTGACGTACTGGCTCAATTTGGTTGTGATCTCCTGCTGAAGTTCGATCGCCGTTTTGCCGCTGGCCGCGAGTTCGCCCGCCAACGGAAGTGAAATCCTGCCGTCCGAGCGAATTGTCACCGTCGTCGTTGCTTCGGGCTCCTTCCACACGAATACTTCAATCACATCTTCCGGGCCCAGGCGGTATTCGGCTTCGGCGGAAGTTGTGCTGCCGGGCGGCGTCACAACGTCCGCCGCCGTGAGCGGCGCCCCGCTGGCCATCAGAAACATGATTAAGGATGCGGCGGTCTTCAGATTTGTTTGTCTCAATGTCAGCCTGGGTAGGCCAAGGCTCGCGTTCTCGTCCGCCTGGCTGCATACCCAAGGCTAACGTAACAAGAGAACCCCTTCGGGGTCTGGTCAAAAGTGAACATGAAAACAGGTGCTTTCGGCAAGGACGCGGGTGGCCCTGTGCCGCGTCGTTGGGCGATGCGGAAGGATTGGCGGGGCGTCCTCGGGTATGGCGAGATCCGCGGCCCGGGTCGGAATAAGCGTACTTTTGGCGGCTAGTGGTCACTTATGACCAGACGATAACCACTGCGCCTGTTACTTTTGGGTCATGATCCGAGGCCGATTGTGTACCGCAACCTGAGTCGGCTCGCGACCGCGTACTTAGTAAGACGCAGATGCTCTGCTGTGCGTGGCGGTAATCCGGCGTAGCCTCGACAAGTTATCGAGGCGCTTCAGGGTCATTGATCTGGAAGCGTGTTGCGCGATTGAATGGGTCGCGACGAAGCGCCACAACGTCGGATGTTTCGCTGCCGCCAAGGGTATTCCGCGTTGTCCAGATGATGTATTGCGCGAAGAGGCCTTTACGTTTATGTCTACCGCTGCTATCGACAACGCTTTGTGGAGAAGTCCCGCCGCTGCGCCTGCCGAAGCCCAACTGAGGGTACGGGCACACACACTTGCGCGTCCCCGCGGAGCTTTTCTAGCAGCGGAACTGACGCTTCTGGCTGTCGCAGTGTTGCAAACCGCCTGGGGCAGGCACGGTCTTGGAACACCAACGATGTTCGCCTGCTGCGCTGTGTTCTTTCATATCAATAGTCTTGACAAATCCATCGTCAGCTCGAAGGCGTCGCAGTTTTGGATCGATCTCGTGGAATCTCTTCTCTTGGGAGTGATGGCTTCGGCATTCCTCTTTTACATATTTCCACGATTGATCCCCCGAGTCGATACGGTAATCGCCGCCGGGCTGATTATCGGCCTCTTGCCGGTAATGCTACGGTTGGCTTTGCGGCATCTTGCAGCTCGCGGCACGTTCGTGGAAGAGATTCTGATCGTCGGAACGGGAGAGTTGCCGGCGAAGCTTCATCGAGAACTGCGGCGCGGCATGGTCCGCTCGAAGCGTCATACGCAGGTCTTGAGCCTTTCCGAGGGTCTGGCGGATCGTGGGCGTGCGATCGAGCTGGCGGATCTCACCGACTTGGTGGTTAGGGGGCAAATATCGAGAGTCGTCATAGCCGAGATGGACTCGAGGAACCGGGAGAGACTGGCAGCCACACTGCTGGATTCCCGCCTTCGCGGCTTACAGGTCGATGACGCTGTGGATTTCTATGAGGATCTCAGCGGAAAGATCTGGGTCGAAGCCTTGAACCCGCAGTGGTTTGTCTATACGAAGGGATTCAACCGTTCCCAAGCGGGCGCTTGTTTGAAGCGGTTCTTCGACGTTACGTTTGCGCTGCTGGTGATCCTGTTGACAGCCCCGTTGCTGGCGGCGGTCGCTATTGCAATCAGGTTGGATTCGGCGGGGCCCGCGCTGTTTCGGCAGGTTCGGGTCGGCTTGCATGGAAACACTTTTGTCATTTACAAGTTCCGATCCATGCGCCACGATGCGGAGGTCGAAACCGGTCCGGCATGGGCGGCGGAATGTGACGAAAGGGTGACGAGAGTCGGCCGTTTGCTGCGGATTTTCCGGCTCGATGAATTGCCGCAACTACTGAACGTGTTGAAAGGGGATATGAGCATGGTCGGCCCCCGCCCGGAGCGGCCTTACTTTGTCGATCGACTCGAGCGGGAAATCCCCTTTTACGGTCTTCGGCATTACCTGAAGCCCGGTATTACAGGGTGGGCTCAGGTCATGTGTCGCTACGGGGCATCTGTAGACGACTCGTGCGAAAAACTGCAGTACGACCTCTATTATGCCAAGCACAAATCGCTCCGCTGTGATGCCGCGATCCTGCTGAAGACGGTAAGGATTGTGTTGTTGGGTGGCGGACGGTAAGGGTGAAGGCGCCTGGCAGTTTGTGGGAAAGCCGGGTCAGCCGCTTCGCGTCAAGCTGCCGAGTCCATCGGCCGCTTCTTGAGCGAGAACATGGCTATCGCGAAATACTACTCGGCCGAAGCGATCCCGTGCCGGATGGCGTATGCGGTTAGGCCGGCATCGGTGTGAATACCCAGTTTTTCGGTGATCTTCTGTTTGTGAAATTCCACCGTCTTGACAGAGACGCCGAGGACTTGGGCAATCTCTTTTCGAACGCGTCCTTCCGCCACCAACTGGAGCACTTCGCGCTGCCGGGATGTGAGATCTGCGGATAGCTCCTTCGGCCGCCGCAAGAAAGAGGGGGTTTCTGCGCGGAGGCGTTTCTGGATCAGCGAACTGATGTAGCGCCGGCCGCTCGCCACGCCATGGAGCGCCGTGACCAGTTCGGTCGCCGCCGAGTGTTTCAACACGTACCCGGAAACCCCCGCCTCGAACGCTGCCCTGACAAAACTGAGGTCCCCATGCATGGTGAGGATAATCACTTTGGCGCCGGGATTCGATTGCTTCAGTCGCCGCGCGGCTTCGATGCCGTTCATGCCGGGCATGGAAATGTCCAGCAGAATGAGGTCTGGCTGGTGTCTTTCGGCCGCCTCCAGGACTGCCCTGCCATCGCCGGCCGTCGCCACCACCTCGAATTCCGGCGCCAGCAGGGCCCTCAATCCTTCCAGAAGGATTGTGTGGTCGTCGGCAAGCAACAGCCGCGGCTTCGTCATGGCGTGCTCGATTCCGCTGCGAGCGCGGGCGGATTTGTTTCGAGGGGAATCCGGATCTCGACGCAGGCGCCATCGCCGGGCTTGACGGAGATCGAAAAGGTCCCGCCCAAGTGCCGCACCCGCTCCTCCATGCTGATCAATCCGAGCCCTTTCCCTTTCGCCTGGTCCAAGTCGAATCCATGGCCATCGTCCCGGATGACGAGGTGCAGGATATCGTCAATGCCGGAGATGGATACCAGGGCGCGCTTCGCCACGGCATGCTTGGCAACGTTCCCCAGCGCCTCCTGAACCGCGCGATAGACGCACAGGGCCAGCCCGGGCGGGATTGTCCCAGGCAGGGCGCGCGCTGTGAACCGCACCTTGATCTGCCTTAGTTTGGAGAACTCCTCGCAGTATGCTCGCAGAGCTGGTTCGAGGCCGAGATGCGTCAGCATGAAGGGATGAAGGTTGCGGGCAGTGCGGCGGAGGTCCTCCGATAGCGCCTCCATCTGCTTCTGCAACTCGCCCAGTTTGCGGTGTAGTTCGTCGGGCGAGATTCCGTGCGCCTGATGCAACACCTCCAACTGAATGGCCAGCGCCGCCAGCCTCTGGCTGATGTCGTCGTGAAGTTCCTGCGATACCCGCCGACGCTCCTCCTCCTGGGCCTCTACCAGGCCGGCTGTCAGCGTACGCAGTTGCTCCTGGCTGTGCCGAAGGATCTCGGTTTGTTGCAGCGCCTTTTCGGCCTGCCTGGCCTCGGTGACATCTACGCCGACCCAGACCAGGTGCCGCGTGGCGTCCTGGGCCTCTGTAACCAACGTGCTGGACCAGGTGATCAAATGCCGCTGGCCGCTCCGGTCCACCCAATGATTCTCGTGTTCTCGCGCGGAGTTGCTCTCCGCGAGCTCCTTGTACGCCTGTTTGACCGCTTCAACTTCCTTGGGCGGCACGAGCACGTCCCAGACGGGCTTTCCCCGCACCTCCTCGAAGGAGTACTCGCTGAGCCGGCGGCAGGCGAGATTGAAGCGGGCGATGTGTCCCTCCAGGTCGGTGACCATCACCAGGGCGGCCGCCGATTCCAACACCGCCGCCGTGAATGTCTGCTCGCGCTGCAGTTCGAGATGGATTCGCTTGGCTGTATCGATGTCGATAAAGGTCATCACCGCGCCGTCAATCTTGTTGTCCATGGTTCGGTACGGCCGGACCCGCATGGAATACCAGCGGCCTCCCAGGTCTTGAACCTCCCGCTCGCGAACACTCATGGTATCGACGACGTCGGTGACCAGCGCGGCCATGTCTGGCACTTCGATGTTAGGCCGGAGGTTAACGATGGGGCGCCCCACGTCACCGGGCAGCAAGTTCAGTAGTTTCTCGGCCTGTGGGGTGAAGCGCCGGATGCGCCAGTCGCCGCTCAGCATCAGGATGGGGATGTTGACGCTACTGAGCAGGTTGGTGAGATCGTCGTTGAGTTGCGCCAACTCGAAGTTGCGGTTCCCTAGCTGCTCGTTGACGGTGACCAGCTCCTCGTTGGTCGACTGCAACTCCTCTTTGGCCGTTTCCAATTCCTCGTTAGTCGATTGCAGCTCCTCGTTGCTGGAAAGGGCTTCTTCGTTAGCGGATTGCAGCTCCTCGTTGATCGCTTCCTGCTCCTGGATCATCGACTGGAGGGTCGCCTGCAAATCCTGGCGCAGGCTTGCGTCCTCCCGCGACTGGCGCTTTCCGCGGGCCGGCGCCTGGCCCCCCGCTTCCGGGCCGGCCGGCTCGCGCACCGGCGTTTCCTGGAACAAGACCAGAAAATAACGCTCGCCCAGATCGCTCTTGATCGGAACCACCTCCAGGGAGACATCCCAGAGATGGCCGTCGCGCTGGACCCGGATGCCTTCCCTGCGAACGGCGATCTCCTGTTTCTTGGCGTGGTGAAGGGCCGTGCGCAGCTCCACGGCGAATTCCGGGCGCACCATGCGGAGCAGGCCCAAGCTCGCCTGGCCCGGCGGAGGGGAAAGGTAAGGGCTGCCTTGCCCGCGGAAGTGGAGAATGTGAAGGTTCTCATTGACGACCAGGCCTGCCGGGGCATATTGGCTGAGGACAATCCGGTCCGCTTCCTTCTGCACGTCGAACCGCGGCTGTGTTTCCGGCTTCCCGGCGGCCGCTCCCATGGCTCGCTCGTAACCTGCGGCGACGGACAGATCAAAAGCAGGCCTGGGTTCGCCAGGCCTTTTCGAACAGATTTTGTGTTCCCGGTCGATCACCGTGAAGAGGTCCGCGAAACCGCTGATCGATTCCGACTTCCCCTGCATCAGGAACCCGGTGGGCTTGAGAGCGTAGTGGAAGATGCCCATGACCTTCTTCTGGAGCACCGGCCCCATGTAGATCAGCACGTTGCGGCAACTGATGAGGTCCAGCCGCGAGAACGGAGGATCCTGGGCAAGGTCCTGCCGCGCGAACACGCACATCTCGCGCAACGATTTCGCGATCTGGAAGCCTCCCTCCACCTTGACAAAGAAGCGCCGCAACCGCTCCTGGGAGACTTCGCCGAGGCTGCTCTCACCGTACACGCCCGTCCGCGCTTTCTCGATCGACGCGGCGCTTATGTCGGTGCCGAAGATCTGGATGGGCATGCTATTGACGCGGTCGCCCAGGCATTCCAGCAGGACCATTGCGATGGAGTACGTCTCTTCGCCGGTGGAACAGCCAGGGACCCAGATGCGAAGCGACTCGCCAGGCGCCTTATTGTCGAAACTGTTGGCGAAGACCCGTTCCGCCAGCGCCTGAAACGCGTCCGGTTCCCGGAAGAAGCCCGTCACGTGAATGAGGATATCCTCGCATAAGGCCGCCGGCTCGGCAGGGTCGTCGTGAAGAAGTTGCAGATACTGCTTTAAGCTCTCCAGTTTGTGCAGGAGCATCCGGCGCGCGATCCGGCGCTTAATGGTGCTGTACTTGTAATAGGTGAAATTCACTCCAGTCGCCCGCTGGAGGACAATGAAGATCTTCTGCAGTTCGTCATCGCTCTCCTCGGCCTGCGTGGGCGGCTCTATTCCCAGATAAGGATGCCGGCCGATGCGCGCCAGTTCGCTCGCGATGCCCTCCGGCGGCAGGACGAAGTCCACGCACCCGGCGGCGATCGCGCTGCGCGGCATGCCGTCATACTTCGCGCTCTTGACGTCCTGGGCGAAGGTGATGCCACCTTCGCTCTTGATGGCCTTCAGCCCCATGGTTCCGTCGGAAGCGGTTCCGGAGAGTATCACGCCGATCGCCCGATTGCCGCGGTCTTCCGCTAGCGAACACAGGAAGTGATCGATGGGCAGGTGCTTCGCCATCGGCTCCCCGCGGGCCATCAGGTGGAGCGTCCGGTTCCGGATCCCCATGGTCTTGTTCGGAGGAATGACGTAGACATGATTCGGTTCCACCGTCATTCCCTCCTCCACTTCCGCGACGGGCATCTCGGTGGCCTTGGAGAGCAGTTTGGCCAGCAAGCTCTCATGTCCGGGGTCGAGATGCTGCACCAGGACCAACGCCAGGCCCGTGTCCGAAGGCAAAGCCCTCAGGAGTTCCCGGAACGCCTCGAAGCCTCCCGCCGACGCGCCCACACCCACGATTGGGTGAGGCTGTTCCGGGGTGGAGATCGCAGCCGGATGGGGGGCGGCGTCCGGTTCGACCTTCTTGCCGGGCTTGCGCCGAGGCGCAACCGCAGAAGAGTGCATCGCCCGCGGTCGCGTGTTCTTTCCGGGTCGCGCCGAACTCTTGCGCGCCATAATCTTCCTCCTTGGAAAGCGATCCCAGTAGTGCAGGGACCTCCGCTCGGCAGGGGCGGCTTACCAGATTCTCTCATAACAGCCCCGAAAGGGTGCCGGTTGAACCCAATCAAACCTAGGCGCCTTCCTAGTTCCATTCGCGCCACCGAAATTCTAACATCGAGAAGAAATAAGCCCGATGAATTGAAGCCGGACGTGCAGAGCCTGCCTAGTCGGAGTCTTACATGGTCATGGGGCTGAGCCGTGTCCAGGAGTGCCGACTTCCGCCCGTTCATGAGCAGCCACGTTTGCTGCGGTTCTTTCCGGTTGCCCTCGCTCGCGCGGGGCTTGCACCTCTGAATGGAGGGAGCGATGCAGAGAGGCCGATCCCGGACCAAAGGATGGAGTGACATGAAAAAGGCCCCCGGATGTGAGACCTCTCTGAAGGCTGTTCTATCCGTCAGCCCCAACGAGGAGGACCGCGCTTCTCTGGAGCGAATCGTCAAAAGCGACTGGACCGTGCTCGCGGTCGCCACAGTCGCCTCGGCCCTTTCCGTGTTGCGGGAAATACCAATTCCAATCGTAATTTGCGATGGCGAGATCACGTCGAGCACGTGGGGGGACCTGTTGGACCACATCTCGCTTTTTCCCGATCCCCCTCTCTTAATCGTGACTTCCCGGCGGGCGGATGAACGGTTATGGGCGGAAGCTGTGAACCTCGGAGCATGGGACGTGCTGGCGAAGCCGTTTGACGCTGAAGAAGTGATCCGAATTGTTAGTGTCGCCTGGCAACACTGGCGGGATCTTCACAACGTCTATGTCAGCGCCGCCAAGCAAAGGAAATTCGCAAACGGACCAATGGCCGCCACTGGAACATAGTCTCGTGGAGAGAACGACATGGAAGCGATTGGTTTGACGGATGATGAACTGAAGCGTCTCGAAAGACGGTTCGGACCCGTCGTGCGGCAAATGGGCCCATGGAACTCCGATGGCATCTTCGGCTATGAGAGCGTTCCAATCGTCGCCGTGGAAAAGGCGGCGGAATCGATTGAGAACCCCAATCTGCAGATTGCTCTCCCCCGCCTGCGCACCCCGGAACGGACCAGGACGCTCATCGGCTTGTTGGAGGATTTCGGCTCGGTTTTGGTAGAGAGAATCGTCGACGCCTACAGCGAGTTCTCGCTTTGGCCCCATAATACGGAGTTGTTGAATTCCAAGAATCCCCTGTAGGCCTCTTGATGCCCCAACAGTCAGCGGTTTCGGGCCGGGTCCTCATCGTCGACGATGACGAGCGGCAGCGTCGCGCCTTGACCGCCATGCTGTCCGATTCCGACTTTGACACTCAGGTTGCGGCCGACGGGCAGGAAGCGCTGGAACGCCTCACTACGTTCAAAGCAGACGTTATCGTTGCGGATTTGGTCATGCCGCGCATGGACGGTTTTGAACTTCTCCGGCGATTGAAGGAACACGGCGACCACACTCCGGCGATCGCGCTCACCGGCTTCGGCAGTATGGAAAAGGCGCTTTCTGCCGTCCATGACCTCAACGCATTCTGGTTCTTGGAAAAGCCGGTAGAGCCGCACGCCTTCAAGATCCTTCTGGATCGCGCGGTTCGCCACAAGAGAAGTTTGCAGAAGGCCGACGAACTCAAGCTCGACCTGAGTCATCGCGGGGTTCTCGGCGACCTGGTGGGAACTTCCCCCGCGATGCAGCGGATCTTCGCGCTAATCAGGCAGGTTGCGCCCACTTCGGCGCCCGTATTGATCCGCGGAGAGAGCGGCGCCGGGAAGGAACTGGTTGCCCGGGAAATCCATAAATGCAGTCCCCGCAGCGATGGCCCTTTCGTAGCGATCAATGCAGCCGGCTTCCCCGAAACCCTGATTGAGAGCGAACTGTTCGGCCACGAGAAAGGTGCGTTTACGGGGGCCATGGAGCGCTCGGAGGGCTGTTTTGAACAGGCGCACGGGGGCACATTGTTTCTCGACGAGATCGGCGAGATGCCGCAGTCCATACAACCGAAGCTGTTGCGCGTTCTCGAGGATTTGCGGGTGCGGCGGCTCGGCGCCAAGCGCGAAATTGCGGTGGACGCTCGGATACTTGCCGCGACCAGTCAGGAAATCGGATCGCACCTCAGGGAAGAGCTTTACTATCGGTTAAGCGTATTCCAGATCGTAATTCCTTCCCTGCGTGAGCGCAGGGAAGATATTCCGCCGATCGCCGATGTTCTGCTGCAGAATCTGAACAAGAAACACGGCACGCGCGTTACCGGAGTCGATGCCGAGGTGCTGGGTCTTCTTTATCGGTACGATTGGCCCGGTAATGTGCGGGAATTGCGCAATGTTCTGGAGAGGGCCGCCATCGTGGCGGGCGAGGGTGTGATCGGCTTGGCGAATCTTTCTTCCCCTGAGCTCGGCGCAACGCCGGGGCCGTATGACCGGCCTTCGTCCGGCTATGTGGGTCCCGCAATACTCCAGCCTGGCCAG